>JFBN01307280.1_pt1 | contig 111548 bp, 71 predicted proteins | sample 768741 | NCBI WGS metagenome assembly JFBN01 (sample SAMN01983846, study PRJNA193217) | chicken gut metagenome | biome: terrestrial biome; isolation source: ceca of Broiler chicken | host: Gallus gallus | place: United Kingdom: England | collected 2010-09-07
GCAGCGTCGCTGCGGCTCTTCATGTGTATAGGGGGGAGTGTTGATTCTTGTGTGGTTTATTTTACCTCCTTGGCCAGGTAGATAAGGGTGGGGAAGTGGTCGCTGTAACCGTTCAGATAGGCACCGGCGGCGTGGGTGCGCAGCGGGTAGCCTTTGTATTTGCCCTCTTTCTGTTTGAGGAAGTCGCGATTGAATACCTCGGAGCGCACATATTTCAAGGTCGAGCGGTCTTTGCCCACGAGGTTGGCCGAAATGATAATCTGGTCGAAGAGGTTCCAGGCACCGTTGTAGGCCAGGGTACCGATACCCCGGTCATACATCTCCCACATGGTGTTGAAGAATCCGCCGGGTTGAACCTCCTGTTGTTTCTTCTTGGCCCCCAGCACCACTTTGCAACTGTTGTTGTTGGGGTCGTCGTTGAGGTCGCCCATGATGATGACCTTCGAGTCGGGGTCGGCAGCCAGCAGCGAGTCGGCCAGGTGTTTGGTCAAGGCGGCGGCAGCTTCGCGTTTGGGGCTCGATTGCTTCTCCCCACCCAGTCGCGAAGGCCAGTGGTTCACGATGAAGTGTACGCGCTCGCCGGCCAGACGACCCGATACGACCAGCTGGTCGCGGGTGCGCAGCGTGGGAAACTCTTCGCTGTGGAGCCGGGCGCTGCTGCTCGACTCGACCGTGAACTGGTCCTTGTCATAGATGAGACCCACGTCGATACCCCGGGCGTCGGGCGAGTTGTAGTGCACGATGCCGTAGTTGCGTTGGGCCAGTTTACCCGTTTTGATGAGGTCTTCCAGCACCTGACGGTTCTCCACCTCCGACACGCCGATCACGGCCGGGCCGTTTTTCAGTTTGAAAGGGCTGGTATTGTCGGTGGCAAAGTTGCTGATGGCATAGGCCAGGTTGTTGAGCTTGTTGCGGTATTTGAGCCCGCCCCAACGATAGGAGCCCGAGGGGGTAAACTCCTCGTCGTTGGTACTCGGGTCGTTGATGGTGTCGAACAGGTTTTCGAGGTTGTAGAAGGCTACGGCGTATATGGCATAGTGTTTCTTTTGGGTTTGCGCCTGCGAAACGGTAGAGCCGAGCAGGAATACGGCCAGTAGCAACAGTCCTATTTTTTTCATAGCTTGTGTGGAATTTTTGTTTTTGAAATATTCAATTCGATTAATGGGCTGCAAGATAGTTTAATTTGGGAAATCGACGAAATTTTTGGGAATAAATCTCTGCTACAAATGTGCATGAAGGAGCGGTGGTGAAGGTGTGACCCTCGGTAAAGATTCTTTTGCGGTATTGATAGTGAGCTGATTACGATATTTCGATTTAAAAATGAAATCAGAAGTCGGGTGTCTCGATTATAGTTGAATAGATGGAATAGAGGAGACTGGCGTATTTGACAGAGTGTCAGATTTAAGCGGTTGAAATTTAGGATATTGGACTTTTTGCTTGCAATTTGTTCTATCCGAGGGGCGAAAAGGGATTACAATTTAACATGTTTGTAACACAATATTCCTCCCGTAGATATTTGCTGAATGAAAAATAATCTTTTAATTTGCAAATTCCTTTCCCTCTTTCAATTTTATGGGTGGAAACAGGGCTTGAAAGTGAAACACAGTATATAATTAAACCTTTTGATGTAATGAATCGTAAACTATGGTTATTGATGGCACTGCTTCTCTGGATGCCGGCTCTGGTTCAGGCGGCGATAGTGAGAGGCGTTGTTGTTGACTATGAAACAAACAAACCTGTTGCGAATGTAAAGGTGACGATAGGAAAAGCGTCGGCCGTTACAGATCTCGATGGTAAATTTGAATTGAAAAACGTGCGCGAGGGAGCCGTGTCGGTGGTCTATACGGCTGCCGATTACAAGGTTCATACACTCGACTATGATGTGTTGAAGGGAACGAATACCCTGAATCTGTCGCTTAACGAGAAACGGGTTGACGAGTCGCTCAATGAGCAGGCTCTCGAAGACAATATCTTTGAACTCGACGAGGCGATGTTCGACGAGGAGGGTAGCTCTTCATCGCAATCGGCCTCCTACTTGTCGGGGGCTGCCGACGACATCTATCTGCAAGCTGCCAGCTATTCGTACAGCCCCATGCGCTTCAACGTGCGTGGTTATGAGCAACGGGAGTCGTCGACCTATATCAACGGGCTTAATTTCAACGATTCGGAACGTGGCCGGTTCAACTATTCGAGCCTCGGGGGCTTGAACAACGCCATGCGCAACAAAGATGCCGTGAACGGACTGGAAATGCCGGGCTACGCCTTTGGTTCGCTGGGTGGAACGACCAATATCAATACCCGTGCCACCAGCTATGCCGCCGGTACCAACGTGAATGCCGCCTATACCAACCGGGCCTACAAGCTGCGCGGTCAGGTCATTCACTCGACCGGTATCATGGACAACGGCTGGGCCTTCACCGGGTCGGTCGTTTACCGCTGGGCCGATGAGGGACGCACCGAAGGAACCTTCTACAACTCGTTCGGTTACTTCCTCGCCGCCGAGAAGGTGCTCGACAACCACCGCTTTGCATTCACCACCTTCGGTGCTCCCACCAAACGGGCACAGTCGGCTGCCGTATCGCAAGAGGTATATGACTACCGCGGTATCTACTACAACCCCTACTGGGGCTATCAGAACGGTGAGAAACGCAACTCGCGTATCGTACACAGCTACGACCCCACCGCCATCTTCAACTGGGACTGGAAAATCGACGACCGCAGCAACCTGGCTGCCGGCGTAGGTTTCCATTACAGCATGTACAGCAATTCGGCCATTTCGTTCTACAATGCGCCCGACCCTCGTCCCGACTACTACCGCAATCTGCCCAGCTGGCAATACTATCAGTTGGGTGTAAACGGTCCCGACGATGTGTACAATGCCTACTACGGACAGGTGAACAAGGACCTGGCCAACCAGTTGGCCGACCTGTGGCGGGCCGGTGACCCCGATATTACCCAAATCAACTGGGACGCCATGTACAGCGCCAACTACACGAACAACGTGGTGAATCCCAACGGTAGTGCCAAATACATCTTGGAGCGTCGTCACAACGACTTGATGGAGATTCCCTTGAATTTCCTCTATACCAACCAGCTGAACAGCCAACTGAAATTGACGGCCGGCATCGAGGCCAAGTATGCCAAGGGCATGCACTACAAGACGGTCGATGACCTGCTGGGCGGTAACCAGTGGATCGACATCGACCAGTTTGCCGAGCGCGACTTTACCGACAACCTCACCATCATACAAAACGATGTCGACAACCCCAACCGGGCCGTGCGCAAGGGCGATGTATTCGGTTACAACTACAACATGCACGTGATCAAGGCTTCGGCCTTTGCCCAGAACGACTGGAAACTGCCGCTGTTCGACATCTACTATGCCGCCCGGTTGTCCTACACCTCGTTCCAACGCGAAGGTTTGATGCGCAACGGTCGTGCCGAGGTTATCGGTGCTCAGTCGAAAGGTTTCGGCAAACAGCTCTACTTTGTCGATCCCAGTATCAAGGCCGGTATCGTGTACAAGATTGACGGTCACAACCGCTTGTCGTTCAATGCTCTGGCCGAGTCTCGTGCCCCGTTGGCCGGTTACTCCTATGTGGCTCCCCGTGTGAAAGATACGCAGATTAGAGGTTTGAAATCGGAGAAGGTCTTCTCGGGCGACCTCACCTACCAACTGAACACTTCGGTGGTAAAAGGTCGGGTAACGGCCTTCTATACCGAGTTCCGCGACGGCGTGGAGAGCTCGGGTTACTACCACGACGAGTTCCGTACCTATGTAAACCACACCCTCTCGGGCGTGAACAAGCGTCACATGGGTGTCGAGGCCGGTGTGAGCGTGAAACTCAACAACAGCTTCACCGTGTCGGCTGCCGGTACCTACGCCAGCTACAAGTACATTAACAACTGCTGGGGTACGATGAGTGCCGAGAACGGTATGAACCTCTTCACCGAGCAGTTGCCCGTGATTGTCGACGGCCGTGCTCCCTCGACCGACTATACCGAGCGGGTATACACCGAGGGTCTCCACGTGAGCAACGGTCCGCAACTGGCTGCCAGCATCACCATCGACTATTTCCACCCCAAGATGTGGTTTGCCGATGTGACTCTTTCCTATTTCGACAACAACTACCTCGACTTCTCGCCCTCGCGTTTCACCCACATGAACATGTATGGCGGTCGCTATCCCAACGAGGTGGGTCTCGAACAATACTACAACGGCTACCGCATCATCGGTGTCGACAAGAACGGCCAGACCTCGATGGTATGGGGATTTGACGAGAACACGGGCAAACCGGTACTGCTGCAAAACGTATCGGGTGGCGACGGTTCGGACATCGTGAAGCTCTACAACCAGAAGGAGATGATCGGTTCGCAAGAGAAACTCAAAGGCGGGTTCATGCTCGACGCTTCGGTGGGTAAACTCATCTACCTCAACAACCGCAAGCAACAGCTCAACATCAACCTGAGTCTGAACAATATCCTCAACAACACCAGTATGATTACCGGCGGTTACCAACAGGGTCGTGTAAGCCGCGACAACAAGAGCGTAACCAAGGATATTCAGTCGGTCGACAAGTTCCCCAACAAATACTATTATGCCTGGGGCTTCAACATGTTCCTCAACATTGGTTTCAAATTTTAATCAACCCATTCAAGAGATACAGATATGAAACAACTGAAATATATCGGAGCCGTATTGCTCGCCTTGACGATGTTTACGGCGTGTGAAAAAGAGTTCGATGCCGTTCCCGAGGAGATCGCCACCGTTCCCGAGGGTAGCGCCGAGGCTTGGGCCCAGACGGTGACCATCAAAGAACTTATCGAGAATTTCGATACGAAGGAGGGGCTCTTCACCATCGATACCATCGATGCCGAAGAAGATATTGTGGTACGGGGCCGCATCATCACCGACGACCGGGCCGGTAATGTGTACAAATATTTTGTCATTCAAAGTCTCGAAGACGACCACACCTGCCTGAAAGTGTCGGTCGACGCCGGTAGTCTGTCGGGTATGCTCCCCATCGGTCAGGTAGTTGCCATTCGCTGCAACGGCCTGGTATTGGGACGTTATGCTCAGGCTCCCCAACTGGGTGTGCGCGGATACCGCAACGACAACAAGATACGTGAAGAGCCGGGTCGTATTCCCTACACGCTGGCCATGAAACATATCCAGAAAATCGGTAACCCCGATCCCTCGAAAATTGTGGTCGAGGAGATGACCTTGAAACAGATTACCGAGTTGGATAAATATGGCTATTTCAAGATTGTCAAGATTAAGAATGCCTACTTTACAGGAAAAGACTCCGACGGTAAAGCCTTGAACGACGAGGTCGTTCCGTTCCCCACCGACGGGCAGGGTGTAACGGCTGCTTTGGCCAAATACGGGCAGAACCCCACCTTTGCGCCTGCCACTTATGACAGCAGTAAGAAATACAACATCGGCTTCCCCCGCTCGCGCGAGATTGCCGACGATAGCGGCAACACGACGATGGTATGTATTTCGACCAGCGAATATGCCCGCTTTGCCGACCACCGTCTCCCTGTATTCGGTTCGGACAACCGTGGTGACATCACCGCTATCGTAGGTTGGTTCAAGGACAACGAGGCTTACGACGGTTCGTGGCAGTTGACCATTCGCTCGCTCGACAAACCCTTTGCCGACCTCGAAGGTTTTGAGTTTCCCGAATAACAGCCTAAAAACATATTAACCTCAAATAAATTAAATATGAAAAAAATGAGAAAATTTGCATGGATTTTTATGGCAGCCATGACGGTTGCCGGATTCTCCGCTTGCTCGAACACCGAAGATGAGCCTGTGCTCCCCGGTATGGGTGGCGGAAATGGTGATGGTACAGGTACAGGTACAGGCTCTTCGGTGGTGTTGACCGATACCATCTATCAGTTTAACAACATCGAGGCAAACTATACTCCCATCAACGATCTCTGCCCGGGTTGGACGCACGAGATCGTTTCGCCGGCCGACGACGACCGTACTTGGCAAAGCAAGACCTTTACCAATAGCTCGACAGGTGTTACCGAGAAATACATTCAGGCTACGGCCCATGACAGCAGTGACAAGAATGCCGGCAAGACTTATGAGTTGTGGATGATCTCGCCTGCCTTGAATGTGAAAGATGCCGCCAACAAAGTATTCTCGTTCTACAGCGAGGGCGCTTACTGGCAAAGCACTTCGTCGCTCGAGGTATATATACTGAACGAGCCCAAATCGACGGCTTCGAGCAAAGAGAAACTGAACCCGGTTCTGGCTACTTCGACCAACCCCGGCGGTAACTTCAAAGGTTGGGTGGCTTCGGGTGACATCAGCCTCGAAGGCAAAGGCGACATCGTTTACATCGGTTTCCGTTATGTAGCACAAGGCGGTAACAGCAATTCGACGACCTATTGCATCGACGACTTCGCCTTCGGTCGCGCACAAGTGGAACACTATATGGGCGAAAGCGGTGGCGATACGCCCGAACCTACTCCCGATGTAGACTGGTCGAAAGCTATCAGCGTAGCCGACGCTCTGGCTCAGGCCGACCAATCGACTTTCGCAGTGAAAGGTCACATCGTAGGTTGCATCAAGAACAACCCCTCGAAGACTTTCTTCGAATCGTTTGCCGAAGCAGAAGCTGCCGGTGACATCGAGTGGGCCGGTGCTTCTACCTTTACCGGTTACAGCCAGGTATTCATCGCCGACGATGCAGCTGAAACCGACGGTTCGAAATGCCTCTTGGTGAAATTGAATGATACCGATGCAGCCAAAGCTTTGAGAAACGAAGCTAAATTGGAGGGTAATGCCGACAGAATCGGTATGACCATCTATGTACAAGGTTTGAAGAAAGCCAACTTCGGTCTGCCTGGAATCCGTGAGATTTCGGCTTACAAGGTAGGTGAATAATCTTTCGTATAAACATACTGTAAAGAGAGAGCCGCAGATTTGCGGCTCTCTCTTTTTATTCCGGAAGGCGGGTGTGTCACCTCGCATTCGATGCGGGGGCCGGGAGGGTAGGGTTTCTGGGGGAGGATATTCCCTTTCGGGGTGTTTCCTGCCGGTCTTGCCGGATACTGTTTGCGGAGGGGTGATGGCCCGGTCACCCCGACGACCGGGTAGAGGGGATAGATAAAAATTACGTAAAAACGGTGTATTAGATTAAAAATTGTCATCTTTGTGCGAGGAAAGATAAAATTTGTTTGACCGTGGCGGCCATAGTGCTTGTTTTGCCCGGAGGTTTGTACTATCTTTGAATAGGAAAAGAGTATAAATATATCATGAATAAGATTGTAGCGAAAGAACACTTTTCGGAAAAAGTGGTGAAACTGGTGGTAGAGGCTCCTCTCATTGCCCGGGCCCGCAAGGCCGGTCACTTTGTGATTGTGCGGGTGGGCGAGAAGGGCGAGCGCATACCCCTTACGATAGCCGAGGCCGATACCCAGGCTGGTACCATCACGCTGGTGGTGCAGGCGGTGGGCAAGTCGTCGGCCAAGTTGTGTGCCCTCAATCCCGGCGACTACATTACCGATGTGGTGGGGCCGTTGGGCAAGGCTACCCATATCGAGCACTTCGGCACCGTGGTGTGCTGTGGCGGCGGTGTGGGGTGCGCCCCGCTGTTGCCTATCGTCGAGGCGATGAAGGCGGCCGGCAACCGGGTGATTACGGTGCTGGCGGCACGTACGAAGGAGCTGATTATCCTCGAAGAGCAGATGCGCAAATACTCCGACGAGGTAATAGTGATGACCGACGACGGGTCGTATGGCCACAAAGGGCTGGTGACTCAGGGTGTCGAGGAGGTGATCAAGCGCGAGAAGGTGGACCTGTGTGTGACCATCGGGCCGGCCGTGATGATGAAATTTGTCGCGCTGCTGACCGAGAAATACCATATCCCCACGGTGGCCTCGCTCAACACGATTATGGTCGACGGTACCGGCATGTGCGGTGCCTGTCGGATTACGGTAGGGGGCAAGACCCGTTTTGTCTGTATCGATGGGCCGGAGTTCGATGCCCATCAGGTCAACTTCGACGAGTTGCTCATGCGGCTGTCGTCGTATAAAGATGTGGAATAAAAGGAGAGGAGTGTTGTTAAGCCTATGAATAAGGAAGAGTTAGCGGCACAACGTGCCGAACAGTGGAGGGAGGAGCTCCGCAAAAGCAAGAAAGCCAAGGAACGTACCGATATCCCTCGGGTGAAGATGAAGGAACTCGACCCGGCTTACCGGGTGACCAACCGCGAGGAGGTGAACTGTGGTCTTACCCCCGAACAGGCGGTTTTGGAGGCTACCCGTTGCCTCGACTGTGTGGAGCCGTTGTGTATGACGGGCTGCCCGGTGGGTATCAATATCCCGAAATTTATCAAGAATATCGAGCGGGGTGACTTTCGGGCGGCTGCCCGCACGCTCAAAGAGACGAGTGCCCTGCCGGCCGTGTGCGGCCGTGTGTGTCCGCAGGAACGCCAGTGTGAATCGAAATGCTTCTACCTGCAAAAGTTGAAGAAGGAGCCTGTCGCCATCGGTTACCTCGAACGTTTTGCCGCCGATTACGAGCAGGCGTCGGGCGAGGTGGCTCTGCCCGACATGAAGCCCGACAACGGTATCAAGATTGCCGTGGTGGGTTCGGGCCCGTGCGGACTCTCGTTTGCCGGTGATATGGCCAAGCTGGGCTATCGGGTCACGGTGTTCGAGGCGCTGCACGAGATTGGCGGGGTGTTGAAATACGGTATCCCCGAGTTCCGTCTGCCCAACCGCATTGTCGATGTCGAGATTGACAGCCTTCGCCGCATGGGGGTAGAGTTCATGACCGACTGTATCGTGGGCAAGACTCTCTCGTATGACGACCTGCACGAGATGGGTTTCAAGGGTATCCTGGTGGCCAGTGGAGCCGGTTTGCCCCGCTTCATGAATATCCCCGGCGAGAACCTCAACGGGGTGATGTCGAGTAACGAATACCTCACGCGGGTGAATCTGATGGATGCCGCCAATCCCGAAAGCGATACGCCGGTGTACAAGGGTCACCGGGTGGCTGTCATCGGTGGCGGTAATACGGCCATGGATTCGGTGCGCACGGCTCGACGGCTGGGTGCCGACCGGGCGATGATTGTCTATCGTCGCTCCGAGACCGAGATGCCGGCCCGTCAGGAAGAGGTGCATCACGCCAAGCAGGAGGGGGTAGAGTTCCTCACGCTGCATAATCCCATCGAGTATATCGGCGACGAGCGGGGGAGGGTGCGTCAGATGAAGCTCCAGAAGATGGAGCTGGGCGAGCCCGATGCGTCGGGACGCCGTTCGCCCGTGCCCATTCCCGGTGCTATCGAGACAATCGATGTCGACGAGGTAATCGTGAGTGTGGGTGTTTCGCCCAACCCGCTGGTGCCCAATGCCATCGAAGGACTTGAAGTGACGCCGAAGGGGACTATCGTGGTGAATGCCGATACGTTGCAGTCGTCGCTGCCCGATATTTATGCCGGGGGCGATATTGTGCGGGGCGGTGCCACCGTGATTCTGGCCATGGGCGACGGTCGGCGTGCTGCCGCAGCCATGCACGAGGCTTTGCAGAAACAACAACGGGGCGCATGAGTGTGCGACCCTATGGTATAATAAGAAACGGGGAGGCTTTCTTTTGAAAGCCTCCCCGTTTGTTTTATCTGTTCGGGAAAGTCTCGGTTTTAGTTGGCTTCCCAACCCAGAGCGCTGGCGCCCAATACGGCAGCGTCGCTCTCTTTCAATTCCGAAAGTACGATTTTTACTTTGCCCTTGTAGATGGGGAGCAGGTTGCGCTCCATGGCTTCGCGGATAGGACGCATGATGAGTTCGCCCGATTTGGCCAGACCACCGAAGAGGACAATCATGCGGGGGCTCGAGAAGGCTACGAAGTCGGCAAAGGCTTCGCCCAGAATCGTACCGGTATAATCGAAAATCTCTTGCGAGAGTTTGTCGCCCGATACGGCGGCGTCGTACACATCTTTCGAGGTGATGTCCTGAATAGGCAGCTGTCTCAACGAAGATTCGTCGTTGCGGATTTCGAGGAATTCGCGGGCCGTGCGGGCAACACCCGTAGCCGAAGCATAGGCTTCGAGACAGCCGGTGCGACCGCAACCGCACAGACGTCCGTTGCCGCGGCGCACGATTACGTGGCCCAACTCGCCGGCAAATCCGTCGTGGCCGTAAACCATCTGACCGTTGATGACGATACCGCTACCTACACCGGTACCCAGGGTAATCATGATGAAATCCTTCACACCGCGGGCGGCACCGTAGGTCATCTCGCCGATGGCGGCGGCGTTGGCGTCGTTGGTGATGGTTACGGGGATATTGAATTTCTCCCGAATCATCTGAGCCAGAGGAATTACCCCCTTCCAGGGCAGGTTGGGTGCAAACTCGATGTTGCCGGTGAAATAGTTGCCGTTGGGGGCACCAATACCGATGCCGGCAATCTGGTCGAGCACGTTTTCCTGTTTCAAAAGACGCGTCAGCTCTTCGTAGAGGGCATTGACATAGTCGTTGATTTCGGTATATTTTTGAGTTTTGATAGAGCCTGTGGCTAAGATAGAACCGCGGGCATCGACAATACCGAATACTGTATTGGTACCACCTATATCGATACCTACAACATATGGTTTACTCATGGTTTTGTGTATATAAAAATTATTATTTGGTTGATTTCACGACACAAATATAATGATAAATTTCTGATACGGACGGTTTTTTTTGAACGAAATTAAACGGGGAATGAAATGAGATTTTAAGGGGGGGTGACCGGCCTTGACTTTATTTTTGGAGTGCGGAAATGAGGTGAGATAGAGTGCCCGAATTGCTATCTCGATGTAACAAAATTGGGTGGTTTTATTTTGTGGTTGGAAAAAAGTATCTATCTTTGCAGCCGCAAAACGGCACATATTTGCACGGTTTGTGCAAGAATGAGCCTAAAAATAAAGTATATGAGTTATAATTTATTGAAAGGAAAAAGAGGCGTTATCTTCGGAGCCTTGAACGAAATGTCCATCGCCTGGAAAGTGGCCGAAAGAGCCGTGGAAGAGGGGGCTGTGATTACGCTCTCGAACACGCCTATGGCTGTGCGTATGGGCGAAATCACGGCTTTGGGCGAAAAGCTGAACGCCGAAATCATTCCGGCCGACGCAACCAGCGTGGAGGATCTTGAAAAGGTTTTTGCCCGCTCGATGGAGGTATTGGGAGGTAAAATCGATTTTGTACTGCACTCGATAGGCATGTCGCCCAACGTGCGGAAGAAACGTCCCTACGACGACTTGGACTACGATATGCTTTCCAAGACCCTGGACATCTCGGCCATTTCGTTTCACAAGATGATTCAGGTGGCCAAGAAGATGGACGCCATTAACGAGTATGGTTCGATTCTGGCCCTGTCGTATGTGGCTGCTCAGCGCACGCTCTTCGGCTATAACGATATGGCCGATGCCAAGGCTCTGTTGGAGTCGATAGCCCGTAGCTTCGGTTATATCTACGGCCGCGAGAAGAATGTGCGCATCAACACGATTTCGCAATCGCCCACGATGACGACTGCCGGTAGCGGTGTCAAGGGCATGGAGTCGCTCATGGACTTTGCCAACCGCATGTCGCCCCTGGGTAATGCCAATGCCGACGAGTGTGCCGATTACTGCATCGTGATGTTCTCGGACTTGACCCGAAAGGTGACCATGCAGAACCTGTATCACGATGGTGGGTTCTCGAGTATGGGCATGAGCCTGCGGGCCATGACCCAGTATAACAAGAGCTTCGACGAGTATCGCAACGAGAAGGGCGAGATTTGTTATGGATAAAGTATGGTAAATTTGGTTTAGATAACGATTGGCCCCGTCAGACCTTGATGTCTGGCGGGGCCAATTTTCTATTCAGGGTTGTCGTTGCCGGAACCGTTTGCGGGAGGGGTAGGCGAGTCGGAGGGGAGGGAACCCTCGTCGGGGCCGTACACCTCGTCGTAGAACCGTTTGTATCGACGCCATTGCGGGTCGTTTTCCCACAAAAGGCGGTAGGTCTCTTCTTCGGCTTCGGTCATGGGGGTACCGGATCTCTCAGGCGACAGACTTTCCCGATTCATCAGTTTCTGTCTCATTTCGAGTAAAGAGTCGTCGCGCTTCAATGCGTTGCGCGAGCGCACGATGAGTTGGCGCAGTTCGGCATTGGAGAAGCGCAACCCCGGGTAGAACATTCGGAGCATGCCTCGCAGTTCTCCTGCAATCATGTCCCAGGCCGAGGAGCGTACTCCCTGTCCGGCCATGTAGGCCAAATACTCCTGGGCTTCGAGTTGCTGTTCAAACCATGATGCCCTCGGAGTCTTGAACTCTTTCGGCATGGATTTGTAGACATTCAGGAAGAACTCGTTTTTGAGCTCGGGTATCCGGAAGAGTGCATCGAATCCCCGGTGGCCTACGGCTTCGTGCAGCAAGGTGTGTTGCAGGCTTTCGTAGGAGGGCTCGTTTTCGAGTACGATACCTATCGGGCCGTATGACGTTTGGAATCCCCGGATTGTTCCCTCGCCCTTTTTTTGAGCCAGGAGTCTGGGCGGGAGGTCCGACTCGCGTTCGTAAATCAGCACATTGTCGATACCCATTCGTTCGGCCAGGTCTTTGGCCATGAGGTATTTCCCTCGCGATGACATTTGAGCCCACGCCTGGTCCTTGTCGGCGTCGGGAACAACCGGCGCAAACAGGTCGGGCTCGTTCAACTCTTTGGTCAGTTGCCGATTCTGATTGTAATCGTTTACCGACACCGAATGAATCATGTCGGGCTCGATGTCGGGGATCTCGATGGGTTCCCTCTGGAAAGGCAGTATCACGGTAGCGGTCTGGTTCCTGGGGTCATAGTCGATTACCTCCAAGATTTCTCCATCGAAGTTGATGACTGCTATCTTGTCCTGATTCTTTCGCCGGATATTCTTCTTCCTCAGATTGGCCGATCGGCTTATGCCGCCGGCCAATCCGCCGGCGATTCCGCCGGTGACCATGTCGACCGAGGCGTTGAGCAGGACCGAACTGAGGGTAGGATACTCGTCGGGGTTGACATATATGGCCTGGGCTATGTCGTGGGTTGCCGAGCTGAGACCCCCGGCGGCTCCGCTTACCGCCGCGTCGTTGAAGGCACCGGTCAAGCCCCCTTTGCGGTCGGTCTTTTTCAGATTCTTCATCAGTTTGTCCATTTCGGCTCGGGTCGATTTGTTGTTGAGAATCGTTTTTTTGAAGTAGTTCGAGGCCCGGGCCTTGGCTCCTGCTCCCAGGTTTTTGAAGAACCGGCTTTGCAAGAGGGCATCGAAAAGGAAGTCGGCGCCCACGCTCAGGGCGGTATAGGCCGCCCGCTGGCCGGTGGACAACTTTTGCCCGGTTTCCTCTTCAAAATTGTCGAGCTCCATCTGGGCTTGTGAGAAACTCTCGGTGGCGGCCGACCCCACGCTGAGGCCTCCGGCCGCTATACCGGCCGGGGCCGACATGGCTCCTATGGCAACGGGTATTCCCATGCGGGCAATATCGGCGGCAAACTCGCCTACGGAGGCCCACCCCTCGGTTTCGGGGAAGGCTTTGTCGGTAGCCCGGGCCTCTTCCATGATGCGTCGGCCGTCGTTGCCCCAACGAGCCGTCTCGGCGAGTTGCCGGGCAATTTCGTTGCGGGGAATATCCTCGTCTCTCAGACGGCGGTACTCTTCGAGCCCTTTCAATTCAATACGCGGTTGCTGGCCCGGTTGGCGCTCAACCTCGTTTTCGAGAGAGTCGGCCTTTTGTTGCAGCTGGGCCTCGGAACTGCTTTCATAGGTGGGCAGATTTTCCAGCGCGCTTTGAGCTGCTTCGTCCATCTCGTCGTCGGAGAATTTGTCCTGTATGTATCCCCGGGCATATTTCAAGTCGTTCCAGATTCGTTTGCCGGCCAGGTTCAGCCCCTCGGTCAACGAATGCAGCTTGCGGGGGTCTTCGGCCGGCTGTTCCGGCCCGGGATTGACCGGATAATCGGGTTTCAGCGGGATAGGAGTTTCCCTTTCGGGTGTTCCTTCGAAAGGCATTGGCGGTGTTTTCTCACCCGGCAGGGGGGCGATGTAGGGCGGTGTCTCCGGTGCGTCATCGTCGTTCTCTTGTTGCCGGTATAGCTCTTGCAGGTAGGGGTTGACGAGGTCCCAGCCATATATACCGTTCCCTCCGTTTGAGGCGTATGTTTTCAAATTGTTCATGATGTCGATGGATAGAGATTAGTTTGAAATTCGATTACCTAAGTATTTGGCCAGCAGGCATGCCTGCTTTTTGGGAAATCCTGCCGATACCAAGAGGTTGAACAGATGATGTTTGCATTCAAACTCATTGCGCCCGGCGTGGAGGGCTCTCAACAGAGCTCTCTCGCTGAGAGCCGGGCAGGCATGTTCCCGACGGTCGCGCTCGGTGGAGAAGGCGTGCCACAGGAGGTAGTTGCGATACCGTCGCTCCTTCTCGGTGTAGGATTTGGGGAGCCACACTTCGACGAGGCGGGTATCGATGCCGTCGTCGGGTTGCTGCAACAGGTGCAGCAGCTCTTTCAAGGCTTCGATGTGCTGGTGTGCCTGAACCGTATCGGAATCCCCTCCCCGGTCCCTTCTGAGTTTGTTGCGATATAGTTGACAGGCTTTCAAGAAGCTGTATCCCTCGTTCAGATAGTCTGTCAGTTGCTGCGACGAGGTGGGGGACGAATCCCCGGTTGCTGCGGTGTGATGTGCCATTGTAAAGTGATTGTTTTTTAGTTGAACATATTTTTCAAGAGGGTGAGGGGCGAACCACTCGCATTGAAGCCCGACTTCCCGAGGATATTGCTCATGTAGTTCGACTTGACGGGCTGGTAATAGGCTTCGAGCGCCTTGCGGGCCGTGAGGTAGTTTTGCAGGGCATTCTCTTTCCAGGTGGTTGCATAGCCGGCCACCTGGCTTACCGCTCGACCATAAGCCTGATTCTGTGCTTTCTGTGCAGCGGTGACCGCCTCGGGGGTGGCTCCGGTGATGCTGGCCTGGTTTTTGAGGTTTTGGGTCGTTTCGGTCATTTGGTCGCGCAGATTGCCGAGCAGACTTCTCACATCGGATCGGTCGAGCATGTTGCTGTAATAGGTGCGGTTGAAGAGGCTGTCGAGCTGCGACAACTCCTGTTCATATTGCTGTTGCTGTTCCTGCCAGGCTTCTTGTGCCTGTTGCTTCTGCTTTTGAGAAGATAGGTAGCTCCCCAGCAAAGGGATTGCGGTTGAAAGTAGATTTAGCATATAATCCTGCGTTTTTAGAGGTTGCTGATATTTGTCGCAAATATCTGTCGGCCAGGGCCGATTATTGTGGCAGGATTGAAAAATGTAGGGGGGGAATGCAGCCGGTGTGCATGCAGTCGAGGGGGGCAGGGAGAACGGGCGGTTCTCGGGCCCGGTTTTACCCATCGGGACGGGATATAGAAAAAGGACCTATCGAAATGAAGGAGGAGGAAGGTGATAGGTCCTTGGCTTATTTAAGAATGGTAGAAGTGTGTCTCTTGGTCAGATCTCTTCGTTTTTCTGCCATGTGCCGGTTTTGTCGATGACGCCCCACAGGGTATCGAGTTTAACATCGGCCAGGCCTTTGTCGAACGAGTCGGCTTCGTCGTACAGGAAGGGCAGGGCCACTTGTCCCGCTTTGTCGATAAAACCCCACTTCCCGTCTTGTTTGACAGCGGCGAGATCTTCTTTAAAGTTCCAGGCATAGTCGTATATCAGGGGGATAAGCAGGTGGCCGGTCTTGTCGATGAAGCCCCATTTTTCGTCTACCCGCACAGCCGCCAGCGATTCGCGGAATCCCCACGTGTCGTCATACCGTGGTTGGATTACCGCATTGCCCGAGCGGGTGATAAATCCCCACTTGTCGTGCAGCTTTACCGGTGCGAGGCCCTCGTGAAATTCGGCGATGTGTTCGTAGATGATGGGTACAATCTCCTTGCCTTCCTGATTGATGTAGCCATAACGTCCGTTCCGTTCTACCATTGCCAGTCCGTTGTGAAATGAGTTGGCCCAGTCGTAGTCGAGTTTGACCACGGCCAGCCCATGCCGGTCGATGAAGCCGTACTTGTGGTCGATCATCACCACCGCTACCCCCTCGCGAAACGGGTGGGCGGCATCGAACTGGGGAGCTATGAATACCTTTCCCGAGAGTTTCTCGCGGTAGCCATATTTTCCCGATTCGTCTTTGAAAGATTCCAAATCGGGGAACCCTCCCAATGAGTTGAACTTAGAACAATTTTCCATATATGAGGCAAGGATAAAAAGGAAACCTCAACAAATATATTTTTTAAAATCGTAATATCCAAGAAATATCCCGAAAATATTTGTCTCAGAGGTGCATGCTGCTGGGGTTTCCGACAGAATGTTTGAACCGATAAAAAAAATAAAAATTAGAAAAAAAGATTTGGCCGTTTATACAATCCGCCTTACCTTTAACCTCATCTTTGAATGTTAACTTAATTTGAATTTTTTGCTATGACAAATGCATTATTCTGGCTTGTGCCGGTCTCCTCGGTACTGGCACTTCTCTTGGCTTGGTATTTTTATAAGCAGATGATGAAAACCGATGAGGGAACCCCTCAGATGAAGAAAATCGCACTCCATGTGCGCAAGGGGGCGATGTCTTATCTGCGTCAACAGTACAAGATTGTGGGAATCGTTTTTCTGGTTCTCGTGGTTTTGTTCTCGATTATGGCGTTTGGTTTCGGGGTTCAAAACAAGTGGGTCCCCATTGCGTTCCTTACGGGAGGTTTCTTCTCGGGTCTGTCGGGCTATCTGGGTATGAAGACGGCCACCTATGCGTCGGCCCGTACGGCCAATGCCGCCCGCACCTCGTTGAATAGCGGTTTGCGCATCGCCTTCCGGAGCGGTGCGGTGATGGGACTCGTGGTGGTAGGTCTGGGTCTGCTCGACATCTCGTTTTGGTATCTGCTGCTCAATGCCGTGATTCCGGACGAGGCGCTGAATCCGGCCCATAAACTCTGTGTGATTACGACCACGATGCTTACCTTCGGCATGGGTGCTTCGACGCAGGCGCTCTTTGCCCGTGTGGGCGGTGGTATCTACACCAAGGCTGCCGACGTGGGTGCTGACCTCGTGGGTAAGGTTGAGGCCGGTATTCCCGAGGACGATCCCCGCAACCCGGCAACGATTGCCGACAACGTGGGCGACAACGTGGGCGATGTGGCCGGTATGGGTGCCGACTTGTACGAGTCGTATTGCGGTTCGATTCTGGCTACTTCGGCACTGGGTGCCGCAGCCTTTATGGGTATCGGCGAGACCGAGATGCAGATGAAGGCGGTGATTGCCCCCATGTTGATTGCTGCCGTGGGTATTCTGCTCTCGATTATCGGTATCTTCTCGGTGCGTACGCGCGAAGATGCCAAGATGAAAGACCTGTTGAAATCGCTTTCGTTCGGTACCAACCTCAGTTCGGTACTGATTGTCATAGCCACCTTCGTGATTCTGTGGGCCTTGCAGATTCAGAATTGGGCCCTCATAGGCGGCTCGGTGGTGGTAGGTCTGTTGGTCGGTATCATTATCGGTCGCAGTACCGAGTATTATACCTCGCAATCCTATCGTCCCACCCAACGGCTGTCGGAGAGTGGTAAGACGGGTCCGGCCACGGTTATCATCTCGGGTATCGGTCTGGGTATGATTTCGACAGCCGTCCCCGTGATTGCGGTAGTAGCCGGTATCATTCTCTCCTATCTGTTCGCTTCGGGATTCGATTTGGGCAATGTCACCCTCGGGCTCTACGGTATCGGTATCGCAGCCGTGGGTATGCTCTCGACCCTGGGCATCACGCTGGCCACCGATGCCTACGGACCTATTGCCGACAATGCCGGTGGTAACGCCGAGATGAGCGGCTTGGGCGAGGAGGTGCGCAAGAGAACCGATGCCCTTGATTCGCTGGGTAACACGACTGCCGCTACGGGTAAAGGTTTCGCCATCGGTTCGGCCGCTCTTACCGGTCTGGCCCTGCTGGCCTCGTATATGGAAGAGATTCGTATCGGATTGACTCGTATCGGCGAGACGGTACTCGAATTTGCCGACGGTACCACCGTGATGATCAGCGAGGCTTCGTTTACCGATTTCATGCGCTACTACGATATTACGCTTATGAATCCCAAGGTACTCTCGGGTATGTTCATCGGCTCGATGATGGCCTTCCTCTTCTGCGGTTTGACGATGAATGCCGTGGGACGTGCCGCCGCTCACATGGTCGAGGAGGTGCGTCGCCAGTTCCGCGAAATCAAAGGTATCCTCACCGGCGAGGCTGAGCCCGACTACGAACGTTGCGTGGCTATCTCGACCCAGGGAGCCCAGCGCGAAATGGTCGTTCCGTCGCTGCTGGCCATCGTTGCTCCCATCGTGACAGGCCTGATATTCGGTGTGTCGGGTGTGGTTGGTCTGCTTATCGGCGGACTGAGCGCCGGATTCGTGCTGGCTATCTTCATGGCCAATGCCGGCGGTGCTTGGGACAACGCCAAGAAATATGTCGAGGAGGGTAACTTCGGCGGCAAGCACAGCGAGGTGCACAAGGCCACCGTCGTGGGCGATACCGTGGGCGACCCCTTCAAGGATACGTCGGGCCCGAGCTTGAATATCCTGATCAAGCTGATGAGCATGGTTGCCATCGTTATGGCCGGATTGACTGTGGCTTGGAGCCTGTTGTAACCGATTGATACAAGGTAAAAGCATAAGAATAAGGCCGCTTCGCTGATGCGAGGCGGCTTTTGTTTTTTTGCAGGTTAAGATGTCGGCCGGGTTCGTGCAATATGGTGCATTCGGGTATGAACCAACGGGAGCAGCCGGTTGTTATAGGGGCAGTTTTAATTCTAAAAAAGAGAACTATGGCAAAAGAAAGTGTCGCTATTTTGAAAGGAAAAATCGATGTGGTCGAGGTGCTCGCCGAGTTGAATGCCGCCTTGTCGGAAGAGTGGTTGGCATTTTATCAATATTGGGTAGGCGCCCTGGTAGTAAAGGGTGCGATGCGCAGCGATGTGCAGCGCGAGTTTGAGGAGCATGCCCTGGAAGAGTTCGAGCATGCCAAGCTGTTGGCCGACCGCATTGTCGAGCTTGAAGGTATGCCGGTACTCGACCCCAAGCAGTGGTTCGAACAGGCCCAGTGCCCCTATACGGCCCCTACCGATACCGATGTGGTGACGTTGCTGCGTCAGAATGTGGCCTCCGAACGTTGTGCGATTCTCCGTTACCAGAAGATTGCTGCCTTGACCGATGGCAAGGATTTCACCACCAGCGATATGGCTAAACATATCCTGGCCGAGGAGGAGGACCACGAGCAGGATTTGCAGGACTATCTGGACGACATTGCCCACATGAAGAGCTATGTGTCGCAAAAATAGCGCTTCACGGTTGAGTTGGTAAAAAAAGGCGGCAGGGCCCCGGGTATCGGGGCTCTGCCGCTGTGTTATTGTGTTATTTAGCCGGTTCGTTGCCGGGCTGTTATCCTTGCTGGGCGTTTGTTGCCGGCCTGCTTTGAGGTTGAGCCGCCTGTGCCTGTGCCTGCATTTGTTCCGTCTGGCTCTGTTTGAGCGATTGCAGCAATTTGTCGGCAAAGGGGAAGGCCCCGTTTTGCAGCAACATTTCGAGCGAAATCTTCCCGCCGCGGAACAGCTCCATGAGAAATTCGTTCGAGGCCATACGCAGGGCCGGTGTCGACAGCGTCTCGGCAATGGAGAGGTCGAACTCGGTGTTGCGCACCTCTTCGGGCGTGTAGGTCGAGGCATCTTTGCCGCAGCTGTTCCCGGCGATGGTGCGGTAGCGCGAGTCGGTATAGAACTGCTGGATTGTCTTCATGATTTTGATGTCGCGGTCCTCACGGAAGGTCTTGAACGACTCGAAGAGGTCGAGCAGGTTGGTCGACGAGTATTGTATCTGCTGCGAGTAGAGCGAGGAGGGAGTCCCCGCCGGAGCAGCCTTCCCCTGCATGGCCCCGTGTACCCCCGAGATGTCCTCGAACAGCCGCATTTGCAGGGAGAGCATTTCGTAGGCTCCCACCTGGGTGGCGTTGACGGCAATCTGCTGGGGCATGGGCGACCCGGGTCGGGGACGGAACAGAATGATGCCGTTGTACTTGGTCCACTCGTCGGCAATATCGTCGATGGTCATGCCGTCGGGAATCTGGTCCTCGGGGAAGAGCAGCACCCCTTTGGCACTCGACCCCATGATAAAGTCGATCATGGTGATGAGCCGGTTGATGTATCGCTGCTGGTCGATGACGTCCTCGACAAAGGCATGTACCTCGCCGTCGATGAGCGGGTAGAGTTTGAACACATAGGGGTGTTCGCCGTGCCAATAGGGGGTATCGCCCTCGTCCAGCAGGTCGCCCAGCGGCGAGAAGAATCGATAGCGCCAGGTTTGTGTGACGCCCCATTCGGTTTCGATGAGGGCGACGGCCTCGTCGGGTATGCCCGCTTGCCGGGCTGCTTGCCGTCGGGCCTTATTCTCCTTCTCCACTGCTTCGGCCTCCGATACCGGCAGGTTGTAGTATTCGCCCGACCGGAAATCGTGGCAGTTCAGTACTTCCTGACTTTCGAGCTTCCACACCTCGATAACCCGGCACAGGTCGGGTGAAGAGGGCATGTAGAAGTCGAGTCGGTCGATGGCCCGGGTGGTGAGGTTCTCGAAGTTGTGGCGCACGGTATCGTTGTCGGCCTCGGTATAGATTTGACGCAACTGTACGGCACGCTCGCGGGAACCGAACGAGAATCGCGATATGACCTCGGCAATGGGCATGTCGTGCAGCTCGCCGATGAGGGTGCAATCCCAGTGCCGGCTATCCTCCATGGCATTGAAGAAGATGCGGTTGGGATTTACCTCGTCGACCCATACGTCGCTCTTGCCCCGGCGGAATCCGTATCCTATCTTCTGGAAGCAGATGCCTGAGATGAGAAACTCCTCCATCGTGCGGCTGTCGAGTTCTTGCAGGCGGTTATGCTGGTAGGCATACTGCACGGCCGCGCTCATCAGTTCGCCCAAGTTCTGCTCCTCGCGGTCGCGGGCCACGCACACGGGTTGGGTCTGGTTGTTGCGGAACTGTCCCAGTACGGCCTTGACCATTTGCCTGATGAGGTTGTTTTTCAACGGCACCTTTCCCTGTTGCCGGATATACTCCTCCTCGCTCATGACCCGGCCGTCGGGTAGTTTTATCAGGTCGTTCCACTGTTTGCCATAGGTGTAGTCGCGGTTTCGTTTCCGCTTGTGGCGGAAGGGGTCAATCTCCTCCCACGCCTTTTGAGCCTGTAAAAGCACGGGGTAGTGCGACCGCTCTATTTCCTTCCCCTTTTTAGACAAGCCTTTCGGTCCCGTTGACCGGGCCTTGTACGAATCATTTGCCATAGTCTCTCTGGTTTTTAAGTTTGGTGCAAAGAAAGGAGGGGGCGGCTGCTTTTTTATGGCAGCTTTATACAATCGATGGAATAGAGGGAACTCGTGCAAAAGAAAGTAAAAAAATAAATCTGTTTATCGTAGGAAATCGATTTTTTAATGCCTACATTTGTTTTTAATCTGTATGCGAGCGGCTGTGCTTTATTGAAAGAACAGTTCGTGGTTCTCCGCGCAGACTGGAAAAATGAAAAACACCCTTTGGAGAACCGGGTATAAAAAGTTGGAGATTATGAAAAAGATTTTGCTGACGGTAGTTGCTGCTGTCGTGTGTGTGAGCGGAGCTTTTGCCCAGTTGTCGATGGGTCCCAAAGTGGGACTTAACGTGAGTTCTGTGACGGGCGACGGTACCCAATACCGGGCCGGTGTAAATGTGGGTATCTTCGGGAACTATCGCATCAACCGCTTGTTTGCCATTCAACCCGAGTTCCTTTATTCGATGCAGGGAGCTGCTTTTGATGATGTGACTATTCTTTCGCAGACGTTGAAATCGAACTACACATCGCACTATATCGATATTCCGGTGCTGTTGAAGGTCTACCCGTGGCGGGGCCTGAATGTGCAGGTAGGTCCGCAATTTGGTTTCTGTGTCGATGACGAGTATAAGTTGAAAGTGAATGACGAGGAGATTTCGTCCAAGGATCTTGAACAGTATGGCTATGACACCAAGGCTCGTACGTTCGATTTTGCCATTGCCCTGGGATTGGGATATGAATTTGATTTCGGCATGACCATTGATGCCCGTTACAATTTTGGCTTGACCAACATTTATGAAGAGGGCGATGGGAAAAACACCATGTTCATGCTGTCGTTGGGGTATAAGTTCGACTTCTGATTATCCCGGCATAGTCAAAATATAAAGGGGAGCGCATCACACATGCGCTCCTCTTCTTTTTATGAATCGGGGTGATAAGTGTTTCCCATTCTATGCTTGTATCGATTCCCGCCGGGCAATCTCCTCGTCGATACGGGCCAGTTTCTCGTCGAGTGGCAGGAAGGCATCGAGCCAGAATATGGAGAATCCCCGGCGTTCCATGCCTCTGAACCAGGTCATCTGCCGCTTGGCAAACTGGTGTATGGCGATTTCGAGGAGCGATACCATCTGGTCGTAGGTGGTGCGTCCGATGAGGTATTCGGTAATGTATTTGTATTCCAGCCCGTAGTAGATGAGCGATTCGGGGTCGATACCCTGGTCGAGCAGCCCTTGTACCTCGGCCACCATGCCTTGGTCGAGCCGGTCGTGCAGCCGCTGGGTGATGCGGGCCCGACGGCTTTCCCGGTCGATGTTCACCCCCACGACGAGGGCATTCTCCACGGGGTGCGGTTCCAGCATCTCGGGTTTCTGCCGGGAGTAGTACTCGGCAATTTCGATAGCCCGGATAGCCCGTTTACAAGTATCGGTATCGGTTTGGTTGTGCAGCGTTTTGTACGATTGGAGTATCGCTTCGAGTTCGGGCAACGTTTTGTCGGCCAGGCTTTGGCGTAACTCCGGGTTCTCCGGTACGGGGGGCAGGGCATAGCCTTTGAGTACAGCTTCGATATAGAGTCCCGTACCGCCGCACAGGATAGGAGTCTTACCGCGAGCCACAATATCGTCGTAGGCTTGGTGGTAGTCCCGGATATACTCGAAGAGATTGTATTTGTATCCCGGGGGACAGATGTCGATGAGGTGATAGGGAATTTGTTTCCCCTCATAGGTGTATTCGGCCAGGTCTTTCCCCGTGCCTATATCCATCGAGCGGTATATCTGCCGGGAGTCGGCACTGATGATTTCAGTGTCGAGGTGGGCGGCCAAGGCCACGGCCAGAGTCGTTTTCCCCGAGGCTGTGGGGCCCAGTATGGTAATCAGGTCAAGCATCACGGTTGTTTGAAGAATCTTTTTGGGAGAAGAGTTTTCGTATCCAGGTGTCTATCCGATAGAGCAGATGGTCTTCGTTGTGGCGACTCACGTAAAGCCATATCGGGTCGTCAAATACAATATTCATTTGATCGATACGATGCAGCGAAAAAGCCGGTTTGTAGTCCCGTATCGCATACCGCCTCTTTCCGTTGCTGTGGTAGGTCCGGGCCGTATCGACAATGGTGTAGAGTCGGGCGTAAAGTTCTTTGAAGAGGGGGTGTAGCTTGTCGCTGTGGAACAGATGGGCAATTTCGTTGACCGTGTACCAGCGTCCCGGGTAACGGTTGAGTTTTGACAGACTGTCGTGAGGCAGGAACAGGATATAGTGCCCGATTTGTTGCCAGGGCTTTTGGGCTATCGTGGTGCAGACATGCCGCAGGTCGGGATTCTCGATTCCCAATTCGTCCCTCACGATTTGCCGGGCTTTTTGAGATTCCTCTCCCAGGGTGGTACAATAGGTGGTGCGATGGTGTATGGGCAGGTCTAACCCGGCGTAGTAGTTGAATTTATTCCTGTCCCCATTGTTTTCGGTAAGAAAGATTTTCTCGTCGCCGATGACCATAATGCGAATCTCGGTGAAGAAAAACTCCATGAAATCCAGCTCTTTGTCTGATTGAGTGCTGTGGTATTTACTTTTCTTCTCATACTTTTCGATGAGATGCTGAATGAGCAGGCGGCGAATAGACTCGAATAGGATAATGGCTAAACCCAGTCCCGCCGGGAAATAGAAGTAGAAGTAGGTCCCGGCCCGGCTCTCTATGTCGATGCCGTAGAGGAATAGTCCCCACGACAATCCTGTGGAGAGCAGGGCGCCTGTTAAGACGAGCCGCACGATATAATGGGCCTCGTATTGGCTGAAATCGCCCAGGATATATTGCTCTTGCATGATGCCTCGTCGCATCTTGTACTCGTAGCAGGAATGGGGTCTGATATCGTGTTTTTCAAACAGATAGGAGAGTAGGGCTATGCAGGGAGCCTCGAAAAGAATGAGAGGGCTCTGCATTATGCCTGTTTGATATAAGATGCTCCGTATCAGCCCACTCAGCAGCATGGCCCAGCCGGTAATCCACCCGATGATGCCACACCGCTTGAATAGGTAGATGTAGAAATGTGAAAAAACAATCCACCCGCCCCCCAAGATAATGGAGGCAATTAAAATTGCCTTTTCATCGAGGAAAGGGGATAGCCCCCACATGAGGATAGCCGGCAACAACCCCAACGAGTAGATGTCGCTCCAGCGCATGTTGTATTTTCTTTTCTGTGCCATGAAGGGGCTTTTGTTCGTTTTATTTCAGCTTGTCGGAAAAGAAATTGCACACCCGGGTGTAGAGGTGATGGCGAGTGTTGCAGCCGCGTATGTGATGATCCTTGTTGGTATAGATTTGTGAATCGAACTGGATACCGGCCTTAACCAGAGCCGCTGAATATTGCAACGTGTTGAGATAGTGTACATTGTCGTCGGCCGTCCCCGATACGATGAGCAGGCTCCCTTTCAGGTTGGCCGCATGGGTGATGGGGGCCGACTGACGATAGCCGTCGCCGTTTTCCTGGGGTGTGCGCATGAATCGTTCGCTGTAAATCGTGTCGTAGTAGCGCCAGTCGGTCACTGGGGCTATGGCTACTCCGGCCCGGTAGATGCCGTTGCCGGTCGACATGGCCATGAGGGTTTCGTAACCTCCGTAACTCCACCCGTAGATGCCTATGCGATTCCCGTCGACGTAGGGTAGGGTGCTCATGTATTCGGCACCGGCTACCTGGTCCTCAGTCTCATATTTTCCCAGTTGCATATAGACGGCTGTCTCGTAGGCCCGACTGCGTCCGCCGGTTCCCCGGCCGTCGACACAGGCCACGATGAAACCCTGGTTGGCCAGGTAATACTCCCAGTCAACTTTCCAGTTGTCGAGAACCGACTGCGAACCGGGACCGCTGTATTGCGACATCACCACCGGGTAGCGCTTCGAGGGGTCGAAGTTTGCCGGTTTCAAGATATAGCCGTTCATCAGGTCGCCCGCCGCGTTGGCGCAGGTGAAAAATTCTTTTTGGGGCAGGCCGCTTTGAGCTGCCAGTGCTTTCAGCGAGGCATTGTCTTCGAGTGTGCGCAAGGTCTTGCCCCGGGCATCGCACACGGTCACTACGAGCGGTTCGTCTATGCTGCTGTATCGGTTGATGAAATAGGTGCATGAGGGGTTGAATTCGGCGGTGTTGGTTCCCTTCAAGGTCGACAGCTTGGTCTCTACCCCCTTGGCATTCATCTTGTAGATGGCTTTGTAGAGAGCCCCCTCCTGATTCGACTCATAGAAGTAGGAGCCGCTTTGGGCGTCGTAGCCCAGGAAGTTCGACACGTTCCATTCGCCCCGGGTGATTTGCCGGGCCAGCGTACCGTTGTAGTTGTAGCGGTAGAGGTGCTGGTAGCCGCTGCGGCAGCTGGCGATGATGAAGAAATCGGGGTAGAAGGCGATGTTGTCCAGTATCGGTTCGTCGATCCAGGCCTTGTCGGTCTCGCGCAACAGCAGTTTCGATACTCCCGATTTGGGGTTGACCGTGTAGATGTCCATCTGGTTTTGCGTGCGGTTGAGCGAGACAACCGCCAGACGGTTGGGGTCGGGGGTGAACTGGATGCGCGGGATATAGCTGTCGGCCGTGAGTGGCAGGTTCATCTTTTTCAGTGCCCGCGTGTCGACCGTGTAGGAGAATACCGATACCTGCGAGTTGGTCTCGCCCGCTACGGGGTATTTGTAGGCAAAGCTGCCCGGGTAGAACCGGTATTCGGGGAGGGCGGGACAATAACCTTCGTAGAGTTGGAAGGAGTATAGCGGCACCTGGCTTTCGTCGAATTTGACAAAGGCCAGCGTAGCATCGTCGGGCGACCATTGCAGGGTCGAGGTCATGGCAAACTCCTCCTCGTAAACCCAGTCGGGAGCCCCGTTGATAATCTTGTTTTGCTCGCCGTCGCGGGTCACGGCCACCTCGGTGCCGTAGTCGAGTTTCTTGATGTAGATGTTGTTGTCGCGCACGAAGGCCACCATGCGGCCGTTGGGCGAGTAGACCGCCACTTGCTGCTTGCCTCCCTCGGAGAGCGGTTTCAGCAGGTTGCGTCGAATTTCAAAGGTATAGTAGTTGGCTTTGAACGAGCGGCGGTATATCGGTTCCGAGTCGGCATAGATAAGCAGGTGCTTCTCGTCGGGGCTGAGTGAAAATCCGTCGAAACTTTTCAAGTCGCATTCGCGGGCCGTTTTCACGTCGAAGAGCGTGTCGACCTCGTGCCCCGTGCGGTATTCACATTTCACGATACGGGTATTGCCGTTGGTCGCTGCATAGTAGTGAACTCCGTCGGTCGAAGGATAAGTCTCGGCTACGTCCTGAGGCAGAAACTTTCCCGATGTAATATCTTCCAGGGTAAAGGCCCGGGCCGGTAATACGAACAGCGCAATGGCGCACAGAATGGTAAAGGTTATTTTTTTCATTGCAAAATAGTGATAAATTCATAACTCCATCGATCGGCTCCATGAAACCATACGGCTTCCACACACGGTGTCTGAGGGTTGCCGACCTTTTCTTATCACAAAAGTAGAAAAAATACAATAAAGAAAAAGATATATATAAAGATTAACAACTTTCCCCGTGATTTGTTCGGGCGTTTTACCGGTATTTCATTTTTTTTGAGTGAAAGACCGGCAAAAACAAAAGAGCTATATTTCCCCGATTCCCGATAAATTGTTAAGTTTGCAATCGCATAGCGGGAGAGTAGGGAGCAGTGTCCGGGACCGAGGCGAGAGGAAGTTCCGGGGCGCTATCCGGCCCAGCCCTGAAAATTGTGATAAAGATAAATCTCTATGATAGAATATATTACCGGCGAGGTGACCGAGCTCACTCCCGCCACGGCAGTGGTCGAGTGCATGGGTATAGGCTACCTGCTCAACATTTCGCTCAACACCTATTCGAGTCTGGCCAAGGGGAAATCGACCCGGCTCTATGTCTACGAAGCCATTCGCGAAGATGCCTATCAGCTTTACGGTTTTGGCGACCGTCACGAGCGGGAGCTGTTTGTGGCGCTTATCTCGGTTTCGGGGGTGGGGCCCAACACGGCACGCATGATTCTGTCGTCGCTCAATCCCGCCGAATTGGAGCAGGCCATCGCTTCCGAAAATCTGAATCTGCTGAAATCGGTCAAGGGAATCGGGGCGAAAACGGCACAACGTGTAATTGTTGACTTGAAAGATAAAATAAAACCTACCGACAATCCGTTAGTAATAAGTACGCCCGCAGCCTCCGAGGTTTACGAGGAAGCCGTGGCCGCGTTGGTGATGCTTGGATTTTCGCAGCCTCAGTCGCAAAAGGCGGTTCAAAAGCTGCTGCGCGAGACCCCGTCGATGCGAGTCGAGGAGGTGATCAAACAGGCTCTGAAAATGCTCTGATACCGACGCGCTGCCCTTTCGCCCGAAAGGTGTGCGGAATCATGTACAGGAGTATCGAATGAGAAGACGGATAAGGATTGGAACGATAGTGGCATTGGTTGTGAGCGGATTAGGTTTCTATTCCGCTTTTGCTGCTATGCAGGCACCCGATCCGCAGAACGCTCCGGCCAATCGTCCGGCCCCGCAAGCCGGTGAACCCGCCCAGCCGGCAGCCGATTCCATTCCCATGCGTTTCCCCGTAGCCAAAACGGTGCCCGAGTCGTATGACGAAATCGACCAGAAGGCTCCGGTGGACTTGAAGAACCCCTCGAACCTCAAAACCGAGGTGGAGTATGACCCCGAGACCAACTGTTACGTGATTCATACCCGGGTGGCCGGGGTCGACGTGACTACCCCTTTCATGCTCTCGGCCGAAGAGTACAACGACTATACGCTGCGCAAGACGATGCAGCAGTATTACCGGGAGCGCAATGCCAAGGATTTTGCCGAGAAAAACAAGTCGGAGTTCAACTTCCTCGATATGAACTTCTCGCTCGGGCCCCTCGAAAAGGTCTTTGGTCCCGGTGGTGTGCAACTCACTACCCAGGGCTCCATCGAGTTGAACATGGGGCTGAAATACAACAAGCTCGACAACCCGGCCTTGCCGATGAGCTCCCGCAAGAAAACCTATTTCGACTTTGACGAAAAGATACAGGCCTCGGTCACGGCCAAGGTGGGCGACAAGATGTCGTTCAACATGAACTACAATACCGATGCCACTTTCGACTTCGACTCCAAGAACCTCAAACTGCAATACGAGGGCAAGGAGGACGAAATTATCAAGAACATCGAGGCCGGTAACGTGAGCATGACCACCGGGTCGTCGCTCATACGAGGCAGCACGGCCCTGTTCGGTATCAAGACCACCATGCAGTTCGGCAAGCTCACCGCCACGGCCCTTATCTCGCAACAGCAGTCCGAGTCGAAGACCGTCAATGCCAGCGGTGGAGCCCAAACCACACCTTTCGAGATTCGGGCCGATGCCTACGACGAAAACCGTCACTTTTTCCTGGCTCACTTCTTCCGGGACAACTACGACAAGTTTGCCTCCCAACTGCCCTATGTATCGTCGGGTGTGAGCATCAACCGCATCGAGGTGTGGATAACCAACAAGCAAGGCAATTACGAAGAGGCTCGTAATATCGTGGGATTCATGGATTTGGCCGAGAATACCCACATCGGCAACTCGCACTGGATTTCGACCACGACGCAGCCCAACCCCATGAACAACTCCAATACCCTCTATGCCGAGATTAAGGACGGTTACCCCGATGCCCGCAACATCAACCTGGTGACCCAGGCACTGGAACCCCTCTCGGCCTTTGGCATCGACGGCGGTCAGGACTATGTGAAGATCGAGAGTGCCCGCAAGCTCTCCTCGTCGGAGTACACCCTGAACGAACAGTTGGGCTACATCTCGTTGAAGAGCAAGTTAAATGCCGACGAGATGCTGGCCGTGGCTTATGAATATACCTACAACGGGCAGGTCTATCAGGTGGGCGAGTTCTCGGGCGATGTGACCGATACCGACCAGTGCCTCTTTCTGAAAATGTTGAAGGGCTCGACCGTAACCACCTCGCTCCCCATCTGGGACCTGATGATGAAAAACGTCTATTCGCTCGGGGCCTATCAGGTGCAGCAAGACAAGTTCCGCCTCTACATCAAGTATCAGAGCGACTCCACCGGCGTGGCCGTCAACAACATACCCGAGGGGAATATCGCCAACAAGACCCTCTTGCAGGTGATGAACCTCGACCGACTGGACGCCAACCAGACCGAGTATTCCGACGGTATTTTCGACTACATCGAGGGGTACACCATTCAGTCGTCGAACGGCCGCATCATCTTCCCCGTCATCGAGCCCTTCGGCAGTCACCTGGCCGATCAGATAGGCAATGCCGCCATCGCCGAGAAATATGTCTACCAGGAGCTTTACGATTCGACACTCACCATCGCCCAGCAGGTCTCCGAGAAGAACAAGTTTATCATGACCGGTGAGTACAAAGCCTCGTCGGGCGCCGAAATCAGCCTGAACGCCATGAACGTGCCTCGCGGTTCGGTGGTGGTCACGGCCGGCGGTATGACGCTGGTCGAGAACTCCGACTACATTGTCGATTACGCCATGGGTGTCGTCACCATCTTGAACCAGAGCATTATCGAGTCGGGTACCCCCATCAGCGTGTCGCTCGAGAACCAGTCGATGTTCAACATGCAGCGCAAGACCATGTTGGGCCTTGACCTCAACTATGCCTTCTCCAAGGATTTCAACATAGGAGCCACCATCATGCACCTCTCCGAAAAACCGCTTACCGAGAAGGTGAGTATGGGCGACGAGGTGCTCAACAACACCTTGTGGGGCGTGAACCTGTCGTACAACACCAGTTTCCTGTGGCTCACCAACTGGCTCAACAAGATTCCCACCGTCAACGCCACGGCCCCCTCGACGCTGGCCCTGACGGCCGAGTTTGCCCAACTGGTGCCGCACCAGTCCAAGACCGGCAGTTCGCAGGGAACCTCCTATATCGACGACTTTGAGTCGACCCAAACGGGCCTCGACCTCAAATCGCCCTACTCGTGGACGCTGGCTTCCACACCCTACGACCCCTCTTCCGACGCCCTCTTCCCCGAGGCCCGCTACTCCAACGACGTGCGCTATGGGCAGAACCGGGCTCTGATGTCGTGGTACTACATCGACCGCATGTTCACGCAGAAGAATTCCAACCTCATACCCGCCCACCTGAAAAACGATCTGGACCAACTTTCCAACCCCTATGTGCGCGAGGTAAGCGTGCGCGAAATCTTCCCCAACAAAGAGATTAACTACGGTGAGTCGACCACGCAGCAGACGCTCAATCTTTCGTTCTATCCTCAGGAACGTGGCCCCTATAACCTCGATGCCGACAATATCGACGAAGAGGGGCGGCTGCTCAATCCCGAGAAACGGTGGGGTGGTATCATGCGCAAGATGGACTACACCGACTTCGAGTCGTCCAACATCGAGTATATCCAGTTCTGGCTCATGGACCCCTTCCTCGACGAGACCCAGACCAACCACAAGGGCGGTGACCTCTACTTCAACCTGGGCGAGGTGTCGGAAGATATTCTCAAAGACGGTATGAAATCGTTCGAGAACGGTCTGCCCATCGACGGCGATACGACTCAGATAGCCACTACGGCGTGGGGCAAGGTCTCCAAGCGGCAGTCGCTCACCTACGCCTTCGACAATACCAGTGGTGCGCGGGGACTGCAAGATGTGGGCCTTGACGGATTGACCAACGACGAGGAGTATGGATTCTCGTCGTACAAGGATTTCCTGGCCAAGTTGGAGACGAAACTGTCGCCGGCCGTGGTCGAGGCCATGCGGCAAGACCAGTTCTCGCCCTTCAACGACCCGGCGAGCGACAACTATCACTTCTATCGCGGGCACGACTATGACGATGCCGAGACCTCGATTCTCGACCGGTACAAACACTACAACGGCACCGAGGGCAACTCGCGCTCGACCGAGGAGGTCGACGACTCCTACTACCAGTCGGCCAAGAGTGTACCCGATGTTGAGGACATCAACCAGGACAACACCCTCAACGAGTATGAACGCTATTACCAATACCGCATATCGCTCTGCCCCGACAGTCTGGTAGTGGGCAAGAACTACATCACCGACAAGCGCGAGACCACCGTCCCCCTGCGCAACGGACAGGAGGGGCGTGCCGTGTGGTACCAGTTCAAGGTACCCTTGGCGCAACCGCAAAAAAAGGTTGGTTCGATTCAGGATTTCAAGACAATCCGCTTTATCCGCATGTTCATGACCGGCTTCGAGGTCGAGACCCATCTGCGCTTTGCTACCCTCGAATTGGTGCGGGGTGAGTGGCGCACCTACGACTATGCACTCGGCCAGTCGGTCAATGCTCCGGCCCAGGGCAATCTCGATGTCTCGGTAGTCAATATCGAGGAGAATGCAGGACAGGAACCTGTGAACTATGTATTGCCGCCGGGAGTCACCCGTATCATCGACCCGGGACAATCGCAGATTACCCAGCTCAATGAGCAGGCCATGTCGTTGAAGGTGACCGACCTACCCACCGGTGAGGGACGTGCCGTCTATAAAAACAGCGGTATGGACATGCGCACCTACAAGCGGTTGCAGATGTTTGTCCATGCCGAAAAGCTCATCGACGATGTCACCAACCTGCGCGATGGCGACGTGTCGGTATTCCTGCGGTTGGGCTCCGACAGCAAATCCAATTACTATGAGTACGAGATACCCCTTTCGCTGACCGAGCCGGGCAATTACAACACCTACAATACACAGGACCAGGAGGCTGTGTGGCCTTCGTCCAACATGTTCGATTTCCCGCTGTCGGTCTTCACCGACTTGAAGTTGGAGCGCAATGCCAAGAAGCGGCAGGACAATTCGGGTGTGACCTATCAGACCCGCTACTCCATCTATGACCCCGAGAAGACCCAGAACAAGGTAACCATTGTGGGTAATCCCTCGTTGAGCGATGTACGCACGATGATGATTGGGGTGCGCAACAACTCCAACGCCACCAAGTCCATCACGATTTGGGTGAACGAGATGCGGCTCACCGACTTTGACCAGTCGGGTGGTTGGGCCGCCAAGGCCAATCTGAATCTGGGCCTCTCCGACATTGCCACGCTCAATGTGGCCGGCCATGTCGAGACCGTGGGTTTCGGTGGTATCGACCAGAGTCTGACCGAGCGCCGGCTCGACGACTACTACCAGTACAACATCGCCACGATGGTCGAGTTGGGTCGCTTCCTGCCCGAGAAGATCAAACTCAAAGCTCCGTTGTTCTACTCGCTCACCGAGCAGCGCACCTCGCCCAAGTACAACCCGCTCGACCAGGATATTCTGCTCAAAGATGCCTTGGAGAATGCAGGCAGCAAAGCCGAGCGCGACTCGATAAACCGGGCCTCGGTTGAGCGGTCAACCGTCGAGAGTCTCAGCCTTTCGGGAGTGATGTTCGATGTGCGCAGCAAGAATCCCATGCCCTACGACCCGGCCAACTTCTCGCTGAGCTACTCCTACAACCGGCAGTCCAACCAGGACCCCACGACCGAATATGAAAACACCTACGACTATCGGGGCAGCTTCACCTACTCCTATACTCCCTTTGTCAAACCCTTCATTCCATTTAAGGGGATAAAGAGCAAATCGAAGCATCTCAAATTCTTGAAAGAGTGGGAGTTCAACTATCTGCCAAGCAACATCGCCTTCAATACCAACATGTCGCGCTACTACTACGAGCAGCAGATACGCGATGTGAGCGGGTCGGGCGGTATGGCATTGCCCGTGAGTGTGAGCAAGAGTTTCCTGTGGGACCGTCAGTTCTCGCTCTCGTGGAACCTCACCAAGTCGTTGAACTTCTCGCTCCAAACGATGACCAATGCCCATATCGAGGAGCCCGTGGGGGCTGTCAATAAAGAGCTCTTCCCCGACGAGTATCGGGCGTGGAAGGATACCGTGATGTCCAGCATCAAGAATCTGGGTACCCCTTGGAATTACAACCAGACCTTCAACGCCTCGTACACCGCTCCGTTCAGCAAGATACCCGCGCTCGACTACCTCACGTTTACGGCCAAGTACAACGCCACCTATACGTGGGACCGCGGTGCTCATATTTCGAGCGACATCGAGTTGGGCAACACCGTCAACAATCAAGGGCAGATGAGCCTCGACGGCCGCTTCAACTTCGAGCAACTCTACAACAAGTCGAAATACCTGCAAAAGATCAACCGCCGTTTCTCGTCGGGTAACCGGTCGATGACTACCAAGAAGAAGGAGCGCAAGTTCGAGCGCACCATCATGTTGCGCGAGGACACCACGGTGACCTTGCGGCACAACCTCAACAACAAGAAGGTGAAGGTGGTGGCCCGCAACGATGCCGGCAAGCGGGTTGTCGTGCGCACCAAAGTCATCGATGCCAACAGCGTGATGATTCTCGACCGGGGTACCCAGCGGCTCAACATCGTGATTACGCCCGGCAAGGAGAAGCCCAATTTCTGGAAAGAGGCCGCCGAATATTCGTTGCGCGGGTTGATGATGGTGCGCAATGCCAGTGTGCGTTACCGCAAAACCAACACCACCTCGTTGCCTCTCTTCTCGCCCAACATCGGCGACATCTTCGGGCAGTCCACCTCCTACGGACCCATGTCGCCCGGTCTCGACTTTGCCTTCGGGTTTACCGATGAGAGCTATGTCTATCGGGCCAAGGAGCGTGGCTGGCTGTTGTGCGACTCGACCCAGATCAGTCCGGCCGTAATCGGGCGCACCGAGGAGTTCAATATCGAAGTCGCTCTCGAACCCATACGCGGGTTGAAGATCAACCTCACCGGTAACCGCACCGACACGCGCAGTTCGCAAATGCAGTTCATGTATGCCGATATGCCTACGACCCGGGGCGGTAGCTACACCAAGACGCACATTGCCTTGAAGACCGCCTTCCGCAGCAGTTCGTCGAAAGACGGCTATGCTTCAAAGGCCTTTAACGAGTTCCTCAAAAACCGCGAAATCATAGCCGCCCGCCTCGAAGCGCAGTATGCCTCGTTGGGCAACTATCCCAACAAAGGCTTCATCTCGTCGACCAGTTTTGCCGGTACGCCCTACAACTCGGCCAACGGCGGGGTAAACCGCAGCTCGGCCGATGTGATGATACCCGCCTTCCTGGCAGCCTATTCGGGTATCGATGCCAACAAGGTGGGGCTGTCGCCCTTCCCCTCGCTGGCGGCAATCCTGCCCAACTGGCGCATCACCTACGACGGACTCATGCAGATACCATTGATCAAGAAACATTTCAAGGCATTCACCCTGTCGCATACCTACCAGTGTACCTACTCGGTGGGCTCCTTCTCGTCCTATCTGAACTGGGTGAGCTCCGACGGCGATTTCGGATTCATTCGCGACGAGTTGTCGGGTAACCCCATACCCTCGTCGCCCTACGACATCTCGTCGGTGATGATTACCGAGAAGTTTGCCCCCCTTATCGGGCTTTCGGTCACGTTGAAGAACAACATCACCGGAAACATTCGCTACAACGATTCGCGCACCCTCACGCTCAACTCGGCAGCCGGGCAGATAGTCGAGGCAACCACGACCGACTTTACCATCGGGGCCGGATACAAGATCGCCAATTTCAATACGATACTTAAACTACGGGGCTCGCAAACGGGTGTCAGCAACGACCTGACTATCAATGCCGATTTCTCCTTCCGGAAGAACCAGGCTCTTATCCGCCGTATCGAGCAGAACTTTACCCAGGCCACCAGCGGCACCCGCAGCACGATGATTGAGCTCACGGCCAACTATGTGTTGAGCAAGCGCATCACCGTGGGGGCTTACTTCGACCACCAGATAAACACGCCGTTGGTATCCTCGTCGTCCTATCCTATCACCAACAGCAACTACGGTATCTCCATACGGTTGTCGCTGGTGAAATAATGATGGTCTCATCGCAATCGGTAAGGGGGGGCGATGAGGTTGAAAATCACATCGACGGCATCTAGGTGAAAGTCGCTCGATACAATGCCGGTCATTATAATCCTGTAATATTTGTAGGCTGGTCCCGTGACCCGCAGGGTCACTCTGCCGGACAATGTCCGGGAACATGATATTTGTCCCACGCATGTGAATGCATCTTCGGGATCATGTCCCCCCCACAGGGAGAGTACAACATTCTGTATGGAATTGTAGGCTCGTAATGAAATTTCTCGCCATCGCTGTAAGGTGTCACTTTGAAACGAGATGGGACGAGAGAGAATCGACACTTCCTGATTAAAGGAGGTTGCCTTTTCCCTCAAATTATAGACTACCCCCGACTGATTTTGTCCCAACAGATGGCTGGTATCGGAGAGGAAAGAGGTATAAGTTTGAGTCGTGCGGTACATATAGAGGGTGGGTAGATACAAGACGATAGAGTATTGCTGCCCGGGTTGGCAGAAAATCAACTCTTTATCGAGCGAATTATAGGCCATGATACTCTTTTTTATATATTGGCTAAGCGGTGTACTGTCGTAAGTCGACAACAGAAGGGTTTCACTGATGTCCTGAAACTTCACGAGATTATTGTCCTCGTAAATGATTTCATCGAAAGACAAGAGTGATTGCACCGTGGCGCCTTGAAGAAAGGAAAGTCCTTTGTTTGAGGTAAACACGACAGCCTCTTCGAGAGGTATGATGGGATAATCTTTCGAGAGGGGTTCTCGACTCAGTTGGTGCTGCAACCCATAGCAAGTCTCACCCGATCCGTTTTGTAAGGCCCAGATACCCTCTTCGGTAAACAGATAGAGGGGAAATTCGCCGAATTGTCCCTCCGACAGAGCCGAGGTGACGGTTGCAATGCCGATAATATCCTTGTTGGAGATGGCATAGGTCAGTTCGGCCGGGAAGCTGAAAGGATTCTCTGGCTTCGATACCCGTAAGATGTTGTTTTGCAGATAGGTATCGTTCTCGGGCTGTGGAACGACCAGCGAGGAGCCTCCCGAGGGGTCGGATTTTAAGACAATGGGAGTTAATGAGGGTTCGAGATAGTCGGCCCGATTCTCATACTCCGAAGGGGTAAGCGGGAAAGAACCCCGGTAAATCATCGTTCCAAATTTCACGGCAATATCCATCTGGTAGGCATTGCTGTCGGGATAGGAGAGGAGTGGGGAGAAGTTGACGCCGTAGAAATTCAGTTGTCCGCTCCAGACAACACGGCTCTCACCGCGTTCGGTTTTGAGATAGGTGACGATGTAGGCGGTAGCCACACCGGTATATCTTTGGTCGGCCCTGAACAGGCTCAATGGAAATCCCGGGAACAGTTTCCGGGTCAGGTTAGCCAGGTGGAGCCGCTTGTTGTATACATAGCTCACCTGAGCCCCGGTGGAGAGCAAGGTGGTATTGTCGGGCGAGAGAACCTCTTCGTGCACCAGCATATCGGGCCGAATCTTGTTGTCAATGTCGTAGGAATGTCCGATTTCCAACTCGGTATAATTTTCGATGGAGGCAATCTTGTAGAAGAGCGGGCTCTGCAAGTATCGCTTCTGGATAGTCTCTTGATCCAGGAATGAGATGTCACCGTTAAGGACGAAGGAAACAATTCCGTTCGATTCGGTGCGGTTGATTTTATAGGTCAATCCCTGCTGTTTCTGGTCGGGTTCAAAAATCGTAGCTTCGGGAGTCGCATAGATGTCGATGCTCTTCACGATGTCGGACCAGTCATTGAGGTTTATACTATGTACAAAATAGCTGATGCTGTAATTGCCGGCGATGATTTGTCCTTGGGAAGAGCCCGTACAGAGTTCATTCGAATTTTTCAACCGAATGCTCATTCTGCAAGGCTGTATGGGGTCGGGCTGAGCCAGCATGACGGGCGACGAGGCATACAGGTAGCTGCCGTCATACAGTTTCAGCGCATAGCGTATGAGAATAGGCTGCACGAAATAATATCGGTCCCAGGCCTTTTCTTGCAGCTGGAAAAAGGCGTTGTAGTAGGCCGTGTTGAAATAGTTGATGTCTTCGGTATCGAGGCGTGTAGGCGTGTTATAGCCTTTCATAAAGGTATATTCGCTCACGTTATAGGCATCGGTGTATTTGGTGTAGGGATAAAACGAAATTTCGGGAATCTCGGGTCTCTCCCCCAGGTTTGAATAGGCGTTATTCTTATAGAGCAGGTAATATACCTTCTCCGAGCAGACAACAATGAGCGTGTTGCCTATTGACTGAATCGAGGTAACCGGTGATTCCAGTACAAGTATCTTCTCGGATATCTTGGTCAACTCTTGGGTCTCCTTGTCGGCAAAGGCCTCATGGTATAGAAGATTCTGGTCGGCCGAGATGTAGTGCTCCCCATCGTAACAGTTGTGTATATAGAGTAGTCGGCAGTCGGGGTCATTCATCTTGTAGTATACTTCGGGCGAACCTGCGGGCACGAGACTCCCCGATTTTTGTTTCAAATTGACGATTGACAAGCAGTCGCCGGGTTGGGCCGAAGCCGGTGAGGTTGCACGTCTTATTCCGTTAAAAGTAAATCTTGATTTCATAGGGCTGAAAATTTTGGGGTAAAGGTAATACCCCTCGTTTCGGTCCTTGTGGCATGATGATACTTTGGGTGAAAAAAAGAGGCTTCCCCCCGATATTATTGATTAAATCCCTGAAAAACAAAAAGCGGGAAGAAGCCTCCGTCCCCTCGGTGCGGGGAAGGCGCATTTGCCCAAGCATAACCAATCACTAAGTTGCGCCCTGTTGTAAAAACACATGGGGCGGTACGTTGGTTCGACCTGTGTGGCGGCATTTGTATTTTTGCTGTGAGATTCTTGAACAGATAGGGCCTGTTATATGGGATAATTGTGTATCTTCGCTTGGAAGAAAAGAAGGTGCGCTATGGATAAACTCAATTTCGCTGCGATAGATATAGGCTCCAATGCGGTGCGGTTACTTATCAAGGGTATCACTCCGGGAGAGAAAGTTTCCGATTTGGCCAAGGTTTTCATTGTGCGGGTTCCGTTGCGACTGGGGCAGGACACCTTCACTCGCGGGCGCATTTCGACCGAAAAGACCGAGAAACTGTTGCGCCTCATGCACGCCTTTTCGCAACTGATGCAGGTCTATAACGTCGTCGCCTATCGGGCGTGTGCCACCTCGGCCATGCGCGACTCGTCGAACGGTGCCGAAATCGTGCGTTATATCTCTGAGAAAAGCGGCATTCACATCGAGATTATCAACGGTCTCGAAGAGGCTCGCATCGTCTATGACAGTCACATCGTCGACGAGTTTGAACAGGACGGTAATTTTGTCTATGTCGATGTAGGCGGGGGCAGTACCGAGGTCAGTATCATCAGCAATCGGGAGCTGTTGCAGTCGCAATCCTACAACATCGGTACCGTGCGCATTCTCAACAAGAAGCTGAGCCGCAGTGAACTTTACCGCATGTATCGCGATTTGAAACGCGTCAAGGAAGAGTACCCTCAAATTTCTATCATCGGGTCGGGAGGGAATATCAACAAACTACACCATCTGGCCCGAATCCCGGCGCACAATCCCCTTACCGTCGAGCAGCTACTGGCATTGCGCAACGAATTGAACAGCTACCCCATTGTCGACCGTATTGAACGCTTCGGGCTGAAACCCGATCGCGCCGATGTCATTGTACCCGCGGCCGACATCTATTTGCAGATAGCCACCCACATCGGAGCCCAGGAGATATGGGTCCCCACCATTGGCATTGTCGATGGCATCATCTACTCCCTTTGCGCCGATTATTTGAAATCGCACAAATCTTGACGGTGGCGGTTGCCGCACCCTATTCCCATTTGGGACGTTGGTCTTTTTTCAAGATGAAGTCCCTGATAAAGAGAGCCGTCTCTTCGCTGCCCAGTATTGACGAGTCGATTGACAGGTCATACGATGAGGCCACACCCCAACCCTTGTCGGTATAGAAATTGTAGTAAGCAGCCCGCAACTTGTTCTTCTTTTCGGCCATTTCAATAGCCTCTTTGCGAGTGATATTGGTAGAGCGGCTCAGGATTCGCGCAATACGGTCTTCGAGAGGTGCATGGATAAACACGTTGTAGCATCGGGGATACTGCCGCAGGATATAGTCGGCACACCGCCCCACGATGACACACGATTGGGTCTCGGCCAAATGCCTGATTACGTCGGACTGAAACTTGAAGATATACTCGTTCGACAATCCCCCGTCACCCCATAAGCCTCCCGCTCCGGTAAGCCAGTTGATGGAGAATGAATTGAGCAGGGCGCTTGGGGCACGCTCGTCGGCCTTCTCGAAATATTCGGTGCTCAATCCGCTCGATTTTGAGGCTTCGTTAATCAACTCCTTGTCGTAGTATGCAATGCCAAACAAGTCGGACAGCCGTTTGCCTATTTCCCGGCCCCCGCTGCCAAACTGTCGGCCTATGGTGATAATGAGATTGTCGTTCATGATTGTATATTTCGAGATTATTCAACAAACATACAGTAAAAAAATAGGATTTCCTATAATCCCGACCGATTTTTTGAGTGGAGATTTGGCTTTTTGTCTCTTCCTCCTAAACTGTTTCCGAGAAATATTTTGTGACGACAAAAGTTTTTATTTAATTTGTGACATTCAAAAGAGGTAAACTATGAATAACGAGTTGAAAAAAATATTAAGCAGCGATACCGACGGGTTGCTTACCTACGAATATATAGCCAACCACATGGGTACCTGCGACGACGATATGCCAGCCTTGGCCGATAATATTATCCGGGTTGACCTCACCGGGCAGATTACCGTGAGTGCCGCTCTCTATCTCCATGCGACCGGTCCCGACAAGTACAAGGATATTATTGACAAACTCATTGCCGCTTCTCTGCAAAAAGATCGTGAGCACAAGTACATTGTCGATCTGCTCCCGGGCATTTGGGGCGAAGACTACAAATCGCATGTGGAGGAATTGAACCGGGCGAGCGATAATTTCCGACGCATCTACAAGCGCATCTACTCCAACGACATCATCTGATTCCGGTAGTAAAAAGAGTTGGTATCAACGAGATAACAGGCCGTCTCTCCCTAATCGGGGAAGGCGGTTTTTTTATGGAATCAAGCGTGACCTTTCCCGACAGTCTTCATGAAAAAGGTTGTATATCGGGCCCTCTTCCATGGGAAGATATTGTATATGGATAATCGTCATTTTATGTGCAGCGGGAATTTTGGTTGTTATATGTTGAATAAAAAATAAAGATGTTAATAACAATTTATTATATTTGTGACGAACGAATTAGCAGGTTGCCGCCGCCCGGTCACACATGGAGAATGGCTTTTTTTATCATTTAATCTAATAAAATAACTCATGGCAGAAAGAATAATCGTGCTTGCTTTTGTACTGTTGTTAGGCTGTGCGAAAGTCTATTCGGCTGATAATCTTGTATTGAATGAAACTTTTGAAAGTCAGGTATTTCCGCCTGTTGAATGGACCGTAAAGGGGACTGAACTGCCGGCTCAATTAGAGGCAAATCCATTCGCTCACTGGGGGCTGAATTGGAATAAAGACGGGAGCCTGATCGTGAACGGAGCCGGATCTGCCGTAGTTGAGAGCTATTACAATGAGGGGGTTGCCAATATCTCGAAAGAAGAATGGCTCATCTCTCCGGCTGTAAAGATTACCCAGGGATCCTCGCTCTCGTTTACCTTTTGTTGCAATGCTTCTTCGTTCATACAATCCGATAGAATCTATGGCCGGTTTTTGGTTAAAGTCTCCACCGACAATGGTGCTACATGGCACGACTTGTGGAATGCCGCATCACAGGAAGATGTAGAAAACTCGGGGCTCTCCTGGCCCTGGAACGAGGGCGGCATGGAAAATTCAAATGGTTTGTCAGAAGCAGCTCCGAAGATTAACCTGCAAGCATATTTGGGGCAAACGATAAAAATAGCTTTCTATTTCCAGTCATTCGTTATAAACCATTACACGCGGGCCCGGCTGGCTGTCGACGATGTGCGGGTAGGAGATCAAGGCACCGGGCTCTACCCCGAGGCGGAAGGTACTACCTCCTATGAGTTTTTCAATTCCTATATAGGTTATCCGGCTCAGTCCATACCTTTGACAATCCGCAATTCGGGCTATGGAACTCTGACCGTTTCCCATATCGAAGGGCTCGACGGTACCGATTTTTCTACGTCGCTCGACCCTGCAACGGTGGCTTTGGAGCAGGGAGAAAAACTTACGTATCGCGTTTACTACACGCCCACACTCGATGGAGCAAGTAGTGCTGTGATGAAGATCAATACCAATGGAGGCCCCCTCTACGTCAATTTGAAGGGAACGAAGGTGATGCTTGAAGAGGGCTTTACCTTGGAGAGCTTTGAGAGCGATGTTTTTCCCCCGGCCGGCTGGACTCTCAATACCGGTTGGCATACGACCGGCGAGATGGCGGCTTCGGGTATAAAATCGGTTACGGCAGGCGATGAGGCTTTCTGCGAAATCGTGTCTCCTCGCCTGAATCTTTCGGACGGAGCCGGGAAGGTGAAATTCGATTACATCGAATTTGCCGACGAATCGTATGCCGACGGTTCATTCCTCCCTTCCACCTCCTTTATTTGCTATTATAAGACTGGGTCTGACCCCGGTTGGACCGAATTGTGGCGCTCGCCCGACGACCGCAGGTATAACGAATGGATGCGGGAGGAGATTGAGATCAGAGACGCGCAGGGCAATCCCGTGGTTGATGACGAAGTCTATTTGCGTTGGACGTGTGAGTCTGAGTCGGGAAATGGAGTCCCTGACGACAACTCAAAAACCAGGCTCTATTTTGACAACGTGGTGTTACCCCAATTATATGGCATAGACGGTATCCCCATGGGCGTTTCCTCTCCAATCCCCTCCGATGGAGCTGTTGATGTCGATTACATTCGTCTGGCTCTTTCGTGGGCTCCTGCCCAGTTTGCCGACGGCTATGAGCTTTCGGTAGGGACGAACCGTGATAATCCCATCTCGGTCTTGAATCATGTTCGTCTCGAAGGGAATACAGCGGTCTCCCGTGTTATTCCCGAATTGGCTCCCAATACCACATACTATTGGCGGGTAGTCCCTTACAATTCGAGCGGGAAGAACGAGCAGGGCGATACCTGGTCGTTTACAACCATGGCCGACCAATCGATAAGCCGTTTCCCCTATACGATGAATTTTGATGCCGGGGCCGTGCCTCCGAAGGGTTGGAAAAGCGAATATGAAGGCAAAGGCATTCAATCGTGGGGCCCTGACAGTATCGGAGCATTTGCCGGTGAATATTCCGCATCGGTATATCACAGTTTTGGCAGTGCTCTTTCGACCTTGACCACCCCGGAGATAGCCCTCCCCGCAACGGACGGCATGGTTGCCTCTTTCGCTTGGGGCAGAGCCTTGTGTACTCAGTTGTATACCGGTTATGAGGACGAATTTGTGACCGAACTCCCTATTGACGAAGTCGACGATGACGCAGGCACCCTTTATTTTGAAATCAAACCGGTCGATACCGACGACTGGATTCCCCTGGCCTACACGCAGGATAGCCTCTGCTGGCGTCATAAATATGTTCTGTTAGATAATTATGCCGGCAAGCGGGTGAATATGCGTTGGCGCTTTATCGCCTCCGAGAATACCCGGGTGCCGGGCGGAGCCTCTTTGGACGAAATCTATATTGGCGACATCGAGGAGATGCCCGCACTCTCTGTCGGTCATGAGAAGATGTTTCACCTTACCGTGTATCCCAATCCCACGACCGGCTATCTAAGATGGTCCGGTGGAATAGCCCGGGTGACAGTGTATGACCTGGTAGGGAACTGTGTGATGTCACGAGCCGGTGTGACGTCCGTTTCACTGCACCATCTCCCGGCAGGAGTTTATCTCGTAACCGTTGCCCGGGATCACGCCGTGGTTACCGTGCGAGTGGTGAAATATTAAGGGTCAAGTCCGCAAAAATCTCAGTCCCGGTAAGGAAAAGATTCTCATAAATACAAAATTCTATTTTTCTATGTTAAGAAGTCGTTTAATTTTGTACCTTTGTGAATAATAGGAGAACCAAAATAAAAACAATACGGATTCGACGGTACAGGTGAATGATTATTGGATTACTTTTTGTCGTTATATTTGTAGAATAAGATGCATCTCAATAAATGCCGAAGAACAGAAGGCTTTTGTATACAATCCCTGTTAAGTTTTGAAAAGTATAAAATGCGGCTCTGATAAAGGCGAATGGAGAAATCCCTCCCCTTTATCTATCGCGTCTACTGGAATAAAGTAGTAAAAATGGCGGGTATATGAATAACAGAATTTATTTTATCGTTTTATTAATAGTAATTAATATGAGTTGTGCCTCGACAAGACATAAGGAGACGGTTGTCCTTATGGAAACTTCTTTGGGAAATATCAAAGTAAAACTTTACGACGAGACTCCTGCACATCGTGACAATTTCGTGAAACTGGTCAACGAGGGATATTATGACGGAACCCTGTTCCATCGGGTAATCAATGAGTTCATGATACAAGGTGGCGACGGTACCTCCAAGAATGCCCCCGCCGGCAAGATGCTGGGCCTGGGCGATCCGGGGTATACCGTTCCCGCAGAAATTGTCTATCCTCGTTATTTTCACAAACGTGGAGCCTTGGCCGCTGCCCGGCAGGGCGATCAGGTCAACCCCGAGAAGGCCTCTTCGGGGTCGCAGTTCTACATTGTCACCGGCAAGGTGTTCAACCCGCAACAGCTCGACCAGATGGAGCGACAGATGCAAATGCAGCAGGAACAGTCGGTATTCCAGTCGCTGGCCGCCGCTCATCGTGAAGAGATTTTGAACATGCGCAAGGCCCGCGACATGCAGGGACTGCAAACTTTGCAGGATACCCTTATCGCCCAGATGAAAGAACAAATCAAGAAAGAGGGTAAACGCACCTTTACCCAGGCCCAGCGCGAGGCCTATACGACCGTGGGCGGAACTCCCCATCTCGATGGCGAATACACCGTTTTCGGCGAAGTAATCGAGGGCATGGACGTGGTCAACAAGATACAGCAGGTCGAGACCGGTGCCGCCGACCGACCGGTGGCCGATGTCAAAGTCATTAAAATGAAAATCGAGAAATAAGTGATACCCTTCCGCCGTCACATACTGCCCAATGGTCTGCGCATCATACACCACTACGACGCCTCTACTCGCATGACGGCGTTGAACCTGCTGTACGATGTAGGGTCGAAAGACGAGTCGCCCCGTCGCACTGGCTTTGCCCATCTCTTCGAGCATCTCATGTTCGGCGGTTCGGTCCATATCCCCGACTTCGACACGCCGCTCCAAAAAGCCGGGGGCGAGAACAATGCCTGGACCAGCAACGACGTGACCAACTACTATACGGTCGCACCCACGCACAACATCGAGACAGCCTTCTGGTTGGAGTCCGACCGCATGCTCAGTCTGGCCTTCTCGCCCGAGTCGCTGGCCGTGCAGAAGCAGGTCGTTATCGAGGAGTTCAAGCAGCGCAACCTCAACCAGCCCTACGGCGACTCCTTCCTGTTGCTCAGGCCCATGGCCTATCGGGTGCACCCCTATCGGTGGCCGGTCATCGGGAAAGAGGTGTCGCACATTGCCGATGCCACGCTCGACGAGGTCGAGCAGTTCTTCTTCGCTCACTATGCCCCCAACAATGCCATACTGAGCATCTCGGGCAGTCTGCCCTTTGACGATGCTCTGGCCTTGTGTGAAAAATGGTTCGCCCCCATACCCCGGCGCGAGATAGCTCTCCGGCACTTGCCACAAGAACCGGCACAGACCCAGCCTCGCCGACAGACAGTCGAGCGAAACGTCCCCCTCGACGCCATCTTCAAGGCCTATCACATGGTCGACCGTCGTCACCCCGACTATCAGGCTTGCGATGCCCTTTCCGACATTTTGGCCTCGGGGCGCTCCTCCCGGCTCTACCGGCATTTGGTCATGGAGCAGAAACTCTTTGCCGAGATTGATGCGTCGGTCACTGGCGACATCGAACCGGGACTCTTCCTCCTGCGGGGAAAACTCTCGCCGGGCATCACGTTGGAACAAGGCGAGGAGGCCATCGAAGCCGAGTTGCGCCAAATCGTCGAAAAACCCGTCGACCGGCGGGAGCTCGATAAAGTGGTCAACCGCTTCGAGTCGAACGACCTTTTCTCCAACTTACATTATCTGAACAAAGCCACCAACCTGGCCTATTATGAGTTATTGGGAGGTGCCGAGAATATCGATTATGAAGTCGAGCGGTATAAGAAACTCGCTCCGCTCGACTTGCAACGTATTGCGAGCAATCTGTTTGTGCCGGAAAACTGCTCGACCCTGTGGTACAAGGCGGTAACACCCGACGCGTCGGACAATAAATGATATGGAGTAGTTGTTATGCGATTTAAATTAGTCTTGGCGGTTAAGTCCGAAAGTTTTGGCAACATCTTGCCGGTGAGCTATCAGTACGAATTGTCGGCAGCCGTGTATCGGCGCATTCGTGAAAATTACGAAGCCTATCTGCATTGGCTTTCCAGCAATGGATTTGCCCCGGTCGACGATTTTCGCAATCGGTTGTTCTCCTTTTCCAATCTCTACATTCCGCGCATTCGAGTCGAAGGCGATCGGCTCCACATCTTGGTCAAGAAAGTGCAGATGTGGATTTCGTTCCTGCCCGTGCGGGGAACCCGTGAGTTTGTCGAACGGTTATTTTCGGGCATCTCCTTTGTGCTGGGCGATCGCCGCAGCCGGGTCGAGTTGGAGGTCGAAGAGATTCTCGATTGTCCTGTACCCGAGTTTGATGTGGAAGCCGAGTATCTGGCCTTGTCGCCTATCGTCTTCATGGTGCCTCGTTCCAACCGCAGCATGGAGTACGTAGGCCCCGATTACCCCACTTATGCCGACTGTTTCTATCGCTCCATACTCGCCAAATATGAGCGCATCTTTGGGCGTCCCTTTGAAGACGATACTCAATTCTCGTGGGATCTCCTCTCCGAGCCCAAGCGCAAAGGCATTTTTATGATGCGGTTTACCCCCGACGAATCGAAGGTGATAGGCTATATGTACAAGTTCAGAATCGTAATGAACCCCCTGTTGCATCAAATCATGTATGAGACCGGGGTGGGTGAGAAGGTAAACCTGGGATTCGGGTGTGTGGAAATCTTGCGCCGAGATGCACCCGACAGTAAAAAAGAGACACCTTTGCCCGAAAAAGAGGTGCCTCCCATGAAAATAATCTGATTTTTTTGTATGAAATGACAAAAAAAATTTTTTAATTTGTATGAGAGAATAATGAATTTCCCTTCATAAAAATAAGATATACTATGACAACAGAGCTTGAAAAACCTGATATGAATGCAGAAGAACTCCATGCAGGTCAAACTATGACTCCCGCCGAGGAGGAACAAGATTCGGCACAACCGGCACCCAAACTCTCGCGAGAAGAGATTGTGGAGACCTTGAAAAAATTGGTCGAAGGCCCGGTTGAAGAAGTCAAGGAAGAAGTCGATGAATTGAAACAAGCCTATTATAAACAGAAAAAACTCGAAATAGAAGAGGCGAAAAGCGCTTTTGTCGCCGCCGGTAATCCCGAGTCGGATTTTGTTCCCGCTCCCGACGAACTGGAAGAGACCCTTAAATCCCTGTTGTCCGTATTTCGTGAGAAGAAGGCCGAATACACCGCTTCGCTCGAAAAACAGAAAGAGGAGAATCTTGCCCGCAAGCAACAGATTCTGGACGAGATGAAAGCCATTACGGCCGATTCGGACAACATCAACAAGCAATATACCCGTTTCCAGGAGCTGCAACAAGCCTTCAAAGAGCCCTGCGAGCTGCCTTCGTCGGCCGTATCGGGGCTGTGGAAGAGTTTTCAAGCCTGTGTCGAGAATTTCTATGACCTGTTGAAAATCAACAAGGAGTTGCGGGATTATGATTTCAAGAAGAACCTTGAACAGAAAACCGCTCTGTGCGAAGCAGCCGAAGCCCTGTTGACCAACGACGACGTGGTATCGGCCTTCAAGCAGTTGCAACTGTTGCACGATGAGTGGCGCGTTATAGGCCCGGTGGCCAAGGAGTTGCGCGAAGAGTTGTGGAACCGTTTCAAAGACGCCTCGACCGAGGTAAACAAGCGCTATCAAAGTTTCTTTGAAGCCCGCAAGGAGGTGGAGCGTAAGAACGAGGAGGCCAAGACCGCCTTGTGCGAAGAGATCGAAGCCATCGACATGAATGCACTCACCTCGTTTGCTCAGTGGGACGAAGCTACCAAGCATGTACTCGATCTGCAAAGCCGCTGGAAAACCCTGGGATTCGCTTCACGCAAGATGAACAACGTGCTGTTTGAACGTTTCCGCAAAACCTGCGATGAGTTCTTCGCCCGCAAGGCCGAGTATTTCAAGGCTGTGAAGGAGCGTATGGCCGCCAATCTCGAAAAGAAGAAAGCCCTTTGCGAGAAAGCCGAGGCCCTCAAAGACAGCACCGACTGGAAAGCCACGACCGATATTTACGTCGCCTTGCAGAAAGAGTGGAAGACGATAGGGCCGGTGGCCAAGAAACACTCCGATGCCATCTGGAAACGCTTCGTGTCGGCTTGCGACTATTTCTTTGCTCAGAAAAACAGCCAGTTGGCTTCTACCCGTCAGGCCGAGCAGGAGAATCTCGAAAAGAAACGCGAGATTATCGCCCGGTTGAAAGCCATCGACGAGTCGGTCGAGCCCGATGAGGCTATCAAGACCGTGCGCGAGCTGATGGCTCAGTGGAACACGATAGGCTATGTGCCCTTCAAGGAGAAAGATAAAATCTATAAAGAATACCAGGCACAACTCGATATACTTTTCGCCCGCCTGAATATGAACGAAACCCGCAATCGGTTGAGCAATTTCTCGGCTACGGTTCAGCAAATGGCCGACGGTAATCACGATAAACTTTATCGTGAGCGTGAAAGGCTTCTGCGCATGTATGATCAGAAGAAGGCTGAGTTGCAAACCTATGAGAATAATGTGGGATTCTTGAATATTTCGTCGAAGAAGTCGAGCGGTCTCTTGAAGGAAATGGAGCGGAAAATGCAAAAAATTCGAGAAGAGATGCAGCTAATCGAGCAGAAAGTGCAACTTATAGATAAGAACTTATAAAGAACGCGAAAGTATAGTTTAGGGCAGGGCAGCTTCGGGGGGTACTGAGTTGCCCTGTCATTTCCTCCTTTTGTGGGGAACTTTTGAGGGAACAGAGTCTCCCTTCCTAAAATGGATATCAAAATAAGGAAGAAGTATGGCACGAGGTCGGTATGGACATATGATTAAGTCGCTGATTGTAATCGGCGATTTCTTTTGCTTGAACATAGCCTATGCCGTAGTCTGTCTGTGTGGAGGTGGAGTTGAAGGCGGATTTGCCGAGAAAATCATTTGGCTATTGCTTAATCTCTCCTATTTCCCCGTCTACCTGTTCTTTTCCAATATCCACGAGTTGCGTATCCTGCATGTCGACCGGGTATTGATAAAAGTATCGCAAGCCATACTGAGCCACTTGGCGGCATTTCTGCTGCTGGTATTTTTCCTTCAGATAGAATACCTCAGTGAGGTAGTCCTGCTTAAATTCTATATCCTCTTATCCGTGTTGTTGGCTATCTGGTGGGTAGGGTCGCGCAAACTTCTCAAAATCTTTCGCCGTAAAGGATATAATTTCAAACGGGTGGTTATTGTCGGGGCTGGTACAATGGGCGTAAAACTGCTCGATGAGCTACGTTCCGATGCCGGATATGGATACAAGTTCATGGGATTTTTCGACGATAACCTGGCACTGGAAAAATCGCTTCCCAGTTTTCAGGGAAATTGTTTGGCTGTCGAGGATTTTGCTCTTCAAAATAATGTCGACGAAATCTATTGTGCTTTGCCCATGTGGCAGGAAGAGAAAATTACCCGGTTGTTGAAGTTTGCCGAGGCCCATACCATTTCTTTCTATATGGTCCCCGATGTAGGGCGTTATATCCATCGCCAACTCGAATTTAGGCTGGTAGGTAATGTGCCGGTTCTTTCGTTGCACCCCGAGCCGTTAAGGAACATATATTCTCGATTGTTAAAACGGGCATTCGATCTGGTTTTCTCTACGGTTGTACTCATCTGCTCACCGGTTATCTTTATACCCATTGCCATAGCCGTTAAACTTTCGTCGCCGGGTCCTGTCTTTTTCAAGCAGAAGCGTACAGGCTTCAAAGGCAAGGAGTTCAATTGCTACAAGTTCCGCACCATGCGGGTCAATGCCGATAGCGACGAAGTGCAGGCCACCCGCAACGACCCGCGCAAAACCCGGGTGGGTGAGTTTCTGCGCAAGACCAGTCTCGACGAGCTGCCCCAGTTTATTAACGTCTTTTTGGGCGACATGTCGGTTGTGGGCCCTCGTCCGCACATGGTAAAGCACACCCTCGACTACTCCAAGATTATCGATAAATACATGTTGCGACACCTCATCAAGCCGGGTATTACCGGTTGGGCCCAGGTGAACGGTTACCGGGGTGAGACCCGGGAGTTGTGGCAGATGGAGCGTCGGGTCGAATACGACGTGTGGTATATCGAGCATTGGAACTTTTGGCTCGACATCAAGATAATCTTCCTTACCGTATTCAATGCCTTCAAGGGCGAGAAGAATGCATTCTAACCCCGACTTCATCAGTAGGAAATCAAAAAAAATACGGAGGACTGCCTGGTCTCTTTCTCATAATTTGCAGGAGCAAGACAGTAATCGATTGTACATCATAGTTAAATAGAAAAAAAACAGCATTTTTTCATTTGTCTCTACCTTCGCCTTTGCGTATCTTTGCACCCCGAAAAAGAAAAAGAGATGAATACGAAGGTCAAAGGCACGATATTCGGTATCGTTTCGGCAGTGAGCTACGGCACCAATCCGCTGGGTGCATTGTATTTGTATCAAGAGGGACTCTCGTCGAGTTCCGTGCTTTTCTATCGGTTTCTGTTTGCCGTATTGATTTTGGCCGGTATTATGCTGGTACAACGGCAATCGTTCGCCCTGTCGCGTAAGGAGTTAAAGACACTTGGCACACTGGGGCTTCTTTTTGCCGTCTCCTCCCTTACCTTTTACACCAGTTTTCACTATATGGATGCCGGTATTGCCGCTACGATTCTTTTTGTCTATCCCATCATGGTGGCGGTGATTATGGCCCTCTTCTTCAAGGAGCGTCTGTCGGGTGTCACCCTCTTCTCCATTCTGTTGGCTCTCTCGGGCATAGCCTTGCTCTATCAGGGCGGGAGTGGTGCCGGGCTGAGTACCGCCGGTGTTTTGCTGGTATTGGTTTCGTCGCTCACCTATGCCCTTTATATTGTGGTGGTCAACCAGTCGTCCATTGCCATGTCTTCGATAAAACTCACCTTCTATGTGCTGCTCATCTGCATGGCAGCCATAGCATTGCAGGCAACGCTGATCAGCGGTACTCCGTTGCAGCCGCTCACGACACCACGCATGTGGATTTTCGCTCTCATGCTGGCGCTGATACCGACGGTCATTTCGTTGGTCACGATGACCCGCGCCGTTCATGCCATAGGTTCCACCCCCACGGCTATCATGGGGGCACTCGAACCTCTTACGGCCGTTGTCGTGGGGGTAACTCTCTTTGGCGAGGCTTTCACCTTGCGGTTGGGGATAGGTATCTTGATGATTCTCGTGGCCGTGCTTCTTATCATAGCCTCCAAGGCCATACCGGTGCATCGGGTCATGACCAAGATAGGCCATGCCCTGCGGGAAGTCCCGCTGCATAAACATTAATCCCGTTTTTTATTCGCACGTGAAGCGGTCGTCGAGGCGGAATCCCCGCAGCAGGTCGGCCGTAGCCATTCGTTTTTTCCCGGCGAGTTGCAGCTCATCGATGCGCACATAGCCGTCGGCGCAGGCCACGTCGATGCGGCTCTTGCCGTCGGTGTGTATCGTGCCGGGCTCGAACGAGTGAGAGGCAGGTATCGCCGTTGTGCGGAATATCTTCACCCCCGTGCGTTGACCCTCGGGCGATACCCATTCGCACCAGGCGGCGGGGTAGGGCGACAGACCTCTGACGAGGTTGTGAATCTGGACGGCCGGTTTCGTCCAGTCGATGTGGCAGGTCTCCTTGAATATCTTGGGGGCAGGGCGCAGAGGCTCGTCGGTCTTGATGGAGGCCTGGTCGATGGGGTGTACCGTCCCGGCGATGATGGCGTCGACCGTCTCGACCACCATGTCGGCTCCCAGAACCATGAGTTTGTCGTGAATCGTACCTACATTATCTTCGGGCAGAATGGGAATGCGCTTCTGTTGGATAATCTCGCCCGTGTCTATTTCGTGTTTCAGGAAGAAGGTGGTGATACCTGTCTCGGTATCGCCGTTGATAATCGCCCAGTTGAGCGGGGCGGCACCGCGGTATTGGGGCAGCAGCGAGGCGTGCAGGTTGAAGGTCCCCATCGGGGGCATGTTCCACACCACCTCGGGCAGCATGCGGAAGGCCACGACGATTTGCAGGTCGGCCCGCAAGCCCCGCAGCTGTTCGACAAAAGCCTCGTCCTTCAACCTCTCGGGTTGCAGTACGGGCAATCCCTGCGAGAGGGCATACTCCTTGACCGGTGAGAACTGAATCTTGTGACCGCGCCCGGCCGGTTTGTCGGGCATGGTGATGACGGCCACTACGTTGTATCCGCCCTCGACGAGGCGGCGCAGGCTCTCCACGGCAAAGTCGGGAGTGCCCATATAGACGATGCGTAAATCCTGTTTTTCCATTGCTTGTTAGTCTTGTGAAAAGTGAACCAGTACCCGGCGGTACGAGTTGAAAATCTTCGATTTCGAGACAAACCCTATGTATTTGCCGTTCTCCACCACCGGCAGGTTCCAGGCGTTGGTCTGGTCAAATACCTTCATCACGTTGTCCATGCTGCTGCCCACCTCGATTTTGGCCGGGGGCATGGTCATGAACTTGCGCACATAGAAGCGTTTGTACAGTTCGGGGCGGAACATGATGTTGCGAATGTCGTCGAGAATAACGATACCCAGCAGCATGCCCTCTTTGTCGGTTACCGGGAAGATGTTGCGGTGCGATTGCGAAATCACCTTCACCATGTCGCCCAGGCTCATGTCGGGGTGCACTTCGATAAAATCCTTTTCGATGACGCTGTCCATCTTCAAGAGGGTGAGCACGGCCTTATCCTTGTGGTGGGTGAGCAGCTCGCCCTTCTTGGCCAGACGCATGGTGTAGATACTGTGAGGCTCGAATACCCGTATCGTGGCATAAGCCACGGCCGAGGTAATCATGAGCGGCAGGAACAGCTCATATCCACCGGTCAGCTCGGTGGTGAGGAAGATGGCCATCAGTGGGGCGTGCATGACGGCCGACATGACACCGGCCATGCCCATTAGGGCAAAATTCTTGTCCGACAACTCCATGGGGAATATCCCGCTGTGATTGATTACGTAGGCAAAGAAGAAGCCCGCGAAGCAACCCACATACAGGCTGGGGGCGAACGTACCACCCACACCTCCACCACCGTTGGTAGCACTGGTGGCCAGCACCTTGACCAAGATGATGAGGGCGAGGAAGAGCATCATCACCCACATGTTGCCGTTCTCGGTATAGAAAAAGCTCCCCTCGGCCAGCTGCTTCAAGTCGTCGTTAAGTAAACTGGTGATGGCTCCGTAACCCTCGCCGTAGAGCGGCGGCAACAGGAAGATGGAGAGGCTCAGTACCAGTGAGCCGAAAATGAATTTTTTCCACGGTTTACCTATCTTGCGGAAGAGGTCCTCCATGCGGGTCATCACTCGGGTGAAGTAGAGCGACACGAATCCGCAGAAGATACCCAGAAATATCACGTAGGGAATGCGGGCGGCTTCGAAAGTCTCGGTCTGTACGAAACTGAACTCGGCATTATAGCCCGTGAAGATATACGAAACCGTTACGGCGGTAATCGACGAGATGAGCAGCGGTAGCACCGACGTGGTGGTCATGTCGATCATCAGCACTTCGAGGGTGAACAGGATACCGGCGATGGGCGCCTTGAATATGCCTGCGATAGCCGCCGCGGCACCGCAGCCCACCAGCAGCATGAGCAGCCGTTGGTCGAGGCGGAAGAGCCGCCCGATGTTCGACCCGATGGCCGCGCCCGTGTACACGATAGGAGCCTCGGCTCCTACCGAACCACCGAATCCGATGGTGATGGAGCTGGCGATGACCGACGTGTACATGTTGTGCGGTTTCAGCCGGCTCTTCTTCTGCGAGATGGCATAAAGTATGCGTGTGACACCGTGGCTGATGTCGTCCTTGACAATATAGCGCACATAGAGCCCGGCCAGCAGGATACCGATAATGGGGTAGATGAGGTAGAGGTAGTTGGCCCCGTCGGCATCGAAATGCGAGGTGAGCAGGTCCTGAATCAGGTGAATGAGGTATTTCAGAATAAGAGCGGCCGCAGCCGTGCAGATTCCGATGACAAAACTCAGAAACAATACAAAATTATGCTCGTTGATGTGCTTCTCCCGCCACAACAGCAGGCGCATCATCAAGTCGTTTCGGCTCTCCGTCTTTGGGGTATCCTCTATTTCAATATCTTCGTCTTCTGTCATATATTATACTCCTTTTCCTGTCACCACGGTTCGTATGGTGTAGATGATAATTTTAAGATCGACCAGCAGGGACATGTTCTCCAAATAGAGAATATCGTATTTCAGCCGGGCTATCATCTCGTCGATGTTGCGGGCATAACCATATTTTACCATGCCCCACGAGGTAATTCCCGGACGAATCTGGTGCAGCAGCACATAGTAGGGAACCCGCTCCACAATCTGGTGGATAAAGTATTCTCGCTCGGGACGTGGACCCACGAGCGACATGTCGCCCTTCAACACGTTCCAGAACTGAGGCAGTTCGTCCAGCCGGTACTTGCGCAATACCCGTCCGATGCGGGTGATGCGCGGGTCGTTCTCCTCCGACAGCCGGGGCGTTCCCTCCTCGGCATCAGCCTTCATGGTCCTGAATTTATAGATCTTGAAGGGGCGGTGCCGATACCCGATGCGTTCCTGCTGGTAAAACACCGGTCCCTTTGAGTCGCGTTTGATGAGAATAGCCAGCACGAGAAAGAGTGGCGAGAGCAGAACCAGGGCCAGAGCCGAGACCACGATGTCGAGCACCCGTTTCATATTCTTGCCCCCCTCCGAGATGGCACAGTTGCTCATGTCGATGAGCGGAGCTCCGTAGATGTTGGTCAGCCTTACTCGCGACGAGATGATGTTGAACTCGTCGATGCCCAGTTTGATGGGCAGGTTGAGCGGATATAGCGTATTGATGAGCCGGTGAAGTTCCACCAGATTATCCTCTTCGGGAGCCACAATCAGCTCCTGTATCTTCATCTCCCGGCACAAGCGGGGCAACTCCTCGATAGGGTAGGTGCGGTCGGCCACCTCGGGAGCCGGTGTTTCGTCGTTGACCCGAATGAATCCCACGATGCGATACCCCAGAGCCTGCCGCGGTTCATACAACTCCCGCATCTGCTTCACGGCCTTGGGGCCACACCCGATGATAAAGGTATTGAATTGCCACTTCCCCCGGTGGATAAGTGTCGTGGCATTCCCCGTGATGGTGGCTCGCACCGTGTAGACGCAAACGAACTGCAAGGCATACAGCAACAGCAGCAACTCATAGTTGTCGATTCTGATACGCAGCACATCGTTGATGAGGGCAATGAAAAAGATAAGCAGCGTATTCACCAGTACCGACCCCAACGTCTGTACAAACTCCTGGATACGCGATTTGAAAAACGGTTGGTTGTAGTAGCCCGACAGATAATAAACCCCCATCATCAACAGCGGGAAGATAATCTGACCCTCGATTACCCGTAGCGACAGCAGGTACGCCTTCAACGATCCGCCCGCCACAATACCCGGGAAGTGAAAGCGCACGATGTTGAACAGGAACCAGGCCACGTTCGAGGCCAGGTAGTCGCCCAACACATACCGTCTTGTCTGTCGTCTGCCGTTAATCACTCGCGAATAATCTTGATGGAACCGTCCGATTCGAGTTTGATAATGCTGGAAGGCACCGCCTCTTTCGTCTCGTCGCGGCGAGCCTCCACAATATAGTCAACCGCATTTTTAATTTCGTCCGAGACCTCGGCGAAATTGTGCGGCGAAGGTTGCCCGCTGATATTGGCCGATGTCGACACAATCGCTTTTTTGAAGCGGCGGCACAACTCCTGCGAAAAGGCCTCGTGTGTGATGCGTATGGCGACACTCCCGTCCTCGGCCAGCAAGTTGGGCGCCAGGTTGCGGGCCCCCGGATAGATAATCGTGAGTGGTTTCACTGCCACGTCGAGCAGTTGCCACGCCGTTTCGGGTACCTCGCTCACATAAAACTCCACCTTCGGCTCACTGTCGGTGAGCACGATAAGCGCCTTGCTGTCGGATCGTTGCTTGATTTCATACACCCGTTTCACCGCCTCGGCATTGGTCGCGTCGCAACCGATACCCCAAATCGTGTCGGTCGGGTATAAAATCACGCCGCCGCGCTCCATCACCTCGCAAGCCTGCTTGATATCTTCGCTGATTCCCATTGTAAATCCTCTTTATTAATACGATAATACGTTCTATTCTATTGCGTCGGATAGGCGTTAAGACTGCTTGTCGCAGCCACATTCGCCCCTTCGCAGGTCTACAAAGATAGCGAAAGGTGAGAGCAGAAGCAAATGAAAATAAAATTTTCAATCTGATTATGCCGAATCGCCTATTTGGTATAAGTCGGTGTAAGGGTGTGGCCGATATTTGGCGAGCTTCCTGAAAAATAGTATCTTCGCGGGAAAAAACAGAGCGAAACGAAATGGCAGCAACAAAAGCAAATCTACCGGTAGAGATTCGCCCGTATCGACTGGGGCTTGCACTGAGTGGCGGCGGCGCCAAAGGGTTTGCCCACGTGGGCGTGTTGAAAGCATTGGAAGAGTTGGGCATTCGTCCCGACATCATCTCGGGCACCAGTGCCGGTGCCGTCATCGCCGTGCTCTATGCCGACGGCTATTCGCCCGACGAGATTCTCGACCTCTTCTCGGGCCTCTCGTTCAACGACCTGGCCGAAATCACGTTGCCCCGGGCCGGATTTTTCAAAATCGACCGCTTCAAGCATTTCTTGCAGAAGTCGTTGCGAGCAAAGAATATCGAGGAGCTCTCAATCCCGGTCGTCGTGACCGCCACCGACCTCGACCACGGCACTTACGTGGTGTGGCGTTCGGGTTCGATAGCCGAGCGGGTCACCGCCTCGTGCAGTATCCCCATCATCTTCCCGCCCGTGCTCATCGACGGCACCCACTATGTCGACGGGGGTGTGCTGCGCAATCTGCCCGTCTTTCCCATACGCAACGAGTGCGATACGGTCATCGGTATCAACGTGAGTCCGCTGGTCAACAAGCGTTACAAGCAGTCGATTGTCGACATTGCCGCCCGTTCATACAGCTTCATGTCCAAGAGCAATGTGACCGAGGATATGAAACTGTGCGATCTCTTTATCCCCATGAAGGAGGCGGCCCGCTATGCCGTGTTTGATATTCACGCCCTGCGCGACATTGCCAACGTGGGATACCAGCAGACAATGAAACTCTTCACCGGCAAACGAGCCCCCAAAATCAACGAACTGAATAGATAAAACCGATTCCCCTACGATATGACCGACGAAAAAATAATTATCTACCAAGTGCTTCCCCGCCTGTTCTCCAACTGTTGCGAATCCTGTGTGCCCAACGGCACCTATGCACAGAATGGATCGGGCAAGCTGAACGACTTCACCCCCAAGGTGTTACAGGAAATTAAGAAGCTGGGCGCCAATTACATCTGGTATACCGGTGTCATCGAGCATGCCACCAAGACCGACTACTCCCGCTACGGCATTCGCCCCGACAACCGGTATGTGGTCAAGGGTGAGGCCGGGTCGCCCTATGCCATCAAGGACTATTACGACATCGACCCTGACCTGGCCGTCGATCCGCTTAATCGCATGCACGAGTTCGAAGCTCTCGTGGCCCGTACCCACGAGGCCGGGTTGAAGGTGATACTCGATTTCGTGCCCAACCACGTGGCCCGGCAATACCACTCCGATGCCGCTCCGCAGGGCGTCGAGGATTTGGGAGCCCACGACGATAAGGAGAAGCACTTCTCACCCTCGAACAATTTCTACTACATACCCCGGCAAGCCTTCTCGCCCCAGTTCTACATCGGCGAGGGTGACGACCGCTATTTTGAGTACCCCGCCAAGGCTACCGGCAACGACTGTTTCGGGGCCTTCCCCAGCCAGAACGACTGGTACGAGACGGTGAAACTCAACTACGGCGTCGACTACATGGGCGGGCATCGCCTCTGTTTCGACCCCACGCCCGATACCTGGCACAAGATGCTCGACATACTCCTCTTCTGGTGCGGCAAAGGTATCGACGCTTTCCGCTGCGACATGGCCCACATGGTCCCCGTCGAGTTCTGGGGGTGGGCCATTCCCCGGGTGAAGGAGAGCTATCCCGCCGTCCTCTTCATCGCCGAGATTTACGACCAGGGCCTCTATCGGCTCTACATCGAGAAGGGCAAATTCGACTACCTCTACGATAAGGTAGGCCTCTACGACAAGCTGCGGGGCGTGTTGTGTCACCAGGTATCGGCGGCCCAACTCACCTACTGCTGGCAGGCTGTCGACGGGATAGGGGGGCACATGCTCAACTTTCTCGAAAATCACGACGAGCAACGCTTCGCCTCACCCTTCTTCGCCGGCGATGCCGACAAGGCCATTCCGGCACTGGTCGTTGCCACGATGATGAGCACCGGCCCCATGATGATCTATTTCGGGCAGGAGTTGGGCGAACGGGGCGACGATGCCGAAGGATTCAGCGGACACGACGGCCGCACCACCATCTTCGACTATTGGAGCGTACCCGCCGTGCGCCAATGGTACGACGGCGGCCGCTGCTCGGTAGCCAAACTCACCCCCGGGCAGAAGCGGTTGCGCAACCTTTATAAAACGATACTCAACATAGGTCGCCGCGAAAAAGCCGTGGGGCAGGGCAGTTTCTTCGACCTGATGTATGTCAATGGCGAGAACCCCCGCTTCAATCCCCACCGTCACTACGCCTTCCTGCGCAAGTATGGCAACGAGCTGCTGGTCATTGCCGTCAATTTCGATACTCACCCGGCCGATGTTGCCATCAACTTGCCCGACCACGCTTTCGAGACGATGAAAATCGCAGCCGGACAGTACGAATCGATCGAGCTGATAAGCGGCGAAAAGGCCCTTAAAGACATTGTCCCCGATGCTCCTTTCGTCACACCCATTCCCGCTTGTGGAGCCGTGGTGTGGAAAATCGGATTAAAAAATTTTTCTCAACGAAGTATAGAAAAAATGAAAAAGGACAAGAAAATTTCGAAATAGAAATTGTACCTTTGTCCCACAAATAATAACCTCTGTTTTTACATACAAAAAATCATGAGTCAAACACCTCCGTTCAAGGTATTTTCGGGAACCAATTCAAGGTATCTCGCTGAAAAAATCTGTAATAGTCTGGGTTGCGAATTAGGCCAAATGAACATTCAGCATTTTGCCGATGGCGAATTTGCCGTATCCTTCGAGGAATCGATTCGGGGCTGCCAGGTATACCTGGTGCAATCGACCTTCCCCAATTCCGACAACCTCATGGAATTGTTGTTGATGATCGATGCCGCCAAACGCGCTTCGGCCAAATCTATTGTAGCCGTCGTTCCCTATTTCGGTTGGGCACGTCAGGACCGCAAGGACAAACCCCGTGTTTCGATTGCCGCCAAGCTGTTGGCCGACATTCTGAGCGTAGCCGGTATCAACCGTCTCATCACGATGGACCTGCACGCCGACCAGATTCAGGGTTTCTTCGATGTTCCCGTGGATCACTTGTATGCTTCGTCGGTATTCATTCCCTATATCCAATCGTTGAATCTCAAGGATATGGTGGTTGCTACCCCCGACGTAGGAGGTTCCAAGCGCGCCAGCACCTATGCCAAGTACCTGGGTGTGCCCCTGGTTCTTTGTCACAAGCAACGCGCCAAAGCCAATGTGGTCGAGAGCATGACCGTGATTGGCGATGTAGAGGGCAAGAATGTAATTCTCGTGGACGATATGGTCGACACCGCCGGAACCATCACCAAAGCTGCCGACCTGATGATGAGCAAAGGTGCCCTCTCGGTACGGGCCATCGCCTCGCATGCCGTGATGAGCGACCCTGCCACTGAACGTGTACAGAACTCGTCGATGACCGAGATGATCTTCACCGACAGTATCCCCTACAACAAGCAGTGCGACAAGGTGCACATCATCAGCATTGCCGACCTCTTTGCCGATACCATTCGTCGGGTGTACGAAAACAAATCCATCAGTTCGCAATACCTGCTGTAATTGCAGCATACCGTTATAACCAGCGAAGGCCGGTACCGTCAGGTATCGGCCTTCGTTCGTTTATCTCTATCTGTTCGCTACGGGGGGAGGCGATGAATCGGGGGGGAGGGGGAGCTCCCGACATTCGTATTCCTGTGTACGTCTCTCCTTGTCACCTTGTTACCTCCGTTTCTCATATCGAAACGATCAGACCTAAAAAAAGCGAGGCGCATCGCTGTTGCGATACGCCTCGCTGGTTATAGAGGATTAGAGATTTACTCGTTTATTTGACTTCCTCGAAGTCCACGTCGGTTACATCTTTACCGTCGTTGTTACCGCCCTGTTGTGCGTTGGCACCCGGTTGAGCCTGTTGAGCACCAGCCTGTTGTTGAGCCTGAGCGTTGTACAGGTCTTGGGCAGCAGCTTGCAGAACGCTTTCCAGTTCGCTCGAAGCCGAGTCGATACCGGCGATGTCCTGAGCCTTGTGAGCCTCTTTCAGTTTGTTCAGAGCCGATTCAATGGCACTTTTCTTGTCGGCCGGGATCTTGTCGCCCATCTCTTTGAGCTGTTTCTCGGTTTGGAAGATAAGAGCATCGGCGTGATTCAGTTTGTCGATACGTTCCTTCTCTTTGGCATCGCTTTCGGCGTTGGCGGCAGCCTCGTCCTTCATACGTTTGATTTCGGCGTCGGTCAAGCCGCTCGAAGCCTCAATACGAATGCTTTGCTCTTTACCCGTGCCTTTATCTTTGGCCGATACATTCAAGATACCGTTGGCATCGATATCGAATGTTACCTCGATTTGAGGCACACCACGCATGGCAGCGGGGATTCCGTCGAGGTGGAACTTACCGATGGTCTTGTTGTCCTTGGCCATAGGACGTTCACCTTGCAGTACATGGATTTCAACCGAAGGCTGGTTGTCGACAGCCGTCGAGAAGATTTCCGACTTGCGGGTAGGGATTGTCGTGTTGGCGTCGATCAGTTTGGTCATCACGCCACCCAGCGTTTCGATACCCAGCGAAAGCGGCGTTACATCGAGCAGCAACACATCTTTTACATCGCCGGTCAATACGGCACCTTGTATAGCGGCACCTACGGCAACTACCTCATCGGGGTTAACACCCTTCGACGGCGTCTTGCCGAAGAATTTCTCGACGATAGCTTGGATAGCGGGGATACGGGTCGAACCACCTACGAGGATAACCTCGTCGATATCCGATGCGCTCAGTCCGGCATCTTGCAGGGCTTTGCGGCAAGGCTCGATGGTAGCCTGGATCAAGCGGTCGCACAACTGCTCGAATTTGGCACGCGTCAACGTCTTAACCAAGTGTTTGGGCACACCGTTTACAGGCATGATGTAAGGCAAGTTAATCTCGGTCGAGGTCGAGCTCGACAATTCGATTTTAGCCTTTTCGGCAGCCTCTTTCAACCGTTGCAAGGCCATAGGATCTTCACGCAGGTCTACGCCCTCGTCGTTCTTGAACTCATCGGCCAGCCAGTCGATGATTACGTGGTCGAAGTCATCACCACCCAGGTGAGTATCACCGTTGGTCGATTTTACTTCAAATACACCGTCGCCCAATTCCAGGATAGAGATATCGAACGTACCACCACCCAGGTCGAATACGGCGATTTTCATATCTTTGTTAGCCTTGTCGAGACCGTAGGCCAAAGCGGCAGCCGTAGGTTCGTTGACGATACGGCGTACGTTCAACCCGGCAATCTCACCGGCCTCCTTCGTAGCCTGACGTTGCGAGTCGTTGAAGTAGGCAGGTACCGTGATAACGGCATCGGTTACCTCTTGACCCAGATAGTCTTCGGCTGTTTTTTTCATTTTTTGCAGAATCATGGCCGAAATCTCTTGCGGTGAGTAGAGACGACCGTCGATGTCGACACGAGGCATGTTGTTGTCGCTGCGCACTACCTTGTAAGGCACACGAGCGATTTCGTTGGTTACCTGGTCATAAGACTCGCCCATGAAACGTTTGATCGAGAAGATTGTTCTCGTCGGGTTCGTGATGGCCTGACGTTTGGCGGGCTCACCCACTTTACGTTCGCCACCATCTACAAAAGCCACGATTGAAGGCGTCGTACGACGACCCTCGCTGTTGGCGATTACTACCGGCTCGGTACCTTCCATTACGGCGACACACGAGTTGGTTGTTCCTAAGTCAATACCAATAATCTTTCCCATAGTTATATACTTTTTATTTGTTATTCAATAGAGTTAATTTATCCGCCGCCCTTGCGAGCGACACTCCATAATCTCCAAATGCCATGCCAAAAAACGAGGGGGACGAAAACGTTTCTTTTGTCAGTCTTTTCAAAACGGCGTCGGTCGCCCCTGTCAGTAATGCTGTCGATTTGTCATATCGGTCGAGGCCGGTCGTTAGGCTTCATGTAGAAAACGCCCGTGCCCGGTAAAAGGTTGATTTTCGCGCAGCTTATTTTCGCCGATTTATTTCGTTATTCAATCGAAATGACGTAAATTTGCCCGTCTTATAACTGGTTTATAAGAGCCGAAACTAAAAGTATAAGTTAACTAAATACTAATTATTATGAACATTTCTCACATTGAACACTTGGGAATCGCTGTCAAGAGTCTTGACGAAGCTATTCCTTATTATGAAAACATTTTAGGTCTTAAATGTTATTCCATCGAAGAGGTGGCCGATCAAAAGGTAAAAACCGCCTTCTTCAAAGTAGGACAGACCAAAATCGAGCTGCTTGAGCCCACCAGCGAAGACAGCACGATTGCCAAGTTCATAGAGAAACGCGGCGAGGGTATCCATCACCTGGCTTTCGCTATCGAAGACGGTGTGGCCAATGCTCTGGCCGAAGTCGAAGCCAAAGGCGTGCGCCTGATCGATAAAGCTCCCCGCAAAGGTGCCGAGGGGTTGAACATCGCTTTCCTGCACCCCAAATCGACTTGCAGCGTATTAACCGAACTTTGTGAAGACCCTAATAAATAAAAAATATGAGCAATCAACTTGAAAAAGTACAGGAGCTGATTGAGCTGCGCGCTCAGGCTCGCCTGGGTGGTGGACAAAAAGCCATCGATAAACAACACGAGAAAGGTAAATACACGGCTCGTGAGCGCATTGCGCAACTCCTCGACGAAGGCAGCTTTGAAGAGTTGGATATGTTTGTGCGACACAGATGTACCAACTTCGGTCAAGAGAAGAAATCGTTTTTGGGCGACGGCGTCGTAACCGGTTACGGTACGATTGAAGGTCGCCTTGTTTATGTATTTGCTCAGGACTTTACCGTATTCGGCGGTTCACTGTCCGAGACGATGGCCTTGAAAATCTGCAAGGTCATGGATATGGCCATGAAGATGGGTGCACCCTGCATCGGCCTGAATGACTCGGGTGGTGCCCGTATCCAGGAAGGTATCAACGCCTTGGCCGGTTATGCCGAAATCTTCCAGCGCAACATCATGGCTTCGGGTGTGATTCCCCAAATCTCGGCCATTCTCGGTCCCTGCGCCGGTGGTGCCGTATATTCGCCTGCCCTGACCGACTTCACGATCATGGCCAAAGGCATCTCCTACATGTTCCTCACCGGCCCGAAGGTAGTAAAGACCGTGACCGGCGAAGACGTTACCCAGGAGGCTCTCGGTGGTGCCGAAGTTCATTCGGTCAAGTCGGGTGTAGCCCACTTTGCCGCCGAGAACGGTGAAGAGGCTCTGGCCATTATCCGCAAGCTCATCAGCTATATTCCCCAGAACAACCTCGAAGAGGCTCCGCTCGTTCCCTGCAACGACCCCATCGACCGTCTCGAAGATTCGCTCAACGAGATTATCCCCGATAGCCCCAACCGCCCCTACGACATGTACGAGGTAATCGGTGCTATCATCGATAACGGCGAGTTCCTCGAAGTTCAACGCGACTACGCCAAGAATATCATCATCGGTTTCGCCCGCTTCAACGGTCAGTCGGTAGGTATCGTAGCCAACCAGCCCAAATACCTGGCCGGTGTGCTCGACAGCAACGCTTCGCGCAAAGCCGCCCGTTTCGTCCGCTTCTGCGACGCCTTTAACATTCCTATTGTCAGCCTCGTCGATGTACCGGGATTCCTGCCGGGTACGGGACAAGAGTACAACGGTGTGATTCTGCACGGTGCCAAACTGCTCTACGCCTACGGCGAAGCCACGGTGCCCAAGGTTACCATCACGCTGCGTAAGTCCTACGGTGGTTCGCACATCGTGATGAGCTGTAAACAGCTGCGCGGCGACATGAACTACGCATGGCCTACCGCCGAAATCGCCGTGATGGGTGGTGCCGGCGCCGTAGAGGTGCTCTATGCCAAAGAGGCCAAAGAGGCTCCCGATCCCGCCAAGTTCATGGCCGAGAAAGAAGCCGAGTATACCAAACTGTTTGCCAACCCCTACAACGCAGCCAAGTATGGTTATATCGACGACGTAATCGAGCCTCGCAACACCCGCTTCCGCATCATTCGCGCCTTGCAGCAGTTGCAGACTAAGAAATTAACCAATCCGGCTAAAAAGCACGGTAATATTCCTTTGTAATACATTTAAAGTATAAAACGATGAATAAAAAAATTTTAGGGATATTCCTGTTCGCTGCCTTCATGGTATCGTCGGTATGGGCACAGGGAAGGAAAGGCTTGCGTATCAACGAGGTGCTGGTGACCAACGAAAACAACTATCAGGACGACTACGGCTGTCAGTCGGCCTGGATAGAGATTTTCAATACCACCTTTGGTACTGTCGATGTGCGCAGCTGCTACTTGACCAACGACAAGAACAATCCCAAGAAATATCCTATTCCCAAGGGCGATGTTCTCACCGAGATGCCGCCTCGGCAACATGTGCTTTTCTGGGCCGACGGCAAGCCTAACAGGGGAACATTCCACGTGAATTTTACGCTCGACCCCGACAAAGACAACTGGATTGGTCTCTACGATTCCAACGGCCGTGACCTCATCGACTCGGTGACGGTTCCGGCAGGGATTCCCACCGACCACTCCTATGCCCGCTATGAAGACGGTGTGGGCTATTGGGTAATCAAGGGCGGAAACGAGCAGTCGGGCTATGTAACGCCGAGTACCAACAACATTACGCTCGACAAGAATGTGAAAATCGATATGTTTACCGAGCACGACCCCTTCGGGGTGGGTATGGCAATCATGGCCATGGCTATCGTATTTGCCGGTTTGTTGCTGCTCTACCTGTTGTTCCGTCTTATCGGGCAAATCTCGGTTCTCATCAAGAAGCGCAATGCTATGCGAGTACATGGTATTTCCGATAAAGAAGAGGCCAAGGAGAAAGGCTTCGGCCGCGAGGCGGGCGAGGTATATGCCGCTATCGCCATGGCTCTGTACCAGCATCTCGAAGCCCACGACGTAGAAGACACAATCCTCACCATCAACAAGGTGAAGAAAGCCTACTCGCCTTGGAACTCCAAGATTTATTCGCTGCGTGAAATTCCCTCTAAAAAGTAATCCCCCCAAAAAACGATTAAACAAACTTATGAAAGAGTATAAGTATAAAATCAACGGTAACCTCTATAAGGTTTCTGTTGGCGAAATTGAGAAAAACATTGCCCATGTCGAGGTGAACGGTACCACTTACAAAGTACAGATGGAAGAGGCTGCTCCTGTAAAGGTTTCTACGCCCAAGCCCTCGTCGGCTCCGCGTACTGCTACGGGTGAGCCCGTTATTGCCAAACCCACTGTCAACTCGGGTGCCGACGCCGTGAAATCGCCGTTGCCCGGTGTTGTAAACGATATCTTGGTGAAAGTTGGCGATACGGTGAGCGCAGGCCAGGCCGTGCTTATCCTGGAAGCCATGAAGATGGAAAACAACATCAACGCCATCAAGAGCGGTAAAGTGACGGCCATCAAAGTAAATAAAGGTGATTCGGTACTCGAAGGAACCGAACTTATCATAATTGAGTAAGACTATGGGATTTATAGATTTCTTAGGAGATAACTTAGTCCAGTTCTGGGAGTATACCGGCTTTGCCAACTGTACCCTCCCGCACCTGGCTATGATTGTGGTGGGCTTGTTCTTTATCTATTTGGCGATAAAGAAAAATTTCGAGCCCATGTTGCTGGTACCCATTGGTTTCGGTATTCTTATCGGGAATATTCCTTTTAAAATCGATGCCGGTCTCGAGGTTGGTATTTATGAAGAAGGTTCGGTGCTCAATATCCTCTATCAGGGAGTGAGTGCCGGTTGGTATCCCCCGTTGGTATTTTTGGGCATTGGTGCCATGACCGATTTTTCGTCGCTTATCGCCAACCCCAAACTGATGCTGGTGGGTGCTGCTGCCCAGTTCGGTATCTTCGGGGCCTACATGGTCGCCTTGGCTCTCGGGTTTACCCCCGACCAAGCCGGTGCCATTGCCATCATCGGTGGAGCCGACGGCCCTACGGCCATCTTCCTTTCGTCGAAATTGGCTCCTAACCTCATGGGTGCCATAGCCGTTTCGGCTTACTCGTATATGGCACTTGTCCCGGTAATCCAGCCGCCTATCATGCGTTTGATGACCACGAAAAAGGAGCGTGTAATTCGTATGAAACCGGCGCGTGCCGTTTCGCAAAACGAGAAAATCATGTTCCCCATCGTCGGGTTGCTGCTCACTTGCTTCCTGGTTCCGTCGGGCTTGCCTCTGTTGGGTATGCTTTTCTTCGGTAACCTGTTGCGTGAGAGCGGTGTTACCTCGCGTTTGGCCAAGACCGCAAGCGGCCCCTTGTGCGACACGATTACCATTCTGTTGGGTGTAACGGTAGGAGCCTCTACTCAGGCTTCCGAGTTCCTCACCCCCAGCACGCTCGGTATCTTCGCTCTTGGTTTCATGGCTTTCGTCATTGCTTCGGCTTCGGGTGTATTGTTTGTGAAAATCTTCAATCTCGTGTTGCCCAAGAGCAAGAAAATCAACCCGCTTATCGGTAACGCCGGTGTTTCGGCTGTACCGATGTCTGCTCGTATCTCCAACAACCTTGGTCTCGAATATGACTCGACCAACTATTTGTTGATGCATGCCATGGGTCCCAACGTGGCCGGTGTAATCGGTTCGGCTGTGGCTGCCGGTGTGCTGCTCGGATTCCTTTCGTAATCTCTTGGTAGAGTATGATAGTTTGGCAGGCGGTGCGTCTCCCTTGCAGGGGGCGCACCGCCTCGTTTATTTCTTGCCGGTTTGTCGGGAGAGGTCGTGTTGTTCTACCCCCTGCACCCGAGCATGACCTGTGAATCCGATAGACACTCCCTTTGATTTTTCGCCCGGTTGTACTACCTTTGTTACAAAGGAGAATTATCTGTCTTTGAAAGAGAAAACGACATGTCGGTCTCGTGGAATTTATGGCATGGTTGCCGCAAGATAAGTGAAGGGTGCAGGCACTGCTACGTCTATCGGCGGGACAGCCTGTATGGCAAAGACAGCAGTGTGGTTGCCCGCACGGCAGCTTTCGACTTGCCTGTAAAACGCAAGCGCAACGGCGACTACCGCATACCGCCGGGCACACGGGTCTATACCTGCTTCACCTCCGATTTCTTCCTTGCCGAGGCCGACGAATGGCGCTCCGAAGCTTGGGATATGATACGTGAGCGGAGCGATTTGTCGTTCGTCATTCCCACCAAACGCATCGACCGATTCGGGGTAGCTCTGCCCGCCGATTGGGGTAACGGCTACGACCATGTAGCCATAGCCTGCACCATCGAAAATCAAGAGCAGCTCGACCGGCGGCTGCCCATCTTCAAAGCTCTGCCCATACGTCATCGGCTTCTCTTCTGCGAACCATTGTTGGGCCCGCTCGATTTTCACGGCTTGCTCGACCGCGACATCGACGAGGTGTCGGTAGGAGGCGAGTCGGGCAGCGAGGCGCGGGTGTGCGACTACGATTGGGTGCTCGATATTCGCAGACAATGTGTCGAGCAGGGAATCCCGTTCAATTTTCATCAAACGGGTGCCCGATTGCGCAAAGACGGTCGCATCTACCGCATTCGCCGCGAGTTCCAGCACACGCAGGCACGTCGTGCCGGCATCGACTATGACGGCACGCGTCGATAGGCGAGGGGCCTTCGAGCACAATCAAGTCTGTGTGCGGTATTGGGTAGGCGACAGGCCGGTCTGGTGTTTGAAATATTTCCCGAAAAACGATTGTGTCGAGAAATTGAGCCGATAGGCAATCTCCTGAATACTCATATCGGAGTATTTCAGCAGATTTTTCGCTTCGAGTATCACATAGTTGTCTATCCACTGGGCTGCCGATTTACCCGATAACTTTTTGACCAGGCTCGAGAAATATTTAGGTGTGATGCACAGCTGTTCGGCATAGAAGGTAACACTCCGTTCGCTCATATGATATTGTGCGAGCAGGGTGATGAATTTGCCGAAGATAATCTCTTGTCGGTTTTTTTTGCTTTCGGACTCTGCTATCGGTTTGCGTTTCAGAATGGTATCGTATAATTGGTTGATGAGTGCAGTGCTCAACTCCCGGATTGTCGTCTTTTTTTTAGGGCTCTCGGACGAATGGCCGATAAGCTGGATTAGCGAGATGAACTTGCAAAAAATATCGTTCTCTTCTTCGGTCAGTTGCAGGCAAGGCTCGTTTCGTATCTGTGTATATACCGGAATCAGGTCACAGGTGTTGAAATTCGTTTTTTCAAAAAACGAGGTCGAGATGGAAATCCCGTAAAACTTGCACTCTTTCTGTTTTTTCAGTTGTACGATGTTTTGAGGAATATTCAGAATCATGGTGCCGGGTTGTATGTGATATTCGTTCAGGTTGATGTTGACCACCATCTCTCCTTTTTGGCATACCAGAGCTACGAGCGAATTTATGCGACAGGGGTATTTGAGTAGATTGGAATCGGCGTGGTTGTCGCCTATGATGAGCAAATCTTCTTCCAGGCCGGTAGGATTTTTTATTTCAATCAGTTTCAACAGTCGGGAGTGGGTAAAGCTTTCGATTTCTGTCCTATCCATGTCGATGCGATGTTTTGGACAAATATATGGAAATATATTCGAGAATTGGCTGTAAAATTTTATTAAAACCGACTTTTAGAACACTGATAGAGGCAAAGAGAACTCTCTGCTCACGATGCTTGTTTATGAGGCTATCTGTTTTTTAAGCCGGGATACGTGAATTTTCGGTTTGTCGGGACGACCGTTTTTGGGGTGGTTTATGGTCGAAAAAAGAAAATCGGCCGAGCGCTTGGACGCCGGCCGATTTTCTTGGTTTTAATGTATCGAAGAAGCGTTTCTGTCGGGGTTATTCGATGACGGTAAACGAGCCTTTCAGTCCTTCGGCACTGTTCGGGCCTACCCAGAGGTCGAATTGTCCGGTCTCGACTCTCTTTTGAAGGTCACGACCGTAGAAGGCCAGTTCCGAAATGGGCAACTCGAAAGTCACGGTTTGGCTTTCGCCAGCTTTGATAAACAGGCGTTGGAAGCCTTTCAACTCCTTGACCGGGCGGTCGATCGAGCCTACCAGGTCGCGTACATAGAGCTGAGCTACCTCGGTACCGTCGGTTGCACTGGTATTCTTGATGGTGGCCGTTACCGTGAGGGTATCGGTGGCATGCACTTCGTCGCTCGACAGGTGGAGGTTGTCATAGGCAAACGTGCTGTACGAGAGTCCGTAACCGAAGACAAACAGCGGGTCTCTACCCGAGTCGAGGTAGAACGAGGTGTTGCCCAGCGAGGTTTGCGGGGCCTCCAACGGAATATCGTTCAGCGTGACAACCTGGTCGGGGGCCGGACGTCCCGTGTTGTTGTGGTTGTAGTACATGGGTATCTGTCCCACTTCGCGGACGAAGGTGGCCGGCAGTTTGCCACTGGGATTCTCCCGTCCGAAGAGCAGGTCCATGATGGCCAGACCGCCCATCGTGCCGGGGTGGAAGTTGTAGAGCACGGCATCGGCATAGGGCAGGTCGCGCTCGATGGTGAGCGGCCGGCCGGCGATAACCACCATCACGACCGGTTTGTTGGTACTCTTCACCGCTTTGAGCAGCTCCGATTGAGCTCCTATCAGGTTGATGTTCGACAGCGAGTGAGCTTCGCCCGAGAGGATAGCCTCTTCGCCCACACATACGACGGCGACATCGGCCTGGCGCACCACGCTTTTCACCTTTTCAAAGTTGCGGGTATCGGTATCGCGCGAGTAGGCCAGTCCCGGTTCGTAGTAGTATTTCACCTGTTTGTATTCATCGCTTTGCAAGGCCTTCAACGGGGTGACGGTGCGGTTTTTGTCACCGTCGAACGACCAAGTGCCCAGTTGGTCGTGAGGCGCGTCGGCCATGGGGCCGATGAGTGCCACGGTCTGACCCTCTTTGAGCGGCAGGACACCGTCATTCTTCAACAGGATAGCCGACTCGACAGCTGCCTGACGGGCCGTTTTCAGATGTTCGGCCGAGTAGATTGAGCTTGTGCTCCCCTTTTGGGTGTAGGGATTTTCAAACAGGCCCAGCCGATATTTGATGCGCAAGATGTTGCGCACGGCATTGTCGATGACCTCCATCGAAACCTTCTTCTCGGCCACCAGTTCGGGCAGATAGTCGATGTAGGTTTTGCTCACCATCTCCATGTCTACCCCGGCGTTGGCCGAGATGCGGGCTACATCTTTGCGGTCGGTAGCAAATCCGTGGGAGAGCATCTCGCTCATCGAGCACCAGTCCGACACGACAAAGCCGTCGAATTTCCATTCGTCGCGCAGTATGGTGCGCAGCAGATAATCGTTGCCCGAGGCAGGGATTCCGTCGTTGTCGTTGAACGAGGTCATCAGGGTGGCAGCCCCGGCTTCGATAGCCTTCTGGAACGGTACCAGATAGACGTTGCGCAGGAGGTTCTCGGGAATATAGGTCGAGTTGTAGTCACGTCCGCCCTCGGCAGCACCGTAGCCTACAAAGTGTTTCACGCAGGCGGCAATGGCATCGCTGTCCGACAGCTGTTCACCCTGGAATCCGCGCACCATGGCGGCACCCAGTTCACCGGCCAGATAGGGATCCTCGCCCAGACTCTCGGCAATGCGCCCCCAGCGGGCGTCGCGCGAGATGTCGAGCATGGGCGTGAAGGTCCAGGTGATACCCTCCTCACGAGCTTCGGTAGCGGCCATGTGGGTACCCGCTTCGACCAGTTGCGGGTCGAACGAGGCGGCCAGGCCCAGCGGAATGGGCAGCACGGTTTTATAGCCGTGAATAATGTCGCGTCCGATGATGAGGGGAATGCCCAGTCGCGACTCTTCCACGGCCGTTCGTTGTATCTCGTCAATCAATTTGGGGTCGATGTTGAGCATGGAGCCAATCTTTCCGGCCCGGACCAATGCCTTTATCGAGTCCATGGGTTGGTCGAAGCAGAGTTGGTTCATCTGGCCGATTTTCTCTTCGAGCGTCATTTGGCCCAGCAGGTCTTCGACAAAACGCTCTTCTGCGCTGTTGCCGTTGCCGGTGGGTTTGCACCCGGTAATGAGCAGTGCGGCGGCGCATATCGCAAACAATCCTTTTTTCATGGGGTATAAACGGTATTAAGTAGGTTATAAAATAATCTTGCAGGTGTAGTGAAGGGTCTCGTTGTGCAGGTTGAGCAGGTAGACCCCCGGGGTCATGTCGGGCAATTCGAGGCTGCCGTCTTCCTCGATTTGCCGGCTGAATATCGGTTGCCCGCACAAAGTGTAGCAGGTAGCCTGGCAATTGCCGTCGAGCCCTTTGACTACGATGCTCTTCTCGGCCGGGCGGGTGTATATGTGGAGCTGGCTTTCGGTAGCCTCAATGCCACTTGATGCCTGCGACGATACGAGCAACTGCGGTTTGCGGGTGTCGTCCGACTCCATGGAGTAGAGGTAGAGTAGGCCCGTGGCATCGGTTTCGCCCATGCTCAACCGGAAGGTGAGGGTGCTCTCCCCGGCGGCAACCTGACTCTTGACCCAGTCGGTCACGTCCCAGTCGACGTAGCTGTTCAGGTCGTTGCCCAGCACAAGACTCTTGCCGATGGGGGTGAAGTCGGTCGGCTTGGTATCCCAGGTCATGGTGGTGTAGGTTTGGGTATTTCCGGCAATCTCCACCGGGTGAGTCTCTTTGCGCGGCCAGCTGGGGTAGACACAGTCGTAGTAGTAGGCCCGCAGCACGATGCGCTCGGCATCGGGCGAGATGCCCGCGGTCGGGAACGACAGGAAGCTCTCCCGCGTGTGCGTGTCGGTATTGCCCTTTATCTCCAAATGGTCGGCATCGGTATAGGCCGTCGTCTTGTTGGCCTGGTGCACGTAGGTGTCGAAGGTAGGGGCGATGGCCTGCTGGCAGGTGAAAATCTCGGCCTCTCCCGATACGGTTCCGCTCTCGGTTGTAGCGTTGCTCACCGCTACCGGCACGACGGTTGTTTTGTCGGCAGCAGGGGTGACCTCGATAATCGTGGGGTTCTCGGTAATGTCGTTGAGTTGTACCTCCTCGCCGTTTACCGTGTAGGTGAGGTTCCAGGGAGCTATGCCGGTAAAGCGGCAGGTGAAATAGGCCGGCTCGCCGGGAGCGATGGCTCGACTGTTCTCTTCGACGGTAGCCGAGGCCGGTACGGGAGTGAACAGATTCGAGAGTTCCTCCATGGCGATTTGGGCAATCTTCTGCTGTATGTATTGCTCCTTACCGCGCAAGGGGTGCCAACCGAAGGTGATGTCGTAGATCTTCTCGGTATCGGCCGCATATTTGAGGCTCGGTTGTCGGCCGTCCTCGTCGAGAACCTTGCGGGTGAACCCGATGTTGTCGTCCAGTTTGATCAGCGGCAGCTGCCAGCGCTCGGCCAGGGTCCTGATGGCCTGGTTGTACGAGATGCGGGAGTCGTGCCAGTGGGTACACAGAATGATGGTAGCCGGTTTCCCGTTCTCGGTCTGGTAGTAGCGCGACTCGGGGTTGAACTTCAAGTTGTAGCAGTCGGCCTTGTAGCGTTTGATCACGTAGTCGTAGGCCGTGTTGTACTGTTGTATTTCGTCGTAGGAATAGTCTTCGTAGTTTTCTTTGATTCCGTTGGTACTGGCTACGTCCTGATTATGTACGTGCATGATGATGAAGGCATCGACGCGGTCGAGTTCCTCGGTAGTGTAGAACCGGTCGTAATACATGTCGGAGGCCGTGTGTTTAATGGCATCGCCCGATACCGCCTTGTTCAGCGGTTCGGCATTGAAGGCCTCGCACACCAGCTCGAACCACCCATTTTCGGGAACGGCAAACGAGGCTCCTGCCAGCAGGAAGTGGTGGTCGTAGCTCTGCGCCTCTCCGGCAAATGCCATGAGCGAAACGAGGCCGGCCAGGATACTTTTTCGTATATTCATCTTTTTCATTTTTATTTTTACAGTTAGAATCGGGGTTAATTGTTGACTTCGATGGTGGCCGTCGAGTGTATTTTCCGCGACGACGAAGCTATATGAAGGGTATACTTGTCGTTTTCGAGTTTCCAGTCGCCGAGACCCTCGTCGTAGAAGGCAAACGATTGTACCGGTATTTCCAGCTCAACCACCTGCTCTTCGCCCGGTTGCAGATAGACCTTCTTGAAGGCTTTGAGCTCCTTGACCGGGCGCAGCACGCTCGGCTTTTTCTGGCTCATGTAGACCTGGACCGTTTCGGCCCCAGCCTTCGCACCGCTGTTTTTCAGGGTGAACGTGAGTTTCACCGACTCGTCGGCCGTGTAGTTCTTCTTGTCGGTGTGGGCTTTCCCATACCGGAATGTAGTGTAGGAGAGACCGTAGCCGAAGGGGAATTGCGGTTTGATGTTCCGGGTATCGTGCCAGCGGTAGCCCACCAGAATATCGTCTTTGTAATATTGTGTGCCGTTCACGCCCGGGTACGACTCTTCGCCGAAGTAGTGGGCACTGTTGTCTTCCAGTTTGACGGGAATCGTGAAGGGCAGTTTGCCTGAGGGGTTCACCTCACCACTGATGACATTGGCCGTTGCCGGGCCCCCTTGCGAGCCCAGGTACCACGACTGGATAAGGCCGTCGACCTGCGACAGCCAGGGCATGCTCACGGCATTGCCGCTGATGAGGATAATACCCGTGTTGGGATTGGCCTCGATGATTCGTTCGATCAGTTCGTTCTGTCCGAAGGGTAGATCCATGTTCCGGCGGTCGTCACCCTCGCAGTCCTGTTGAAAGTTCTTGTTGAGGCCACCGAAGAAGAGCACCACATCGGCTTCGCGGGCCACCTTCACCGCTTCGCGCACCAGCGAGTCGGCGTCGAGACCCGAGGGCAGTTCGTTGCTGTAATTGGGCGCCCCCGAGGCATATCCCAGCGTGAAGACGATGTGCTCCCGGCCGTATTTTTCAATCATTCCTTCGAGAGGCGAAATCTCCTTCTGCGGTTTCAACTCCGAGGAGCCGCCCCCTTCGCTCAACCGCTTCACGGCGTTCTCGCCGATGACGGCGATCTTCTGGTAGCGTCCCGGAGCGATGGGGAAGAAGTGGTTTTCGTTTTTCAGCAACACGATACCCTCTTCGGCCACCCGGCGGGCAATCTCGGTGTGTTCGGGAGTCAGCTTGCAGCCATAGGGGCGGTTGCGGTTCATGTTGGTGCGGAAGCACAGCCGCAACACCCGGCGCACCTTTTCGTCCAGAAGCGATTCGGGCAGTTCGCCGCTCTCGATTTTTTTCAGGAAGGGTTGAGCCAGGTAGTAGTTGTCATAGGCCGAGCTCACGCCCCAGGTCAATCCGTTGGTCCACGAGCCCATTTCCAGGTCGAGTCCGTTGCGGGCCGCCTCGTCGGTATCGTGGGCCGAGCCCCAGTCGGTCAGCATCACCCCGTCGAAGCCCCACTCCTTTTTCAGAATCTGGTTGATGAGTATCTCGTTGTGGCTGCAATACTGGCCTCTGAATTTGTTGTACGACCCCATGATGGCCCATACGCCACCCTCCTGGACACCGGCTTTGAAGGCCGGCAGGTAGATTTCGCGCAAGGCCCGGTCGCTCACCTCGACGTTGATGTTGTCGCGGTTCTTCTCCTGGGTGTTCAGGGCAAAGTGTTTCAGACAGGCGGCCACGCCGTTTTGCTGCATACCCTTGACATAGGGCACCACCATGCGCGACGACAGGTAAGGGTCTTCGCCCATGTATTCAAAGTTGCGGCCGCTCAGCGGGGTGCGGTAGATGTTGACCCCGGGGCCGAGGATAATATCCTTTTTCCGGTAGCGGGCCTCCTGACCGATGGCGTTGCCGTAGCGGAAAGCCAGGTCGGGGTTGAAGGTAGCGGCCAGACAGGTGAGAGCCGGGTAGGCGGTACACGAGTCGTTGGTCCAGTCGGCGTGGTTCCAGTCGTCCCACACAAACTCCATGCGCACCCCGTGCGGACCGTCGCTGAGCCACAGTTCCGGGATTCCCAACCGGGGACAACCGGGTGCGCTGAATTTCGATTGGGCGTGTATGATAGCAATTTTTTCCTTTAAGGTCATGCGCGACAAGGCATCTTCGATGCGAGCCTCGACAGGTTGGCTGTCGTCCAGATAGACCGGCAGTGACTCTTGGGCCAGCGACCGGGAGGTCAGCGTCAGCAACATGACCGAAAACAGGGTAACAAGTGTATGTTTCATAATTCTCTTCATAAAAAGTAGTTAGGTCAACCTGCCCGGGTAATTATGGATTTGCCCTTTGGGGCAGGGAGGTGCTGTTGCGTGGGGGTTATTTGAAATATTGTCCCTCCTCGCGCAACCGTTTGCGCAGAAAATCGACATCGATTTTGTGCACGTCGTTTTTCGACTGTTTGATAGCCAGAGCCGCAGCCATACCGGCAGCTTCGCCCGTTACCATCGACGGCGGCATGACACGCAGGCTGCCCAGGGCCTCTTCGTCGGCCGAGATGCAACGACCCGCGGTGAGCAGGTTTTTCATGCCCTTCGGAGTCAAGATGCGGTAGGGTATGCCGTGCGACTCGCCCCGGCCGTAGTGCTTGGCCTCGTAGCCGGGGATATGCACGTCGACAAAGTAGCAGTTACGTCCGATTTCGTCGTCGAAGCTCTTGCGCTCCAACCAGTCTTGCAGGGTGAAGATGTAGTCGCCCTCGATACGTCGGCTTTCGCGTATGCCCAGCAGCGAGGCTGTCTTCACGATAAAGCCGTTGCCATAGACCTGCGGCTGGTAATCTTTCAGCATGCGCAGGTATTCGCCGGCCACCTTGCGGCCTTGCATCATGGCCTCGGATACCTGCCAGGGATCGGTGGCATTCTTCATGTCGATGTGGCCGGCATTGAATTGCACCACGCTGGGGCCGATAAGGTTGTTGCAGCTGTGCTGGTCGATGAGCGGATATTTGCCCGATTTCAGGGCGTCGTGAATAGGGCTGTCCTTGTTTTCCCAATAGAGGTTGGGGCTGGTGTTGTAGCCATAGGTGTCGACATTGGCAATCGAGAAGCACAAGGTAGCGCGTTGCACCTTGTCCTCGGTATTGCCCATGAAGTAGTTGGCTCCGGCCCAAACCGAGAGGTCACCGTCGCCGGTGCAGTCGATAAACACCTTGGCCTTGAAGGCCGTGAGCCCGTTCTTGTTGGCGACGATGATGGCCTCGATGGTATCGTCCGACGCCATTTCGACGTCGGCCAGGCGCGAGAAGAAGAGCACCTTGGCGCCCGATGCGCTCACCATGTCGTCATAGACTCTCATGAGCTGTTCGGGGTTAATCGATACCCAGTCCAACTTGTCGTCCGGTTCATGAGGTACCCCTTTCTTGGCTGCACGGAACACCTTCTCGGCCAAGCCCCGGTAGATGATTTTCTCACCGTCGGAGAAGGGGCACCAGGCCGGAATCATGCCGGTCGTACCCATACCGCCCAACTGGCCCATGGCTTCGATAAGCAGCGTCTTGGCTCCTTCGCGGGCCGCCGAGATGGCTGCCGTACACCCGGCTGGACCACCTCCCACCACAATGACGTCCCACTGGCTGTCGATGTTGATTTTGCGTTTTTTCATCGACAGGGTGGGTTGTTTCTCCTCGGCGTGCAAGAACGAGGGTATGGCCGAGGCGGCTAAAAGCATGCCGCTTTTCTGTATGAAGTCTCTGCGGGATATTTTCGAGGGTTTCATTCTGTTTTCAAGTATTATGATGTGTGTTGATAGTCGATATTACTCTTTAATGTCGTTGCTGGTGAGAATGTCGGGGTAGGAAGCGAAGCGGACGAAATCGTCGCTTGCCGGGTGCCCCGGGACGGGTATGAAATAGTGCTCCTCCTGATTCCAGGCATTGGCTCCGAACATGACAAACGACAGCTTGTACTGCGAGATGACCGGGTAGAGGTCTTGCGAGAAAAAGTCCGATACCTTGACACTTTCCAGCCCGGTGTAGGTAATGGCCGGTACCTTTTTATTTTTTTCGGCAAACTGTGTGATGATAGCTATATTTCGGTTGAGATGCTGTATGAATGTCTGTATGTCGCAGCTGTCCTTTTGCAACAGGAGGGCATTCAGCCCTACGATGTCGACCCGGCTGTTTCCCGGATAGTAAGTCTGCAACGTTTCGGCCGTGTGGTCGTTGCCTACCGAGTAGGCATACAGCAGGTTGTGTATACCCTTTTTGTCGCGCAGGTAATCGACGGTAAGGCTCCACAACTTCTTGAAGTCGTCGGCCGTGCATCGGGTGGGGGTCCACCACATGGCCGAGTCGGAGGTGTAAGTCTGGAAAGGTTGGAAGATAACCGAGACCGGTTTTCCTTCCTCGTCGGTCAGACCGGCGAAAAACGAGGCCACTTTGTCCAGCGAGGTCAGAAATCGCTGTTGAACCACGTCGTTTCCCACAATCTGTTTTACTACATCTTGCCGCGTGCTGTCGCCGGTATTCTCCCCGCCGACGGGGTTGCTTGCACGCCAGGTGAAGATCGAGATGCCTCCCTGTTGCTCCACCTGGCGCACATAGCCTTTAAGTGCCGAGAACGGGATTGAATCGCAGTTGGTCCGGCTGCCCGTTTCGAGTCCGCCGAGGTCCCAGCCCACTACGGCCGGATAGTCGCCGCAGACCGATTTTACATCGGAGCGTCCGGCCTCCATGAACCATCGGTATCCATAGGCCAAGTCGTCTTGATGCCCCAGCATGATACCCTTGTCCAGATTTTTCTGCAACTTGTGGTAGAGCTGTATGGCCTTGTCGTCGGCTTGATTGTCCGACAACTTCAAGGCACTCCCGTCCATCTGGTGATTGGAACAGCTGCAAGCCGTAAGCAGGCCCAGGCTCAGAGCCCATAGCCATTTGATGATGCGATTTTCCATTTCTATTTTCCCGTTCGATTAACAATATGTAGTTGATCCCGTTGGGGATAGGTTAGTTTAGATAGTTGTCACTGCCTTCCCAGCCGGCATTCTGCGTGAGCACACCGCCCGACAGGTCGATTTGCGTTTGCGGAATCGGCAGGAATCCACCGGTTTCGGGACGGAATGCGATGTTAGTTGTTTCGGCGTTGGCCATACCCCGGCGGTTGTAGGTGACGATACCCGTCTGGTTGGCCGTAATCTGGTCCTCGTCGTGCCAGCGCAGCAGGTCGTAGTAGCGTATACCCTCGAAGGCCAGCTCAAAGCGGCGTTCGGCCTTGATGTTTTCGAGTGTAGCGGGAACCGAGCCCAACCCGGCACGGCTTCTTACCCGGTCGAGATATTGTTGGGCATTGGGAGCACCCAGCTCGGCAGCCATGAGCAGCACGTCGGAGAAGCGAATGAGAATCAAGTCCTGGATATTGTCGCGCTGGTAGTCGGTACCCTCCATGCCGTAGAGTTCGTGGCTGAAATTATAGACTTTGGTCTTTGTTTCGTCGGTCCATACGTTGATGGGGATATATTTCTTCTGGAAATAGCAGGTGTTGTCCTGTTGGTTACCGCCACCGAAGTCGAAGTCGGCCACCTCGTCGGTATTTCTTACATCGAGAACCGAGGCGTCGCGGCGCACGTCGTTGGGATCCCAGTCGTTATAGATTTTGGGATTGACCGTACCCATGCCCCAGCCTTGACCGAAGGGGAAGGTCTTGGTAAAGTTCTGTTCGCGGAAACCCGAGTAGAGGCATATCTGATTGCTCTTCTGTTGCGGCGAGTTCCAGTCGTTCGACAAGGCCGAGTATTTAATCGAGAATACCGTTTCGACTGAACCGTCACCGGCCCACGACAAATTGTTGTCGGCCGTGTATTTGTAATCCTGTACATAGGAGTAGGCCCACAGGTTGCGGAAGTCGGGCAGCAGGTCGTGACCGCTGTTTTCCACACAGTCGACAATCCAGTCGGTTACCTCGGCTTTCGTCACTTGTCCCCCGTCGGCCAGAGGCAGGGCTTCGGTGCGGTAGTAGCCGGTGTAGAAGAGGAACACGCGCGCCATCAGAGCTTCGGCAGCCCATTTGGTGACACGACCCAGGTCTTTGGCCCGGTCGATGTCCTGGAATTTCACGCTGGGCAACATTTCGATGGCGTTCTTCAAATCGCTGGCAATCTGAGCGTAGAGCTGGTTGGCCGGAGTCTTGGGAATATTCACCGGTTCGGGTTCGAGAACCATGGGTACCTCTCCGAACATGCGGGCCAGGTCGAAGTAGAAGTAGGCACGCAGGAAATGAGTCTCACCCAAGATTTTGTTTTTCGACTCCTCGCTGTTCCACACGACGTTGTCCAGGTTGGCCAGCAGGTAGTTGCTGCGGTATACCCCGAAGTACATGGCACGCCAAGGGTTGTTGAACATATCTTCGCTGCTCTTCTTGAACTGGTCGATAGCCTTGCAGCTTTTGTCGTCGGGGCCACCGCCACCCAGACGGTCGTCCGACATCAGTTCCGAAACGAAGAAGAGGCTGCCCAGCGGCTCGGGACGTCCCAGAATAGCGTATATACCCGTGAGCAGTTGCGATACATCGGCCTCGGTCTGCGGGAAGTTGCTCGAGTCTTTCTTGGTCTTGTTGCTCGAGTCGAGAAAATCTTCACAGCTGGTGAGCAAGAGCATGCCGACGATAAAATATATTATCTTTTTCATATTGATGTTTCTTTTTTCAGGTTAAATGGTTTTGAGATTCGATTTAGAATTTAAGGTTGACACCAAACATGTAGGTGCGTGCGCCGGGATAATAACCCAGGTCGATACCCGAGGTCCAGTCGTCACCGCCGCCATAACCGATTTCGGGGTCCATACCCGAGTAGTTGGTGAAGGTGAAAAGGTTCTGTACGCTGGCGTAGACGCGCAGTTGCGAGAGGTATTTCGATTTGATGAGGCGGCTGAAATCGTAGCCCAGCGTCACGTTGCTGATGCGGAAGTAGTCGCCGTCCTCGATATAGAGATCCGATACATACCCATAGTTGATGGTGCTGCCGTTGAGCGAAGGCAACCGGTTGGAAGTGCCTTCGCCGTGCCAACGGCCCAGAATCTCGGTTGTGTAGTTGTCGAAGGTGGTGTTGGTGTTGTTGCGGTACGATTTTGCAATCTGGTTACCGGCTACGCCATAACCTGTGAGCGAGAAGTCGAACCCTTTGTAGCCCATTGTAATTGACAGACCATAGGTCACATCGGGGGTCGGGTCGCCGATGAAGGTTTTGTCGCCGTCATCGATCGTACCGTTGTTGTTCAGGTCGACGAAGATTACGTCGCCCGGTTTGGCGTCGGGCAGAATCTTTTGCGAGATACCCGTCTCGGGGTCGGTCCAGGTGTAGGCGTCGATTTGCTCCTGATTCTGGAAGATACCGTTGGTCTTGTAACCGTGGAAGAAACCCAGCGGTTGTCCCACCTCGGCACGAGCCAGATAGGTAGTATTGTGGGTGAGCACGTTCGAGGTACCGTTGATGAAGCCCTCGTCGTTGTCGATGCTGAGAACCCGGTTGCGGTTGTACGACATGTTTCCTTTGATGCTGTATGTAAAATCGCCCACCTGGTCGGTCCAGTCGAGGCCGATTTCAACACCCGTGTTTCTGATATCGCCACCGTTGATATAGGGAGCGTCGGTTCCCCAGATACCCAGGCCTTGAGGTTTCACGAGCCAGCCGAGAGTCAGTTTTTCATACCAGTCGAACGAGAAGCCCAACCGTCCTTTCAGGAATCGGGTATCCAAACCGATGTCGGTCTGACGCGAAGTCTCCCACGTCAGGTCGGGGTTGGCAATCTTGTCGGCATAGGCGCCGATGGTGTAGGCCGATTTGTCTTCGCCGAAGTAGTAGATGGCGGCGTTGGTTGCATTGCCGATGGCAATTGTTTCGAGGTAGGCCAGGCGGCCGATGTTGCAGTTACCGTTTTCACCCCAGCTGGCACGGAGTTTCAATTGGTCCATGAAGTTGACGTTTTCCTTGAAGAAGTTCTCTTCGTGGATATTCCAACCGGCCGAAACCGAAGGGAAGTAGCCCCAGCGGTGACCGCGGGCAAAGTTGGAAGAACCGTCGGCACGCATCGTTACGCTGGCCATGTACTTGCCGGCATAGTCGTAGTTGACACGACCGAAGAACGAGACGAGACCGCCGTCGTCCCAGGGCGAGCCGCTCACGGTGGTTGTTCCGCTGGTCACGGTCTTCACGTTGCTCAGGTAGGCATATTCAAACGAGTTGAATTCCGAACCCTTGTTCGAACCGCCCAGGTTCTCACCGAATCCCCAACGTTCCAGTGAGTTACCAACCAGTACGTTGAATTTGTGGAAATCGTTCAAGGTAAACTCATACGATACCGTGTTGTCCCAGCTCCATTGCAGGCCGTTCCACGAACTTTGAGTCACTTTGTCCTGGTCCGAGAAGTTGACCGAGTTCAACCGATATACCGGCGTATATTCCCGGCTTGTTCCGCCGTTGTAGGCATAACCGAAGGTCGAGCGCCATTTCAGGTTCTTGATGGGCTCGAAGATGAGGTAGAGACTACCACGGGCCGAGTAATTGCGGCTGTTGACCCGCGAACGCAGGTAATCCATCTGGGCGATGGGGTTCACCGATTGGTAGTCGAGACCTTCGAGCGGAGTGTGGTAGTTGTTGTTCTCGTCGTAGACGGGGAGCAGCGGGTTACCGGCCAGAGCGCTGCGCACATCGTTCCAGTAAAGATTGCCGGTTCCCATGCCCAGGCCCGTGCTGTTGACAAAGCCTGCCGTCATGGTCTCTCCGAAGGTGAGGACGTTGAGATCGCCCTTTTTGATGAGGTGATGTTCAGAATTCAGACGGAGGGTATAACGCTCGTAAAGCGATTTTACCTCGGGATTTTCCAGGCCGATAACCGGCTCTTGCGAGGTGTAGGAGAAACCGAACGAGTAGGTCGAGATGTCGTTACCGCTGGTCACGTTCACGGCATGGCCCATTTGAGGAGCATTCTCGCGAGTCATCTCTTTCAGCCAGTTGGTGCCGGTGAAGGTACCGTTGTCGACCCCTTCCAGAATAGAACCTGGAATACGGTCGGCAAAATACTGGCGGTCATACCCGGCCTCGTTGAGTATTTCGAGATACTGCTTGGCATTGAGCGGTGTAACCGTTTTGGCCAGATTCTGGAAACCGATATAGCCATCGTATTCGATCGAGGCTTTTCCTTTCTTACCTTGTTTGGTGGTAACCAGAATGACACCGTTGGCGGCACGCGCACCGTAGATGGCAGCCGAGGCGGCATCTTTCAGCACGTCGACCGATTCGATGTCCGAGGGACTCAGCATCGAAATATCACCGTTGGGTACACCATCTATAATATAAAGAGGTGCCGAGTTGCCTATGGTTCCGAGACCACGGATAGTTACCTTGAAGCCCTCGCCCGGTTTACCGCTCTGTTTGGTAATGTTGACACCCGGTGTCTGGCTCTGCAAGGCCCCCAGCGTGTTCACCGTGTTCAGCTTGGCAATGTCGTCGCCTTTGACCTGCACGGTAGCACCCGTTATCAATTTTTTCTGTTGCACGCCATAACCGATGGCTACAAACTCGTCGAGCATGTTCATGGCCGGCGACAGTTCGATGTTGAGGAAGCTCTTGCCCTTTACATGTACCGTCGTGGTTTCATAACCCAGATACGAGACAACCAGAGCTGCGTCGGACGATACCGAGAGCGTGAAGCGACCGTCTTTGTCGGTGATGGTACCGTTGGTCGTCCCCTTTTCGGCAATACTGGCTCCCATCAACGGTTCCCCGGCCGAAGCTACAATACCCGAAATGGTTTTTGACTGGGCAAATACGGAACTACCGCAAGCCAGAAAGAGCAACAAGAAGCAGAGAAGGCTCCGAGCCTTTTTCCTTGTTCGTTGTGTGATAAAGTTTTCTTTTTCCATGATTAGATTGTGTGTAATAATAATTCAATGTTTGGGCCCTGTTGGGCGGTCGAAATTTCGTATGTCAAAAATACTTCGTTGTTCTTGTTATAGGTTGCATATATAGGTATGAGAGTTTTCGTATCAGGAAGGGCATTTGTAAAAATGTAGCGAAGAGTTAAAGATATGTAGCTTCTTTGTATTTGTAGAAAAAGCATTACTTTTGTAATGCGAATATAGGTATATAGGAAAGAGGATATGTTTCACAGGATAAAGCTCAAAAGGAGACTGTTTGTGGGGTTGTTGCTGTGGCTGTCGGTTCTGCCGATGATTGCCAATACCGACAAGTTCTACGGGTTGCAGGAGGGGCTTTCCAACAGTCACGTCAACAGTATCTATCAAGACCGGAGCGGATTGATATGGATTTGTACCGACAACGGCTTGAACAGCTTCGACGGAGTGCGATTCAAGACCTACTACCACATCTTGGATAATCCCGCTTCGCTCGACAACAACTCGGTGCTGTCGGTCTACGACGATACCAAGGGAAACTTTTGGGTGGGTACTACCGGCGGCTTGCAGTTGCTCGACCGGGCTACCGGCCGCTTCTCGACCATACATTTCTCTTATCCCTATGTGACCGATTTCAGTTATGTCAGTTGCATCATCGAGGACCGCCGGGGAAATATATGGCTCTCGACCAGTCGGGCCGGAGCCATTTGCCTGAAAGGCGATGACCACCGTCCGGTCTATTATCTGCCTACCAACAGCAACATCTGTTCCGACAAAATCAATACTCTGTATGAAGACCGCTTCGGCAATATCTGGATTGGCTCGCAAGACAACGGTATCAGTGTGCTGAACATGGAGAATCACACCATTGTCAATTATGCCCACGACCCCGACGATGTCAACTCCCTGTCGAGCAACAAGGTATTCTCGTTTGTCGAGCTACCCGACGGCGATATGCTCATCGGCATGATTGACGGCGGCATCGATCTGTTCGATTATGACTCCAAGAAATTCATACGCAACTACATACCGTCGGTCGAGGGCGCCTTCACCTTGAAAAAGGGGCACGGGCACACGATTTGGATAGGAACCGACGGCTACGGCCTTAAAAACTACGACTACGCCAAACGGACAATCAGTACCTACGACTCCGACCTGACTCATGTTGACATGCACCATGCCAAGATTCACGGGGTCTTGGAGGACCAACAGGGCAACCTGTGGCTCGGGCTGTATCAAAAAGGTATCATGATGATACCCCAGCAGGAGCGCATTTTTCACAACTGGGGTCTCAACTTTTTCCACCCCGAGCTGAATATCGGTACCGAGTGCGTGTTGAGTATTCTTGAAGACAGCAGGCACCGGGTGTGGATAGGTACCGATGGCGACGGCATTTACCGCCTGAACGCCGACCGCAAGGTCGACCGTCATTACACCACGGCTAAGCTGCCGGCCAATGCCGTGCTGGCCATCTTCGAGGACAGCAAGAAGCGCATTTGGTTGGGCACCTATCTGCACGGCCTCTTCCTGTATGACGAGGGGTCCGACAGTTTCCGCAACGTGAGGCTGCATGTCGGCGGAACGACGGTGAAGGACATCTATACCATCGAGGAGAATGTCGACGGTACCCTGTGGATAGGTACCAACGAAAACGGCTTGTGCCTCTATAACCACGACACCAACCAGATTAAGAGCTACACCTACGATATGCTCTACGGAGGCAATCAGATACCGAGCAATTCGGTTCATACCATACTCTTCGGCCGCGACAGTCTGGTGTGGATCGGTACCAGCAGCGCCGGCATCAGTTGTTTCGACCAGCGCACCGGCCTCTTCCGCGATTACAATGTCGAGAACGGCAAACTCAAAAACAACAATATCTATTCCGTGGCACAAGACTCGGCGGGGAACGTGTGGGTAGGTACCAAGGGCGGGCTGCATTACCTCGACCTGGCCAACGACACGACGCTGCTCTATACCGAGGCCGATGGGCTGTCGAACGCCTCGATTGCCGGTATCGAAATCGACGGTCACGGCAACCTCTGGATCAGCACGTCGCTGGGGCTCTCCTTTTTCGACGTGTCGCGCAAGACCTTTTCCAACTACTACACCTCCGACGGCTTGCAGAACAACGAGTTCCGTCGTGGGGCACACTTCGCTTCGAAGAGTGGCGAACTCTTTTTCGGCGGTATCGATGGCCTCACTGCCTTCTATCCCTTTGTACCCCATGCCGAGCACAAGCTCACGGCCTTGATATTCACCGACCTCTATTTCTACAACGAGAAGATTGAGGTGGGCGATGCCGACGATGCCGTGCTCACCCGGAACATCGATGCAACCGACCGGATAAAGATAGGTCCCGATATTCGCAGCTTCTCCATCGAGTTTGCGGCCCTGGAATACAATGCCCCCGAGAAGGTAGTCTACCAGGTGAAGATGGAGGGCTTCGATACCGAGTGGCGCACCCTGCCCACGGGTAGTCGTCTGGCTACATACACCAATCTTAACCACGGGTCCTACACCTTTATGGTGCGTGCTTTCCTGCCCGGCACCGAGCCGGTGGAGCGCAGTCTCTCGATTGTCATCACGCCGCCGTTCTATCTTTCGTGGTGGGCCAAGACTTTCTATTCCCTCTGCGTGGTTGCAGCACTCTTCCTCTTTTTCTATCTGATGGAACGTCGGGTGCGTCGCAAGAAAGAGTCTATCCAGAAGGAGAACGACAACCTCATGATGCAGTCCAAACTACAATTCCTCACCGACATATCGCACGAGATCAGAACCCCGCTCACCCTGATTCTGTCGCCCATCGAACAGCTCATGAAGGAGACCCCCGAAGGTCCCTTGCACAATGTCTACAAACTGATCGACCAGAACGGACAGCGCATCTTGCGCCTGATTAACCAGGTGATGGAGATGCGCAAACTCGACCGGGGGCAGGTGCGGCTCTTGACCGTACCCACCGATGTGGAACATTTCTTCCGCCAGGTTGCTTCGTCGTTCGACAACATTGCCGAGGAGAAGAAAATCCGCTTCACCATGCAGGTCGAGCCCGGTCTGCCCCGGGTGTGGATCGACCAGGAGAAGCTCGACAAGGTCGTCTTCAACGTTCTTTCCAACGCTTTCAAATACACCCCCGAGGGAGGTCATATCGATATTCAGATAGGGCGCGACGGCGACCAGTTGAAGATACGCATCGCCGACTCGGGCGAGGGAATCCCGGCCGAACAGCGCGAACTGATATTCAACCGTTTCTATCAAATCCCCTCGAAGGGAAATCTCAACAAGATGGGTACCGGCATCGGGTTGCACCTCTCGCGCAGCCTCATGGAGATACATCACGGTCGTATCTATGTCGAGGATTCGCCCGAGGGCGGAGCCGCCTTTGTCATCACCCTGCCCATCGACAACAGCTATTTGAAGAAAGAGGAGATGCTGGCCGATGGGGGCGAACTCAGTCTGGCAACCCTGGTGCAACCGGCCTTGCAGGACTTTGTCGACGACACTCCCGAGGAGCAGCCGCAGAGCCCGGCCACAGCCTTCCGCTACAAGTTGCTGGTGGTTGAGGACGACAAGGACATACGCAAATACCTCAAAGAGATTCTTGGTCATGACTATCGCATTATTGAGGCCGAGGACGGGTTGAAGGGGTTGGAGCTGGTTATCAGCGAGATGCCCGACTGTGTAATTACCGATGTGATGATGCCCGAGATGGACGGTATCGAGTTGTGTAAAAAGATAAAGACCAACGAGCAGACTTGCCAGATTCCGGTCATTATGCTCACGGCCAAGACCGCTATCGAGCAGCGCATCGAGGGTATCGAGGTAGGGGCCGACTCCTACATACCCAAGCCCTTCAACGTGGATCATTTGAAGACCCGGGTGCGCAAACTCATCGAGCTGCGCCGCGCCATTCGCGAGAAATACGAGGGCAAACACGAGTTGCGCAAGGAGGACATCAAGATAAAGTCGGGCGATGAAAAATTGCTCGAGAAGATGGAACAGATTGTCAAGGAACAAATCTCCGATCCTGACCTCTCGGTCGAGACCATCAGCCGTCAGATTGGAGTCAGCCGGTCGCAGTTGCAGCGCAAACTGAAACAACTCACCAATCAAAATCCCAGCGATTACCTCAAAACCACCCGTTTGCGTTATGCTGCCACGCTGCTGGTCACCAAGAACCTCTCCATCTCCGAGGTGACCTACGAGGCTGGGTTCTCGTCGCTGTCGCATTTCTCCAACAGTTTCCGCGAGTTCTACGGCATGTCGCCCAGCCGTTACGTCGAGTTGTATCACAACGGAGCCCAACACGACGGTCAGGAACCCACCCAACCCGATGCCTCGAACGAATAGGTCTGTTGCTCTCTGAATTTTTTCGTGTCCGGGTTATCTGTAAAGAGCCGGGGCGACGAGCCTTTTCCTCATAGACCGAAATCTGTGCTACATATTTGAAAACACCGATAGGGGAGTTATGGCTATCTTTGTCGTGTTAACGCAAAAGAATGTAAGATCATGAAAAGAGTATTATGGCTTTTAGCCAGTCTGCCGCTTGGCCTGATGGCCGCATGCAGTGCGACAAACGAGTTGGTATTTGAGGATAATTTCGACGGGAGCGGACTTCCCGATTCCACCCGGTGGACCTACGAGGAGGGCTATGTGCGCAACGGCGAGTTGCAGTATTATACGGTGGCCCGCCCCGAAAACTGTTATCAAAAGGACGGCTATCTGCACATCGTCTGCCGTCACGACAGTGCTTTCATCGCAAACGGCCGCTTCGGCAAGGCATGGGCGACACCGGTCGATACGACGCGTTGCGACAGTGTGGCCCCCGTTACCTCGGCCAGCATCACGACCAAGGGAATTGCCGAGTGGAAATATGGTCGGGTAGAGGTGCGTGCCAAGTTGCCCGATTGCCGGGGCTCCTGGCCCGCCATCTGGATGAAGCCGGCTGAAAATACCTATGGCGAATGGCCCAAAAGCGGCGAGCTGGATATTATGGAGAATGTAGGCTACGACCTGCCCAAGGTACACTATGCCATACACACCGAGAAATACAACCACACCAAGAACAACCAGAAGCGCCACACGGTCGATTGTGCCACCGTGGCCACCGATTTCCATCTCTATGGCTTTGAATGGCGGGCCGACAAGCTCACCTGGTACCTCGACGGAGTCGAGACCTACTCGGTGGTCAAGGACGAAGAGGGGTGGGAAGCCTGGCCCTTTGACCAGCCCTTCTACCTCATACTTAATTTCGCTTTCGGTGGAGGCTGGGGAGGCAGCCAGGGTGTCGACCTCGAAGGGTTACCTCAGGAGTATGTGATCGATTATGTGAAAGTCTATCGTTAAGGTGTATCGTTTGATACACCTTTTTTTTGATAAATGACAGTCCGGAGAGCGATAATTATGCCGTTGACAGTGGCTCTTGTCGACGGCAACGGTCAGCATCCGGTTGCAGGAGTTCGTGCCAAAAATAACCTGTCGGAAGTCGTTTTTACGCCCACATGGGCTCAAATGCAACATAAGTTTAAGTTTCTGCTACAAATCTTCAAGGGCGAATGCAAAACTTCAAACAATATAATATTCGCTGTAAAAACATTGTGGAGATTCAATTTACATTTGTCTTGTTGAAAAGCACAGCGTGCCGACACTTTTTGTAGAACCATAAATTTTAAATTAGTATTCATGAAAAAGAGAATTATTTCGATTTTGACCGTCTTCTTGGGAATCTTGGGCGCAGCTGCTCAGGTCCCGAATTCGTTCCAATATCAAGCCGTCATGCGCAACAACGATGGCAGCGTGGCCGCCAATGAGCCCCTCGAAGTGAAGGTGTGCATTCACCAGGGTACAGCCGATGGTGCGGTGGTGTATGAAGAGACCCACACCACATCGAGCAATGCCTCGGGCATCATCACCTTCAAGGTAGGCGAGGGGGCCAACAGTTCGCGCACCGAGACTTTCTACGACATCGATTGGAGTGACGGCAACTACTTCTTCGAAATCCAGGTCGACCGGGGTACCGGATATGTGAGCATGGGAACCCAACAGTTGTTGAGCGTGCCCTATGCCAAGTGTGCCGTAGTAGCCGATAACGTACACATCAAATCGCCCGACGGAAAATTGTGGCGCATCAAGGTGGCCAACGACGGAACCATCACGACCGAAGCCGTAACCGAATAAGCAGGAGGGAAAGATTCTATGAGAAAAACCATACTATTATTAATAGGTATCGCCTCGGTCATGGGTGGTCGGGTTGCAGCCCAGTCGGTAGTAGCCACGGCCGGAGGCGGTAACGAGACACTCGTTTGGACCCTGGGCGAGGTATTCACCGAGTCGGTCATGCGTTCCAACGTAGTTCGGTTCTCCCAAGGATTCAACCAGCCGTTTGTCGCTCCCACCTCGGGCATCTTCTCGGTCAAGAACGATAATCTCGATTTGAAGGTAGGTCCCAATCCCGTGGCCGATGAACTGTACCTCACGCTCTCCGAGGCTGAGGGCAGCACCTGGTATCTGTATGACGTGCAGGGACGTCTGCTCGACTCGGGCCGTCTCTCCGAATCCCAACAGACCGTAATCGCTTTCTCCGACAGAGAAGCCGGTGAGTATATATTGAAAGTTGAGAATGAAAAAGGAGCCCGCACGGTTCTGATTCTAAAAAAATAAGTGACAGATGAAAAGAATAATTTTGGCCATATTGGCGGTTGCCCTCTTTTCGGTGACCAATCTGAGTGCCCAAACCATAAAGGGGATACCCTACCAAACCGTGGTGCGTGATGCCGAAGGCAACCCCATGCCCAACCAGGAGGTGACGGCGCGTTTCTATATCCAGCGCACAATCTCTTCCCGCTCCGATGCCGACCCGCAGCTGCTGTACAGCGAGACTCAAACCACCGAGAGCGATGCCAACGGACTGGTGAGCCTGCAAGTGGGCGAAGGTACTCCGCTCGAAGGCTCGTTCGATGCCGTAGACTGGTGGGGAAAAGTATCGATCAAGGTCGAACTCGACTTGCCGGGTACGGGTGAACGCACTTTTACCACTACCCAGGAGCTGGCCTCCGTGCCTTATGCTCTGTCGGCCGAGAAAGCCCTGCTGCTCAAATCGGACGACGGCACCCAGTGGAGCCTCGAATGCGACAACAACGGAAACTTGAAATCGGTGAAGATTCCCCGGAACTATACCAAACTCGTCTTCTCCGATGAGTTCGACGGTACCGGTCTGCCCGACGACAGCAAGTGGGGATATGAAGAGGGCTATACCCGCAACGGCGAGGAGCAATACTATACGGTAGCTCGCAAGGAGAATTGCTACATGGACGGCGGTTATCTGCACATCGTTTGTCGTAACGACAGCTCGGTTATCGAGAATGCCCTCTACGAGAAACCTTGGAGTGCAGAGGGGTCGCATGGCTATCGGGCCGATACGATTATTCCCATCACCTCGGCCAGTGTTGTTACCAAAGGCAAGTTTGCCTTTACCTACGGTCGGGTAGAGGTACGTGCCAAACTTCCCGTATGTCTGGGTTCCTGGCCCGCCATCTGGATGTTCCCGCAGGATCGCAGTGACTGGCCGGCTTGTGGCGAGATCGATATTATCGAGCACGTAGGCTACGACCCGAACAACATCTATTTCACGGTACACTCGACCGAGTTCAACGGCAACAACCAGCCCAACCGCTACGCATCGAGCGCTCACATCGATAATCCCACCGATTGGCACGTCTATGCTTTTGAGTGGCAACCCGACCGGCTCATGTGGTATATCGACGACGAACTGCAATTTACGGTACTCCGGGGACGTACCTACTCCGACAGCAACTGGCCCTTCAACAAAGATTTCTACTTGTTGCTCAATTTTGCCTTCGGTGGCGGTTGGGGAGGCCGCGAAGGCATTGATGTCGATGCCCTGCCTTTGGAATACCTCATCGACTATGTGCGCATTTATCAATAAAAAGTTAATAATAAAAAGACTAAAATCATGAAAAAGACAACTACACTTTTCTGTACGGCCCTTGTGGCTGCTTTATGTAGCTTTCCCGGCCATGCCGAGAAGGTCTATTATGTCGACCCCGACGGGAACGCTCCCGAGGGTATGACCGTCGACGCCGTCTATACCAAGGTGGCTGCGGCCATCAACGCGGTGACGGCCGATGAGCCCGTAACCATCTATCTGAAACCGGGACACGAGTTCAAGGAGAGCAACATGACTACCGGTGCAAACCGGGTAGATTTGACCATCATCGGCGATAGCTCCATCATCAATGCCGGTTCTGCACAGCGCATCTTGCGTACCGAGGCTGCCCGGCTGGTCTTGAAAGACATCACCTTCACTGGCGTCAAGAACTATACCAGTATGGGCGGTGTACTCTATTTTGCCGGTAATGCCAATAGTGCCTCCGAGTTGGTCATCGACAGCTGCGTATTTGAAAACTGTGCCTTGACCTCGGGGGCCGACGGGGGTGCCGCCATCGCCACCGGTACGAACGCCATGAATGTAACCATCACCAACTCGGTATTCCGGAATAACCAGACCGAAGGGTATAGAGATGCCATGAGCGGTACCTCCATTCACTTCCAGGGTAAGGAGGGAGCTCTCACGATTGAGAACTCGATTTTCCAGAACAATGTGATCAACTCCAACTCGGGAGCCATGGCCGTGGGTATCGTCAACAACTCGAACGTACAGGCTCGTCTGGCCAACAACACCTTCTACAACAATACCACGAAAGGTGTCCCGGTAGGATCGGTGCCCAATATCCTGATTAAAGGTTCGGGCAACTCGGTTCAAGTGGTGAACAACACCTTCTATTTCGACCTGCGTGAAGAGTCGGACGATGAGGGCGACCAGACCTTGATGAAAGATGTTTACCGTAGAACCTCGGCTGTCAACATCAGCGAGACTGGTAACAATACTCTCTACTTCGTCAACAATGCCGTGGTAGGATTGCGCAACGCCGTCATTTCGCCGGCTGCTACGGGCCGCACCATTGCCTGCCAGAACAACTATGCCGTTGTGCTGGAACCTCATGGCTATGTAACCGAACTGGCCGATAACGAGAACGGCAACATGCTCATTCCGGCTCGCGAGTCGAATGTGGGCGACCCCTTCATTGCCGATATCGATGCCTTGACCTCTCTGATGACCGAATCCGGTCTGAGCGATACCTTGGCAACCGATAATTTTGTACCCTACCTGGCTGTGAGCGAAACCAGCCCGCTGGTTAACGCCGGTACCGCCGAATATCTGGTAGGTGAGGAGAATATCGTTCCCCTGGTCGATGTGCTGGGTACGGCCCGCGAAGACGATGGTGTAGACATAGGAGCCTATGAGTATGTAGCTTCCGACCAGCCCACGGCTATCGCTGGCGTCGATGCAACTGCCGATCTTAGTGTCTACGTACAGTCGGGCAACCTGGTTGTCGAGAATCATACCGACACCGAGTTCCAGGTGACCCTCTTCCAGATCGACGGCCGTCAGGTAGCCGCTATGCCCGTGCAGCAAACGGCAGTAATCGGCGTTGACACGCTGCCCCGCGGTGTTTTGCTGGTAGTAGCCACCAACGGACACAACCAAATCGTTAAAAAAGTAATCTTATAAATTTAATATCAATCACGTATGAAAAAGAATTTCTTATTAGTCGCTTTGTTGGCAGGCTCTCTGGGAGTCAACTCGTTTGCCGCTACAGAAATTTATGTAAAAGCCGGGTCGGGTAACGACAATTACAACGGTAGTTCGTGGAACACGGCTTTCAAAACCGTAAGCAAGGCTATCGGCAGTGTACAGGATAATGAAGAGACTATTATCTATCTGGAACCCAATACCGTATTCGATACGGGTGGACAGCTCGATCTGGGCGAAAACAAGAAGGTGACCATCGTTGGTAACAACACCACGCTGCGTGCCGCCGAGAAACCAGGTAAAGAGGGTGGCGAAGGTGCCCGTATCCTGCGTGCCGCCACCGGTTGCGACCTCACGGTAAGAGGCATTACCTTCCTCAACGGTCGTCAGGTTACCTATGTGCCGGGTGGAGGTCTCTACTTTGCCGGTAATACGCTGGTAGTCGACAGCTGTATCTTCATCGACAACGAGTCGGGTTCGGGAGGTGGTGCCATTGCCGCCCGTGCCGTGGACGTGACGGTGACCAACTCCTATTTCGACGGTAACTATGTGAACAGCGGTTACGGTGTGGGTGCTGCTATTCTGCAATCGGGTGTAAAAGACGGTGCTGCCGGTAGCCTGCGGGTAGAAAACTGTACCTTCTATCGCAACGACCTGAATGGTATCGGTACCGCCATTGCTACCTACGACCCGAGTGAGGACATGAAATATGCCAACGTCGACGAGATTACGATTGTCAACTGTACCTTCCTGGCCAATACTTCCGACCTCACCAATCAGGCTGCCATCGATGTAACCAGTAGCGATGACGCTTCGATGAAGATTATCAACAATACCTTCTATGGCAACGACGGTGCTCTGCGCATCGGTGATATTATGGACGGAGAGTTGTATTTCATCAACAACCTGGTTTATGCCAACGGTTCGGGTATCTTCGGTGATCCCAGTTACACGGTCAACAACTATCGTACTCCTATCGAAGGTTACAACAACATTATCGTAGGTGGCGAACGTGGTGTCAACGAGGCTATCGACGACGAGTGCTTCAACGGGAAGAAAGATCAGTATAACAACAAGGTAGCCACTACCGCCACCTATCCGTTGTCGATGGTCGCTCTGGCTACATCGCTCTCGAACGACAACTATGTACCCTATCTGGCCATCACGGCCGAGAACAGCGATGCTGTCAATGCCGGTTATTCCGACGGTGCTTATGCCGATATGATTCCGGCCACCGATATTCGGGGCTTGAAAGCCGTAGGTACGAGAGACATCGGTGCCTATGAATACGGTGCTACCGAACAGTCGGCAATCGCTTCGGTGGTAGCCGATGAGTCCGATTTCGTCATCGCTCGCAACGGCGACCAGATTACCGTAGTGAATACGGCCGCCCGTCACTTTACCCTCACCGTAGTCGATATGTTGGGCCGCACGGTTTACTCGGCTCAGGGTACCGATATGTTGACGGTCAACAAGCAGGATATTGCTGCCCGTTGCGCCATCTTCGTTCTCACCGACGGGGTAAGCAAGAAAGCTGAAAAAGTAATGTTGTGATATAATGTGTTTCTCCATTAGGAGATGGGATTTGTAAGGAGCAGCCCGGTTTGCCTGTGCAAGCCGGGCTGCTTTTTTGTCGCAGGCTGCAGGTTGGAATAGTCAAAATATTGAAAACTGTGTTTTCTATTTGCCTCTGCTTTTGACTTTCACTATCTTTGCATATTGCGAAAATAGGAGTCGGTTCGGCAAAAAGACCAAGCGAGCTTGATTTTTTGCGCTCACCTTTCACTATCTTTGTTACACGAAGATGGGATGCGGTTCGGCATAAAAAATTCAAGCAAGCTTATTTTTTCTGCGCTCACCTTTCGCTATCTTTGCAAGGATTGTAAAAAGGGGAGAAGCCTCGGGAGGAGACGAAAAGACGTTCGCTTTTGCCACAGAGAGGCACCTCGTTTTTACACGTGTAGAAAAGAAAGGATAGTATGCGTTTACGTACAATAGGATTGGGGGTGATTTGTGCGCTCATCGCTCCCGTGTGCCGAGGCGAAATGATTGCGCCGTTGAAAATCCCTTTGTTGATGAGTGCCAATTTCGGGGAGTTGCGCCCCAACCATTTTCACTCGGGTATCGATTTGAAGACTCAGGGCCGCACCGGCCTCCCGGTCTATGCGATGGATGGCGGCTATGTGTCGCGGGTCGTGGTGTCGCCGTGGGGATTCGGTCGGGCCGTCTACATCAATCACCCCTCGGGGCTGACCACCGTTTATGGTCATTTGAAAAGTTTTGCTCCCTTTATCGACGAGATTGTGCGTCGGTTGCAGTATGAACAGGAAGATTTTGCCATCGACTGCGAATTTGCCGAGGGCGAAATCCCGGTAGGGCAGGGCGACCTGATTGGATACAGCGGCAATGCCGGTTCGTCGGGCGGTCCCCATCTGCACCTCGACATTCGCGATACCGCTACCGAGGACCCCATGGACCCGCAGGAGTGGCTCTCGCAGTACATTACCGACGATGTGGCTCCCGAGCCTCGTCGGGTGGTGGTCTATACCCACGACGGGGTCATGGGAAATACCGCTCGCCGGGTGGAACGCAAGGCAACTCGGAGTGGGGCGGGTACCTACTCGATAGGCGAACCTGTCCCCGTCTGGGGCGATGTCTCGTTCGGTATCGAGGCCTATGACCGCATGACCGGCACGGCCAATAAGTACGGGGTGCATCAGGTCGACCTGTATGTCGACGACAGCCTCTTTTTTTCGACCTATATCTACCGCTACTCGTTCGACGAGACCCGCTATATCAACAGCTTTACCGAGGACGGCAAGATTATGCGCACCTATGTGGCGCCCGGCAACCGGTTGCGCTCCATCTACAAGCAGGTCGACAACCACGGCATTCTACACGTCGATGAGGAGCGACCCTATCGCTGTCGCTATGTCCTCACCGACTACGACGGGAATCGCTCGGAACTGAACTTTACCCTCATTGGCAAGTTGCAGGCACCTGTCGAGCCCCAGAAGTCGGGCATCTATTTCTCCTATGCCGTTGACAACCTCTACAAGAAGGACGATTTCAGCCTCTTCGTTCCCGCCGGGGCCTTGTATGAAAATATCGATTTCACGCGGCGCAAGCTCGAATCGCGTAAATATTACTCCGATACGCAGGTCATCGGCCCCGACGATATTTCGCTCCACCGCCCGGCCGACCTCTCGATTCGGCTTACCCGCGACGAACTGACTGACAAGAACCAGTATTATCTGGTGCGCCTCAAAGGCAACCGGGTCTATCCTGTGAGCGGCGAGTATGCCGATGGCTGGTACAAGGCCAAGATTCGCAACTTCGGCTCCTATGCCGTTACGGTCGATTCGGTGAAACCCTCCATTCAGCCCGTGGATTCCGAGCGCTGGTCGTCGCGGGGCACGGTGGTGTTGAAGGTGACCGACAGCGGTAGCGGACTGAAAAGCTACCGGGGCGAAATCGACGGCAAGTTTGTCCTCTTTGAACTCGACGGGAAGACGGCCCGCATTACCTATCGCCTCGAAAGCAACCGGGTGAAGAAGGGAAGCAAGCACACCTTGAAGGTGCGGGCTACCGACATGTGCGGCAACGAGCAGGTCTATACCGGCTCTTTTGTATGGTAAACAAAAAACAAGAAATAGAGTTATGAAGAAAATCGCGATTTTATCTCTTTTGACCGTGGCCGCTTGGCCGCAGGCTTGGGCCTGTACGAGTTTGATAGCCGGTAAGCAGGCTACGGCCGACGGGAGTGTGTTGGTAACCTATTCGGCCGACTCCCACACCCTCTATGGGGCGTTGACTTCGTCGCCGGCCGCCGACTGGCCCAAGGGTTCCATGCGTAAGATTATCGAGTGGGATACCAACAAACCGCTGGGCGAAATCGAGCAGGTGGAGCACACCTATGCCGTGGTGGGCAACATGAACGAACATCAGCTCACCATTGTTGAGTCGACCTGGGGCGGACGTCCCGAGCTGGTCGATACCACCGGCATCATCGACTACGGTTCGCTCATGCAACTGGGACTCGAACGGGCCAAGACCGCCCGCGAGGCCATCAAGGTGATGACCGGCCTGGTCAAGAAATATGGCTATTGCAGCAGTGGCGAGTCCTTCACCATTGCCGACCCCAACGAGGCCTGGATCATGGACCTCATCGGCAAAGGCCCGGGGCGCCGGGGTGCCGTGTGGGTAGCCGTGCGTATCCCCGACGACTGCATTGCCGGTCACGCCAACTATCCCCGCATTCACAAGTTCCCGTTGGAAGACAAGGAGAACTGCCTCTATTCGGCCGATGTCATTTCGTTTGCCCGCGAGATGGGCTATTTCGACGGGTTGAACAAGGATTTCAGCTTTGCCCAGACCTATTATCCCGCCGACTTCGGCGCCCTGCGGGCCTGCGATGCCCGGGTGTGGTCCTTCTTCCGTAAGTACGACACGACCATGGACCAGTACCTGCCCTACATCAACGGCGAGGTATACAACCCCTTCCCCCTCTACATCAAGCCCTCGCGCAAACTCTCCGTGCAGGATATGAAAGAGGCCATGCGCGACCACTTCGAGGGTACCCCCTTCGACATGACGCAAGATGTGGGTGCCGGTCCCTTCAAGGTACCCTATCGGTTCCGCCCCATGTCGTTCGAGGTCGAGGGTAAATCCTACTGCATGGAGCGGGCCATCGCCACGCAGCAGACCGGCTTCACCCTCGTGGGTCAGATGCGTAATTGGCTGCCCGATGCTGTGGGCGGTGTACTCTGGTTCGGTGTCGACGATGCCAACACCTGCATCTATGTGCCCATGTATTGCAGCATCACCCGGGTACCCGAGTGTTTCAGCCCCGCGAACGGTTCGATGTATGAATTTTCCTGGACCTCGGCTTTTTGGGTCCACAATTGGGTAGCCAATATGGCCTATGCCCGCTACGAGCCCATGATTGGCGACATTCGCCGCGTGCAGACCGCTGTCGAAGGTTCGCTCAACGCCCGCCAGTCGGCCATCGACAAGGCTGCAGCCGAACTTTATGCCACCTCGCCCGCCGAGGCCATCGAGTTCCTCACCCAGTACAGCTGCGATGCTGCCGAGGCATCGACCGCCCGCTGGAAGAAACTGGGCGAATACCTCATGGTCAAGTTCCTCGACGGTAACGTGAAGCGCGAGGAGAACGGCCACTTCAAGGACAACGGCTACGGCTTGCCCGATTCGCCTCTCTTCCCCGGCTATTCCAAGGAGTACTACGAGGAGATTGTGCGCCAGACCGGCGACCGCTTCCTCGAAAAGGCACCGCAGTTCTAAACCTTGTTTTTTCCCCGAATGGTGAAAACGATGCGAAACTTTTGCTTAATTTGTGTGCCCGTCTCGGGGAAATAACTAAATTTGTCCACAGAAGAAACAATTAACTATTGAACGCTAAACATATGGGAAACGAAGATTTATTGCAACAAGTGATTGCCAAAGCTCAGGTATGGCTGGGCGACGGCTATGACGAGGAGACCAAAGCCGCTGTGCGGGCCATGCTCGACAACGAAGATAAGACCGACCTCATCGAGGCCTTCTACAAGGATCTCGAATTTGGTACGGGCGGTCTGCGCGGCATCATGGGTGCCGGTACCAACCGCATGAACATCTACACCGTGGGTGCCGCCACGCAAGGCTTGTCCAACTACTTGAAGAAGGCATTTGCCGATCTTCCTCAGATCAAGGTGGCTATCGGTCACGACTGCCGCAACAACAGCCGCCGTTTTGCCGAGGTGGCTGCCGACATCTTCTCGGCCAACGGTATCAAGGTCTATCTGTTCGACGCCCTGCGTCCCACGCCCGAGGTATCGTTTGCCATTCGCGAACTGGGTTGCCAGAGTGGTGTAATCCTCACCGCCTCGCACAACCCCAAGGAGTACAACGGCTACAAGGCCTACTGGAACGACGGTGCCCAGATGATTGCACCCCACGACAAGGAGACCATCGACGAGGTGAACAAAATCACTTCGGTGAAAGATGTGAAATTCCAGGGTAACCCCGCCCTCATCGAGATTATCGGCGAGGAGATTGACCGTCGTTACCTCGACCGCATCAAGACTCTCTCGCTCAGCCCCGAGGCCATTGCCCGTCACCACGACATGAAAATCGTCTACACGCCTATCCACGGCACCGGTGTGCGTCTCGTGCCCGCTTCGTTGAAGAACTTCGGCTTCACCAACATCATTCACGTGCCCGAGCAAGACGTGGTGAGCGGCGATTTCCCCACCGTCGTGTCGCCCAACCCCGAAGAGCCCGCCGCCCTCGACATGGCCATCAAGAAAGCCATCGAGACCGATGCCGAGCTCGTCGTAGCCTCCGACCCCGATGCCGACCGTATCGGTATGGCCGTGCGCAACGACAAGGGTGAGTTTGTCCTCATCAACGGTAACCAGATTGTGATGATATTCCTCAACTACCTCATGACCCGCAACAAGGAGCTGGGTCTGCTCAAAGGCAACGAATACATCGTCAAGACCATCGTTACTACCGAGACCATCAAGACCATTGCCGAGCGCAACGGCTTCAAGATGTACGACTGCTACACCGGCTTCAAGTGGATAGCCTCGATTATCCGCGAGAACGAAGGCAAGGCCCGCTACATCGGCGGCGGCGAAGAGAGCTACGGCTTCCTGCCCGAGGATTTCGTGCGCGACAAAGACTCCGTTTCGTCCATCTCGCTCATGGCCGAGATTGCCGCCTGGGCCAAGGACAAGGGCATGACCATGTACCAGATGTTGCAGGACATCTACATCAAATACGGCTTCTCCAAGGAGAAAGGCATCTCGGTTGTTCGCAAGGGCAAATCGGGAGCCGAGGAGATTGTGGCCATGATGAAGAGCTTCCGCGCCAACCCCTTGAAAGAGCTCGCCGGTTCGCCCGTCATTCTGGTGAAAGACTACGACTCGCTCGAAGCCCTCGACACCGTGACCGGCCAGAAGTCGAAACTCGACATGCCCGTCACCTCCAACGTGCTGCAATACTTCACGGCCGATGGTTCCAAAGTCTCCATTCGTCCCTCGGGAACCGAGCCCAAGATCAAGTTCTATATCGAGGTGCGCGGCATCAAGATGGACAGCTATGCCGACTACGATGCCGCCAACGTGGCTGCCGATGCCAAGATAGAGGCCATCAAGAAAGAGCTGGGCATCTGACGATACTCTCGTGACGCTCCTGCCTGCGGCATGAGCGGCTCTTGACAAGATACGGAGCGCCCCGGGAGAAAACCTCCCGGGGCGCTCTCTTTATGTGAGGTTGAGGCCCGGATCAGTCGGTCGTCGTCCGGCGGGAAAGGCCCTGTATCACCGCCAGCAGACAGTCGGCAAAGGCCGTCGCCGCCTTTTTGCGGTAGAGCCCCTGCGGCCAGAAGAGATACCCCTGCGAGGTAAGCGGTTCGGCACACAAGATGGGAATCTGCACCAGGTCGGGTTCGTTGGCCACGGCCGCCTGAGTCAGAATCGTCCCCCAGTAGCCCCCGCGCAGCAGGTGCAGAATGGTGTGCACGTCGTTCATCTCGATGCCCACGGTGAGCGACAGCCGGTATTTGCGGCACAGCTCCTCGATTCTCTTGCGGGTGGCAAAGCCCCGCTCGGGCAAGATGAGCGGCGTAGCCGCGAGTCGCTTCAAGGTAATCGACGAGAGCGAGGCCAGCCGGTGCGAGTGGTGTGTGACAAAGTAAAGCTCCGACCGCACGATCGGCACCGTCTCCAAGTCGTTGCACATCGACTCGGGTTTGAACGAGAGCAGCAGGTCCAGCCCGTTGTCGCCGAGCAGCTGCAAAAGCTCCTCCGAGGTGCCCTGCGTCACATGCACCTCCACCCCGGGATAGCGCTGGGTAAACCGTTCCAGAGCCGGAAGCATGAACGAAATCATGCTGTAAGTCACCCCCACGTGCAGCCTCCCCGTCTGCACCCCTTTCAAGTCGCGTATCATCTGTTGGCCGTCCTCGGCCTCCTGTATCGCCCGGTGGGCATAGGGCAGCAGGGCCAGTCCCGCCTCGGTGGGAACCACCCGTTTGCCTATGCGGTCGAAGAGCAGGATACCCAGCTCCTCTTCCAGTTGCTTGATTTGTTGCGACAGCGTGCTCTGCGAGATGTTCAGCACCCGGGCCGCCTCCGAGAAGTTGCGCAATTCGCAAGCCTCCTTAAAGTAGTACAGTTGACGCAGTTCCATCTTCTTAATCGGTTTTATCGATAGATCTTATTGAAAAAATGAGTTTTGCAAATATAGACAAATAGTTTGCATTGCATTAGATTTGTTCCAAATTTATAAGACAAACAAACACTTTCAAAGATTCATGAAAAAAATGGTTAGCATGGCCTGCATGGGCCTCACGTTTCTTCTGTTGGCCTGTGGTACACAAAAACAAAAGGCCGAGTCGCAAGCACCCACGGTGGTTCAAGACGGAATCCGCTTTTGCGAAAGCACCTACCCCTACGACGGCGGTATGCTCATCGCCAACTTCGGCACCGAGCAGTTAAACCCCCTCAATACCGAGGGCAAAGGCTATATTCTGTATTATAAAGAGGGGAAAACTTCGACCTTCATTCCTGCCGATGGAAACCTCTCGGCCCCCAAGGGCATGTATATCGGCAAAGGTCATCTCTTTGTGTGCGATGTAAACAAAATCCTCGTTTACAATCTGGACAATCGCGAGGCCGCACCCCGCACCCTCAATTTGCCCGAGGGCTGCCTCTTTGCCAACGACCTCGCTGCCGTGGGCGACACCCTTTACGCCTCGGTAACCAATGCCGACAAGATTTTCAAGATCGACATCAGCGACATGGACCACCTCGGCAACCCCGTCGAGTGGTTCACGGTGCCCGGTCCCAACGGACTGCTCGCCGACGGACAGTCGCTCTACATCGCCTCCTATCCCGCCGACGGCAATACCCAGCCCCAGCACACCATCTATCGCGTGGCCGATGTGGCCGCTCCCGCCTTGGAAAAGGTTATCGAGACCCCGGGACAATACGACGGCATCGCCTTCTCGTCCGACAGCACCGCCCTCTATATCACCAACTGGGCCCCCGCCGGGCTGAGCCGGGTCGACCTGAATACCGGAACGGTTACCCCGGTATCCATCTCGCTGGACCAACCGCTGGTGGGGCCTGCCGATATTACAGTCATCGACCAACATGTCTATATCCCCGACCTGCCCAACAGTCGGGTGGTAGTTATCAGTGAGTGAGGTAGTTTTACATAAGGTCGAAGAAAAGGCGGAGGATTTTCCCTCCGCCTTTTTGCTCTTTTTTTGCTCCACACTGCGATAATTCGGTCATTCCGCACTTGATGCGGAATCTAGGGAATATCGGCAAAAGCAATACCCACAAGAGGCACTTTACTGGACCCCGCATCGCTGTGCGGGGTGACCCGGTGCTCGACGCGATGCTTCCCGTCATTCCGCACTTGATGCGGTGCTCCACGTCATACCGCGCTACGACGCGGTGCTTCCCGTCATTCCGCACTTGATGCGGAATCCAGGAATACCGGCAAAGGCAATACCCACAAGAGGCACTTTACTGGACCCCGCATCGCTGTGCGGGGTGACCCGGTGCTCGACGCGATACTTCCCGTCATTCCGCACTTGATGCGGAATCCAGGAATACTGGCAAAGGCAATACCCACAAGAGGCACTTTTCTGGACCCCGCATCGTGGTGCGGGGTGACACGGTACTCGACGCGGTATCCAGGAATACCGGCAGATGTCCCCCTCAATGGAACAGCCCCGATTGATACTCATCGATTACGCCTTGAATATATTCGGGAGTTACACCAATCTCCTCCGACAAGTCCCTCCACTGCGGGTTTTCCTGTTTGATAAGGGCTATTTTCCAAGCCCGGTTCCACACTTGAACCGAGAATGATTATATACTAATCTGATAATCAATTTATATATTAGTCTTTATCTTTTATTTGATACCGTATAATTCCCATATTCTGTCGGTTTCCCAAAGGTTATTATTATTTTGCTCCACTGTCTAATAAAAGCTCTTCATTTTGAGGTATGGTGTTAATGTTCGCCAAAAGGTTGGTTAGAACAACCCATTGGCGAACTATGATAACCCTAACTTAATGTACTCGGTTCATGATCGGGGTATTAAGCCGCAAAGCATTCTATAATGTCCGATTTTCTTTAAGAATTTCGGACATTTTATTGCTACATCAAGAGTAATATCGTATCTTTGCAAGTGGAATCATTGTGGATATGAAGACGATACTGGCGAAGGAAATACGAAACATCATAGACCGAAACGGACCGAACAGGCTTTATATGGTGAGTGATTTTGCCCATCTGAATAATGATGGGCTAGTTACTCGTGCGCTTTCCCGATTAGAGAAAGAGGGGGTGCTCATTCGTATTTCTCAAGGTCTATATCTATATCCATTACGGAATAAGTTCGGTGTACTTCGTCCCTCTATAGAAGATATCGCATACGCTATAGCGGAAAAGGATAAGGCTCGTATTATACCTAGTGGATTGACAGCATTGAACAAATTGGGACTTTCCACACAGGTCACGATGAATGCAGTCTATTTGACAGATGCCACAGCAAGGGAACTTACTATCGGGAACCGTAAAATCATATTCAAGCGTAGCGCACCTCGCAATTTTGCCTACAAGACAGACTTGTTCCCACTTATAGTCGCTGCCATGAAAGAATTAGGGAAAGATAACGTGACAGATGAACAGATCGCAATCATAAAACAAACCATTGAAAAATATGGTAGTCCTGATGAAATCAAATACGATTACAGCATTGCCCCGCAATGGATTAAACAAAGACTTGCATTATGAATTTTACTAAGCTTACAAAAGAAGAACAACTTACCATTTTGGCTAATGTAGCCGAAGAGAAAGGGATTGTGGACAATGCCGTAGAAAAGGACTACTGGGTCAGTATGGTGTTACGTGCCATATTTTCTTTGCCGTATGCAGCAGCTTTTGTTTTCAAGGGAGGAACAAGCCTTAGCAAAGGTTGGGGATTAATAGAACGGTTTTCGGAAGATATTGACCTTGCAATAGATCCCCAATATCTCGGTTTCACAAATATTGAGACTAAAAGTCAACGGACTAAGTTGCGGAAAGACTCCAAGAAGTTCATAGATGGCACTTTTGCGCTTGACGTAGAGAACAGATTAAAAGAGTATGATCTTTCAGAGTGTTGTAAAGTCATAGTTCCGGAGACGTCTGTCAGCGACCTTGACCCTGTAGTCCTGTTTGTCGAGTATAATTCAGTGCTGCAAACGAAAATGCAATATATACCGGAGCGAGTCAAAGTTGAGATAAGTTGTCGTTCTCTCATGGAACCGTCGGAACAGATAGAAATGCGTTCTATGATAGAAGATGCCTATCCGGATGAAGATTTTTCATTGCCGATATTTGCAGTCCCCACAGTAGTGCCAGGACGGACATTCTTGGAAAAGGTTTTTCTTTTGCATGAAGAGTTTAACCGTCCCAATGGCTGTACGCATATCGAACGTATCACACGACACATGTATGACATTGTAAAGATGATGGATAAACCGTTTGCAATGGAAGCAATGCAAAATGTACAACTCTATGAAGACATTGTGGCTCATCGCAATAAGTTTACGGCATGGAGCGGACTGGATTACACAACACATCTTCCGCATACAATATCATTTCTTCCTCCTGAAAGCATTGAAGAGGCTTTGCGGGACGACTATAAGCAGATGCAAATCGGCTTTATTTATGCTAATGCGCCCTCGTTTGATGAGATTATGGAGCAGTTGCATGAGTTGCAGGACAGATTCAGGGCATTGGAATGGAAAAATAATCGTTGACGTATGGCATACATTAATGTTGATATAAACGAAACTGAGATATTCATTAACTATCTTGCATAATGTATGGATTAAATCCAATTGAGGAAGAATTGCAAAATTTTATAATTAGAAATAATTAAGGTCTTATGGCGTTAGAGGTTTTACATCAGCAGGCAGCAACGCACGAGAATGAGCAATTCCGCCGCGTGGTCAAGATAGTAGATGCCGCGTTCAAAAAGCACAATTACGATGGCATTCTTATTGGTAATCCATTTAATGAGAAATATCGGCGCTTTCGTGCAGATGCGATTCTCTTTTTCAATCATGGAGTGATAATTATTGACTTCAAAGACTATTCGGGTCAACTGATTATTCCACGGGGCGATGATGAATTTAAGAGTTATCCTTGGTATGCAGAAAAAGTATCGGACTGCCAGAATATAGAGGTTAAGGCAGGTGCCCATTTCTTGAATCCGTTTCTCCAGCTTGTTTCATATAGAAACGCATTCAGAGAAATCGTTGAGCATAATCCAATTCTCGGGCAAAAAATCAATCCATCCCGGGTGTGCATAGCAAATATCTTTTCAGGACCGCTTAAGCTCAGCAATAAGGTTCCGGGGAAATATCCTTATTATAAGATTGTACAAGAATCGGAGATAGGGGCCTTGCTTTATGATTTGAATAATGATAATGCTTTCGATGAAGAGATAGCCAAGGCGATTAAAAGCATCTTCCCATCCGATGAATATATTCAAGACTATTCATTTGATACGGGGGTGATTTGCAAGCAAGACATCATTGTCGGGAAAGGGGCAAAATCTACTATCGATACCTTTATGCAAACAGAGGGCAACGACCTTCTTGTCTTAACGTCGATGGATGCAGAAGAACGGGATAATTGGGCAAAATACATTTTTTCTATTGCAGATAATTACAGAATTCCTGAAATTCAAGGACTTTGTCATTCAAATAGAATTAGCCGCCGGTTGGGACAGCGCGGGATAGAGGCTTCCAGCCTTTACTCATTCATATACGGAGGGAACGAGACATCCGAAGATGAAGAAGACGATGAGGCCATGCAGGTTATTCCCATCCGTTCGGATGCCGGATTGGATGAGCGAGCATTGTTAATGGTGTATGATGCGCATCTTGTAAGCCGCAGCCTCTCTCAATCAGATTTGCTTCGCTTTGGAACAGGGCGTTTGCTTGAGGACTTCATCGCCTTTGCCAATCCGGCATCTGAGCGGAAAATCGTTTTCATCGGTGACCCTTATATGCTATCTTTCGGCTCTTCCGACGATTCTGCTATCAATGTGGCTAATCTTCAAACTATCTGCGAGGATAGGGTTATTCATTACTATCATCAGCCGGCCTGCGATTCACATGAGTCCTGCAAGGAGTCTCTAAAATGTAGTCTCGCCAAGAGTATGGATGCACAGCTGTTCAACAACTTGAATTATGCCTTTGATGACGGGTCTATCGTTGAGATCAGGAAAGATGCGATTACCGACAAAATGAAAGAATGGTTTATGGCTCCATTGCAGCAAGAACCTAAGCAGTCGGTCCTGTTTTTCAAGAAAAGCGACTGTCTGAAAACCAATCTTTGGGTTAAGCATCATTGTTTGAATAATGGGAAGGAACTTGCAGCAGGCGACCTTCTTATTGCCAATAATAATATCTATATCCCTGATGAGACCGGGTTTGGTAATCCCAAAAGAGTGCTGAACGGGATGTATTTTACTGTAAAGGATGTGCTTGAGAAGCATAGTGAAACAATCTCCATTAAGGCTTATCCTCGTCCAATGTTTCTGTCTTTTACAAAAATATCTGTTAAATGTTTGAGCCTAAGTGGGCAGGATGCCGAAATTTGGGTACTTGACAATTATTTGGATTGTTCAGATGAATTGACTAAGGAGGAACAGATTGCAGTTAATGTCTTCATTAATCGTCGTATTACTGAACGAAAGAAGTCGTCACCATTTGCCAAGACTGAATTTTATAGTCAGTTACTATCTGATGCGGACTATCAAGCCCTCTCTAATGATGAGAAAGAAGCGATAGAAAACATTATTCAAAACCGTTCTGTCCAGAAAGAAGATAGGGTACCGGTCAAAACAACGAAATTGGCCCGTTCATTACTCAAATGTTATTATGATAGGTACGAGAGTGACATTCAACGGTCTTCCCGTGAGAACGATCCGCTTATCAATGTAATGTATGCGAAATATGCATGGGCTATAACTGTTCATAAGGCTGTCGGCTCCGAATTTGACAATGTCATCTTGAAAGGATTCCGCACGGAGAATGACGGAATATGCAATGAGTCTTATTTCAGATGGCTATACAGTGGGCTCTGTGTTACGGCAGGAGTATTCTATATTGCACAACCGCAATATGTCCATCCATTTATGAATTGTACCGTGAGCGGAACAGATTCAGGTGTTAACCCACCGAAGCAATTGCTTATATATGATGGGTATAAAGTGCCATCCCGTTTTTCCGATATGGTTCTTAATAACGTCAATGCGTCAGCTGCTATTTGTGAATTGGCAAAGCTTATCGAACCAAGCGGTTATATCTTGGAGGTGGTCAAACCGTGCAATGATTATTTGACCAAGGCCGTATTTTCAGTACCACAAGGGATAAAAAAGAAATTGGTAATTGATATTCATAACAAGGGTGCTAAGGATTCTTATGGTATCTCGGCAATTAGAATGGAGCCGAATGAGTTAGTTGATGCCACCTGTATTGAGCAGTGCATCGACACAGTCTTCTCCCAGGCTGTGTCATATAATAAATCTGTGGATACTCCTGATTATATTTTGGAAGTCGTTAAGGTATTTGGTGAGCAGATGAAAGAGCGGGGATTCAAGCTTGAGGTAGTGTCCAGTAAAGATTATCAGATTGTCTGCAAGGTTACATCTGATAACGGCAACGCTATGCTCCGCCTATGGTATGGAACCAGCTTGGAAAGCCATAGCAAAGGGTTTATCAACAAAATTGAGATGTTCGACGTTACTGATACCACCATTGCAAGTGAGGTGCGGGAAATGATTGTATTTAAATCAACAAAACTATAATTTAGACAGTAAAAATGGCAAAGTTTAGTTCTCATAATAAGAATGATTACTCCCCTCGCATATCAACTAAAATCTATGCTCTCCGTCGCGATGGTTTATTGGATGATGCCAGACAACTGGCTGAAGATTATCTTCAAAAAAACAGAACAGATATAGATGTTCTGAAAGCCTATGCTTGGACATTGATTGATATCTGCAAAAGGGAGCAACAGAAAGGAAATATTGTAGATGCGCGAAAAATTTCAGCTCTTCTGTCGCGTATGCACTTCGAGACCCAATTCGATGAGTTTGCGGAAATGCTTGTTAGAAAAATACAAGCACTTAGACTAATGGTGAATCCTTTCTACGCTCAGATTCAAGAAGCTAAAGAATTGAGTCAGAAAGGCAACAATGATAAAGCATGGGGAATTCTTACCCAATTGTCAGTAGACGGAAATCTTCCTGAAGAAGCGCATGAAAGCTATGGATGGGCAATATACCGTTATTTGCGAGATCACATTGAACTTGATTCAATACAGGTGCGGAAGCAACTGAAGAACTATATTTACCTTCATAATGAGCGCCCTTCGATGCTGCATTCCCAAATATTGAACTTCGCCCTTAATTACTCTAAACAAGATGGCAATTTCAAACTCATATCGTTTCTCAAGTTATGGAATCCGAACAATTTGCGACTGGATGATTTTGAAGATTCACGTAGCAACGAAGGCAAAACCATTCCATCGTTGATGTCGAGAATTGCAAAGGCTATTGTTGATTATCCTTTAGATGAGATTCAAGAATTTGTTAGGCTTATCCCCTATAGGAAAGACGATTTTATCGAAATGATAAAAAACCATTTCTTCTGGAAACTGTATCATAGTACTGAGGACGGTGTTTCTTCATCTACATGGGAGCTGTTTAACCAATATATAGAGTTATCCAATGATACTCCGGCCTCTACTTCTCATTCGAAAGTTCTTGGGTTAGCCGAGCGCACAATGAAGGAAAACAATGCATGGCGATTCTATGATTTTTTTAGAGGGTGGAACCCAGAGAAACTAAGAACAGCTGACTGGCAAGAAGAGAAAGGAGATAATGGGGAAACCTATAAACCGTTAGCTGTCAAATCGCTGAAAAGAGTAAAAGAAGCTCTTGAGAATCTTTCTGATGAACAACTAGGAGACCTCCAATGGCTTATTGACCTCTATGGAATAGCCATAGAGAAGATACCGGATGATGATTGGAATATCAGGTCGAAAGCGTTACTTCATCTGCGCGCTGGTCAGCAAGCAGAAGCAAAGGATATCTATAAAAAGCTTTGCCAGAAGATGGGAGAGAAATACTACATCTGGAGTGAATTTGCCGATTGTTGGGAAGATGTGGATGTAAAGATTGCTTTTCTTTGCAAAGCTCTAAGCTTAGAGAAGAATGAAGACTTCATAGGGAAGATACGAATGGAATTGGCTCAACAACTAATTAAATCCAAGAAATATGCAAATGCAGTAGTTGAACTTGACCAATATAAGAAACACTATGCTGAAAAGGGCTGGCGTATTGATTCAGAAGTGGATGCTCTTCTTGAGCAATGCTCCTCGGTTACTCCTGCATCTGACAATAATGCGGCACTTTATGCCGAAAATATCTCAAGAGCGGAAGAATACGCTTACGAAGATATTTCTTTCACGGAAGTTGTACTTGTGGACAAATGGAAAAACGGGAACGGAAAGACCATGATAGTTTTTGTCGACGGTAAAGCAATTGAATTTGCTACCGATAAGAAGAGATTTCCAGGGCTAAACGATAGTCATAAAGGACAAGTTTGGAAATTCAAATTGTATAAAGACGAAACAATCCGAACCATTCCCGGTGATTATCCATGGCAGCAGCCCAAGAAAGAAGCAGTAATCAAATATATTCCTTTGACTGCCATTCCCTCAGAAACGGCAGATTGGTTTAATTTGCCGATTCAATATGGCTATGTTCAGTATATAAACACAGAGAAAAAGGTCTATCATATTTATTTGACCGATTCAACACTCGTTTATGAGCACTATGAGCGGAAGGAACTTGAAAAAGGAGATTTTGTCAAACTGCGCCAATACAAAAAGAAAGTCAAGGAAGAGAGCAAGACTTTCTTATGTAACATACAAAAGTGTGCTGAGGATGAAGCTATTGAGAAGTTCAAGTGTAGGATTGCAGCAGTAGATGATGTCAATAATCAGCGTAAACTATTCCATTTTGTATTAGGTACCAAACAGGCTTCGGGTATTCTGCACTATGATCAGACGGATTTGCGTCCATCCGTTGGTGATTGCATTAAGATTCATTATTTTGTCAAGGAAATCAGTGACAAGAAGAATCCGGGTAAGCAAAAGAAATTAGTGGAAGTGCTTAGGGCAGAGTTGACTGACGGGAGTAATAGTGACTTAGTAAAACGCTTCTCCGGTAATTTGGAACTCAAATATAAAGATAGGTATGATGGAGAAGAACCAGATTTTGCATTTATTGGTGATTACTATGTCCATAAAACTATACTGGAAAAATATAACATTACTTCCAATTGTTATGTGAATGCGAAAGCAGTCTATACCGGAGATGGTAATTGGAAAGTGTATGAAATTGAGAAATGATATTATTTATGTAAGTTCGATGAAAACAATTAAAACAAAATCGATTGATTATAAGCATTTAGAGATCCACACCTGTCCAAAGCAATCATAGGTTTTTAGGGAAGAAACAATAAGTAGATAGGGCCACTATGAAATTATATGTCTTTAAAATGCTAACGCTTTCGTTTAGTATCTTCTTTCGTGTTCCACGGCAAATCCGAAGTTGAACCACCTCCACCAGTGCCGACATGAACCTCTGCCGGACCACCGGCGGCCAGGGTAAAAGCCGCACCCAGTAGTTCCGCCTGTTTCCCGCTTACCTGTTCCTGCGGCTCGAATACGGCATTGACAAACTCCTCGTCCGTGATCTGCCCGTTGAAATGTCTTTGTGCCACATCATAGTCTATCTGGAATTTGGTGTCCTCAAAAAGTTCCTCTCCGACCCGTGTCCAGATGTGGAGCGACGGGTTCCGGTAGTTGGACACGTTGATTCGGACAAGTTCGGCACCGGATGAAAGGCTATAACGCTGAGGGTTTGCCTTACGGTCGAGCAGGCCTATCTGCTTCCGCTGCCTGTCTATGACGGCATCTTTCTCTTCTGACTGCCGCTCGGCGGCTTCCGCCCTGCGGATGGCTTTGTCTATCTCCGCTTGATAGCCGTTTCTCAGTTTCCCGATTTCTGATTTATGCTGTTCCTGCAACCGGGCCTTTTCTACCTGAAGAGCCTTAATCTGTTTATTGAGTTCGGCAATCAGCCCGTCCTTGTCCGCGAGTTCCTTCTTTGCCTTGGCAAGGTCTCCCTTTCCGAACCATGCAAGAATGGTGTTCCTGCCCTCCTGCGCTTTCTCCACATCGGCCTGCAGCTTGGTTATATCCTCTTCATATTGGATTACCTGCTGCCTGTAATATTCCGAGTTCGCCTGATGCTTGGCGGTGGAGCCGACAATCCCACGCTGCAACCCGAACGGCTTCATGGCCGCTGCGTAACTGTTCTGGTATTCATGAAGCTTGGTGCGCCGCATCACATCATCCGCTGACAAACGGGGACCGGATTTCGTCTCATATTTCTTCTCGCCCTCCCGCTTCCTGCGGATACGCTTCCCGGTTACAATGGGAACGACGGTGGCGTGCAGGTGGGGAGTCTTCTCGTCCATGTGCAGTACGCACGATACAAGGTTCTCTTCGCCGAAGGTCCCCTTTAGCCATTTGAGATTGGCATCGATCCAACTGTCCAGTCTGTCGTCATTGGCAATCTTCATCATCTGCTCATGCGTTCCGGTCAGGATGATACGGATGGCTTTTGTCTGGTTCTTACCGACCTTGCGGCGCAGCCCGGCCGTGTCGATGCGGTGCTGTATCGCCTCGGTACGATTGGAAACTCCCTCGGGGAATCTGACCAGCTCACGGTTGAGATGTGTCCGGTCCGTATTGGCATTGACCGGCACATAAATCTTCCCCTTCGCATCCTTTCTTTCTATATGGCATGACATTCCACTGTCATTACCGCTGCCACGCTGCAGGTGGCAGACCGCGTATTGTGTATTGCTCATATCTGTTCGTTATTTTATTGTTATTCTTGTTGTAAAATCCCGTCATACAGTCGGAGGCATACCAGGGAGCCTGATGGGTGCCCCTCGGCTTATGGGCTTTTTGACTGCCGGACGCGGAGTGGAGGCGGTGAAAAAGCCCTAATAAGCTACGGGATTTT
>JFBN01307316.1_pt1 | contig 111122 bp, 112 predicted proteins | sample 768741 | NCBI WGS metagenome assembly JFBN01 (sample SAMN01983846, study PRJNA193217) | chicken gut metagenome | biome: terrestrial biome; isolation source: ceca of Broiler chicken | host: Gallus gallus | place: United Kingdom: England | collected 2010-09-07
CTGCCCGCCTGCGCGCTCTGCCCGCTTGCTACGGCGAAAATTTCATCGGTGTTGCCGAACGCGATCCAAAAGCGGTCAAAAAGCCGCACGCTTTTATGGAGCTTTTGCGAAAGGGAAACGGACATCAGCGCATAGCGCAGATTGATGACCAGCTGTGCGAGCGCCATTTCTGCGTAAGCACCGCCCGAAAGCATCAGCGAAAGCCCCGCGAACTGTCCGGCAGAGGTGAGGTTGGTCATGGAGATCGCGACGATGAACGCGGTGGGAAGCCCGCCCGCTGCCGCCATCATGCCAAAGGTGAACGAAACGGACAAATACCCGAGCGCAATGGGTACGCCGTCGCGCAGCCCTTTTGCAAATCGGTTTTCACACGATGCCATGCTTTCCCCCGCTTTCCTTTCTCACATTTTGCCGCATTATTGTAGCACGCGCCGCCGCAAAGCGCAAGCATTTTGCAGCAAACCGTTCGGTCGGGAGTAGATAGGCGATTTCGCGGCGCACACAGTTATTTCGGTCACATTTTTTGTCGTTTTGTCAAAGAGCCTTTTTCCGACGGGCAAATCCTGCTATAATTTCCCTACCGGGTAGAAATGCGGTGTTTCGACGAATGAACGAAACATGTCCGGCAATTTGAGGGTTGACATAAAGTGCGTATGTCTGTTGCCCGGCAAAGGCGTCGTTCTCGGCGCGGCGGGCAGAGTGTAAGCTCTGTCCGCGTTTTCCGAAAATACGCACAAAAAGCTCCCCTTCGCTTTTTGCGAGGGGGAGTTCTCTTTTTCCCGATTTACGCTTTCTTAGCAGGTTCTTTTTCTTCTTTCTCGGCGTCTTTGTCCTCTTTTTTCTTGTGGAACAAAATCTTATCCACGGGGAAATACAGGAAGAACTGGATTGCACCGCAGACCGCACCGGAAATGGAGATGGCGGCGTTTTCCCCGACATATTCTGTGAAGAAACTGATGAGTGTCGGCGAAAGCCAAGCCGAAAAGCAAATGAGCGCGATCGTAAATACGATATAGATGGGCAGCGTCACCGCGATATTCGCGCTGGAATTAAACGTCTTTTCACGGTTGATGAAGAACGATACGATCTGGGCAATAACGTTGCTGATGTTGGCGGCAAGGAAAATGCCGAGGCCGGTTTCTGCCGTTGACTGGAAAAGACCCCAGTCGAAAGCCCGATGCAGAAACTCGTCCGTCATCGGGAGTTTGATAAGCAAGGGCAGAAACGTTTGAATCACAAACGCACCGAGACTGACAACGATAAACTTTACAAATTGCCACAGGGTCTCGATCCCCTTCCCTTTGCCCGCAGCAGCCTTGTCGATCTGATTTAATTTTCCCATACAATATCTCCCTCTGTAAAAATCCCTATTATTTTAGCATGCCGCCCCGCGCCGTGCAAGAGATAAATCAAACAAGATTTTTGAACGCGATTTGTAAATTGTGTCCAAAAAGCCACGACCAAATTGGTAAATGTTTAACAAGCTCGTGTGCATGCTGATCGGATGCCGCATTGCAAAACACGAAAAAAGCCTGTATAATAAACCCGAGAAATTGCTGAAGGCAGGTGGCGCACAATGGACGAGACGTTTTCCAGGGAACGGCTGCTTTTCGGTGACGCGGCAATGCAAAGGCTTTGGCACGCGCACGTCGCGGTGTTCGGCGTGGGCGGCGTGGGCGGTTATGTGTGTGAGGCGCTTGCCCGCAGCGGCGTCGGGCATTTAACGCTTGTCGACGGCGACACGGTAAGTGAGAGCAACATCAACCGCCAGATCATCGCGCTGCACTCGACCGTCGGGCAGAAAAAAACCGATGTGATGCGTACGCGGCTTCTGGACATTTCGCCCGAAATGCAGGTAGCTGTGCGCGACACCTATTTTAGCATCGAAAACGCGGATGAATTCGACCTTTCTGCCTTTTCCTATGTGGTGGACGCGATAGACGATGTGCAAGCCAAGGTCGAGCTCGCCGTACGCTGCGAGCAGTTAGGCGTGCCGTTGATTTCCTCTATGGGCGCGGGCAACAAGCTGCATCCCGAACGCTTTGAGCTTGCCGATATTTATGAAACATCCGTCTGCCCGCTGGCGCGCACCATGCGCACGGCGCTTCGCAAACGCGGCGTTCGGCGCTTGCAGGTGGTCTATTCCAAAGAAACGCCCCGCGCGGCTGCCGTACCGCCGGCGGACGGGAACCGCGTGCCGGGTAGCACGGCGTTTGCACCGCCTGCGGCAGGGCTCATACTTGCGGGCGCAGTCGTGCGCGCACTCGCCGAGATAGAGGAGGAAGCATAATGCAATATCGGGATTTCGGCAAAACCGGCGAGCGTGTGTCCGTGCTGGGCTTCGGCTGTATGCGCCTGCCCGTGCGCGACAATCGGCTGAAAAGCATTGACACGCCTGCGGCTGTCCGCCTTCTGCACGAAGGGATCGACGGCGGCATCAATTATTTTGACACCGCTTTTTTCTATCATCGCGGCAGAAGCGAATCGCTTGTGGGCAAGGCGCTGGAAGGCGGCAAGCGGCAGCAGGTGCTGCTTGCGACGAAATCGCCGTTCGGCGGGTTCAAATTCGGTTTTGAATTCGAAAAAACGCTCGAAACACAGCTGCGCCGCTTAAAAACGGATTATATCGATATGTATCTGCTCCATGCGGTCAACCTGCGCTCCTGGCAGCAGTCCGCGCTGAAATTTGACTTGCTTACAAAGCTCGAAAAAGCGCGTGAACAGGGGAAGATCCGCTATATCGGCTTCTCGTTTCATGACAGCTTCGATGCGTTTATGACCGTACTTGACGGCTACGCGCATTGGGATTTCTGCCAGATCCAATACAACTATTTTGATGTGGATTATCAGGCGGGCGAAAAAGGTCTTCTGGAAGCGGCAAAGCGGGGCCTGGGCGTGATTGTCATGGAGCCGCTGCGCGGCGGCAAGCTTGCCGCCGTGCCGGAGAATGTGCACGCGGTGCTGCCGGATGGTTCTCCCGTGCAGGCGGCGCTGGATTTTGTGTGGGATCGCCCCGAAACAAGCCTGCTGCTCAGCGGCATGAGCAACACACAGCAGCTGCAAGAAAATCTCCGCTTTGCACACGAGAGCCGCCCGAATAAGCTGACACAAGCGGACAAAGCAAAATTCGCACAGGCACGGGAGATCCTGCAAAGCGCCGCGCGCGTGAACTGCACGCGCTGTGAATATTGTCTGCCCTGCCCGAAGGGCGTGAAGATCCCCGAGGTGTTCGCGTTATATAATCGCAGCGTCATGGATGCGGACGGCGCGAAAAAAGCATACGGGAAGCTGAAGGGTAACGCGAGAAGCTGTGTGCAGTGCGGCAAATGCGAGACGAAATGCCCGCAGCAGCTGCCCATTCGCAGGCTGCTTGCCGAGGCGCACACGGCGCTCGGCGGCAAAGGGTAAAGGAGGCACGTATGGAAAATCGTTTGCAGCAGCGCCCCGACCCGGTCTTGCAAAACGAACCGTTTGCCATGCAAAATGCTCGCGTGACGGATGCATTTTGGCGTGAGAAAATGCGTCTTGTGCGCAATACGGTGCTGCCGCACCAGTGGAAGCTGTTGAACGATGCGGTGCCGGGGGCGGCAAAAAGCTACTGTATCCACAATTTCCGCGCCGCCGCCAAAGCGACTGCCCGCCGTAAAAACGGGCAGGAGGCTGCGCCGCATTACACGGATCGCGGCTTTGAAGTGCTGCCCGACGAGCCTGACGCACCGCTGCCCGACCGGTTTTACGGCTTCGTGTTTCAGGACAGCGACCTGTATAAATGGCTCGAAGCGGTCGCCTATGCGCTGGCGGACGAACCCAACGAAGCGCTGGAGGCGCAGGCGGATGCGGCGATCGACCTTGTCTGCCAAGCTCAACAGGCAGATGGGTATTTGGATACCTATTACATCTTGAACGGGCTTGACGGCGCGTTTACGAATCTCAAGGATCACCACGAGCTGTACTGCTTTGGGCATCTTGCCGAAGCTGCCGTGGCGTATGCACAAGTGACAGGCAAAACGAAACTGCTTGAAGCGACCTGCCGCTGGGCAGACCTTTTAGATGCGCGTTTTTCGGATTCTCCCGACGGCTGTCAAGGCTACCCCGGGCACCCGGAAGCGGAATTGGCGCTGTTCCGACTGTTTGCGGCAACAGGCTGCGCGCGTTACCGTGATTTGGCGCTGCGCTTTTTAAACCGCCGCGGGCAGCGGCCGTATTATTTTGACAAAGAACGCGGCTGTACGCCTGCCGCGCCTGAGGAACCGCGCTATATCTATTATCAGGCGCACCTGCCTGTGCGCGAACAGCACGAGGCGGTGGGACACGCCGTGCGGGCAATGTACCTGTACAGCGGTATGGCGGACGCAGCACGTTTGACGGGGGATGAGACGCTGTTGGGCGCCTGCCGTGTGCTTTTCGAGGATGTCACAGCACGCAAGATGTATGTGACGGGCGGCGTGGGCAGCACCGCCGACGGCGAAGCATTCACCTTTGTCTATGATCTGCCGAACGATACCGCCTATGCCGAGACCTGTGCGGCGGCGGGGCTTGTGTTCTTCGCGCGCCGCATGCTGCAAATCGAACCGCGCGCCGCATACGCCGACGTGATGGAGCGCGTACTCTACAATGGATTGCTTTCGGGAATGTCGGCGGACGGCAAACGGTTTTTCTATGTAAATCCCTTAGAGGTCGATCCCGCCGCCTGTACGGGCGATCCGCGCAAGCGCCATGTGCACCCTGCGCGGCAGGCGTGGTTCGGCTGCGCGTGCTGTCCGCCGAATCTGGCACGCGTGATCGGCTCTGTGGGGCAGTATGCATGGACAAAGACACAGGATACGTTGTTTGTGCATCTGCACATCGGCGGCGAGGTGCTGCTGCAAACGCGAAGCGGAGAATCACACGTGCTTATGGAATCCGAATTCCCATGGGAAGGCAATTTTTCCGTGCGCTTTCCGGACGGCTGCGGCGATATTTTTACGCTGGCGGTACGCATCCCCGCGTGGTGCGCGGGGCAATATACGGTAGAGGGCGCAGAAAACGCAAAACGGTGGGTGCGCGACGGCTATTTGTATCTGCAAAAGGCATGGAGCGTGCAGGACGCCCTGCAATTCAACTTTGCTATGCATCCGCAGTTCGTGCGGTCGAACGCCCGCGTGCGGGAAAACATCGGCAAGGTCGCGCTTGTGCGCGGCCCGCTGGTCTATTGCATGGAGGAAGCGGATAACGGGGAAGCTCTGCATCTGTGCACGCTGGATACCGCCGCCGAAATCGACGTTTCGTGGGAGACGCTTTTGCCGCATACGCGCGTACCGGTTCTGACAGCGTCCGGCTTCCGCATATGTTCCCCGGAAGCAGCCCCGCCGCTGTATGCGCCTGCTGTACCGCCGAAGCGGGAAAACGCGCGGTATCGGTTCATCCCGTACTACCTGTGGGCGAACCGAACGGCGGGGGAGATGCAGGTCTGGACGCGCGCCGAGGGGAATACGGGCTTCGCAGGCGAAAAAAAGTGTTGACAAGCCGTTCCCTTTATATTATAATAACAAAGCCGCCGAAAAGGCGGCAGACATGGCGGCATAGCTTAGTTGGCTAGAGCGTCCGGTTCATACCCGGAAGGTCACAGGTTCAAGTCCCGTTGCCGCTACCAAACCGCGGCGGCATTTTGTGCCGCCGCGTATACGGCCCGGTGGTCAAGCGGTTAAGACACCGCCCTTTCACGGCGGTAACACGAGTTCGATTCTCGTCCGGGTCACCATAACCCTCTGAGGACTTATTGTTCTCGGAGGGCTTTGTTTTATGACGTCTTACATCTGATTGAAAGGGACGACTGTGTTTGATCGCAGTCGTCCCTTTTGTGCTTTCCTGCGCTGTGTCAGATATTGCTTTCTATACCAAGCAATATGTTTACAGCATGTTGCAATTCAGTTTTTGCGCGATACGCCTGTATCACTTTTCGTTCCTGTTCGCTTAGCGTATCGGTAGACAGATGAACATCCAACAGTTCACTCGGTGATACGCTAAGTACGCGGCATAACTCTGCGAGAATGTCTGCATCCGGGCGGTTGATACCTTGTTCCCAGTTGGAAACCCTGCTGTTGCTGATCCCAATCTTTTCAGCTAATTCTTTTTGGCTCATACCGCGAAGTTCGCGATATTTTCTTATGCGATTGCCGATTTCATACTTCACCTTCAGCGGTATCACCTGCTTTCTTATAAAATTATATCCGAAAAATTAAGAAAGTAAAGATGAAATTCCAGATATTCTGGTTAAAGCACTTGATTTTACAGATAAACTGTGATATCATATAGAAAAATCCAGTATATCTTGATATACGGGGGTGAGTTGCGCAATGCATGTTTACGAGAAGGTGCGAGTCTACATAGATGAACACGGATTTAAGCAGGTAACGGTAGCACAAAGAGCTGGTATCCCCAAAAATACATTTAACGCAATTATGAATGGAAAACGGACATTATATGCGGATGACCTGCGGGCAATCTGCTTTGCGCTTAATGTCAGTCCGGAATTATTTGTTGAGGTATGACATGTTTCTTTAAGAGGATATAGTATGGAAAATATATGGGCTTAGTGGGCGCATTCAAGGGCAAAAATGCAACAAGAAAGGAAATTAAAAAATGGCAAGCTTATTTGAAAAGGGATTTAATAAATTTGCGGATATTGGGAACACACTAAATAAAGGCGCTAACAAGTTGGTTGGAAAAGAAATTTTTGGTGAAATCAAAAAGATAGAAGCACCAAAAGAGTTTCCGCCTTATGAGAGCTACCCCAAATATTCCGAGGCTGAGCCTGAACAATGGCAACCTCTAACCGGTACGGAACAGGAATTTCATTTAGACGGAAATATAATACGTTTTCCCGCCAATTTAGACACCTGTATGCTTTATGCTGCTTCGTTTAGGCAGGCGGCCAAATACTACGCGGATAGGTTTGAGTTTAGATATCATCAATGTGTTACAGAATATGATGCCTTGCTCAACTATTTTCAGGACATGTATTTTGAGGGGCTGTACCCTATGGTAGACAGAGCATACAGCTTGCTTCTGCCCCTTGGTATTTTTAATGCAAATGTACAGGATTTTAGGGAATATCAAATCAATACATATCATAAAGCAGTTGATTCTTTTACAACAATGGCTGCAATAAAAGAAGCAAAGAACCAAGCTGCGGATAATTTGGGAAACACAGTTGCGAATTCCATACAAATGCAAGGCGGCGGGTTTGGCTTTAAGGGTGCTATGAAAGGTGTCGCACAGGCAGAAGCCTTTAATATTGGACTAGGATTATTCGGAAAATATGTTGCGCATCAAACGAAAATGTCTGAAGAAGAAAAAGCAGAACTTTTTTCAAAGTTCAAAGCGGATATATTCTTCCAAGAAGTTTACAGTGATTACAGGAATACGTTTTTTACCCTTATACATATTCTATCAGAAAACGGCGCTATTGGTAAAGTTTCCGCCGAGACGGATGACGAATTCAATACAATAATTAACAATCTAAAAAATCCCATGTTTCCGCAAGATAAAGTTTCACCAGCGCTCGCCGAATTGATTTCATCCTATCCGTTTGCCGCTGAATGCTATGAAGTTATGCAACAAAGATACGGAGAAACAGCTGAAGTTCTGAAAATTATGGCATACTTTACCGTATAAAATGAATCAAACACGGTGGAATAGCTCGAACCTGTAAAAAAGCGGCTATAATCCTTATGAATTACAGCCGTTTTATAACTTTAAGAGACAAACGCCCCTGTGTGCTATCAGCACACAGGGGCGGCTTTCGTAGGCGTGTATTAAAGAGCAATCAGCCCTGCTGCTCTTTAAGCTTTGCAAAGCACTCGCTGCAATACACCGGACGGTCGTCACGGGGCTGGAAGGGCACCTTTGCCTCGCCGCCGCACGCTGCGCACGTCGCGGTAAACATTTCCCGTTCTCCCCTTGCCGCATTCTTTCTCGCGTCCCGGCACGCCTTGCAGCGCTGGGGCTCGTTCACAAAGCCTTTTTCCGCGTAGAACTCCTGCTCGCCGGCGGTGAAAACGAACTCGTTCCCGCATTCTTTGCAAACAATGGTCTTGTCTTCGTACATGTTGCTACCTCGCTTGATAAAAATTTTTACTTACCCCAAGCGGACTTGCACCGCCGCATAGTGTCAATGCTCTCCTTGCCGAGAAAGGGCATATTGTTGGATAAATGCCGCGGCTACCCCCGCAGCTTGTGCCGAACCCTTTGAAGCGCATTGTCAACGGATTTGGGCGTGGTGCCGGTTTTTTCTGCAATTTCCTTGTAGGAAAAACCGTTGAGAAACAGACGAAGCACGGTTTGCTCGGCAGGTGACAGACGGGTGGAAACGCTGTGCAGCAGCTTTTCACACTCTTCGCGCAGCAGCTGCTGTTCTTCGGGACTTTGCGCCGCGTCGGGAAGAAAGCGGTCGTCGAACGGGACGAACTGCGCCGCCTGCGCGCCGCCTGTGCTTTTGCGCAAAGCGGAGACGATGCGGTTGTTCACACAAACGGACGCATACGTCCGAAAGGAGGCACCGCCGTCTTCCGAAAAGGTGCGCACCGCCGCAAGCAGCCCCAACATCCCTTCCTGAAACAGGTCGTCGCCGTCAAGCAAAAGGCTTTTGTATTTTGCCGCAAGGCTTCGCACAAGCGGCATCATCTCCGCCGCAAGGCGGGAAAGCGCCGCTTCATCCCCCTGCTGCGCAGACAAAGCCAGCGCCGAAAGGCAGTCGGAGGACTTGTCCGCAGCATTTGCCAAGCACGTCACCTCGCAGGCATGAATACAGAATTCCGAGGAACCGTTGGTTCAATCGTACAAATTAGATTGTACCATAATTACAGATTTTGTCAACTAAAATTTTGTATAATGTGCATAGGCGACAGAATCTGTCAAAATTCCGGGGTCAATATACGCCGAAGAGCGACAAAAGCACCGTGAGCGTACCGCTCGCCATGAGCACGGCGAGCAGCACACAAATCACACGGATCGCAGTCTTTCGATTAAACATAACCGGTCATCCTTTTATGCCGAGCAGGGATTCCATAGCTTCCCCGATTGTCCGTGCCTTTTCTTCGGCGGCCTCTTCGGAATCGGCGACTGCCGTGATATAGACCTTGATCTTCGGCTCCGTGCCGGACGGGCGCACGATCACACCGTCTGAGCCGTCCAAACGATAGCTCAGCACATTGGAGCGCGGCAGTTCGATGGCGGTCTGCGCGCAGCTCTCGGTATCGGTAGTCAGGCGGGTCTGATAATCAGAAATGCTGTGCACCGTTTCCCCGGCGATCATTTTCGGCGGGTTTTGCCGCAGCGTTTCCATCATATTGCGCATAGTCTCCATGCCTGCTGCACCCTCAAAGCCGAAGTTGAGCACGGTGTTGCAATACATCCCGTAGCGCCGGTACAGGCTCTGCATAAATTCATACAGGCTCATGCCCTTCGCCTTATAGTACGCCGCCATTTCGCAGATGAGCATTGAGGCGACCACCGCGTCCTTGTCACGCGCATGCGTGCCGCGCAGATAGCCGTAGGATTCCTCCATGCCGAGCACGAAGCGATCTGCTTTGCCTGCCGCTTCGAGCTTCGTGACAAGCTCGCCGATATACTTAAAGCCTGTGAGCAGATCGGCGGTCTCGGCGCCGTAATGCGCGGCGATCTGCGCGATCAGGCGCGAGGTCACGATGGTTTTTACGACGATTGGCTTTTCGGGCAGCTTCCCTTGCTCTTGCAGCGCGGAAAGGACGTATTCGGTCAGCATAGCGCCGACCTCGTTGCCGGTCATCAGCTTGTACTCATCCCCGTCGCGCACCGCAATGCCCACGCGGTCGCAGTCGGGGTCGGTCGCCAAAAGCAGATCGGCCTTTTTCGTTTCGGAAAGCGCAATGGCGCATTCAAATGCCTGCCGAATCTCCGGGTTCGGATACGGGCAGGTCGGAAAATTCCCGTCGGGATATTCCTGCTCGGGCACGACGGTCACATCACGGATTCCGATACGCTTGAGGATCTCGCGCACGGGCTTGTTGCCTGTACCGTTCAAGGGCGTGTAAATAACGGAAAGGTCCGTGCCCGCCGCCGCATCGGGATTGACCTGCGCACGCAGCACCGCTTCGTAAAAGCCCTCGAACAGTTCCTGCCCGATATAGGCAATCATGCCCTTTTCGAGCGCCTCGTCAAAGTCCATGGTCTTTACGCCGTCAAACATATCGACCTTTTGAATGTAGCTGTAGGTTTTTGCCGCCGCCGCATCGGTCATCTGGTAGCCGTTGGGGTCATAGCATTTGTAGCCGTTGTATTTGGAGGGGTTGTGGCTCGCGGTGAGGATGATCCCGGAACTGCAGTGCAGGGTGCGCACTGCGTAGGAAAGCATGGGCGTGGGGACGAGCTCAGGGTAAAGGTAGACCTTTACGCCGTTCGCCGCAAGCACGCACGCCGCCGAGCGCGCGAACACATCGGACTTGATGCGCGAATCGTAGGCGATGGCGATGGTGGGTTCTTCGAAATCCGCGTTGAGATAGTCCGCAAGCCCCTGCGTCGCCTGGTTGACGGTGTAGACGTTCATGCGGTTCGTGCCCGCGCCGATCACGCCGCGCAGCCCCGCCGTGCCGAATTCGAGATTTTTGTAGAAACGGTCGAGTATCTCCTCATCGTTTCCTTTAACTGCTTCCAACTCCGGCAGCAGATCCTTGTCCGCCGTTGCCTTTTCACACCAAAGGTCGTAAAGCGCATGGATATCGTTCATGGCAAAGCCTCCTAAAACTTTCCGGTATTGATTTCAGTATACTATATTTCCCAAAAGAACGCAAATAAAATCTGTCGAAAGCGCTTGGGGGATTCGTTGCACAGTTCGGCAAAATATGCTATGATAATTCGAGAAGATAAAAGAGGGGGCGGCTGTTTTGTTCGCAAGTGTCAACAGCGTCGGGCTGTTCGGGTTGGAGGCATACATCGTAGCGGTGGAGGCGGATCTTTCCGCCGGCTTACCGCGCTTTGACATGGTTGGGCTCCCGGATGCGGCGGTCAGCGAGAGCCGCGAGCGCGTGCGCGCCGCCATCCACAACAGCGGTCTGGAATTCCCCGTTTCACGCATCACCATCAACCTCGCGCCTGCGGACATCCGCAAGGAAGGCCCCGTTTACGACCTGCCCGTGCTCATCGCCCTGCTCAAGGCGACAGGGCAGCTTTCCTGCGATACGGACTCGCGCGCCTTCGTCGGCGAGCTTTCGTTAAACGGCGAGGTGCGGCACATCAACGGCGTGCTGCCGATGGTGATCGAGGCGCGCCGCGCGGGGCTTCGGGAGATCTACATTCCGCACGCAAACCTTGCCGAAGGCGCGGTGGTCGAGGGGATCGCGGTGTACCCCGTTAAGGCTGTGCCCGAGCTGCTTCGGCACTTGCGCGGGGAAGAATCCATCGAGCCTGTGAGCGCCAAGGACTATGCGGAGTATACCCTCCCGCCCGACCTGCCCGACTTCGCGGACGTGAAGGGACAGCACGAGGCAAAGCGCGCGCTGGAGGTCGCTGCGGCGGGCGGGCATAATGTGATGATGATCGGCCCGCCCGGTTCGGGCAAAAGCATGCTTGCCAAGCGCATTCCGTCGATTTTACCGGACATGACCTTTGAAGAGGCGTTGGAGACGACGAATATCTATTCCGTAGCGGGTGTGCTGCCGCGGGATGTTTCCTTAATGAAAGCGCGCCCGTTCCGCGCGCCGCACCATACCGTTTCGCCCGCCGGCCTTTCGGGCGGCGGTACCGTGCCGCATCCGGGCGAGATCTCCTTGGCGCACAACGGCGTGCTGTTTTTAGACGAGCTCCCCGAATTTTCGCGCACGGCGATGGAGATCATGCGCCAGCCCATTGAGGACGGCAAGATCACGATCGCGCGCGTGGCGGCGACGTTTTCCTATCCCTGCTCGGTGATGCTTGTGTGCGCCATGAATCCGTGCCCCTGCGGGTTTTACGGGCACCCGACGCGCAAATGCACCTGCCCCGCAGGCACGCCGCAGCGCTATCTTTCGCGCGTATCGGGGCCGCTGTTGGATCGGCTTGATATTCACATCGAAGTACCGCCCGTGGATTTTGACGACCTTTCCAAAACAGCGGAAGAAGAGCCCTCCGCTGCGATCAAAGCGCGCGTAGATAAGGCGCGCACAGTCCAGCGCGAGCGCTTTGCAGGGACGGGGATTTCCTGCAACGCTAAAATGGACGCCGCCATGACGCGCAAATTCTGTGCGCCGACGCCTGCGGCTGCCCAGCTTTTAAAGCAGGTGTTTGAGCGTCTCGGCCTTTCGGCGCGGGCGTATGATAAGATTTTGCGTGTCGCACGCACCATCGCAGACCTTGCGGGGGATGAACAGGTAGATGTCCCGCACGTTGCCGAAGCGGTGCAGTACCGCAGCCTTGACCGTAAATTCTGGAAAGCTTAACGCATACAAGTACAGCCCCGCACGCCGTTCGGCGTGCGGGGCTGCATTTTTGGTTTCTTAATATGCGATTTCGATCTCTGCCGTTTGCGGTGCGCTCTCATTGCCGTAAGTATCCGCGGCATACGATCATTTTATGCCACTATTTTAACGCACGGTGCGCGGCGGGAAAATGGGAAAACTGTCAAATTTGTGCGGCAAAACTTTGGAGAAAGCTGCAAATCAAGGCACAAAAGAAAACGGCGCGCCCGCATTGCGTTTCGGACGTGCCGTTTGTATCGGTATTGTTTTGATCCCGTTACGACGCAAGAAATTCCGCGTCGATCACGCCGCTTACGAATTCTTCAATATAAGAGACGCTGAAATCCGACTGCTTGATGCGCGATGCCTGCCGTTTGGCGAGTGTGTCCGTATATTCGGACAGCGGATAGATCTGCACGTCGTGCGAGCCGTTGACGTAGTGTGTGACAATGGTCTCAAATTTTACGTTGCCTACCGTGACCGAACCGCTTTGCGGGTCGATCGTCATGTCATAGTGCAGCATCCCGCCGATCACACGCGCGGCAGTATTCTGCTGGGAAATGAAGTTGCCCAACGAATAGGCGACCAGCGTGCGCGAGCCGTCCTCGTTTTCGATCCACTCCACGGGCTGTAAAACATGCGGGTGATGCCCAATGATCACGTCCGCGCCCCAGGACGCCATCTGTTCTGCAAGATTGCGCTGATCCTGCGAGGGCGTGGTGGTGTATTCGCTGCCCCAGTGGACGTTGACGAGCACCGCGTCACAGGCCGCAGCCGTCGCCTTGATCTTTTGCTCAATGGCGTCCGTTTCCGAGGTGTAAAGGATCTCCAGCGCACTGCTTTCGGGCAGCGACAGGCCGTTTGTATACTGTGTGATACCCACAAGCCCGATCTTCATGCCGTCACGCTCGATGTATTCCACTTGCTCCAGCTCGTCGGCATTCCGATACGCGCCCGTGCGCACAACGCCTTCCTGACTGTCCCAAAAATCCATGGATTCCGTAAGACCTTTTGCGGTCTTGTCCAGCATGTGGTTGTTCGCCATGTTCACCACATCAAAGCCGATCTCCCGCACTTCCTGCCCCAATTCTACAGGGGAGTTGAACAGCGGATAGCCGGATGGGTCATAGCTTTCTGCGATGGGTGTTTCCTGATTGATGGTGGCGATGTCTGCCGCGGCGATCGTGTCGGCGATGCGCTCGTAGCAGAACGTGAAATCATAGCCGTCCCCGCCCGCGCGGCGGTTGGCCTGCTTATAAATCCCGTCGTGGATGAGGTTGTCCCCGACCGACAAAAACGAAAGCGTGACGGGCTGTGCGGCAGCGGTAGTGCTTTCCGGCGCCTGCGTCCCGGCGACTGTCGCCCCGGCAGGTACGGCATCCGGCTGCCTGCCGCCTATTACGGTATTGCCTACGGCGACGGCGCCCGCGAGGATCACCACCGCCACAATGACGGATAAAAATACTTTTACGCTCTTATTGCTCATAACTTCCCCTTACATTTTACTGCTTATTTGTCGGGATACAGCTCTTTATAGCGCTCAATGGCATCCTCAATGATCTCAATCGCCGTTGCGGCGCCCTTGGCTTCGTCGATCACGGTCTTTTTACGCTCCAGCATTTTGTAGACCGAGAAAAAATGCGTCATTTCATCAAAAACGTGTGCGGGCAGCTGGGAGATGTCCGTGTAGCCGTTATAGGTCGGGTCGCCGACGGGGATAGCGATGATCTTATCGTCGGGGTCGTCGTTGTCGAGCATCGTGATGACGCCGATCGGGCAGCAGGTCACAAGCGTCATGGGGACGATCTTTTCCGAGCACAGCACCAGCACGTCAAGCGGGTCATTGTCCAGCGCATACGTGCGCGGGATCAGCCCGTAGTTCGCGGGGTAGTGCGTTGAGGTGTGCAGCACGCGGTCGAGCCGCAAAATTCCCGTCTCCTTGTCAAGCTCATATTTCATCTTGCTGCCCTTGCTGATCTCGATGACCGCGTCAAAGGATTTGCAGCTGATGCGTTCGGGGGCGATGTCATGCCAAATATTCATTTGCGTACTCCTTTATACTCCTCAATCAACAGCTTGCGGATCTCCCACAGCTTTGCGGAAAGATCCACATAATATTTGTGCGGGTTTTCAAAGCGTTTAACCTCATCCCAAAGGGTGTCCACCTGTTCCGAGCAATATTCGCGGATCTCGGCAGGCGTGGGGGAGCTGTATACGCATTCGCCCTTTTTGAAGATCTGAACGAGCAGCGGGCGCGCGACATAATTTTCGATCTCCTTGCGCTTCCAGGTGTAGTCGGGGTCGAACAGCTCATAGGGCTTGGAGTCGTCAAGCTCCTCGCTGTCGGTGGTCAGGACATCAGCGATCGCCTTGCCCGAATCCATGTCAAACAGGCGGTAGACGTTTTTCGAGGAGGGGATGGTAATCTTGTGCACGTTTTCCGAAAGATTGATCTTCGGGACAATGCGGCCGTCCGGCTGTTCGACCGCGCACAGCTTGTAGACCCCGCCGAACAGCGGCGACGAAGCGGAGGTGATCAGCCGCTCGCCGACGATGAAGCAGTCCACCTTGGCGCCCTGCGCGAGCATGTCCGAGATGATGTGCTCGTCGAGGGAATTGGAGGCGAGAATGCCGCAGTCGGGGAAGCCTGCCTCATCGAGCATCTTGCGCACGCGCTTGGAAAGGTAGGGGATGTCGCCCGAGTCGATGCGCACGCTTTTCGGGCGTCGACCCAAGGGAAGCAGCACATCGTTGAATGCACGGATCGCGTTCGGAACACCCGAACGCAGCGTGTCGTAGGTGTCCACCACAAAGGTGCAGTCATCGGGATAACGCCGCGCATACGCGCAGAACGCCTCATATTCGGAATCAAACATCTGCACCCAGCTGTGGATCATGGTTTGCAGCACGGGAATACCGAATTTCCGTGCGGGCAGTACGCCCGAGGTCGCCGTGCAGCCGCCGATATACGCCGCGCGCGCGCCGTAGACCGCTTCGTCAAAGCCCTGTGCGCGCCGCGTGCCGAACTCCGCGACCGCCGTGCCGCGCGCCGCCCGCACCAGACGGTTTGCCTTGGTGGCGATGAGGCTTTGCTGGTTGATACACAACAACAGCGCCGTTTCGATCATCTGCGCCTGCACCACAGGCCCGCGCACCTTCACGATGGGCTCGTTCGGGAAGATCGGCGTGCCTTCGGGGATCGCCCATACGTCGCAGGCAAACCGGAAATCCCGCAGATAATCGAGAAACGGTTCCGAAATGCCCTGCGTCCGCAGAAATTCCAGATCCTCTTCGGAAAAATGCAGGTTTTGCAGGTGCTCGATCACCTGCTGCAAGCCCGCCATAATGGCAAAGCCGCCGTTGTCGGGAACGCGGCGGAAAAACAGGTCGAAGCAGGCGATCGTCTCACCCAAACCGCAGGAATAGTACCCGTCCGCCATGGCGAATTCATAAAGCTCCGTAAGCACAGCCGACCGTGTGCCGCTTTTTTCAGACGCACCCATGCGCGCACCTCCTTGTTTGTCTGCTTCATTGTAGCACACTTTCTGCCTTTGCGCAATGCGAAATCCGTCGTGTGCGCGCCGAAAAGGGGCGTTGCAATTCGGCGGTTTGCTCGGTATAATAGAGCAAGAACACCAAATAAGGAGAATGTGGTATGGGATCCTTTTTCGATTTAGAATGCCGCCGGCAAAGCTGCCGTCGGTTCTCGCCGCGCGAAGTGGAGCAGGAAAACTTAAAACAGCTTGCCGAAGCGGTGCGCCTTTGCCCCTCCGCGTGCAATTCGCAGCCGTGGCACGTCATCTTTGCGACGGGCGAGACGGCAAAAGCGGTGCGCGCGGGCGTGCAGGTGGACGGCAGCAATCCCTTCGCCGAAACCTGCCCCGCGTTTGCGGTGCTCGTAGAAGAGCCCGCCGTGTTAAAGCCCGCTGTGGCGGAAAAATTCGGCAGCCAGGCGTTTGCGCAGATCGACCTCGGCATCGCGACGGCGCACTACTGCCTTGCCGCGACGGACTTGGGGCTTTCGACCTGTGTGCTCGGCTGGATCGACGAAGCGGCGCTGCAAACGGCGCTTGGCGTTTCGCCGGAACGGCGTATTCGGCTGGTGATCGCCACAGGCTATGCCGAAGCGGGCGCGAAGATCCGTGAAAAAACACGCAAACCGCTTTCGGAAATCGCGGAATTTCGGGGCTGAGCGCGATGGAATATTTCCCGCTTCTGCTTGCCGCTGCGGCGCTTCTGTTTTTGGCGGCTTCCTATCGCTTTCGGTGGTACGATACGCCGTATACTTCAAAAAAACGGGCGCATAAGCTGCTGGTGATCGGCTGTGCGCTGTGCTGCCTTGCGCCGTGTATCGCCGTTTTCTGCACACTGCCGCACGAAAACATCGCGTATCCGTTCGAGGGCCTTTTGGAAAACCAGAATGCCTACGAGCAGCAGTTTGACGCATTCCTAAAAGGGCAGATCGCACTGGACTTCACGCCCGATGAACGGATCCTGTCGCTCGAGAACCCGTATATTTGGGACGCACGCACCGAAACGGGCGCGTGGTACCCGTGGGACCGCGTGCTGTATGATGGGCAGTACTATTCGTATTTCGGCATCGCACCGATCCTCACGATCTATTTTCCGTGGTATTTTATCACGGGTACGCTGCCCGCCGCGCAAACGGTTTGCTTCATTCTGTGCATGGTTGGGATTCTCGCGGCAGCCGCGCTGCTCGTCGCGCTTGTACGGCGGTTCGTACCGAACGCGACGCTTTCGCTGCTTTGCCTCGGTATTTTCGCCGTCTCGTTCGGCAGCCTGATGTTCATGGTACAGGCTTCGGCGGATATGTATTATATTGCCGTGCAAAGCGGGATGACCAATCTTATACTGTTCCTGCTGTTTACGGTCCTCGGCTGCGGAAAAAACGGGAAAACGCCCCGACGCGCCGTGTGCCTGTTCCTTGCGGCGGTGTTTTTGGTGCTAACCGCTCTGTCGCGCCCGAATCTTTTGCTGTTTGCCTTGGTGAGCGTGCCGCTGTTCCTCTCCATGCTGACCGAAAAGACTGTCCGCCCGTCCCGACGTGCTGTAAAGCTGTTGAGCTTTATCGTTCCGACTCTGCTCGGCGCGGCATTTGTGATGTGGTATAACTATATCCGCTTTGACTCTGTGTTCGAATTCGGCGCACGCTATCAGCTGACCGTCGCCGATGTATCTACCTATTCGGTTTCCCTTGCGCTGCTGCTGCCGTCGATCTACTGCTACTTCCTGCAAATGCCCATAGTACAAGGGGATTTCCCGTATTTGGTGCTGACGTATGAACCGATCCAAAGCTACGGGGGCTACCTGTACACCACCTGGATGATGGGCGCGTTCGCCATGCCGTCGTTGAGCGGTATCCTCCTGTCACCGATCGCGCGCAGACGCGGTGGAAAAAAGGACAATGTAAAGCTGCTTGCCTTTATACTTGCAGCATTCTGCTGCTTCCTGCTCGCCTTTGTGGATATCTGCTTTGCGGGAGTTTGTATTCGGTATTTGGCGGACATTACCGCCGTTGCCGCCGTATTTTCCGCCGCGCTTTGGCTCGACCTCGATACGCGCGCCGCGTCGCTTTCGCACGGCAAACGGTTCGCGGTGTATGCGGTGATCGCTTTGCTGTTCTTTGTGACGATCCTTGTCGGCACACTGCTGATTTTTGAAAACGAACGGCGCTATCTTTTGCAGCCGACCGTATAAAATCAAATCCCTTCGGGAAAATCAAGGCGGCGGATCTTTTGAGAGCCGCCGTTTGTTTTTGCTTTGCTAAAAGGAACCCCGGGTTTGGAAGAAATATGCTTTGAAAAGGTATCTCTAAAAAGCAACCCTCTTATCCGGAATTTCAATCGGAAAAGAGGGCTCGATGCATTTAATCATTATAAAACGAAAAAGCTTTTTCGTAAAGCGTTCTTGTTTGGGCTTCGTCTCCCCACGACAAAGCATCATCTGCATAGCACAACGTCCAAAACAGCTCTGTTTGCGCAAGCTCGGAAGGAATATCGTGCCACAGCAGCGCGCAGTGTTTGCCGAAATCCGCAATGCTAAAAGTATTAGCATTATAGACGCTTTCTAATCCGGCAAACAGGCGCTTTCCAAATGTATCTGCGTTTATTCCGGCACAGGAATCGCCCCAATAGCGCATAAAGCATCCCTTTGTGCTGCGAAAATCATGCGAGCATGCTTCCGGTTCTAATAAAAAACTGTTGTTGGGATCATTTAGGAATGTTTCGTTCAGCAATGCTTCGTATCGCTCTTCAGAGTTAAATCCGTGCAGCCCTAAAAGGAACTCTGCATACAAATCTTCCATCATGTTATGTTCGCTATCTTCCTTGTGAGAATAAGAAATAGGGTACCATTTAATGATTAGGATAGGATGCAGGTAGGATTATTCCGCCGGCTGCATGTGCACAAAGTCGGAGGACTCTTTTTCGTCGAGCGACACCCACTCGGGCTTTTGCACCATGATGCGCACCGCGTGCTTTAAGGTGGTGGCTTCCACCTCCGTTTGGTCGCCGCCGAACTCGCCGTCGAGCGTAAAGGGCGTAGGCGTATCAAACATGAACTTGATGTGCTTGCAGTGACGGATGGTCACAAGCTTGTTGTCCGCCACGGTCTTGCTGGCCATGGCGTTGGCAAGCGACAGGATCTCGGCGGGGTTTTTGAACATTTCCACGAGCACCAGCTCATGCAGCCCGTCGTCAAATTCCACGCCCATATTGTGCAGCACCGGCATGCCGCCGACACCGTAGGAGTTGGACGCCGCGCCGTAAAAATAGTCGCCCTCGAAAAATTCCCCGTCCGCTTCCACGCGCGCGTGGTACGGCTTCATGTGGAAGAAATCATGCACCGCCTGCAAATAATAGGCGTTTTTGCCGAGGATGTTTTTTGCCTTTTGATTCGCGGAATACGAAATCGCCGTGAAGTTGCCGAACGCCGCGACATAAATGAAAAATTCATCGCCGAATTTCCCAATGTCCACGGGCTTAGGCTCGCCGTTGATGATCGCCTCCACCGCCGCGAATACATCGGTCGGGATCTCCAAAGAGTGCGCAAAGTCGTTGGTTGAACCCATCGGCAGATACCCGACGGGGATATCCGTCCCGAGGCTCATGATGCCGCAGATCGTCTCTTTGAGCGTGCCGTCGCCGCCGCAGCAGACCACGATGTCAAATTCCCGCCCGCGGGTGCGCACGATCTCATAGGCATTTTTGTTGATCTGCGTGCAGCAGGCGGTCACGCTGTAGCCCGCCTGATCAAAACGGTTGATGATCCGCATCATGTATTGCTTCGCCAGCTTCTTCCCCGAAACGGGGTTGACCACCAGCAGCATTTTTTGCTTGTTTTCTTCCGCCATCTCCGTCACCTCAAAGCCCTCAGTTAAAAGTGCAGCTTTTCGCCCACGTACGCCGCAAGAGAATCTACGGGAATGCGCACCTGCTCCATTGTATCGCGGTCGCGCACTGTTACGCTGTTATCCTCGCCGCTTTCAAAGTCATAGGTGATGCAAAGCGGCGTGCCGATCTCATCCTGCCGGCGGTAACGCTTGCCGATGGAGCCCGTCTCGTCGAAATCAACCATGAATTCCTTTTGCAGGCGTTCGTAAATAGGCATTGCTTCAGCAGAGAGCTTCTTGGAAAGCGGCAGCACCGCCGCTTTGTACGGCGCGACAACGGGATTCAAGTGCAGCACCACGCGCGTGTCGTTCTTTTCGGCGTCGAGCACTTCTTCGTCATACGCTTCGCACAGCAGCGCGAGCACCGTGCGGTCCAGACCGTAGGTGGATTCGATGATGTAGGGGATGAAGCGCTCGTTCGTCTCGGGGTCGAGATATTCCATCTTCTGCCCGCTGTATTCCTGATGGCGCTTCAAGTCGAAGTCTGTGCGGTTGTGCGTGCCGTTGATCTCGCCCCAGCCGAACGGGAACAGGAATTCGATGTCGCACGCAGCTTTTGCGTAGTGCGCGAGCTTTTCATGGTCGTGGAAGCGCAGGTGTTCGGGCGCAATGCCGAGATCCTCAAAATATTTCCGGCCGTAAGCCTTGAAATATTCGTACAGCTCGGCGTCCGAGCCCTCTTTGCAGAAGGTTTGGAACTCCATCTGCTCGAATTCAATGGTGCGGAACGTAAAGTTGCCGGGCGTGATCTCGTTGCGGAACGCCTTGCCGATCTGCCCGATGGAAAACGGGAGTTTTGCACGCATGCTGCGCTGGACGTTCAGATAGTTCACATATTCGCCCTGCGCGTTTTCAGGACGCAGGTAGATGATGCTTTTTGCATCATTCGTCACACCGCGGAAGGTCTGGAACATCAGGTTGAATTCCCGAATGGGCGTGAAGTTGTGTTTGCCGCAGTGCGGGCAGGGGATGGCGTGCGCCTTGATAAACTCGAACATCTCCTCTTTGGTCATCCCGTCCGCGTGGGCGTTCGGGTCAAAATCATCGATCAGATTGTCCGCACGGTGGCGCATCTTGCATTCCTTGCAGTCCAAAAGCGGGTCGGAAAAGCTCGCAACATGGCCGCTTGCCTCCCAAACGCGCGGGTGCATAAGAATGTCCGCGTCCACCTCATAGCTGTTCTTGCGTTCTTGAATGAAGCGCTTGCGCCAGGTATCCTTGACGTTATTTTTCATGCGCGCGCCCAAAGGGCCGTAATCCCAGGTGTTTGCAAGGCCGCCATAAATTTCGCTGCCCGCGAAGATGAAGCCCCTGTTTTTGCACAGCGCTACGATTTTTTCCATGGTTTTTTCGGTATTGCTCAGCATAAGAACCGTCCTTTTCCCCTTTCGGACGAAAGGTTTCTGAAAGATAATTCTATCCCATAAAAAATATACTGTCAAGGAAAATCCCAACATTTTGACAAGTTTTCAATTTCTGTCGATTGGCACAGCGCACTGCTCGGATCGCCTTATACATCCGGCTGTAAAAAAGAAAAAGGGAAAAAGATAAAAATTACGGTTGACATTTTGAAAAAGCAGAGGTATAATCTGTATTGCTGTTTGGGCCCGTAGCTCAGCTGGGAGAGCGTACGGTTCGCATCCGTAAGGTCGAGAGTTCGATCCTCTTCGGGTCCACCATAATAGGAACATAAAAAAGATATGTTCCGCAAAAACCCCGATTTTATCGGGGTTTTTTGCTGCCCAAACGCCGGGATTTCAAGATGCATATTCGCAGATATAAAACGGTTGTTTTTGCTTTGCGGATAGAATTGAACTCCCGTACAACAGAATAACTGCTTCAAACGGCAGACAAGTCGCTAAAAACTTGTCTGCCTTTTTTGCGTTACACCGCCCGAAGTTTTGCAAAAGACTTCGGGCTTTTTTCATTGCGTAAGCAACAAGGTTCCGGGGTACCCGCCCGCAATCTTTGATTGCGCAGGCGGGTCGGGTTCTTATTTCACGAAAAGGAGCTGATAAAATGTACTTTACCAATACCCCCGCCCTCAACAGTATGGAGGCGATCATGAAAAAACTGCCCTACGGCACACAGAAAGGCGGAGGTCGGTTTCGCAGATCGTATCAATACACCAAGAAAGACTGCGATTGCAGACTTTGTCTCTACTACAGAAAAAGAAGAGATGCACCTTGACGCTCTGTCCTGTGTTGGAAATCCGGCTTGGATGCGGCGCAGCTACTATTGGCGATGCGGTAAAAGCTGTTTTCAAAGATGCCCAAAATACAGCATTCCAAAAACGCCTGTCACAAATATACCACCGAAAGGATGATGCAGAAATGATATTTCAAAACAACAGGCATAAGCAGATTTTTGAAGCCGAGCGATTGTCTCTGCGAAAGCCCGGTAAAAAGACTCTCGCTGTTTTGTATCTGCTGACTGCCGACCATACTCTGTGGATAAAAACAAAACACCTATTCACTCCAAACGGAAAAGTGGATTTAAAAAGCGTCCGTCTCGGAAATGTTTCCACAGACAGCTATGCCCTATGGAAAGCAGTTAAGGAACTGCAGACCGGCGAGAAACAAATATCGCTGTGCGAGCTGGCGGACAGCGGCATCGTATCCGACAACGCTTTCCGTCTGATTGTGCAGGCAGCAGCTATCGCCCGCTTTGGTACTGCAGTCTTAAATAATACGGAGGTGCGTTATGTCTGAAAATCATAGCTTTGAAGAACAGCAGATTGGAGGGATATGCTACACCTCCCGTGAAAAACTGATTCGCGCCATCACCAAGCAATACCCGCAGGAAAAGAAACCGTATCCCCGTGCGGGAAACGCCTCCGGCGGTCAATCCATGACAGAGCCTGCCGAAGCTACAACAGCACAGGAGATAAACCACGCGGCACAACAGGTAAAAGCACCAAAGCCTGTGCGCACGGGATAAGGAGGTGTTCACTTGCCGTATTTTTCAAAGCTCTATCAGACCGAGCTGCCGCATCGGGCAAAGCTCGTATATATCTACCTTCACGACAGGATGGATAAAGAGAAAAAAGCGTGGCCGGGTATCAAAACCATAGCCGCAGATTTGTCCCTGTCCCGCAGTACCGTCAAACGGGCTATAAAGGATTTGGAGAAAGCTGCCCTGATACGAAAAGAGCCGCACTACCGGGAAAACGGCAGTGCGACCTCCAATCGTTACTATCTGCTTTAGAAATTATATTTTTACGCCAAGGGAGAAGTCTGCCTGTTCGGGGTCCCCGCAAAGTCGTAATGACTTTGTGGGGAGAGGACGAGCAGCGAAGTGAGCGAGCTTTTGCCGTTTTACGGCGAAACGAACGATACGCAGCTTGCGGGGACGAAGTGAACCCAGCACCGGTTCACCGTGGACTCCCCTAACAACTCACTTTAAGAGAGATTACAGCAGAAGAGAAAAGGACAAGTTGATGGATTGTTTTCAAGAAAATATAAATATCTTTTTTTATGAGTTCATACAAATAATATTTTCACTTGACAAACTTTTTCTGCCCGTGTATAATAACAGTGTTATATAACATTGTTACACGGAGGCTGCCATGGAAGAAAAATCACCGGACACATTGAGAAAAATACAACAGGCCGCCATGGAAGAATTTTCTGACAAGGGTTTCCTCGGCGCATCCCTGCGGCAGATCGTAAAAAAAGCCGGCGTTACCACCGGGGCGTTCTATGGCTATTTTTCCAGCAAAGAGGCTTTATTCACCGCCATTGTGGAACCACATGCCGCCGCCCTGATGGGGAAGTTTATGGAGACTCAGACTTCCTTTGCTGAGTTGCCTGACGAGCAGCAGCCGGAGCACATGGGGGTGGAGTCTTCCTACTGTGTCCACTGGATGGTAGATTACATCTGCCGACACAGGGAGCCGGTAAAATTGTTGCTCTGCCGGTCAGAGGGCACCAGCTACGAGCACTTCGTCCACAATATGGTGGAGGTCGAAGTGGAGTACACGATAAAATACATGGAAGTCCTCCGCCGCCTTGGGCGGGACATCCCGGAGCTGGATGAGCAGATGTGCCATATCATCGCCAGCGGGATGTTCAACGGCATCTTTGAGATCGTGGTACACGATATGCCAAGAGATCGGGCACTGCGCTATGTGGACCAGTTGCGGGACTTCTACACAGCCGGATGGCTGAAAATGATGGGGCAATAGCCCCCATCTTTTTTGCATAACGGTTAGTTATTGCTAACTTTATGATATGATGACAAAAACCGAAAAGGAGGGTTCTTTTTGAAAGCAAAAAAACAAAGCAGCCTTGCCCGCATCCTGGGCTATGCGGGCGGGCACAAAAATCTCACCCTGCTGGGCTGTATTCTTTCCGCTCTGTCTGCAGTGCTGGGGCTAATCCCTTATGTCTGCGTCTGGCTGGCGGCAAGAAATGTGCTGGAAGTCTGGCCGGGTCTTGACGGGGTGTCTGATCTGGCCCGCTGGGGCTGGACGGCGGTATGGACAGCCATCGGCAGTATCGCCCTGTACTTTGCGGCGCTCATGTCTACCCATATCGCGGCTTTCCGCACTGCCCGGAACATCCGCCGCACTGCCATGGCCCATGTGCTGAAGCTGCCTCTGGGGTTCTTTACGGGGAATCAATCCGGGCGGCTCAGGAAGCTCATCGATGACAACGCCGGACTTACGGAGGATCTGCTGGCCCATAAGCTCCCCGATCTGGCAGGAACCGTGGTCACGCCTATCGCGGCCATCGTGATGCTGTTCCTATTTGACTGGAAAATGGGGCTGTTGTGCCTGATCACCATGGTGCTGGCCCTGCTATCCATGTGCTTGATGATGGGCGGTAAAAACGCCGGCTTTTTCCATCGTTATCAGCAGGAAATCGAACGCATGAGCGGCGAGGCGGTAGAGTATGTCCGGGGCATCCCGGTGGTAAAGATGTTCCAGCAGACGGTCTACTCTTTCAAGGCTTTTTACGCAGCCATCAAGGATTACAGCGAACTGGCCAGTCAGTATGCCATGAGCTGCCGTGTGGGGCAGACCTGTTTCCTGACATTTATCAATGGAGCCTTTGCCCTGCTGATCCCGGCGGCACTGCTGCTGGCGTCCGGCGGGGATGTGCGCACGGTGCTTGTCAACTTTATCTTCTATGCCTTGTTCGCTCCCGCCTGCGGTCAGATGATCAACCGGATCATGTATATGAGCGAGGCTGTCATGGAAGCAGACGAAGCCGTGGGCCGTCTGGATGAAATCCTCGGCCAGAAACCCATGGAAGAATCAAAAGTACAGAAACATCCGGCAAACGCCGCCGTCTCTTTCGACCATGTGACCTTCACCTATCCCGGCGCTGACCGGCCTGCGCTGGAGGATGTGTCCTTCTCCGTCCAGCCCGGCCAGGTAACGGCGCTGGTAGGGCCATCCGGCGGGGGCAAGACCACTGCCGCCAGCCTGATCCCCCGCTTTTGGGACGCAGACAGCGGCAGCGTTTCCATTGGCGGCGCCAATGTAAAGGAAATGGACACAGAAGACCTGATGAAGCAGGTGGCCTTTGTCTTTCAGGATACCCGGCTGTTTAAGGAGAGCCTTCTGGAAAATATCCGGGCCGCCCGGCCGGAGGCTTCCAGGAATGAGGTGCTGGCAGCCGCTCATGCCGCCCAGTGCGATGATGTTTTGGAAAAGCTGCCCCAGGGTCTTGACACTGTGGTGGGAACAAAGGGCGTTTATCTATCCGGCGGCGAACAGCAGCGCATCGCCCTGGCCCGTGCCATTTTGAAAAATGCGCCCATTGTAGTGCTGGACGAGGCCACCGCTTTTGCCGACCCGGAAAATGAGCATCAGATTCAGAAAGCGTTTGAAGCGCTGACTCGGAACAAAACTGTGCTGATGATTGCCCACCGACTGTCCACGGTACAGGATGCGGATAACATCATCGTCCTAAGCGACGGGAAGATTGCCGAACAGGGAAATCACCGTGATCTGTTGCAGAAAAACGGCGTCTACGCCGCCATGTGGGCGGACTATCAGCGCAGCGCCCAATGGAAAGTGGGAAAGGAGGCAGCGGTATGACGAAGAAATTACAACACTTATTTGCGCTCAGTGAAAAAGGGGCAAAGGATCTGGTGAAAGCCGTTATCTGGTGTTTTATATGCAATGTGGCCCTCATGCTCCCTATCGGTGCAGTCCTGTTCACAGCGCAGCACCTTCTCGGCTGCCTGGAAAACGGCGGCAGCCCTATGGAGGACTTCTGGATCTATGTGGGCTTTGCCTTGGCAGTTCTTGTCCTGCTGTTCATCCTCCATTGGTTTCAGTATGCCTCGCTGTATCTGGCAACCTATAAAGAGAGCGCCAACCGCCGGGTGAGCCTGGCGGAAACCCTGCGCCGGCTTCCCCTGTCCTTTTTCGGGAACCGGGATTTGAGCGACCTTACATCCACCATGATCGCCGACTGCTCCAGCCTGGATCAGATGTTCTCCCACTATGTGCCCCAGTTGTTTGCCTCCATCGGCTCCACGCTGGTAATCGGTGTCGCCATGTTCCTGTATGACTGGCGGATGGCGCTGGCTATCTTGTGGGTGGTACCGGTGGCAATACTGCTGACGGCAGGAAGTAAGAAAATTCAGGATTCCTTTGGGACAAAAAATATTCTGAATAAGCGGGCGGTGGCCGACTGCATTCAGGAGGGGCTGGAGACGATCCGGGATATAAAAGCCTGCAGCCGCCAGGAAGTCTATATGGGGAAGCTGGAGGAAAGGCTGGCTGCCATGGAAAAGGGCTCCATCCATTCGGAACTTGCCACCGGCGTGTTTGTTTGTTCCGCACAGGCGTTCCTTCGTCTGGGGCTGGCAACTACCATCCTGACCGGCGGGGCGCTTCTGGCAGCCGGAGAGCTTTCCTTCCTCTACTTCCTGGGGTTCCTCTTCGCAGCCGCCCGGCTATATGACCCGCTTGGGTTGGTCTTGCAGAATATTGCCGCCACCTTCAACACCAAGCTGCAGATCGAACGGATGCGCTCCATTTTGGAACAGCCGGTGCAGGAAGGTACGGAAGAATTTACACCGCAAAATTATGACATCACCTTTGACCACGTTTCCTTTGCCTATCGGGAGGGGGACGGTGTGCTGGAGGATGTGAGCTTCACCGCCAAACAGGGAGAAGTGACCGCGCTCATCGGTCCTTCCGGTGGAGGAAAATCTACCGCCTGCAAGCTGGCTGCCCGGTTCTGGGACGTCACCGGCGGAAAGGTATACCTGGGTGGAACGGACGTGTCCACGGTAGACCCGGAGACACTCCTGAGCTCCTACTCCATGGTATTCCAGGATGTGGTGCTGTTCCGGGATACAGTGATGGAGAATATCCGTCTGGGTCGCCGTGGAGCAACGGATGAAGAAGTCATCGCCGCCGCCAAAGCCGCCAGGTGCGATGAGTTTATTCAGAAACTTCCCCAAGGTTATCAGACCGTGATCGGCGAGAACGGCTCCACCCTCTCCGGTGGAGAACGGCAGCGGATCTCTATCGCCCGTGCTCTTTTGAAAAACGCACCGGTCATTCTCTTGGATGAAGCCACCGCCAGCCTGGATGTGGAGAATGAGAGCGCTGTTCAGGAAGCTCTCTCCCGCTTGCTCCAGGGCAAGACGGTGCTGGTCATCGCCCACCGGATGCGTACCGTAGCCGGTGCTGACCATATCGTAGTGCTGGAGGACGGTCATGTAGCTCAACAGGGAACCCCGGCAGAACTGATGGAACAGGGAGGCCTTTACCGACGTATGGTGGAACTCCAAAGAGAAACAGCACAGTGGAAGCTGGGCGTGTAACCGTTCCTCTTATCCCAAAGACATATTGCATAGCAAACTCCCTGCAAGAACTCAAGCCTTGCAGGGAGTTTGAAAATGTTCCTACTTCTTTTTCCAATGGAGCAGCAGGGCCGAATTGATGATAACCAGCACCGAGCCTGCGTTATGGACTAAGGCTCCGATCACCGGTCCAAGCAAACCTGTAATAGCAAGGACGATGGCGAGGAAATTCAGCCCCATGGAAAAGGTCAGATTCACTTTGATGGTCGTCATCATTCGTTTGGAAAGGGACAGCAGATGAGGCAGCTCGCGGATCTCATCGTCCACAAGGGCAATGTCTGCGGCGTCCACCGCAATATCGCTGCCAATGCCGCCCATAGCAATCCCGACATTTGCTTTTTTCAGTGCGGGCGCGTCGTTGATCCCGTCGCCGATCATGCAGACCGCATTCCCGTTTTCCTGATAGGCGCCGATACGGTTCAGCTTATCCTCAGGCAGGCAGTTGGCATAGACCTCACGGATCCCCAGCTGACCGGCGATTGCGCCGGCGGCATTCGGATGGTCGCCGGTCAGCAAAACGGGCTGAACGCCAATCTTGTCCAGCGCGGCGATCATATCCCTGCTTTCCTCTCTCACAGTATCGGAAAGAACAAGGTATCCGGCAAGAATATCATCCACCGCGATGTAGATCACGGCGCTTCCCGCATTCAGATAGGAGTCTGTTTCGGCCGTAATCTCTTTAGAGACGGCGACTCCCTTCAGAAGCTTCAAATTGCCCGCTTTCACCGTTTTCCCGCCGACGACAGCCAGGACGCCCTCGCCAAGGCGTATCTGGAAGCCTTCGCAGGCAGCAGGCTTTTTACCGTAACAGCGGACGACCGCTTTGCCGAGCGGATGCTCGCTCAGCTGCTCGGCTGCGGCGGCAAAATCAAACACCTCGTCCGCTGTGTAGCCCGGAACGGACTTCACAGCGGTAACCTTGGGCGTACCGTAGGTAAGGGTGCCCGTTTTATCAAAGGTAATCTTAGTTACTGCGGAAAGCCTTTCCAAAGCGTCGCCTTCCCGGACGAGAAAGCCGTGCTTCGTGGCGTTGCCGATTGCCGCCATGATCGCGGTAGGCGTTGCCAGCACCAGGGCGCAGGGGCAGAACACAACAAGAATGGTGACCGCCCGGATGATTTCACCAGTGAACGCCCAGGTAAGCCCTGCCGCAGAAAGAGCGATAACGACGATCCATGTGGCCCATCGGTCTGCAAGCCCGACGATCTTGGCCTTTCCCGCGTCGGCAGACTGCACCAGCCGGATCATACGCTGGATGGAGCTGTCTTCGCCGACCTTGGCAGCCCGCATTTCAAAAGCGCCGAACTGGTTCACCGTACCGGAGGATACCTCGTCGCCCGCCGTTTTATCCACCGGAAGAGATTCCCCTGTCATGACCGCCTGATTTACAGAGGTCTGTCCGGAAAGGATGACGCCGTCAACCGCAACGGTTTCGCCGGGCAGAACACGGATCACATCCCCGACTTTTACCTGTTCGGCAGGGACGATCGTTTCTGTACCGTCCAGAAGCACTCTGGCAGTCTGCGGAGTCAGGTGGACAAGCTTTTCGATGCCGGCCCGCGCCTTTGCAACCGTCAGATCCTCCAGCAGCGCGCCCAGCTGCATGATGAAAGCCACTTCGCCTGCGGCAAAATCCTCGCCGATGCAGACAGAGGCAATAAGCGCCAGAGATACCAGCACGTCGGCCTTGATGTCAAAAGCGGTAATCAGCCCGATTATAGCCTCCATAATGATTGGTACGCCGCAAAGGATAATGGCGACCCACGCCGCGTCGAAGGGCAGCGGGAGCAGGTCAAACAGGCTGATAATTAGGGAAAGGCCACTAAAGACAAGGAAAGCAATATCCTTTTTGAACCCGCCCAGCTCCAGGAAAGCTTCTGCTTTTTCGATTATTTTCTTCATAGGGAACCTCTTTTCTATACCTATGGGGGTATACCTATATTATACCCATATAGGTATCTGCTGTCAAGGCGGAAAAGAAAAAGACAGCCGCGAGGACTGCCTTCTACAAAAACAGACGTTACTGCATATTGGCAAAGCGTTCTACCGCTTTGGTGAATTTTTCAATCGTTGCGTCTGCATCCCCGTGTTCGATGCCGTCGCGGACGCAGTGTTTGATATGCCCTTCCAGCACAACCTGCCCGGCTTTATTGAGCGCTGATTTTGCCGCGTTGATCTGAGAAAGGATATCCTCGCAGGGGATATCTTCGTCGATCATCCGGTCGATCGCCTGGATCTGTCCGATAATTTTTGCAAGCCTGCGGTGCAGATTTGGGGAATCCATGCATTGTTTCATATTCCATCCTCCATACCATTAGGGGTATATGTATTATAGCAGCTCATCTTAAAAAAGTCAATTTCGAAATAGCAGACAGAATCGAATTTAAACCTCTTGACAAACCGGGAGGGGCATGATATATTATTAGCAGTTAGCAATAACTAACCAAAACTCCCTAAAGCCTGAAACTGTATATAGAAAAAAGATGCCGGTTCGCTGCTTCAAAGCGCGCAGGTTTGTTTTCGTATACATTGAATAACAGGAAGAGGGGATTTTTTTATGTCTGAAAATCTGAACGGCATCCAGATCCAGCTGCTCTTGTATTTTCTGGAGGCGGAACCGAAAAAACGGACGGTGACCGACGCCGCCCGATATTTGAACAAACCGAAATCCACCCTGACGCATATCCTTGACAGCCTGGACGAACTGGCGCTGATGGAGCGCGTGGAGGGCAGAAAGTCGGTGCTGACCGCTGCGGGGAAAAGAACCGCGCAGGAGCTGCTGCACCAGCGGAAAATCCTGGAGCAATATATGCAGTACCAGGACATCCCGCCCGCGCAGGTAAAAGAGAACGCCCTGCGGGCACTGTCGGCGGGCTTTTCCGACGAGTTTATGGCGCGCCTTGCCGAGCAGGAGGGACGGATGCGTCTCAAGGAGATTTTTGCCGGGCACCGTGACTTCCACGGCGGCGAAATCTGCAATCACCTCAAGGACGGCAGCTATTACTTCCCATTCATCATTTACCGGGAGCAGATCAAGAACCACAACAACCTCTCCATGGCAAACAAAGGGTTTGAAAACCCCTGCGAGCTGATCGTGAAGGATCACGAGGGGCTGGTGTATCTGGCGGTGAAAACAGTGTCCGCCGAATCCATGTCCAGCGGCAAGAAAATGGAGGGCCGGGTCAACAAGATGCAGTACCTGTACGACGGCGAGTTCCGGGACGGCGGGATCGACGGGCGGTATGTATATTTTCCGGTGACGGCGCTGAACTTCATCGCCATGGGGAAAGGCCGGGATACCCTGCTGCACGGCAGCGTATGCCTGAAAATGCAGTGCAGCGTGGGAGATATGCATATGCCGGAAAGCACGGCGATTTTCACCATGTTCATCCACTGAAACAGGGCTGTCAAGGGCAAAATAAAAATTTTTTGAACCAGGTTTGGTACAAGTGCGGTTTTTCTTTTGCCATGCGGCTTTCAAGGCTTTTTCGGGCCGAAAAAAGGCCATTTGAACCGGGTTTGGTACAGAAAATCGATTGACAAGGAAAAGTCAACTGATTATACTGAAACTGCTTTAGGGATACTATGAACGGAAAAGGCGTGGAAATCGCTGGTAATGCGGCACTTCGGAAAACCCCGAAAGGGGCAATTTTTCAGAGGCTTAGTTAGCCTATGCTAACTAACGAAGGAAGTCTAAAATTCGATATACCAGGATGTGTGAGCAGGCAGCTCGCTCCCCTGACCAGAAACAAATAGAAGGAGGAGCAATGAGTCGTATTAAGGATTCGCCGTAGAAACGGCAAAATTTTTTATCAGACGGTTAGAAATCGCTAACCGACATACTCCCTTTCAGGGAGAAAACAACGAATGGAGGTTTTGTAAAAATGACAACAACAAAACAATCGTGGCTCAAGCGGAGTCTGGCAGTCCTGCTGGCCGTGATGATGGTCATGAGCATGGGCGTTGCCAATGCGTTTGCGGCTACGCTTACGCCTGAAACGCCGATTGAGAAAATTGATGTTCCCGCCGAGGATGGCGTATATTATGCAGATATTGACCTGATAAACGCCGCCAATGTCCAACAAGTGTCCATGGGAAATGCTGCGCTGCGTGGCAGTAGCAGCTTTGAAACCAACCATCCCGAAGATACGGATTACAGGGCAATTGTGGTAGTGAAGGATAATACCGCCACGGCCATTTTAGAGTTCATGCCGCTCGGATTCATAGGTATGCAAGGGTTCATGATGGAATTGGAAAGCGTGGACGCCAAGTATCTGACCGCGTTTGGCGGCGTTTTTGACACATATGGTCAGGACGGTGCCGCCTCTTTCACCACGACCCAAGCATTGACATATCACATGACCCAAAAGGGCGAACCGGTTTATGATATGTTCAATGACCCTGAATCCGAATCTGTCTATAATGGGAATGTAACGCGTCCCGCAGGGTATGGACACGAAAACGAGCGGCCGGTCGACATTGAAAACGTACCGTATCCGCATTTGATAGCGGTTGACGCCACGCCTGTCTGGGTTAAATTTGAAAATACGCAGGCTCCGATCTCCGCAGCGGAATACAATCGAAACAATGCGGCTTATGTACATGTATTTGTCCCCGTTATGTTTTCCATCATGCCGACTTCCGGTGACCAATATGCTCGGCTGCATGTGGATTGGACGAGTTTAGATAAAATTGAACAGCCCGAACAGAATTTGGAATACCGTCTGTACACCGCGTCCCAAATCGAACAGACGGCCTACACGCCCGAATCCTATCAGGCGTTCCAAAAAGACATGGAAGCGGTCACCTCGGAACTTAACAACATCTGGCCGTCTACCGACCTGGAAATGGGCACAAACGGCCAGCCGAAGCTGACACAGAAAGAATGGAATGCCGAAGAGCGCGCCGCGTTCGTGAAAAGAATTGACGAAGCGCAAAGCAAGCTGGAGCTTATCGGCGATAAAACCAATCTCAATGCGCTGATTGCTGAGGCTGAAGCGAAAAAGGAAACTGCCTATACGCCTTCCAGCTGGTCGGCTTTTGCCGCGGTTCTGCAAGACGCCAAAGCTGTACAGAGTGATGAAGATGCGGGGCAGAACGCGGTCAATTCCGCGGCTGAAGCGCTTACTAACGCCATGGAAGCACTTGTCCTGCGCGCAGATACATCCGAGCTTGCCGCTCTTGTACAGCAGGCAGAGCAGATAGAAAAGGGGGACTATACCGAAGCCTCCTTCCAAGCGCTGCAGCAGGCGATCACAGCAGCAAAAGAAGCTATTGCCGACGCGGATGTTTCGAGTGAAACGCTGGCTGTATGCAAACAACAGCTTCAGACAGCCTTGGATTCTCTTACCACCGACAGCGAAGAAGAGGAGCTCGACCGTTATACGCTGGAAGACGGCGTATACTCGGTTTACGGTGAGATGATCAAGACTAACCGTCAGGAAAAGTCCATGAGCAACGATGCCATCAACCATACCATTAAACTGACAGTAGAAGACGGTAAATATTATCTGACAATGGATTTCCACGGCCTGGCCTATCTCAACAAATTCGGCTATCTGGCGGAACTGTCCTATTATGACAATGGCTATACCTACGGCCAGTACGGCACTGTAGAAGGCACCTTGATTCCCGCTGCTGTCCTTTCCACCCAGAAGAACGCCGACGGCAGCGATGTGTACGATGAGTTCAACCAGGCGGGCGGCTCCTATGAAGGCAAGCTGTACCCAGACCAGATCAAGTTCCCGCTGGTAGCGGACGCCCTGGCAGATAAAGACGGCTATGTACCGCTGCACGTATTCGTGCCGGTCATGGAGGATATTTCCGCAGGTACCGGCGATCAGGATGTACTTCTGAAGCTGGATTGGTCCACTCTGAAGGAAACAACGGAAGATGACCCGGCATTTGAGCCGGAAGAACCGGTAGAGCAGTCCCCGGCTGTAGATTACACGGACGCTGCCACTGGCGTAAAGGTGAATGCGGACAAGGGCGTGTTTGACGAAGGCGTGCAGATCGTCGTTTCCGAAATCACCAAAGGCGCTGACTACGACGCTACTGTTTCTTCCCTCAGCGACGTGGGCAAAAAATTCAAGCTCTATGATGTGAAATTCCTGGATGCAGACGGCAATGAAGTAACTCCCAACGGTACGGTGAGCATCAGTTTCCCGATTGCGGCAGGCTATGATTCCGCGAATCTGGCGGTCTACCGTATGGATGACGGCGGCAAGGTGCTGGTAAGAGGCACAGTGGAGAACGGCTATTACACGGTTATCACCAAGACCGCCGGGACCTATGTGCTGGTGGAAAAAGGCAGCACCATCACCGATGCGGAAAACACGGCCAACATCCCCCAGACCGGCGACGACTCCAACGTGGCGGTGTTTGCTCTGCTGGCCTTGGCCGCTGCGGGCATGATGGGTGTTACTCTGGTGACCAGAAAGCGCAAGTCCAACGAAGCCTAAACAAAGGAGAAACAATATGACAAATACTGCATCAAAGCTCAAGCGGGCGCTGTGCAGTATGGTGGTGATGCTCGCCCTTGTGGCGGGCATTACTTCTATACCGGCATTAGCAGCATCTAACGGCATCTATACCGCAACCGCAACCTCCCACTACAAGCATCCGACCACCGGAAAAATCGAGGATTCCGGCGGCGAGGGTTCCTACGTCCTGGGCCAGTCCATGACCGAAAGCGCCTTGAACAAGGCTGCCTTGGTTGAAGTGGATCCGCAGGGTAATACCTTTGTTACCGTGCGGCTCAACCTTATGGATAATATCCGGAATCCGCAGTTTCAGGTGGACGGCAGCCGGAACGGGAATTTTTCATCGGTTTCTGCTACAGTCATGCAGGAGGATTTCACCAACAATACCACCGACTTCCGGATGCAGGTACCCAGCGAAAACGCCATCATCCGCTGCAATATGTACGTCATCCCCATGGGACGGGACGTGATCTTCTACATAACGGTTGGGAACCTCCAGTCCGGCTCCGGTGATTTCGTCACCAGCGTAAAGGTGGAACAGCCTGCACAGGAACCCGAGCCGGAGCAGTCTGACACCAGTGCATCTGCTGTCCAAACGCCCGCTTCCAGTACGTCGGACAGCCAAATGTCTTCCTCCACACCGGAGACTTCTTCCAGCGATACCGGCAGCGCATCTTCCGATGAAGACGAAGACGCGGTAATGGGTCTCGAAGAGTTCGACGCCTCCGGCAACAAGGTGAGCGATACTTCCACCGAAGCGGAGCAGGACAGCAGCACCGGCAATCCGGTGATCTGGTGGGTCATCGGTGGCATTGTGATTGTTGCCATTGCGGGAGGCTGTGTGTGGTACTTCTGCTTCTTCAGAAGGGGTAAGAACCTCTTTCAGAAAAAGTAAGGGAAGGTGCGGGCAATGAAACTCAAAAAAATCCTATCCCTTGTTTTAGCCGGTGTGATGGCGCTGTCCGTCACCGGCTGCGTCAACCAGCACCCGGAGGAAACCGGCAGTACAAACGCCAATGAAAGCGGTGAAGTCCGCCTGGTAGCCACCTCCCCGGCGGTAGCGCAGATCTGTAACCGGCTGAATCTTGACCTGGTGGGCATCTGCCAGTCCACCAGCGAGCTGCCGGAGCGGTACGACGGCGTTACCACGGTGGGCATGGCGATGAATCCGGATCTGGAGATCATTAAATCTCTTGACCCGGACTACATCCTGTCGCCGGCAACTCTGCAAAACGACCTGCAGCCCAAATACGCTTCCATCGGGGTCAGCTCCCTGTTTTTAAACCTCAAAAGCGTAGAAGGCATGTACGCCTCTATTGAAGGCTTAGGCGAGAAATTCGGCCGTGAGGAAGAAGCGGCTGTCATGCTGGAGGAATTCGATTCCTTTATGACAGAATTTGCAGAAAAAAACGCCGGTAAGGAATCCCCCAAGGTACTGGTGCTCATGGGCCTGCCCGGTTCCTACATTATTGCGACCGACAACAGCTATGTAGGCAGCCTGGTGAAGCTGGCAGGTGGTACGAACGTCTACGGCGACGGGGACGGACAGGAATTCCTGTTCGCTAACACCGAGGATATGAAAACCAAGGAGCCGGACGTGATCCTTCGGGCAGCCCACGGCCTGCCGGATGAGGCAAGGAAGATGTTTGCGGAGGAATTTGCCACCAACGACATCTGGCAGCACTTCAAGGCGGTGCAGGAAGGCCGGGTGTACGACCTGGATTCCGATCTGTTCAATATGAGCGCCAATTTCAGCTATGAGGAGGCGCTGAAAGCGCTGCAGCCCATGCTTTACGGCGAGGAATAGCCTTGAAAAAAACACAAGGCGGCCGGGCTTTTCCTGTCGGGGGAATCCCGGCCGTTTTTCCAAAAGGAGATTTTGCTTATGGTAAGCAACCGAAAGAAAATCCTCTCCTTTGTCATCACCGCTCTGGGGCTGCTGGCGCTTTTCCTGGTTGCCGTCAACACCGGCAGCCTGAAGGTAACGCCTCTGGAGCTGTTCAAAGGACTCTTTATTGAATACAACAAAAACGTGGCGACCATTTACGACCTGCGGTTTCCCCGCATCCTCATCGCCATCTTCGGCGGCGCGGCGACCGCCGTGTCCGGCGTGCTGCTGCAGGCTGTGATGAAAAACCCGCTGGCCGACCCCGGCATCATCGGCGTCAGCTCAGGTGCAAGCCTAACGGCGGTGCTCATTACCGCCTTTTTCCCGACCCTCTACTTTTTCACGCCCCTGTTTGCCTTCCTGGGCGGGATGGTCGCTTTCCTGCTGGTGTACTCCCTTTCGTGGAAGGGCGGCCTTTCGCCTCTGCGCATCATTCTCGTCGGCGTGGCGGTCAACGCCATGTTTACGGGGCTCATGAGTGCCTTCAACTCCGGCACAGGGAGCAATTATTCCGGCGTTGCCAGCATTGTCAACGCCAACATCACCATGAAAACCTGGGACGACTTTCAGACGCTCCTGCTTTATGTCATCATCGGGCTGATCGCCTCCGTCTTTGTGCTGGGACAGTGCAACCTGCTGGCACTGGAGGATAAAACGGCGCGGAGCCTTGGCGTGAACGTCACCCGCAGCCGGATCATCATTTCGGTGATTGCGGTGCTGCTGGCCAGTATTTCCACCGCCGTCATTGGCCCCATCAGTTTCCTGGGGCTTATTGTCCCGCATATCGCGAGGCTGCTGGTGGGGAGCAATCATAAAGTGCTGGTGCCCTATTCCATCCTGCTGGGGGCGTTTACCCTGCTGCTGGCGGACACCCTGGGACGCACCATTGCGGCGCCTTATGAGATCAGCGCAGCCATCATCATGTCGGTAGTGGGCGGTCCGTTCTTTATCCTGCTGTTGAGGAGGTCGAAGCAAAGCTATGGACAATAATGTGTTTACCGTCAAAAGCCTTTCCTTTGCCTACGGCAAACAGCAGGTGCTGAAGAATCTCGACCTGGAGCTTCACGAAGGGAAAATCACCACCCTCATCGGGGCCAACGGCTGCGGCAAGAGTACACTGTTCAATTTAATGACCAAAAACCTTCGTCCGGACGAGGGCGAAATTTTCCTGCGGGACGGCGATATCGCCGGGATGCGGCTGAAAGATTTTGCCAAAGAGGTCTCCATCGTCCACCAGTACAACACCGCTCCGGTGGATCTGAGCGTGGAAAAGCTGGTGGGCTACGGAAGAACGCCCTATCACACCATGGGGCTTTCACCCGATCCCAAAGAAGATGAGGAAAAAATCCGCCGTGCCATGGAGATCACCCATACATACAAGCATAGGGATAAACCGGTATCCGAGCTTTCCGGCGGACAGAAACAGCGGGTATGGATCGCTATGGCGCTGGCGCAGGATACGAAGGTGCTGTTCCTGGACGAACCAACCACCTATCTGGATATCCGGTACCAGCTGCAAATTTTAAAACTCATCCGGCAGTTAAACCGGGAGTTCGGCATCACCATTGTCATGGTGCTCCACGACATTAACCAGTCGCTGTATTACAGCGATGAGATCGTCGCCATGAAGGATGGCAGAATGATCGCCCACGGCCTGCCGGAGGAAATCCTCACAAGCGAACTGGTCAGGGAAGTTTATGATGTGAATCTGGATATCCGGATCGTAGACGGCAAGCCCTTTGTCATTCCGGTGTAAACATCAGGAAAGGAGATGCCTGTGTGAAACTCAGACGTACCACAGAAGATTATCTGAAAACCATCTATATCCTCTCCAAAACCGGGGAGGTTCACGGCGCTGCGATTGCCGAACGGCTGGGCGTCTCCCGACCAACCGTTTCCATTTCCCTGAAAGCGCTGAAACAGGAAGGATACATCACTCAGGATGACAGCAGTGCTGTCCGGCTGACGGAAACAGGATTAGAAATCGCAAGAGCCACCTACGAGCGGCACCAGACTTTTCAGTCTTTGCTGGAAAATCTGGGTGTGGACGGGAAAACAGCCGCGGCAGACGCCTGCCTCATGGAGCACGCCGTCAGCCCGGAAAGCTACGAGGCAATCAAGGGGCTGGCAAAAAGAAAGAAGGCGGACGGGGATGAATGATGCGATGCAGTCTCTGGGATACGGCCTATTGGCCGTCCTGTTTTCAGCGGCCATCCTTGCGCTATGCGCGGTCATCAAAAAGGCTGCAAAAAATTTTTTAAAGGGCGGACGAAACCATGATGATCAACAAACGGCTCATCGGCACGGTAGCTGAGAGCAAAAAATACATCGCCGGGAACGTCATATTGCAGTGGTGTTCCCTGGCGGCGAACATCGCCATGATGTTCAGCATCACAAACCTGTTTGCCGGGCTTTATTACGGCAGTACCGGTTCCTCTGCCCTGTGGACGACGGCAGTTGTGGTGGTACTGGCGCTCCTTATCCGGTTTCTATGCACCACCGGGGCTTCCAGAATGAGCTATCTTTCCTCCAAAGCGGTCAAGAAAATCCTGCGGGAGCGGATTTACGAAAAGCTGCTGCGGCTGGGCGCCTCCTACAACGAGCAGGTGAAAACCTCCGAGGTGGTACAGGTGGCGGTGGAAGGCGTAGACCAGCTGGAAACCTACTTCGGCGCTTACCTGCCTCAATTCTTTTATTCGATGTTAGCTCCCTTGACATTATTCGTAGTGCTTTGCTTTATCAATGTCCCCTCGGCAATTGTACTGCTCATTTGCGTGCCACTGATTCCCATAGCCATTGCCGCAGTGCAGACCTGGGCGAAAAAGCTGCTCTCGAAATACTGGGGGCAGTACACCGCCCTGGGGGATACCTTCCTTGAAAATTTACAGGGGCTGACGACCCTCAAAATCTATCAGGCGGACGAATTCAAAAACAAAGAGATGAACGCGGAGGCCGAGAAATTCCGCAAAATCACCATGAAGGTACTCACCATGCAGCTTAACTCCATTACCATCATGGATTTGATTGCATACGGCGGGGCGGCGCTGGGGGTCATCATGGCGGTGACGCAGTATATGGGTAACCACGTATCGCTGGCCGGCTGCCTGCTGATCATCCTGCTGGCAGCGGATTTCTTCCTTCCTATGCGGCAGCTCGGCTCCTTCTTCCACATCGCCATGAACGGCATGGCCGCCAGCGACAAGATCTTCCGCTTGCTGGATCTTCCGGAACACAAACAGGAGGTTTCCGAGAGCTTCCCGTCACAGCATGGCATCGCCTGCTCCGGCCTGCGGTTTTCCTATGAGCCGGACCGGGAGATTCTGCACGGCGTGGATTTGCAGTTCCCCCAGGGCAGCTTCACGGCTTTGGTTGGGGAAAGCGGCTGTGGAAAATCCACCATTGCCGCCATCTTGATGGGACGGAACAAGGGATATACCGGCTCGGTCACCATCGGCGGCGTGGAACTGCGGGAAGTGAACGAAAGCTCTCTGCTGCGGAATATCACCTATGTCAGCCATCAGAGCTATCTGTTCAAGGGTACGGTGCGGGACAACCTGCTCATGGGTAAGCCTTCCGCGTCCGATGACGAGCTGTGGGCGGTGCTGGAACGGGTGAACCTTGCCGGATTCCTGAAAGCGGAGCAGGGGCTGGATACTCACCTGCTCGAAAAGGCGTCGAACCTGTCTGGCGGGCAATGTCAGCGGCTGGCGCTGGCACGGGCGCTCTTACACGACAGCCCGGTATACATCTTTGACGAGGCCACCTCCAACATCGACGTGGAAAGCGAAAACGACATCATGGCAGAAATCCACCGGCTGGCAAGGGGCAAGACGGTGATCCTCATTTCTCACCGGCTGGCGAATGTGGTGCGAGCGGACAACATCTATGTGCTGGATGGCGGAAACATCGCCGAACACGGCAGCCATGCGGAACTCTTGAAAAGCGATGGCTTGTACGAGCGCTTGTGGAACGCCCAGCAGACGCTGGAAAACTACGGAAAGGACGGTGAACGCGCATGAATACCGGCATGAAAAAACGAAGCGGCTTCCAGGTGATGGCACGATTGATTGGGCTGGTGAAACCCTTGACCGGGTTTATGTTCTTGGCTGTCCTTATGGGACTCGTGGGCCATCTCTGCGCCGCCTTTATCACCATCTTCGGCGGCTATGCGGTGCTGGAAGCGCTGCGGTTCGATACTCCCTTCACCCTGACCGCCCTGTTTGTCTGTGTGGTGGTGTTTGCCATCGTGCGGGGCTTTTTGCGGTATGCGGAACAGGCCTGCAACCACTTTATCGCCTTTAAATTATTAGCGCTTCTGCGTGATAAGGTGTTCCATGCGCTGCGGCGGCTCTGCCCTGCCAAGCTGGAGGGCCGGGACAAGGGCGACTTGATTTCGGTCATCACCTCCGACATTGAACTGCTGGAGGTCTTCTACGCCCATACCATCTCCCCGGCGGCCATAGCGTTCTTGTTTACGATTATCATGTGCCTGTTTATCGGCTCCTTTCACTGGCTGCTGGGTCTCATCGCGCTGGCGGCGTATCTCGTGGTTGGAATCGTCATTCCCCTTGCCACCTCCAAGTTCAGCGGGGACGATGGGATTCGGTTCCGTACCAAATCCGGGGAACTTTCCGGCTTTGTGCTGGACAGCCTGCGTGGGCTTTCGGAAACCCTGCAATATGGGCAGGGCAAAAAGCGGCTGGCACAGATGAATGAAAAAACCGATGGCCTTGCCAAAGACGAGGAACGGATGAAACGCACCTCCGGCCGCAATTCGGCAGTAACCAACACGGTGGTGCTGGCTTTTGACCTTGTGATGCTGTTTGTTTCCGCCTTGCTCTGCCAAAGCGGAGCGGTAGGCTTTGACGGGGTGTTGATCCCCACTATCGCCCTCTTTTCTTCCTTTGGCCCGGTCATCGCCTTGGCGGCGCTGGGAAGCACTCTGCAGAACACCTTTGCGGCGGGCAACCGGGTGCTGGACATCCTGGACGAAATCCCGGTGGTGGAAGAAGTCGTTGGAAGGCCGGAAATCGCTTTCACGGGCGCGGCGGCGGAACACGTCACCTTTTCCTACGGGAGCGAAACCATCCTTTCGGATGTATCGGTGGAGATACCGGAACACAGCGTCGTGGGTATTGTGGGCCGCAGCGGCAGCGGCAAATCCACTTTGCTCAAGCTGCTGATGCGGTTCTGGGACGTGCAGAAAGGCAGCGTAACGCTTTCCGGCACAAGGGTTGCGGATATCGATACGAACAATCTGCGGGAGATGGAGAGCTTCGTCACCCAGGAGACCCACCTGTTCCACGACAGCATCAAAAACAACCTGCGGATTGCCAAACTGGACGCCACGGACGAGGAAATCGAGGCGGCCTGCAAAAAGGCGTCGGTGCATGATTTCATTATGACCTTACCCAAGGGATACGACACCCCGGTGGGCGAGCTGGGGGATACCCTCTCCGGCGGGGAGCGGCAGCGGCTGGGTCTGGCAAGAGCTTTCCTGCACGACGCACCCTTCTTATTGCTGGACGAACCGACCAGTAACCTGGACAGCTTAAACGAAGCGGTTATCTTAAAATCCCTCCACGAGGAACGGGAGGGAAAAACGGTGATGCTGGTTTCCCACCGCCAGTCCACCATGCGGATTGCGGATACCGTCTATTCCGTTGAGCAAGGGAGGATGAGCTGATGCGGAAAGGAAAAAATCATATGAAACCGGATTATAAGAATTGGGTGCCCAAAGGAATGATGTGGACGTTGATGCTGGTTTCAGCTATTATTCTTGCCTGTTTCCTTTTGTTCGGCGTATGCGGGATCGGCGTGCAGGGCGGGCTCCGTCTTGCGCTGGGTCTTCTATTCGGAATCGCCTTTTTGTTTTGTGGTGGCTGCGCTGCATGGTGTATCTGCGCTTACAAAGCCTTTTCTTATGAAGGGAAAAGAAAGCTGTCCAAACAGATTGTGGAAGGAATAGCAAAATATGTCCGTCTGCCGGACGGAGGACACGGACTGGACGTTGGCTGCGGCAGCGGCGCTCTGACTATCGCCTGTGCAAAAGGCAATCCACAGGGGAAAATGGTCGGGATCGACCGCTGGGGAAAGGAATATGCTTCCTTTAACAAACGCCTGTGCGAGAGCAATGCCGAAGCAGAAGGCGTCAAAAACACACGCTTTTTATGTGGGAATGCTATACGGCTGGATTTTCCCGATGAGAGCTTCGATGCCGTGACCAGCAATTATGTGTATCACAATATAGCCCGCGCAGACAAACAGGCCCTGCTGATAGAAACCCTGCGCGTCTTGAAAAAAGGCGGTGTTTTTGCCATACACGACCTGATGTCTCCCACACGGTATGGGGATATGCAGGCGTTTGTGGAAAGGTTGAAGGAGCAGGGATATGAACAGGTGGAACTAATCGATACGACAAAAGGAATGTTCATGAGCTCCAAAGAAGCAAAACAGCTAATGCTTTGCGGTTCGACATTGCTTGTCGGGAAGAAATAGAAAAAATCGATAGAGGGTGAATTTATGAAACTGAAACGGTTGATATTTCTAATTCTGGGCTTTCTCTGCCTGGGGCTTGGATGCATTGGTGTAGCGCTGCCCATTCTGCCTACGGTGCCGTTTTTTCTGGCGACGGTGTTCTGCTTTGCCAACTCCTCCCAAAAGCTTCACGACTGGTTTGTCAGTACGAAACTTTACAAAAAGCACCTGGAATCCTTTGTAAAGAAAAAGGGCATGACGGTACAGACCAAGCTGGGCATCATCATCCCGGTGACGCTGGTAATGGGAATTGGCTTCTTCATGATGATGCGGGCCGGCGTAATCGTACCCAGCGTGATCCTCGCCATCGTCTGGGTCTGCCACATTATTTATTTTGTGTTCGGGGTCAAGACCATACGAAAAGGGAAAATCGAGAAAACAAGGGAAAAGATTTTTGCAAAGGGTTTCTATAAAGATAATGGTCAATAAAAACAGGGCGTGATATATCTTCAAATATTTGTGGGATCACACCGATGAGGAGCATCCCGCCACCACGGCGGATATCATAGCATATCTCGCCTCCCTGGGCATCTCCACTACCCGCAAGACGGTGGCAGAGGACGCTGCCGAGCTGCAAAACAGCGGCTTTGATGTGGTCTGCAACCGTAGCCGCCAGAACGAATACTTCATCGGGACAAGGCATCTGGAGCTTGCCGAGCTAAAACTGCTGGTGGACGCGGTGCAGGCAGCAAGGTTTATTTCCCCCAAAAAGAGCCGTGAGCTGATCGGAAAGGTGACGGGGCTTACAAGCCCCCATCAGAGAGAGCCTCAGGCGCAGCCTCTTTGTGGACGGCAAGGTAAAAACAGGCAATGAGGCCGTCTATTATGCCGTGGACATCCTGCATACGGCGATCCAGCAGCAGAAAACCGTCATGTTCAAATATATCGAATACACCCCACAGAAGAAAAAGCGGTACAAGCACGGCGGACGTGTGTATGTCCTCTCTCCTTACGATATGGTCTGGAACAGCGATGCCTACTACGTGTGCGGCTACTCCAAGAGCCACGGCAAGGTGGTCACCTTCCGGGTAGACCGCTTCGGGGAGCAGGTACAAACGGGACGGTATGACAGCAGCCATTTCACCGCCCGCGTACAGGTATCGGTCAGCCCTACCTTTTACGCTTGGGTGTTCACCTACGGCGGGCAGATCGAAATTCTGTCGCTCGAACCGGTAAGGCAGGAGTACGCACAGCGACTGCAGGCTGCCTTAAAACAATCGAAATAGCAGGAGAAAAATCGGGATGGGTTCTGAAACGCCCATCCCGATTTGACTTTTCCAAAACCTGTTGAAGCGGATGGGACAAACCGGTATAATATACCTAAGCTTTGCTTTTATAGCGAAGATGGTTGCAGAGGAATGCAACAAAAGTCCCGATAATATATCCGTCAAGGCATTAAAGAAAGCAATTCAGGAAGCAGACACGGCTATTGAAAATCTTTGGCGGGGCATTGAGCAGGGACAATCGGTCGAAATGCTGACGGAACGAATCAACAAAAGAAAAGCTGAAAAAGCTGAACTCGAAGAACAGCTTGCCATAGAGCAAAACAAAAAGATTTGCCTGACAGAGCCGCAGATCTATGCTTTTTTGGATTACGTCTGTGAAATGCCCGCAGATGATGTGAACAAGCACCGAGCCATTATCAACATCTTTGTTCATTCGATTTATCTGTATGACGATTATTTCACCTTGATCATCAATGCCAGCAGGAAGCCGCTGAGTATTGAGAACATCCCGCTGGACGATATTGAAACAGCGTTCAGCGGGAATACATATCCCTCTGCCGAGTGTTCATCTATGAAACCGTCCGCTCCACCACGTCGGAGCAAAGTTCGCTTTGCTCCGACTTATTTTTTATCTGCGGCAGAAAATAAGCCATCCGCCTGCTTCCGTTGTTCGATTTACATAGATTTTACACAGATTTAACCCGTTCGTGGTCGCGTCTTAACACTGATAGAGGTATCATTATATAATGATATTTTATACATACAGGTTTTTGGTTGCGACCCCGGTTTTTTCAAAATGGGGACGTATTCTATATACAGGAGGGGATCTGCCGCATGAACGATGCACATAAAATCGTAGAACAGGTCTATGCGGCCAAAGAAGATGTCCGGGCGGCGGATGACCTGATCCGCGCATACCTGCCCTTTATAAAGGCGGAAACGGCAAAGTTTTTAAAGCGTCCTCCCATAGAGGGGCAGGACGATGAGCTGAGTATCGCCATGATGGCCTTTCACGAGGCAATCGGCGGGTATTCCCGCACAAGGGGCTCCTTCCTGAAATATGCGGCCATGCTGATCCGAAGCCGTCTGGTTGATTACAGCCGCAGGGAGCAGCGTCACAGCCGCGTCATATCGCTGGATGCGCCGATAGGAGAAGAGGACACAACGCTAGGAGAGACTCTGGCGGACGACAGGGATCCCCACGAAGAAACGGCGTTGCGGGACGCGACCCGTGCAGAGATCGAGGAGCTGACGCGGCAAATGAAAGAATTCGGCGTCAGCCTCAGCGATGTGGCGGACAACTGCCCTAAGCAGCAGCGGACGCTGGACGCCTGCCGGAGAGCGTTGGAATACGCAAAAGGAAAGCCTGAGCTGCTGGATGACCTTTTAAATACAAAACGCCTGCCTATCGGGCAGCTGGCAATGGGGAGCGGCGTGGAGCGCAAGACACTGGAGCGGCACCGCAAATACATGGTGGCCCTGCTTCTTATTTACACAAACGGGTACGAAATCATACGCGGGTATTTGAAACAGGTGATGAAAGGAGTGGCAGTGCGATGAGTTATTTGGTTATGGAATGCCACCCCGGCTATGCGGTCCTTCTGGATGAAGACGGGTGCTTTCTAAAAGCGGCCAATCTGCGATATGAAATCGGGCAGACGGTGTACGATCCGGTGCTGATGAAGGAGACGCCGGAAAGGCGGCGTCATACCGTCCGGTGGATCAGCAGCGGCATCGCGGCGATTGCAGCCTGTTTCCTGCTGTTCTTTGGCATCGGCTATTACCAGAATTATCTACAGCCCTATTCATCCATATATCTGACCATCAACCCGGAAGTACAGATGGAGCTGAACCGGCAAGGTACGGTTGTAGGGCTGACAGGGGCGAATGAAGACGGGGAAACGCTGCTGGAGGGCTATGACGGAAAAGGAAAAGACAAGGTAACGGTTGCCGATGAGCTGATCGACCGCGCCATTGAAATGGGCTTCCTATCGGAAGGCGGCCGGGTTTCCTTCTCCATCGATTCCCCGGACGAAGCCCTGTTCCGGGAATATGGGACAGAGCTGCGCACCAAAGTAACAGAGTATTTGGACGGACGGATTACCGTCACAATCGAAATTATTAACCATAAAGCCGGGCAGGGTCAGGAAAACCCGGAGAGCAGTTCGTCTTCAACCCCCTCTCAGCCGGAACAGACCTCTCCTTCCACGCCTGAGCCGTCTCACCCCGAGACTGTGCCTCCGGCGTCTTCCGGCGCCACCGATTATGATGATACGGATTACGGCCCGGATAACGACGGCGTCACCGATTACACGCCGCCCGACAGCACGCCGGTGTATACGGATACGGACTATAGCTCCGGCAGCAACGGGGCCACGGATTATACGGACGGGAATACCGATTATGATCCGGGAAACGGCAACGATGATGATGTGGGCGGCGGCGACAGCGGCTATGACGACGATGATTCGGATGATGACAACGAATCGGACGTTGACGATTGAATTTTTCAAAAATTTTTCCGGCTTACCCCGGTTTTGAAAACCCGTTTCCGTAATCTATAGGTGTAAGGCAAAACAAAAGCCACAAACAAACGGAAACTGAAAGGAGCAAGTCATATGAAATTGAGAAGAAAACTTTTTGCAGCGGTCTCTTCCCTGGCTGTAGCGGCTACAGTCCTTCTGGCCGGATGCGGAGCGCCAGCGCAGGAGGGAACAGCGCTGAAGGAAACCGGCACCCTTACTCTGAGCGTCAATCCGGAAATCCAGATCGAATACAACCGGGATGGCAAGGTCACCGCCCTGACCGGCCGGAACGACGATGGAAAAGGCATTGTGGAGGCCTATCCGGATTATATCGGAAAGGACTGCGAGGATGTTTTAAAGGATCTGATCGTAGAAATCAATGAAGCGGGCTACTTTGTGGATGACATCGACGGCAACAAAAAGAACATCGTCCTGCAACTGGAACCCGGTTCGGTACTTCCCAGCGACGATTTTCTGGCTGATATGAGCGCCAGCACGCAGGAAGCGGTCAGGGGATTGGAACTTTCCTCCGGTATTGTGACCATTGACGACGATGATTATGATCCCGCCTATGCCAAAGACGGCAAGCCCTCTCCTTACATCACGCTGGAAAAAGCACAGGAAATTGCGCTTGCACAGGCGAATGTCGATGCAGCGGATGCGGTATTTGACGATAAGGAATTCGACCACGATGACGGAACCCCGATTTTTGAGCTGGAGTTCATGGCGAACGGGAATGAATACGAGTATGACATCCACGCGGTTACCGGCAAGGTTGTCAAGGCGGAACATAAGACTGCCGGCACGCAGGGCGGAACCCCTGCCACCGGCAACGGTTCCACCAATTACAACGATACCGACTACGGCCCCAATAACGATGGCGTCACCGACTATAACGACACGGACGACGGTCCCAACAACGACGGCGTGACCGACTACAACGATACCGACTACGGTCCGAACAACGATGGCGTGACCGACTACAACGACACCGATTACGGCCCGAACAACGATGGTGTCACTGACTACAACGATACCAACTATGATGATCACGGCAATACCAATTACGGCGATACCAATTACGACGACGGCGGCAGCGATTATGACCGGGAATCCGACGATAATTGGGACGATGGGGATTCCGGTTATGACGATTAAGCCGGGGACCGAGCTCCCCTTGCGGCATGAGCTGAAGCACCAGATCAACCTGCGGGAAGATCTGGTGCTTTCCCAAAGGCTCCGGAAGCTGTTTCCCCACGACAAAAACGCCGGGCCGGACGGTACATACCGGGTCACCAGCCTGTACTTTGATACGCCCTATGACAGTGCCCTGCGGGAGAAAATCGACGGGGTCAACCGGCGGGAAAAGTTTCGCCTGCGGTATTACGGGACGGATACCTCCTTTATCCGGCTGGAAAAGAAGTACAAAATAAACGGCCTGTGCGGCAAGCGCAGCGCCCGGATGACGCAGGAACAGGTAAAGGAGTTGCTTTCAGGCAGCTCCGAATTCCTGCTGGATTCGGATGAACCGCTCTTCATCGAGCTTTACAGCAAAATCAAAGGGAAAGGTTTGTGGCCGAAGGCCATCGTCCGTTACGACCGGGAGGCTTTTCTCTATGCGCCCGGCAATGTGCGTATCACGTTAGATCGGGATATTCGCACCGGGCTTGGAAATGTGGACTTCCTGAATCCGGCGATTTTCTACATGCGCACAATGGAGCCTGGCACGGTATTGGAAGTCAAATACGATGCGTTTTTGCCGGAGCTTGTCCGCATGGCGGTGCAGGTACCCGGAAGGCAGGCGACGGCCTGCTCCAAATACGCCCTATGCCGGCGATTTGATTGAAGAAATAGAGGAGGAAGGGCCTTATGACCTTTCAGGATATTTTCAAATCCAGCTTTCTGGAGAATATCGTCAGCATCTCCATACTGGACATGGTGATTGCCATGGTATTGGCCTTTCTGCTGGGATTGTTTATCTTTTTCATCTATAAAAAGAGCTACAGCGGCGTGATGTATTCGGCCAGCTTCGGCGTGACGCTGATTGCTTTATCTCTGATTACCACGTTACTGATCATGACGGTGGTGAGCAACATTGTGCTGTCCCTGGGCATGGTGGGCGCCCTGTCCATTGTCCGGTTTCGCACGGCTATTAAGGAGCCCATGGACATCGCCTTCCTGTTCTGGGCGATTGCGGTAGGCATCGTGCTGGCCGCCGGTCTGATCCCGCTGGCGGTATTCGGCAGCATCTTTATTGGGATGGTGCTCTTTGCATTCTCCAAAAAGAAAACGGTGGATTCCCCCTATATCCTGGTAGTTCACTGCGAAAACAGCGAGATCGAGGAACAGGCGCGGCTTTTTGTCAAATCTCAGGTCAGGCGGCTGAACCTCAAGAGCAAGAGCGTGGACAACGGCAATATTGAACTCAACTATGAAGTCCGCCTGAAAGAGGACAGCAGCGCCTTTGTCAACGAGTTAGAGGCTATGCCGGGCGTGTCCCGGGTGGTGCTGGTCTCCTACAACGGCGATTATATGGGATAAGGCCGATGGTAAAGCATAAGTATATCGACTGGATTTGCATCGGTGCGGCAGTTTTGGCAGTTCTTCTCACCTTGCTTCTGATGTTTGGCGAACAGCTGGGGATCCCCAAAGCCAGCGCCAACCCGGGATATGTGACCCGGCTGTTTGACGACAGCCGGGTACACACCATTGATATCCAAATTGCGGACTGGGGCGCTTTTATCGAGGACGCCGAACAAGAAGAATATGTGGCCTGCACCGTCAAAATCGACGGAGAAGCGTTTCATAATATCGGGCTGCGGGCAAAGGGCAACAATTCCCTGCGGCTGACGGAGGAATACGGGCTTTCCCGCTACAGCCTCAAGCTGGAATTCGACCAGTTCCTGGACGGCGGGAATTATTATGGGCTGGACAAATTTTCCCTGGACGCTTCCTTTCAGGACAACAGCTACCTGAAAACCTACATGGTCTACGATATGATGGCGTTCATGGGGGTGCCTGCGCCCCTTTGCAGCTATGTCTGGGTGACGGTCAACGGAGAGGACTGGGGCTTGTTCCTGGCGGTAGAGGAGCCGGAGGAAGCCTTTGCCCGCCGGAATTTCGGGAATGATCACGGGAAACTGTACAAGCCGGATTACCGTTCCCTGAATGCGGAAAACGCCGACGTGGCGTTGCGATATATCGACGATAACCCGGACAGCTATCCCGGTATCTTTGAAAACGCCAAATTCAAGGTATCGGAAGCCGATCAGAAGCGGATGATCGAAGCGCTGAAAACCCTGTCCACCGGTGAAAAACTGGAAACCGCCGTCAATGTGGACGAGGTGCTGCGGTATTTCACCGTGCAGGTTTTTGTGATGAACTGGGACAGCTATCTGGGCCATACCGGGCATAATTACTTTTTGTATGAGGAAAACGGAATCCTCAGCATCCTGCCCTGGGATTATAACCTGGCCTTCGGCACCTATGCCCTGGGGATGACTGATCCTGTCAAAGATCCCAACATTCTTATTAACTATCCCATAAACACCCCGGCGGAAGGTGAGGTTATGCTGAACCGGCCGCTTTACCACAACCTGATGAAGCACGACGAGTACTTTGCCCGCTATCACGCCTATTTCGACAAGCTCCTTTCGGAATACTTTGAAAGCGGTCGGTTTGCAGTCACCCTCCGACAAACGGCAAAGCAGATTGCTCCTTATGTTCAAAAAGATCCCACCGCCTTTTGTTCCTATGAAGACCACCAGCTGGCGGTGGATACGTTGGAAGAGGTCTGTCTGCTGCGGGCTGAGAGTATACGCGGGCAACTGGACGGTGAAATCCCCGCCACCATCCGGGGCCAGCAGGAAAACCCGGATGCCAAGGTTGACGCTTCAGTAGTTAAATTGACCGATTTGGGAGATTTTGAAGATTTAGAGTCGGCAAAAGAGAGGCAAGATGCGGCTTTGAGGGACATAACAGGAAAAAGCACTTAGAACCGGAGCGTTCTAAGTGCTTTTTACAATGAAAGAGACTCGTTTTATTTTTCACGCGATTCATAGCATTCTGATAAACAAAATATATCCTTGACAAATCTCGTCTCAATATGTGATACAGTAGAACAATTCTTTGAACTACTAAACAAATCTTGTGAGTAAGAAAGGTGATTATTATGACAGAATTTCTCCATCTTGGAAGTATTGTCTTGTTAAAAGGCGGAATGCAGAAAATTCTTATTATTGCCAGAGCATTAAAAGTTCGCAATGGCAACGAAGAATACTTTTTTGATTATGGTGGCGTAACTTATCCAGAAGGTCTTGTTGGTGATCAAATGGCATATTTTAATGCTGATAAAATCAATGAAGTTGTTTTTGAAGGTTAGTCAATGCTCTTAAAAGAACCGTCCTCGTTGAGGTCGGTCAGGCATTGCGACGGATCCGCCTGCGGATCATACAGCTCTTCCGGCATGTGCGCCTGAATCTGCTCAATATCGCCGTTATCCTCCCAGGTATAATCCCGGGTCGGCTTTACATATTTAAAATGCTGGTTAAAGATTGCAAGGCCGGCAACTGCGGCTACCGCTGTGACTGCAATTCCGATTCCCTTTTTTGCCCTTTTGGTCATAATAGTCCCCCGTTTTGCATTACCACTTGGTAAAAATCCTTTCCCCGTCGCAGAACACCGAGATGATGCCGGTGGCGGTGATGCCATTGCAGACATACGGCCGCGTCCGCTCCTCGTATGCCGCACAGACCGTGTACACGTGCTCGGGCGTTCGGATGACAACGCCCTGTGCCCGTCTGGCTTTCCGGCCGCTGTCTACCTCAGTGACGTCGGCGGAGCGGACGTCAAAGGCACCGAACGGTTCCGTTTCCCCGCCATAGATCACGGTGATCGTCTGGGCATCCCGCCCGCCGGAGAAGCGCGTGCGGAGTGCGTCGTTTGGCGTTTTGCTGTTATAGCACGGCGAGTATTCCGAGGGGATTTTTTGCACGCTCAGCCCCTTAGCAAAAAAGTGCATTTTGGCCGTCACCGCACTGTCCGTAAAGGTTGCGGTATTCCCGCTGAGCGTTACATGACCCCCCCGGGGCAAAGTGGAAATACTGCTCATACCGGTGCGGGACGCGCGAACGGAAGCAATCCAAAATCAGGTAGACCCTGCTCCCGATCCGCAAAATGCGCCGCTCGGCAACTGTCGCGCCGAAAGTCTTTAAATATCCAAGATGCGCGCCGCCGATCATCGTACAGTCACCGTCTTTGATCACCGGATATTGAACGGACGGGGCGTGTGTCCGATAGGACCATCCGGACATCTTCATAAAGCCCTTTCTTCCGACAAGCGTTGTGTTATGGCCGCTTGCCCCTTTGAGCGCCGTGCGGGTCTTGCCGGCCATGTAGGTGTACCGCCCGGCATCCACCAGCACATCTCTGCCGCCCAGCATCAGATCAAAGTGGAGCTTGTCGGCATGGGCATGACCGCCGCCGGTATAGTCGTTGTGCATACAGAGGTAATCATCGTTTTCCGACCAGCCGCTGCGCAGAATGTAGGTGCCGCTGTCCTCAAGCATGACATCCGTATAGGCCGGCGGGACTGCCTGCATTTGCGTGTAGCGCTCCCGCGCCTCCTCCCCGAAGAGCCAAGCGCTCTCAAAATCGAGCACCGGATAAGCACTGAATTTCAGATCCGGACGGTTGAGCACCAGCGCCGCGCGGGAGAGAATATCGCGGATATCGTTATCGTCACTGTCGCCGAAAAGCGGCTGGCGGTGGTTGGGTTTGACCCACATCTGATGGACATCCGCCATGCGGTGAACATTGCGGATGAACTTTTCCGGGAGGGGGATATCGTGCTCTGCGGCGACGCGGATCACGTTCAAAAAGCAGCAGAGGACCTCCCCGTGATACGTGGATGACTGCTCCCAGTGGACGCCGCTTTGCCGGAAGGGTATTGGATAACACCTGCTTTTTCGCAGGCGTCTTTGCCGTGAAGCATCCGCGCTGATCCCCAATAAGAACCACCGCCTTAGATCCGTTTCCATGACAGTGGTTGTGCTATATCTAAAAATCGCACATTCGTATGATCCTTTATGTGCTTGTACAATGCAAGTACATTAAAGCACAGGAGAAATCAGCACAACTGTAAGGGAATAACGGCAGGATACACAGCACAGGAAAGGAGCTGCCATGACTACCGCTGATTATAAAAAGATCGAAGCCTATATGCTTGAATGCATGCAAGACAGCGCACACGACCGCGAGCATGTGTACCGCGTGCTGTATACGGCGCTTTTCATCGCCGAAAGCGAGCAGGCGGTGGATTTTGACGTGCTGCTTGCCGCCTGTCTGCTGCACGACATCGGGCGGCTCGAGCAAAATCAAAACCCTGCGCTCGACCACGCCGAGGTAGGCGCGCAAAAGGCGCAGGCGTTTTTGGCGGAAAACGGGTTCCCCGAGACGTTTTGCGCGCGTGTGGCGGATTGCATTTATACGCACCGTTTTCGCAGTTCCCGCCCGCCCGAAACGATAGAGGCGAAGATTCTGTTTGATGCGGATAAGCTCGACGCGACCGGGGCGATGGGCATCGCGCGCACGCTCTCCTATCGCAGTACGGTAGATGAACCCCTGTATACGCTTTGCGCCGACGGCACGGTCTGCGACGGTACGGGCGATGCGCCGCCGTCTTTTTTTCAGGAATACAAATTCAAGCTCGAACGGCTGTACGATCGCTTTTATACCAAGCGCGGCAAAGCTCTCGCGCTCGAACGCCGGGCGGCGGCGGTCTCGTTCTACGAAAACCTGCTTTCAGAAGTCCGCGCAGCGCAGGACGGCGGCGAACAGCGGGTGCTGCCGCATTTGAGCAATTGATTTTTTCGCGTGGTCGAACGCTGCCTTTCTTTGCGCATATTCGCGCCCGTGTGCGGGAATACTGTTTGCGGGTGATACCATGCAAAACGACAGAAAAAAGGACAGGAAACGCGTTGAGATCGAGATCGCCGTGCAGTCCGTCGGCGGCGCGCCGGAGGATTCCTTTGATCTCATCAACAAATACGGAACGTATGAGATCCAGCCGACCGTCGATACGGTCAATTTGTTCCCAACGGTCGGGCAGGGCTTTCCGCAAAGCGGCGTTGTGCCGCTGACCCGTGCGGACGAGCCGCCTGACGGCGCGCCGAAAGCAGAGAACGGCGAGAAAGAATAAAAGCAAAAAAAGCACGGACGCCTTTCGCGCCCGTGCACTTTTTTGCTTCACTGTGCTGCAGAATATTTTTGCTTCACAGTATTCATCTGCGTCTGGTCGGCTTGCTCGGTCGGGTACCAGCCCTTCTGTTCCATTTTGCTGTACAGGGTGTCCTGCATGCAAAGCGATTCGTTGAGCGCGGCGGAAAATGCGCTTCGCACGTTGTCGGTGGGCGCTTCCATGGTGCCGTGCATATACAGGTCGCACACGCCTTTTTCCAAAAGCAGCATGCCCTCCATTAAGTTTTTGTCATCCATGTTTGTTCCTCCTCATTTACAGCAGCCCGTAAAAGCTCTGGAAAAGCTGCTGATGCTTCTGTGCCATCTGCTGCACGCACATCTTCAGTTCCGCATCCTGCAGCTGGTTTGCGACTTCATTGCAGCGCGTCTGAAAATACTGCTCGTGCCCGAGCGCGTCCTCAACATACAAAAGCTCCTTGTTGGTCATGCGGTTCACCTCCGTTTCGGTCATAGTGTATGGGAAAACGGCAGATTTATACAGAAAAGCCTGCGTCGGGCAAAAAATACCGCTGTACGCCGCTTTGGCAGCCTCCTTTTTTGTGGAAAAAGCCTATTACATTTCGTGGGAAATTGCGTTACAATATGTATAGAAACAAATACAACACGCAATTTGCGAAAACCAAACGCAAGTCCGGTTGGGTTTCGTAAATTGTGTGTTGTTTTTTTCTTAGATGAAGATCGGGAGGAATTTTTGTGTATGCCGTCAATGATAAGGTAATGTACGGGCAGTCGGGCGTTTGCAGGATCACGGACATCTGCACGAAAAAATTCGGCAAGACCGCCGTGGAATATTATGTTCTGCACCCGATGTACGGGGAGGATACGACCATATATTGCCCGGTCCAAAACGCGCACACGCCCATGCGCCGCCTGCTCGAAAAGGAAGAAGTGCAGGCGCTCATCCGCGAGATGCCGAGCGTGCAGACGGAGTGGATCGAAAACGACGCACAGCGCAAAGAGGCGCAGACTAAGGTGCTGCACGACGGCGACCACCGCGAGTTGATGCGCATGATCAAAAGCCTGCACATTCGGCGCCGGGACCGTTTGGCGGCGGGAAAACGCTTCCATCAGGCGGATGAACGCGCGCTGGACGAGGCGGAGAATCTATTGTATCAGGAATTTGCGCAGGTGCTGGGGCTCAAGCCCGAGGAGGTCCTGCCGCTGATGAAAAAAAGCGCGCTGCAAACCGCCGAAGCGGCAACATAAAACAGGACTTGTCAGAGTAAAACCGGAAACGGGCAAGCGCATGCGCTTGCCCGTTTCCGCGTTCTGTGTTAAAAAACTGAAAATATACCGGTATTCCTGCACGATTTCAGCATTGGAGTCCGGCGCTCGGCTGCTTATCTCCAGGCGACCGTTTCCTGCACGGTGGTCTGCCCGCTGTTGTCCACGGACAGAATTTCAACGCCCTCGGGCGTCAAGGTGAGCATAGACGCGACATAGCTGTTTGTACCGTTTGCATTCCAGCCGCCGTCAATAAGCGTAGGATAGCTGTGCTCCGTTTTAAACTCCGTTGTATGCCAGTGCCCGCTGACCAAAAGGCTGACGCCTAAGCTGTCCAGCTTTTCATGCGCGGCGGCGGAAAGATCTTCTTCTATACAGATCTCTTCGAAATGTGAAAGCGCAATCGTTTTTTCACCGTTTGGATTTTCAAGAGACTGGAGCCACGTTACCATATCTCGGCGGCTTTGCTCATAATCCGTCATCCCGCCGTATTCGGGATGATCATCCGCCTTATCCTCACCGCTGTCGAGTATAATGAAATGATATTGCCCGAACTGCGCCGTATAATACAGACTGTCCATTCCCAAATATTCGGGCAAATTCGAAGCCTCTTTGCCGCGCGTCTCATGGTTGCCGCGGGCAAAAAGAACCGGCTTTTGCCCGCCTGTAAGCGTTGCGCCGAAGTCGAGAATATACGCGGCGACTTCCTCCGGCTGCATGAGCCCTGTGGCGCTGTCGCCCAGCATGATCAGCGCGTCAAAGCTTCCGAGCTGCTGCGCCGTATCCAGTGCAAGCCGGTTTTGCATATGCCAATCCGAAAGCGTGAGCAGCTTTACTTCATCGGAAAATGTACCCCCGAAAGCAATGGATTCACTTTCGATCGTTTTGCCGCTGCGCCCGCCGTAGCTGAGTTCATCCAGAACACGTGTCGCACCGACTTTGTAGGTGTTGTTTGTCAATTCTTCATACGGTACGCAAATGGTGTGGATGCAGCTGCCCCCGTTTTTGCGCCCGCCGGATGCGTCATAGCGGCGGACGGTCTCACCGGAAATCTCATATTCTATATATGCCGTGCCGATATCGTTTGTTGCAAACACCACGCTGTATGCACTGCCCGTGTCGAATACGACCGGCAGTGCGGTAAAACGGAACGGCGTCAGCGGGAAAAACGCAGCATAAACGGCAATCAGAAGACAAACGCAAAGGATACCTGAAAAAATACGCTTCAGGCGGTCTTTATGTATGTATGGAAGAAGCAGCGCCGCGGCTGCCAGCGCCAGCGCGCCGAGCCACATCGGCAGAGACTTTTTACACAGCCTGAGTCCCACAAGCAGGCTTTCCGAGCCGCCGATGAACAGGTTGCCGAACGAAAACCCGAACGCTATAACGGCAAGCACGATGGCAAGTATGCCGCCGAGTACCGCAAGAACACGGTAAGCCTTGCCCTTTGTGCGTTCGGGGGCTTGCAGACGTGTGCTCCAAAGACAGAACAGAAGCGCCGTATCTAAAACGGCGGCTATAAACAGCGCGAAGGAGAAGCCTGAAAATATAACGGTATCTACAAAAACGTTGGTATTGCGGAAGCCGTGCAGCAAAAGCGCTGAGATCGCAGCGAGCAGTGTAAATACGGGCACGGCTGCTTTGCCGAAAAACAGCGCGTTGAAAAACCGCTTCAAATGAAAAACCTCCTTAACAAAAGTGCAAACGCCGCATAATCGGTCAGAGTATGACTGCCGTGCCCGAAACAGTCACCATCATCATGTTGCCGCCCTGCCCGAGCACCTCGTAATCCACATCAATGCCGACTACGGCGTTCGCGCCCATCTGCTCGGCACGCTGCACAAGTTCCTCGATTGCCTGTGCACGCGCGTCGGTCAGCTCGTTTTCATACGAAGCCGAGCGCCCGCCGAAAAAGTTGCGCATCCCGGCTGCAAAATCCTTGACAAAATCCACGCCGGAAATGACCTCGCCGCAGACAAGCCCCAGATAGTTTTGGATCGGATGACCTTCAACGGTCGGTGTAGTGGTCAAAAGCATATAGTTTCCTCCCTTTATTTGGTAGGAATATTGTAGCATAAATACAAAAGCGCTGCAACCGCCGTTTTGACCGCCGCGTTCAGAATGCAGGCGGCGCGCACAGGTCGGACAGCGCGGCATATACGGGCGAAAGCCGGTCCGAAAGCCAATCTGCAAAGCAGGCGCGCGTCCCGGCGGGGCAGAGCGCGTCCTGCCCGCTGCGCCGTATCGAAAAGGCAAGCGTCGCCTGCCTGCCCGCGCAGCCCGAAAGCAGCCGCCCGCCGTGCGCGTCCGCTGTGCGGCGCGCAAAACAAAGCCCGCTGCCCGGCCGGCTTGCGGCGCATGCGAGCGCGTCTGCCGGAACGCTTGCGGGCGCACTGACCGCAAAGCCGGCAAAGTCTTTGTGCGCAAACACGCGCAGCAGGATCGGTGCGCCGCCGGACAGCCGCAGCGCACAGGCAAGCATCTCCAGCGCCGCCCACAAAAGCGCACGCGGCGCGCATACCGTCTGTACCATGCGTGTCGGGCAAAAAACCACGCGCCCTTCGCCGCACAGCAGGTTGCAGCAAAAGGTAAGATCCTCGAAAAAAGCATTCAGTTCCAAACGCACACGCCCAGCCTGTGCGGTGGGGCTTTGTGCGTTGTAAAAGGCACGCAGCGTGCGCATGCCGCGGCGGTACGCGTCCTCCAGCAGCCTTGGCGGCGCACCGCTGCCTGCCTGATACAGCAGCTCGTCGAAATACCCCTGCAAACGGTCGCGCAGCGCGTCTGTGGCGCTGCCGCTTTGCAGGATGCGTTCCATATCCTCGATCTCCTCCAAAAGCGTGTTCTGCATATTTTCCCCTTCTCGGCCGAATTTTTCCATGCGCGGCGGGTATACTGAAAACGACCGCCGCCGCGCAGTTATGGGAATAGCATACCCTTTTTCGCCGGTGATACGAATATTTTAGGCAGTACGACAAAGTTTTCACAAAGCACGGGGAAATTTGGAAAACTTCTTGCAAATTTCCGGCATTCGGTATAAAATGTTAAACGCAAAAGTAAAAATACTTTTTTGGAGGTAATTCCTATGTCCGTAAAAGTTGCAATCAACGGCTTCGGCCGTATCGGCCGTCTGGCGTTCCGTCAGATGTTCGGCGCAGAAGGCTATGAGGTCGTCGCGATCAACGATCTGACCAAGCCCTCGATGCTCGCGCACCTGCTCAAGTACGATACCGCACAGGGCGGCTACTGCGGCAAGATCGGCGAAAATCTGCACACGATCTCCGCGGATGACGAAGCCGGCACCATCACCGTGGACGGCAAGACCCTGAAGATCTATGCGATGGCGAACGCTGCGGAGCTTCCGTGGGGCGAGATCGGCGTGGACGTCGTGCTCGAGTGCACGGGCTTCTACTGCTCGAAGGCGAAGAGCCAGGCGCACATCGACGCCGGTGCAAAGAAAGTCGTTATTTCCGCGCCTGCGGGCAACGACCTGAAGACCATCGTTTACAGCGTCAACGAAAAGACCCTGACTGCGGAGGACACCATCATTTCCGCCGCTTCCTGCACGACCAACTGCCTGGCGCCCATGGCGAAAGCGCTCAATGACTATGCGCCTATCCAGAGCGGTATCATGAGCACCATCCATGCTTACACCGGCGATCAGATGATCCTCGACGGCCCGCACAGAAAGGGCGACCTTCGCCGCGCACGTGCCGGCGCTGCCAACATCGTTCCGAACTCCACCGGTGCTGCAAAAGCCATCGGTCTGGTTATCCCGGAACTCAACGGCAAGCTCATCGGTTCCGCACAGCGCGTGCCCGTTCCGACCGGCTCGACCACGATCCTGACCGCAGTTGTCAAGGGCGCGGACGTCACGGTTGAGGGCATCAATGCTGCGATGAAGGCGGCTGCGAGCGAGAGCTTCGGCTACAACGAGGACCCGATCGTCTCCTCCGACGTCATCGGCATGCGTTACGGCTCGCTGTTTGATGCGACCCAGACCATGGTCTCGAAGATTGCCGACGATCTGTATGAAGTGCAGGTCGTTTCCTGGTACGACAACGAGAACTCCTACACCAGCCAGATGGTTCGCACCATCAAGTATTTCGCGGAGCTTGCGTAAGCAAACCGAATACGACCTCTTGCGGGGACGCATTTTGCGTCCCCGTTTTTGCGTGTCAAAAAGCCGATTTTGTTTTCTCAACAAAGGAAGAAAGACTCACGCGGATGACCGGCTATCTAATAGGAAACGTTAAAAGATTCTGCCGTAGGAGCGGGTGATTCCCCCTGTTAGGAGAAATGTGTGTGCAACGGACAAATGGATACCGCGTTCAGTGCATTTCTATGCCCGCCCGCGAACAGAGTTCAGAATTTAGAAGGCATAGGTCAGATGTGCGGTGGCGCGGCTTTCCGCAAAACGGAAAACAGCACACATCTGTAGGGGCGGGTCTCTGCGCCCGCCCGAGGACAGTTCGACGAGACAACGGTTTAGGTCTTTCAAGAAAACCATATGTCTGTTTTTCGCCACAACAAACTGCAAAATCTTAGTTTCATACGGGCGGGCGCAGAGACCCGCCCCTACAAACGAAAGCAGAACTTTCGGTGCTGTGTTTTTGTTTCGTTTTGTGCTGTGCTGACCTTTTCTATATTGTCAGAGAGGGGAACAAGCAGCTTTGGTAGTTTGTGTGTCCCCTCTTTTTTATTGCGAAGCGGTGCGGGATTTGGTATACTGAGCTTAAACGAAAGCGAAAGGAATGGCGCGTATGACGCGGGAACGGTATATGCGGCTGGCAGAGCCCTTTCAAAAGCATCAGGCGCTTTTGCGCGCGCTGCGCATGACGGATAAGGTGCTGACGGCGCTCGTATATCTTGCATACCCCGTGCTGCTTTGCGTGCTTTTCTTTACGCGGGACACGCGCTTTTGGCGGTGCGTGCTCGTGCCGGGCGTGTCGTTCGCGGTGGTGAGCGTCCTGCGCCGCGTGATCAATGCCAAACGCCCGTATGAGGTGCTGGAATTTTCACCGCTGCTTCAAAAGGATAAGCAAGGCGAATCCTTTCCGAGCCGTCACGTGTTTTCGGTGTTTGTCATTGCGTTTGCCTTCTATTATACGTTCGTGCCCGTCGGGATCGTGCTGACCGTGCTCGGCGTGCTGCTCGCCGTCGTCCGTGTGGTTGGTGGGGTGCATTTCCCGCGTGACGTGCTCTGCGGCGCGGCGATCGGGATGCTTTGCGGCGCGGTCGGCTTTTTCCTGCTGTAAGCGGCGGGGAAAACATATCAAAGGTGTCCCGCTTGTCCGAAAGCCTTGCGCGCCTTGACACACGTAAGTCATGTGTGTTAGGATATAGAAGAAAGCATGGGATAAGAAAGGGGTATGAGAGATGCTTGAGAAGAAAAAACTGGTTTTGGCGATCCTCAAGTCTATGGTAGGGCTTGCGGTGCTGCTTGCGGGCGTCGTGTGCGGCGCGATGCAGTTCATTTACGGTGCGATCCCGCTGGCGGTCATCGGGCTTGCGGTGTGCCTGTTTTCGTATTTGAACCTGCGCATCGAAGTGGAGCACGAGGAAGAAAACGTGCAGAACGACGCGGAACAATAAACCGTATTGCGGCAGCCGTGAAAAAATGACCCGCCCCGCACATCCAAAGATGTGCGGGGCGGGTTTTCGTTCATGGGAAAGCCGGCCGGGCTTTATGCAGCCGCCCAGCCTGTATTTGCGCTCTCGAATTGATGCATCTGCTCGGCAATGGCATACGCCTGCTCCTGCAGCCCTAGGGCCATACAGCAGTCGTAGTATTCCTCAAGATTCAGATACATTTCCTCATATGAGGTGGAAGCGGCAATCAGCGCGTCAAAGCCGCGCACGATCACCTGCGCCTGTTCCTCGGTCGGCACAAAATAGTCGTTTTCAATATAATAGACGAATGTGCTTGAGGTCATGTAATAATACTCGGTTACAGGGTCATATTCCAGCATCTTTTCCGTAAAGATGCGCACGTAGTTGTCGTAATCCCCGTTTTGTAGCATCAGCACGAAGTAGTCTGCCATGAATGTATTATAGCAGGCAAAAGCGTTTTCGTAGATGTCCGCGCAGCTTGTGGAAGGGAAGGTATTATAAAAGAGGTCGGGATCGCGCGTGACCTCTGCAAAACACGATTGCAAGCCCGCCGTATCGCCGATGCTCATCAAAAACGTATCATAAAGGTCGCAGACCCCCATCAGTGTGGCAAAATCCCCGGACTCGGCATACGCCGCAAGCTGGGTTTGGGGCGAGAGTGCCTTGCGTGCGAACAGAAAACCACCGACGCCGAACAGGAGGCCGAGCACGACAAGGACGGAAACTACAATGGCGACGATCTTGCCGGCGGAAAGCTTTTTCTTTTGCGGCTGTGCCGCCATATACGGATACGGCTGCTGCGCAGTGCCATACGGGATATACGGCTGCTGTGCGGGATTCGGCTGCACGCCGTAGGGAACTTGCCCCGCCGCACCATAGGGCTGCTGCGTGGGATTGGGCTGTGCACCGTAGGGGGCTTGCCCTGCCGCGCCGTAGGGCTGCTGCGTGGGATTGGGCTGTGCACCGTAGGGGGCTTGCCCTGCCGCACCGTAAGGCGTCTGCTGTGCAGGATTGGGCTGTGCACCGTAGGGAATTTGCCCCGCCGCGCCATAAGGCGCTTGCTGTGCGGGAGCCGGCTGTGCGCTGTCAGACGGCTGCTGCGCAGGGTATGCTTGTTCCGCAGACGCATTTGCCGCCGGGCTGGGCTGCGTATCGTCCGTTGCGGGAGTGTTCGGTAATTTATTGGGTTGATCCATGGTATCCTCCTTGCCTTGCGGCAGAACTTTCTCTATCCTCATAGTACAGGAAAGCACGGCGCGCGTCAAGCGAATAAATTTTACAAATATTTACAAACCATCTGTACGAACACAAGCGATATCAAAAATTCGGCAGTTGACTTTTTGGGTGATCCGGTTTATACTGCATATAAAGTCTTATGACAAGAAACAGGGGGGCTGGCGCCAAGCCGGCTGAGATAAAGGATAGCGCTCCTTTGACCCTACGACCTGATGCGGGTAATGCCGCCGTAGGAAGCTTTTTGTTTTGCGTGAAAACATCGAAAGCCTTACGACAGCTTGCCGTAAGGCTTATCTTTTTGCAAACGGAGGAAAAAACAATGAAAGCAAGCGTAGCTATCCAGGTCCTGCCCGGCGTGCAGGACACGAAAGAAGTCGTGCGTATCGTAGATGAGGTCATCGACTATATCGCGTCCACGGGACTTCACTATTCTGTCGGCCCCTTTGAGACGACCATCGAGGGCGAGGATTACGATCAGCTCATGGAGATCGTCCGCGAGTGCCAGCACGTAGCCGTGCGCGCAGGTGCGCCGTCGGTTTCCGCCTATGTCAAAATTTCGTACAAGCCCGAGGGCGGGGTGCTGACCATTGACGAAAAAGTTACAAAACATCACAAATAAGCTTTCACCCATCGCGGCGCTGCTTGTGGTCGTGGCGCTTTGGGCGGCGGCGACGGGCTTTTCGTGGGTACCGTCATTCATGCTGCCGTCTCCGCGCGCGGTGGTGGACGCATTCGTTTCGGATTTCCCGCTGCTCTTGCAGCATGCGGGCGTGACGCTGTGCGAAGCGTTCGCGGGGCTCTCTATCGGGGTGCTGCTCGCCTTTGTGCTGGCGGCGTTGATGAACCGCTTTGCGTTTCTTTACAAGGCGCTTTACCCGGTGCTGGTCATCACGCAGACCATCCCGACCATCGCCATCGCGCCGCTTTTGGTGCTGTGGATGGGCTTCGGTATGGCGCCGAAGATCACGCTGGTCGTCATCACGACCTTTTTCCCGATCGCCGTGAGCTTGCTGGACGGTTTCCGCAGTGCCGACGCGGATGCGGTCAATCTGCTGCGCAGTATGGGCGCGGGCAGACTTAAGATCTTCCGCCATGTGCTGATGCCTTCGGCGCTCGGCTCATTTTTTGCGGGCTTAAAGGTCTCCGCCTCTTACGCGGTGGTGGGCGCCGTCATATCGGAATGGCTCGGCGGCTTTGAGGGCTTGGGCGTATATATGACGCGCGTGCAAAAAGCATATGCGTTTGACAAGATGTTTTCCGTGATTTTGTTCATCACGCTCATCAGCCTTTTGCTGATGTGGGGCGTGACGCTGCTGCGGTATCTTGTGATGCCGTGGGAACGAAAGGAGAAAGAGCGTAAATGAAATCGACTTTAAAAAAACTCGGCGCACTGCTTTTGTGTGCAGCGATGCTGTTTTCAATGGCGGCGTGCGCAGGGGATCAGACGAACAGCGGCCAGTCGAGCGGGGACCTGACGGAGATCACCCTGTCGCTCGACTGGACGCCGAATACCAACCATACCGGCATTTATGTGGCGCTTGCCAAGGGCTATTTTGAAGAAGCGGGACTTTCCGTGACCGTGGTGCAGCCGCCGGAAACGGGCGCGGCGGCCATGTGCGCAGCGGGGCAGGCGCAGTTTGCCGTAGAAGCGCAGGATACGCTTGCCGCAGCGTTTGTGACCGACGAGCCTTTAGGTGTTACGGCGGTTGCCGCGCTTTTGCAGCATAATACCTCCGGTATCATCTCGCGCGCGGGCGAGGGGATGGACAGACCGAAAGGCCTGGAGAACCACACCTATTCCACCTGGGATTCGCCTATCGAGCTTGCCACGCTGCGCGCGGTCGTTGAGCGCGACGGCGGGGACTTTGACAAGGTGAATCTGATTCCGAACACCATTACCGATGAAGCGGGCGCCCTGCGCGAGCATTTGACGGACGCGATCTGGGTGTTTTACGGCTGGGGCTGCATCGCGGCCGAGCTTTCGGGTTTGGATTTTGACTATTTCAATTTCAGAGATATAGACCCCGTGTTCGACTACTACACGCCGGTTCTCATTGCAAACAATACGTTTTTGGAAGAGCATCCCGACGAGACGCGGGCATTCCTCGATGCTTTGCGCAGGGGCTATGAATATGCCATTGAAAATCCCGAAGAGGCGGCACAGATCCTTGTGGACGGTGACACCACCGGGTCGCTTCGCGATTCGCTGGAGCTTGTGACCGCAAGCCAGAAGTGGATCTCCGAGCAGTATAAGGCGGAGGTCGAACAGTGGGGCTACATCGATCCCGCGCGCTGGGATGCATTTTATGCTTGGCTTTGGGACAACGGGCTTATCGAAAAAGAGCTGCCCGCAGGAACGGGGTATACGAATGCCTATCTCTCCTGACGCGGTGCTGCGCGCCGAGCACATTTCTAAAAGCTTCGGCGACCACAAGGTGCTCGATGATGTAAGCATTTCCCTGCAAAAAGGGGAGCTTGTCTGTTTGCTCGGCATCAGCGGCGCGGGCAAGACGACGCTGTTCAATATTTTGTCGGGGCTTATGCAGCCCGACAGCGGGCATGTGTTTGTAAACGGTGCGGAAACGACCGGGCAGCCCGGCAAGATTAGCTACATGCTGCAAAAGGATTTGCTTTTGCCGTTTCGCACGGTGCTCGACAATGTTGCGCTGCCCTTGATGCTGCGCGGCGTGCCGAAAAAAGAGGCGCGCGAACAGGCAGCGTCACACTTTGCGCGGTTCGGGCTTGCGGGAACGGAAAAGAAATATCCCGACAAGCTTTCGGGCGGCATGCGCCAGCGCGCGGCGCTTTTGCGCACCTACCTTGCGTCCGACGGCATCGCGCTTCTCGACGAGCCGTTCAGCGCGCTCGACACCATCACCAAGGGCGCCATTCATGAATGGTACCTTGACATCATGCGCGACATCGAGCTGACGACTTTGTTCATCACGCACGATGTGGACGAGGCGGTCAAGCTGTCCGACCGTGTGTGCATTTTGGGCGGCAGCCCGGGGACGATCTTTGCGGAAATTCCCATTGAAGAGCCCCGCCCGCGCGCGCATGATTTCATGCTCGGCGAAGCCTTCCTCGGCTACAAGCGGCAAATTTTTGAAGCGCTGCAGCTGTAAAAACAAAACCTTATTACGACCGGGCGCCCGTTTTGAAAGAAACGGGCGCCCGGTCGGGATTTTATCGAAAAAAGGGGATGCCGTATGCGCGGCATCCCCTTGTGCTTTTGCCGGCGCGTTGATCGTCAGCTTACCGCGTCCGAGACCGCGTCGCCCGCGCCCGTAACGAGATCTTCCGCAACGTCGCCCGCACCGGACACAAGATCGCCGGCCGCATCACCTGCGTCGGAGACCGCATCGCCCACGGCGTCGCCCGCGTCTTGTGCCGCGTCGCCCACGGCGTCGCCTGCATCGGAGACCGCGTCGCCCGCGTGGGTCATCATGTCTTGTGCATCCGTCATCAAATCCGTACCCGCATTGTCGTCATTGCCGCCGCATGCCGCTAAAAACACACAGAGCACAACGGCGACCGCCGCCAGGATCCAAATGGTTTTTTTCATAGTCAGTCCCTCTTTTTTACGTTTTCGGACGTCTCTATTTTTTGCCGAAAAATCTGATTTATTCATTTTGTCAAAACGCCGTCGTCGGCATATAAAAGCAGCAGGATCTCTTCCTCATAGCCCGTTTGCGTGCTGATATAGACTAAGAATTCCTCGTCGCTTTCGTTTTTGCAGTGGAATTCATAGGTGAGCACTTCCCCGCCGCTGTCGGTCGGGATCACGGCAAGGCGCGTGTCTGTGACTGTCAAAAGGGGACTGACATTCGCCTCTGCCGCTTCGCGCGTCACAGCGGGCGCGGTATAGGTGCGCGCCTTGTGGTTCATCACATAACCGCGGCAGTCCGCCGAAAGCACCGTGCCGTCCGCGAGGCTCACACTGACCTTGATAAGGTCCGGGTAGCAGATATAGCCGTTTTCCGTGTAGGCGTAGTTGATGGTGCAAATGCCGTCGGAGACGGTGTAATAGCTTTCCTGCATGTCGGTAAACCCGCAGTGCGTCAGAAAGTCGGCGGCGTAAGTGCGCGCATCCTCATATTGAAGCGTTGCCTCGCCCACAAAGCTGCCTGAAAGCAGATACAGCAAATACCCGCCGCGCTTTGTAACGGCAACGGTCGCGTCCTCCGTCCCGAACACGTAAGCGGCGGAATTGTCCTCCTCCGTGCCGACAAAGGTCAGCGCATCTTTGTTGAGCCCCAGGATCTCCGCCGCACGCTCGTGCGCCTGCTCCTGCGTGAGCTCCTCGGCTGAGTTTAGCAGCTCGGATTCCATCTGATTGATATGATCTGAGAACGGGCCGTCATAGATGAGCGACGGATATTCCGTCAGCGCCTGCTCGGTATCCTCCATGTCGCCGGAAAGCGTGCCGATCTGTTCGGTATCCGCAGCAAGCGTGTTTTCTGCGGCGGTAAAGTCCAAAAACCCTTCGTAAAGCTGTGTGCGCATATCGGAGATCTGGGTGCTTAAGGTCTCTGCGAAATCCAAAAGCGCAAACATCTGTTGGCGTTCGTCATCGGTGATCTGCTCGCCCGCCTCCACCTTGCGGCTTAAAGACATGACAAAATCACCGACCTGTGACAGGAATTTATACGTGTTGTCAAGCCGTGTGTCCGAAAGCGGCAGAACCGCAAGGCTGCTTTTTGCCGATGTCGCCTCGCGCCAAAGCTCGGTCGCCATGGTGCCGAGCATCGGCGCGGTGTTGGCATACACGCCCTTTTGCAGATTCGTCTGCATGCTGCTTAAGGAATCGTCCAATTCTGCGAGCGCCCGTTCGCCCGAAGCGCGCAGCTGCCGCTCATACCGGTTTGCGCGAACCGTACCGGCTATGGCAAAGACGGACAGCGCAAGCACGACCGCCGCCGCAAAAGAAAAGAGCCGGATCCGGCTTCGTTTGGACTTTGGTTTCCCCATATCGTTCACCTCGTGGATAGATTTTGCAGTCACGCCGAAAATATACGAAAAAAACCGCAGAAATCACGGTTTTTGTTTGCCAAAAGGGCGTTCCTCGTGTATAATATAAAATCGGAATCATAGGGTTCCGCAAAACGCCGCAGAAAGGAGCCGCCGCATGGAATGTTATCTGGACAACAGCGCGACCACAAAGCCCTGCCAAGAGGCGGTGGCTGCCGCCGTGGACGCCATGACCGAGCATTTCGGCAATCCGTCATCTTTGCATCAAAACGGTATGGCGGCACAGCAGCTGCTCGAACGCGCGCGAAAAACGATCGCGGACAGCCTTCGCGCCGAAAGCGGCGAGATCGTCTTTACCCCGAGCGGTACGGCGGCGAACAACACGGCGATCTTCGGCGCTGTGGCCCGATACCGCAGCGGGAAGATCGTGACTTCCGCCATGGAGCATCCGAGCGTCGAGCAGTGTATGTCCGCGCTTGAAACGCGGGGGTTTACGGTCGTGCGATTGCACCCGGATAAAAACGGGCATATCACCGCCGGGCAGATCGCCGAAGCGGTAGACGAGCAAACCGTGCTTGTAAGCCTTATGGCGATCAACAACGAGGTGGGCAGCGTTTTGCCGTTTTCAGAGCTTGGACGCATCGTCCGCGCCAAGAGATCACCTGCACTGGTGCATGTGGACGCGGTGCAGGGCTTTTTGAAGCTGCCTATCGTGCCGAAAAAATGCGGCATCGATTTGTTGAGCGTCAGCGCGCACAAGGTACACGGACTTAAGGGTGCAGGGGCATTGTATGTGCGCAAGGGCGTGCGTATCAAGCCTTACTTACTCGGCGGCGGGCAGGAAAACGGGCTTTGCTCGGGCACGCAGCCCATGCCTGCCATTGCGGCGTTTGCGGCGGCGGTGCGCGCTTACGGCGACAGCACGGCGCACCTTGCCTATGTGCGCGCGCTGCGCGATAGGCTTACACAACATTTGTCAGCGCTTTCGGGCGTGCAGATCAATTCCCCGGCCGATGCGCTGCCGTATATTCTCAACATCTCGCTGCGCGGTGTGCCTGCGCAGGTCGGTGTCAACGCGCTGTCCGAACGGCAGGTCTGCATTTCGGCGGGCTCTGCGTGCTCGCGCGGGCATCGCAGTGCGGTGCTCACGGCGATGGGGCTTTCCCCGGAGCGCATAGACACGGCGCTGCGCATCAGCCTCTCGCGCGAGACGACCGAAGCCGAGATCGACGCGTGCGCGGCGGCTGTGGAGGACGTCCTCAAAACAATCGGCAAAAAAGGAACATAAGATTATGCAGGAAATCATACTCATCAAAAACGGAGAGCTCGCGCTCAAGGGGCTTAACCGGGCGACGTTTGAAAGCGTTTTGGTAAAAAATATCAAACGGCGCCTCCGAGATTTGGGACATTTCGTCATAAACCGTTCACAATCTACGATTACAATAGAACCGACGGGATCGGATTTCGATACGGATGAGGCGGTGGAACGTCTGCGCCGCGTGTTCGGCATTGCTGCATTCCAGCGTGCCGCTGCGGTGGAAAAGCGCATGGACGCGATTTTGGAAACGGCAAGCACCTATCTCCGGGAAGATCTGGCGGGCATTTCCGCGTTCAAGGTGGAGTCCAAGCGTTCGGACAAAACGTTCCCTCTGACTTCGCCGCAGATCAGCGCGGAAGTCGGCGGCAAGCTGCTGGAAGCCTTCCCACATCTGCATGTGGATGTGCATCATCCCGAAAAGATCGTCACGGTCGAGGTGCGTGAGCACGCGGCGTATATCCACTGCGACCAGCTGAAGGGCGCGGGCGGCATGCCCGTCGGCACGGGCGGCAAGGCAATGCTGCTCATTTCCGGCGGCATCGACAGCCCTGTTGCGGGCTGGATGATGTCCAAGCGCGGCATCGTGCTTGATGCGGTGCATTTTGCATCTCCCCCGTACACTTCGCCGCAGTCGGAAATGAAGGTGCACGATCTGCTCGAGCAGGTCGCACGCTATTCCGGGGACATCGGGCTTTACACCGTGCCGTTTACCGAAATTCAGGAGCAGATCCGCGACAACTGCCCGGAAGCGCTGTTCACGCTGGTGATGCGGCGGTTCATGATGCGCATTGCCGAGCGTATAGCGCGCCGCGAAAAATGTGATGCGCTCATCACGGGCGAAAGCGTGGGACAGGTCGCAAGCCAGACCATGCTCGCCTTAGGCTGCACGGACGCCGCGGCAACACTGCCCGTGTTCCGTCCGCTCATCGGGATGGACAAAGACGAGATCATCGTCCGCGCGCGGCAGATCGAGACGTTTGACATCTCCATCCGCCCGTATGAGGATTGCTGCACGGTCTTTACCCCGCGCCACCCGCGCACGCGCCCGTCGCTCTCGCTTGTGGAAGCAGCGGAGCAGAAGCTCAATGTGGAAGCGCTCGTTTCCCGCGCAGCGCAGAACGCGAAATTTGAGATCATAAGGAACGGTCGATAACATGACGCTTGCTCAACAGGCGGTAAAACAATTAAAAGCCCGGCATAAAACGCTTGTCACGGCGGAATCGTGCACGGGCGGATGGATCGCCAAGCGCATCACCGATATTGCCGGCGCATCCGAGGTGTTCGAATGCGGCATCGTTTGCTATTCCAACCGCATCAAAACGGAATTGCTCGGCGTGCGTAAGGAAACACTTGCCGAATTCGGCGCGGTCAGCGAGCAGACCGCGCGGGAAATGGCGCTCGGTGCGCTGGATGTGTCAAAAGCGGATGTGGCGGTCGCGGTCACAGGGATCGCCGGCCCCGATTCCGACAACACGGGCAAGCCCGTGGGGCTTGTGTATATCGCCGTTGCGGACCGCACGCGCGTGGAAGTGCACGAGTACCGCAACCACTTTGCGGACAACGTCCGCGACAATAACCGCCGCGCTTCGGCGGACAATGCGCTTGCAGCTTTGGGGAGGTTCTTAGACGCATGAGCACACAAAACGAGCAGGCCCCGCGCCCGAGAAAGCGAAAAAAACAGTCCCGCTTCAGCAAAACGGCCAACCGCGTCATCACGATCGTCGCGGTTCTGGTCCTGCTTGTGTCGGGGGCGGTGTGCGTCAAGTATTTTGTCGAGCTTTACCAGAACAAAAATCAGACCGAGGAGCTTGCCGCGCTCGTGACGGAGTCCGAAGAAAACTATCCGGACGAACCGGCTTTCGTGCAGCCGAAATACCGGGAGCTTTACAACCAGAACAACGATTTCGTCGGCTGGATCACGGTGCCGAATACCGCGATCAACCATCCCGTGATGCAGAGCGACGACAACGAGTATTACCTGCGGCGGGACTTCTATAAAAACTATCTGCGCCGCGGCACGGTGTTCATGGATTACCGCAACGACCCGGAAAACCTGAATGTGAACACCATTTTGTACGGGCACAACTATCTGGATTCCACGATGTTTTCCGATCTGGAGAAATATAAGGACATCGAGTTTTATAAGACTGCGCCCGTGATTGAATTCAACACGATCTACGCCGATCACAAATGGAAGGTGTTCGCCGTGTTCCTGACGACGGCGTCTCCGGAGCTTGACAACAACTATGTATTCAATTACATTTACCCGTTCATGACGGAGTCGAGCTTTGAAGAGTTTATCGACGAGGTCGCCAAGCGCAGCCTGTATGACACCGGCGTGGAGGTGCTGCCGACGGATAAGATCCTGACGCTTTCCACCTGCACGCGGGATATGGACATCACAAGCAAGCAGGAAAATGCGCGCTGTGTCGTGATGGCGCGGCTCGTGCGCGAGGGCGAGGACGAATCGGTGGATACGTCTCAGGCAACGGTAAATCCGAATCCGAAATATCCGCAGCTTTGGTATGACAAATACGGGATCGAAAACCCGTATAAGGACGATGAAAAATGGTACCCGAGAGGTGAGGGTTGATGCCGAAAAACGAAAAAGAACATGCGGAGGATATGCTTTCCTTCGACGAGCTCAAAGATAAAGTGCAGCCGGATACGGACGAGACCGACCCTGAGGTTGCCGCGCTGCTTGATTCCCTGCGGGATATAGAACCGCCGCCCGAACCGGCACAGACGCCCGCCGAAGAGGAATCCCCCGCCGAGGCAGCGCCCGAAACGCCGAGTGAAGCGGAGAATTACAAAAGCATTTATAACGACGTGCTGCGTTCGGTGATGCAAAACGAACAGGAAAGCGAAAAGACCACCCGCAAAGCCAAGTTTTTATCGGATGAGAGCCAATTTGTCGATGTGACCGACCGGTATGAGGGGTTCGCCGATCTGCAAAAGCAGCCCGAAGCCGATCCCCCCGCTGCCGCAGCACCGGCGGAAGCGACACGGGAAACCGAAGCAAAAGCGCAAACCGAAACGGAAGAAGCGCCCGCCGAGGAAAAGCAGTACCGGACTTTTAATGAGATTTTCAAAAGCGGGCTGCGCAAAATTTTCCCGAATAAGCGCGACACCGTCGGCGAAGGGATCCGCAAGGTGATCGTCGATCTGTCTGTGCTCGCGCTCGTTGCCTGCGGCGTCTATTTCGGCGTTTACGCCTATCAAAGCCATGCTGCAAAAGCGCAGCAGGCAGAGATCACCGGGCAGATCATTGCGGAGGATACCGTTGACAGCGAGAGCGATGTGTGGGCGGAATTCTTCGCGCAGTATCCCAATATCCAGCTTCCCGAGGGCATGATGGCAAAATACGCCTATCTGTATGCGATCAATCAGGATCTGGTCGGCTGGATCCGGATCCCGAATTCCATCGTCGATGTGCAGGTGGTGCAAAGCGAGGAAAACGGCGAATACCTGAAAAAAGATTTTTACGGCAATTACAGCCGCTACGGCTGCCCGTATATGGACTACCGCAACGATCCGAAATACCTCGGGCAGAACACCATTATTTACGGGCATCATATGAGCGACGGGCTGGTGTTCGCCGATCTCACCAAGTACAAGACCATAGAAGGCTTTCAGGAGTCTCCGGTCATTCAGTTCGATACGCTGTACCGCAGCTACACCTTTAAGGTGTATGCCGTGCTCATCACAAACAGCCAGGCGGACGATGATAACGGGTATATCTTCAACTACACCGTGACGGACTTCGGCTCCGATGAAAAATTTATGGAATATATTGCGGCAGTGGATGAGCGCAAGCTGTATACGACCGGCGTGGACATTCAGCCCGGCGACAAGCTTTTGACACTGCAAACGTGCACCTATGAATTCTCCGACGCACGCTTGGTCGTCATCGGCAGGATGGTGCGCGACGGCGAGAGCACGTCGGTGGACACGAGTCTGGCCGTGGAAAATGCTTCGCCGCGCTACCCGCAGGCGTGGTATGACAAGCAGGGGATCACGAACCCCTATGCGGACGCTGAAAAATGGATGCCGTAATCCGAGAGTAAGGGATGGATGAGAGAACATGGATATGAAACTGCTCGCATTGACGGCGGGGGAGGAGCACGCACATCTGCTGGTGCGCATCTCCGGCACGCTCAGCGGGTTTAGCGATACGGATACGGCGTTTGCAACGTATCCGACGCTCAAAACGCTGCTGCCCGCATTTGCCGAGGCGCTGAAAAAACAGGGTGTGATCGTGCTCGCCGTGGACGGCGCGAAGTACAATGCGATCCGCACTAAACTGTGCGCGGCGCTGTCGCTGGCGACGGTCGAAGATCGGGCGCTTTATGAACGCTTGTCCGAAAATACGGCGCTGCCGCCCGAGGAGATCGAACAGATCGCCCGCGTGCCGAAAAACGCCGCGCTGTTCCCGAATTCGGACGGTCTTTATACGGGCCTTGCGGTGGAAAAGGGCAAACAGACCATCGTGTTTTTGCCGCTGGAAGAAGAAAGCCTTACGCATGTGCTCAAAAACGGGCTGGTGCCGTATCTGATGCGCAAATCGGTCAAGGCGGAGAGCGCAGCGCCCGAAAAGCATGAGATGCCTGCACTCGAAGTGTCTGCCGCCGCCGGTGAAGTGGTACGGCGTACGGTGAATCTGCTGCGTGAAAACAATGCTACGGTCGCCGTAAGCAGCACCCCGAGCGCGCAGATCATCCGTTCACTCGGCGCAAACACGCCGGACTTTGAAACGTTCTTCCTGTTTACACCCCATGTCGAGGACAAGGGCGATTACAGCATGACCGACTACGCCGCGCTGCTGGCAAAATCCGCCAAGGAGCTTTCGGGTGCAACGTTCGGTGCGTGCATTTCCGATGTGTGTGACGCCGAGGGCGGCACGTATGTCTGCGTCACGGTGGCGGATGACAAGACCGCCGTGGTGCGCAAGCTCTACAAGGAGGACGACGAGACCGAAAACAGCTTCCTGCACGACGCCGCCGAGGAGCTCGTGGAGCTGATCGGCGAAAAAGCGGCGGGCAAGGGTATGGTCGGCATTGAGGTCGCGGACGCCGGAAATGAGAAAAGCGGCGGCGGCTTCCTTTCAAGGCCTGCCGGCAAGGTGACGATGTCTGTTATTGCGCTGGTGCTTGCGGCAGCGGTCACGGTGGGTTGTATCTTCTTTGTGCGCGAACGCCGCGCGCGCGAAGCGCAAAATACCACGCAGCCGCCTATCGTGACGGAACAGCCCGACACGACCATTGCGCCGGTCGTGACGGACACGGTGACGATCTCGGAGTTTATTTATAATGAAATGCTGAACGGCGTGCAGGAAACACCAGCCGAAACGACCACCGCCAATTCAGACGGCGTCGCGATCGACACGACCGGCGGCAGCACCGCCACGGGCGACGAGATCCCGACGGAAATGATCGTCAACGGCAGGACGCTCGACGCCAAAGAGGCAGTCGCCCGCATGATCGAGGCGGAAATGGACAGCACCTACAATACCGAAGCGCTCAAGGCGCAGACGGTGGCGATATACACCTATCTCAAATACCGCAATACGAATTGGAAGATCACGGGCGTTACGCTTGCCGACGACTACAGCGAAGAAGTCTACAATGCGGTACGCGCGGTGTTCGGGGAATATCTGAGCTTCAACGGCGCGCCGGCGTTTACGCCGTTCTTCCGTCTTTCGGCAGGCAGGACCGCCGCCTGTGAGACGGTGTTCGGTACGAGCTATGCGTATCTGCGCGCGGCGGACAGCATTTCCGACCGCACGGAGGACGGGTACTTAACACAGCTCATCATCCCCGCAGACGAGATCCGGGAGCTCGTAGAAGCCTATGACGCGAGCATCACGCTCGGCGAGGAAACCGCCGACTGGCTGGAGGTAACGGAGCACGACGGCGCGGTGGATACGGGCACGGGCTACGTGCACACCATCCGTGTCGGCGACCGCGAGATTTCGGGCAGGGAGTTTGTAGACGTGGTCATGGCGGGGAAAAACCTGCCGTCCGTGTGCTTCTCGGTGATGTACCAGAGCGAAACCAATGAGTTTCTGTTCGAGGTCTATGGCATCGGCTACGGCGTCGGCATGAGCCAGCGCGGCGCGGACCGCATGGCGGCAACGGGCGCGGAATACACGGAAATATTGTCCCGCTATTACAGCGGTACACAGCTTACGGTTTAAACATAATTTTTTTCGGGAGGAATGAACTATGGCAATTCTGGTAACAGGCGGCACGGGCTTTATCGGCTCGCACACCTGCATCGCACTCACTGAGGCGGGGTATGACGCCGTCATCGTGGATAACTACTACAATTCCAGTCCCAAGTCGCTCGAACGCATCAACGAGCTGTGCGGCAAGGAACTGAAATTCTATGAGTGTGATATCCGCGACCGCGAGGGGATGACGCGCGTTTTCAAGGAAAACAAGATCGACGCGGTGATCCATTTCGCGGGGCTCAAAGCGGTGGGCGAATCCTGCCAAAAGCCGATGGAATATTATGACAACAACATCGGCGGCACGCTGACGCTCTGTGAAGTCATGCGCGACTGCGGCTGCAAAAACATCGTTTTCAGCTCATCCGCGACTGTGTACGGCATGCACAACGTCTCTCCGCTCAAGGAAACCATGCCCGCAGGCGGCACGACCAACCCCTACGGCACGACCAAATACATGATCGAGATCATTTTGGAAGACATTTACAAGGCGGACAATGACTGGAATGTGACACTGCTTCGCTATTTTAACCCGATCGGGGCGCATAAAAGCGGCAGAATCGGTGAAAATCCGAACGGGATCCCGAATAACCTTATGCCCTACATCACGCAGGTCGCAGTCGGCAAGCTGCCTGAGCTTTCGATCTACGGCGACGATTACGACACCAAGGACGGCACCGGCGTGCGCGATTACATCCATGTGGTCGACCTCGCGGAGGGGCATGTCAAGGCGCTCGACAATATTTTGTCCGGCAAACGCGGTGTACAGATCTTCAACCTCGGCACCGGCGTCGGGTACAGCGTTTTGGACATCGTGCATGCCTTTGAAGAAGCAAACGGCGTAAAGATCCCGTATAAGATCGTCGGCAGACGCCCCGGCGACATCGCCACCTGCTACTCCGATCCCACCAAGGCGAAAGAGGTGCTCGGCTGGCAGGCAAAGCGCGGCCTTGCCGAGATGTGCGAGGACTCATGGCGCTGGCAGAAGCAGAATCCCAACGGATTTGAATAAGCGATCCCCCGTATAATTTTGCGGCGCATTGCCGCAGCAGGAGGAAAAATATGAAAAGCAAAAAGTCTCTTTGGATCGCGCTTGCCGTGGTGGCGGTCGTCGTGATCGCCGCGGTGGGCTGGATCATGTCCACTTACAACGGGCTTGTGGAAACACGCGAGCAGGTGACGGCACAGCAGGCAAACGTGCAAAGCCAGCTGCAAAGACGCGCCGACTTGATCCCGAATCTGGTCAGCACGGTGCAGGCTTACGCCACGCATGAGGAAGAGGTCTACACCGCCCTTGCCGACGCACGCGCGGCGCTCGCGGGCGCGAGCACGGTCGACGAGCTCAATGCGGCAAACAGCGCCCTGGATTCCGCGCTCTCGCGGCTGCTCGTGGTGGTAGAAAACTACCCGGAACTGCAGGCAAGCCAGAATTTCATCAATTTGCAGGATGAGCTGGCGGGCACCGAAAACCGCATTGTGCAGGCACGCAATACGTACAACGATATGGCGCGTGAATACAATACACGGATCCAGCGTTTCCCGTCCTCGCTGATCGCAAGCATCGGTAATTTTGAGCAGGTGGATTATTTCGAGGCGTCTGAAGAGTCACAAACCGTTCCGGAAGTGAGCTTCGACTGATCCCGGGGCTTGGAGGAGAAGAATGAAACGAATTTCGGCGCTTGTGCTGGGGCTTTTGGCGGCGGCGCTTTTGGTGCTGCCCGCTTCGGCGGCGCGAACGGAATACCCCGAGCCGACAAGTGACTTTTTCGTCAACGACTTCGCGGGCTGCTTAAATGCCGAGGATGCACAGGAGATGCAAGCTTTGGGCGAGGCGCTGTACCGTGCGACGGGGGCGCAGGCGGTCGTGGTGACGGTGGAGTCTTTGAACGGTGCATCCATTGAGGATTACGGCTATGACCTTGCCAACGGCTGGGGCATCGGCGATGAGAGCGCGGACTCCGGCGTTCTGCTGCTGCTTTCCACCGGCGACCGGCAGGTGCGCATCGAGGTCGGCAGCGGCCTTGAAGGCAGGCTGACCGACGGTAAAACGGGGCGTATACTCGATACATACGCCATACCGTATTTGCGCGCGGACGATTTTTCCACCGGGCTTTTGGAGGCGTATAAGGCCATTGTCAATGAGGTCTATATCGAATATGATATGGAGCCTTCCGACGGGTATGTCCCTATAGAGGAAGATTATGAGATCACAGACGGGGATCTGGCCCGCTTTGCGGGTGCGATATTCCCGATACTCACGGTCCTCGTACTCATCTTTATTGTCGCTACGCGCCGGCATTGGGGCGGAGGCGGCGGTGGCTTTTACGGCGGCTATCACGGCGGCGGTTTCCATGGTGGCGGCTTCTCCGGCGGGGGCGGTTTTTCCGGCGGCGGAGGCGGCTTCTCGGGCGGAGGCGGCGGCTTCTCCGGCGGCGGCAGCTCGCGCGGGTTCTGACAGAATACAGAATATCAAAGCAAAAACGGACTTCGGTTTTTCCGAAGTCCGTTTCGTTTTGCTGTATATCGTCCGGCGCTTATCGCTCTGTAAGCGGCACATACGGCTTTACGCCGGAGACGCTTTTGTATGCGGGGCGGATGATCTTGTCGACATTCGTCAATTCTTCGAGCATATGTGCGCTCCAGCCCACGATGCGCGCCATCGCAAAGATCGGCGTGTAAAGCTCGGGCGGAATGTCCAGCATGCTGTAAACGAATCCGCTGTAAAAGTCCACGTTGGGGCTGACGCCCTTGTAAATGCGCCGGCGTTCGGCGATGACCTGCGGGCCTAAGCGCGCGATCATGCTGTACAGCGCAAAATCCTCGCCGCGCTTTTTCTCCTGCGCGAGCTTCTGCACGAAGCCCTCAAAAATCTCTGCGCGTGGGTCGGAAATGGAGTATACCGCGTGCCCCATGCCGTAAATCAAGCCCTTTTTATCAAAAGCTTCACGGTTAAGCAGCTTTTCAAGATATGCGCGCACCTCATCCTCGTCATGCACATCCCGCACATGGCGCTTGATGTCCTTGACCATTTCCACGACCTTGATGTTTGCGCCGCCGTGCTTCGGACCTTTGAGCGAGCAAAGCGCCGCCGCCATGACCGAAAAGGTGTCCGACCCGGAGGAGGCGACCACGTGCGTCGTGAACGATGAGTTGTTGCCGCCGCCGTGCTCCATATGTAAGATCAGCGCGATGTCGAGTACCTGTGCTTCGAGCGCGGTGTATTTTTTGTCGGGACGCAGCAGCCGCAGGATGTTTTCCGCTGCCGAGAGCCTGGCGTCGGGGTGGTGGATATACAGGCTGTCGTTGCAGATATAGTGGTTGTACGCCTGATACCCGTACACGGCGAGCATCGGGAAGCGGCTGATGAGCGACAGGCACTGCCGCAGCACGTTTTCCTGCGTCATCTCCGTCGGGTTGCTGTCATATGCCGAAAGCGTCAGCACGCTGCGCGTCAGGCTGTTCATGATGTCCTTGCTCGGCGCTTTCATCACGACGTCGCGCACAAAGTTGCGCGGCAGGCAGCGCATGGTCGCAAGTATATCGCAAAACTCCGAAAGCTGCGCTTTGTTCGGCAGCGCCCCGAACAAAAGCAGGTACGCCGCCTCCTCAAAGCCAAAACGCTTTTCCCGAATACAGCCGCGCACAAGCTCCGTAACGTTGATGCCGCGGTAGCGAAGCTCGCCGGCGCAGGGCTTGCGTCCTTCCGGCGTCTCTTCGTATGCTTTGACATTGGAAATCGTCGTTAAGCCTGCTAAAACGCCCACGCCGTTTTTGTCGCGCAAACCGCGCTTTACGGCATATTGTTCATATAGCTCGGGATCAATGGTGCTGCATGCGGTGTTCTCTAAACTCATCTTTGCGGCATAATCCATGATCTCCGCTTTGCTCTTTCGCATCTTGCATCCTCCTTTTTTGTTCTGATTTTGTTGTCTTGATCCTCTGATTCTAATCATAATGGAAAATGCCCTTGGGTGTCAACGCCTAAATTGTAAACATTATATGAACTGTCGTGATTTTGTTGACAGATTATAGGGAAAGGTATATATTATAGACAAATAGGGGGCGGTTTGATGCCAAAAACTGCGCGGCAGGAAGCTGCCGAAATGCTTACCGAGTTGTTGTTCCGCTTTTACAGCGCAGGTCAGCGCCACCCGCGCGTAACGCAGGGGCCGAAGATCCACACCCATGCGTTCCATGTGCTGTATCTGCTTGCTCGTGCGCATGACAAGCGGCTGTCTTTAAGTTTTCTGCTTACGGAATTGCAGGTGACCAAGCAGCAGCTTTCCAAGCTCATCAACGAGCTGGAGGATTTCGGGTATGTCGAGCGGGTGCGCACCGGGCGTGACCGCCGCAACGTGATGCTGTGCCTGACGGAGGCGGGCGAGCGGTATTATGCCGAACGCGAACAGGCGGTCGCCGACCAGATCGCTGCATTCCTCGAAAAATATCCGCCCGAAAAAACCGAGTTTTTGCATGAGCTGCTTGTGCAGCTGGGCTCGTGAACGCAAAAACAACAAACTGCACAGAGCTTCCCCGCTTGCGGGGGAGCTTTTTATGTCTTAGACAAACTGCACAATATATTGCGCAAAATTTCGCCGCATTTCCGATTGCACACTAAATTTAGTGGTGCTATAATAATAAAGCTTTCCTTTCCGCCGCGCGGGTGTGCTGCGGAAAGAATTTTATCTTGAACGAGGGGGAGCGCTATGAAAATCAGCGGCCTTCAAACCCTGACTTTGCTGGATTTTCCGGGCAAGGTCGCCTGCACGGTGTTCACGAGCGGCTGCAACATGCGCTGCCCGTTTTGCCATAATGCAGGGCTGGTGCTCGAGCCTGACGAACCCGCGCAGATGACCGAGGACGAATTTTTTGCCTTTCTTAAAAAACGCAGCGGCGTGCTCGATGGCGTTTGCGTAACGGGCGGCGAGCCATTGCTGCAAACGGATCTGATTCTGTTTTTTCAAAGGGTAAAGGAGCTTGGCTTTACGACGAAGCTCGACACCAACGGCTTTTTGACCGATCGCCTGCGGCAGACCGTGGAAAGCGGCGCGGTGGATTATGTGGCGATGGATGTCAAAAACGACCCGAGCCGCTATGCCGAAACGGTCGGCATCCCGAATTTTTCCATGGAACCGATTTTCGAAAGCGTGCAGTATTTGATGTCCTGCGGCGTAGACTATGAATTCCGCACCACAGTCGTCCGCGAGCTGCACCGCGCCGGCAATCTTACGGCGATCGCCGAATGGCTGCAGGGTGCAAAGCGGTATTTTTTGCAGGGCTTCCGCGATTCGGGCGAGATTTTAGGCGGCACCATGCACGCCTATTCTCCGCAGGAGATGCGCGACCTGCTTCATAAGGTGCAGAGCGTTTTGCCGCAGACGGAACTGCGCGGCGTAGAGGTATAAACAACAATATATTGTGCTTCGCAAGAATAAATTTAACAACATATTGTGAAAACGGCTTGACAGCTCCAAGCGGCTGTGATAGTATAGATCATACAGGCGTTTCGGAGAAACACGATTTTAGAAACATAAAAACTTTTTAATAAAAGCGAGGGAAAAGGAATGTATCAGGTCATCAAGCGAGACGGCAAACATGTGGATTTTGACCTCTCCAAGATCACGGAAGCGATCCGCAAGGCGTTTGAAGCGCAGGAACGGCAGTACAATATGGACATCATCGAGCTGCTGGCGCTCAAGGTCACCGCGGATTTTGAGAAAAAGATCAAGGACGGTCTCATCGGCGTGGAGGACATTCAGGACAGCGTTGAGGCAGTGCTCATCGCGGCGGACTATGCCGACGTGGCGAAAGGTTATATCCTTTACAGAAAGCAGCGCGAAAAGATCCGCAATATGAAGTCCACCGTGCTCGATTACAAGGAGATCGTGGACAATTACGTGCATCTGACAGACTGGCGCGTGAAGGAAAACTCCACTGTGACCTATTCCGTCGGCGGCCTGATCTTAAGCAACTCCGGCGCGATCACGGCGAACTATTGGCTTTCGGAGATCTATGACAACGAGATCGCCGAGGCGCACCGCAACGCAGACATCCACATCCATGACCTGTCCATGCTCACGGGCTACTGCGCGGGCTGGTCGTTAAAGCAGCTTATCCAGGAGGGTCTGGGCGGCATCCCCGGCAAGATCACCTCTTCGCCCGCGTCGCACCTTTCGACGCTGTGCAACCAGATGGTCAACTTCCTCGGCATCATGCAGAACGAATGGGCGGGCGCGCAGGCGTTCTCCTCCTTCGATACCTACCTTGCCCCATTTGTAAAGGTTGACAACTTGTCATACAAGGAAGTCAAGCAGTGCATCCAGTCCTTCGTCTACGGCGTCAATACGCCCAGCCGCTGGGGCACGCAGTCGCCGTTTACGAACATCACGCTGGACTGGACAGTCCCCGCGGACCTTGCCGAGCTCAACGCGATCGTCGGCGGCAAGGAAATGGACTTCAAATACAAAGACTGCAAAAAAGAGATGGACATGGTCAACAAGGCGTTCATCGAGATCATGGTCGAGGGCGACGCCAACGGCCGCGGCTTCCAGTACCCCATCCCGACCTATTCCATCACCAAGGACTTTGACTGGTCCGAGACCGAAAACAACAAGCTCCTGTTTGAAATGACCGCGAAGTACGGCACGCCGTATTTCTCGAACTACATCAACAGCGATATGGAGCCTTCGGACGTCCGTTCCATGTGCTGCCGCCTGCGTCTGGATCTGCGCGAACTGCGCAAGAAATCCGGCGGTTACTTCGGCAGCGGCGAAAGCACCGGCTCCGTTGGCGTGGTCACGATCAACATGCCGCGCATCGCATATCTCTCGAAAACCGAGGAAGAATTCTATAAGCGGCTCGATCGCATGATGGATATTTCCGCGCGTTCTTTGAAGGTCAAGCGCGACATCATTTCGCGGCTTTTGGACGAGGGACTGTATCCGTACACCAAGCGCTACCTCGGCACGTTCAACAACCACTTCTCGACCATCGGGCTTATCGGCATGAACGAAGCCTGCCTGAACGCCGGCTGGATCGGCGAGGATTTAAGCCACGAGCGTGCACAGCAGTTTACAAAGGATGTGCTCAACCACATGCGCGAGCGCCTTTCCGATTATCAGGAGCAGTACGGCGACCTGTATAACCTTGAGGCGACGCCCGCAGAGTCTACGACCTACCGCCTTGCGAAGCACGACGTCGCGCGTTATCCCGACATCATTACGGCGGCGGGCGACTGCGGCACCCCGTACTACACGAACTCTTCGCACCTGCCGGTGGACTTCACCGCCGACATTTTCGAGGCGCTGGATATCCAGGACGATCTGCAGACGCTCTATACCTCCGGTACGGTGTTCCATGCCTTCCTCGGCGAAAAGCTGCCGAGCTGGCAGTCTGCGGCGAATCTGGTGCGCAAGATCGCCGAGAACTACAAGCTGCCCTATTACACCATGTCGCCGACCTACTCCGTGTGCAAGGAGCACGGCTACATCACGGGCGAGCATTACACCTGCCCCGAGTGCGGCGGTGTGACCGAAGTGTACAGCCGCATCACCGGCTACTATCGTCCGGTGCAGAACTGGAACGACGGCAAGGCGGAAGAATTCAAGCATCGCAAGCTGTATGACATTGCGAACTCGCATCTGCGCCGTCACGGCGTCCCTGCGGAAAGCGCGGAAGCTCCGTCGGCAGCCGCAGAAAATAAAGCGGGCGAGCTGCTTCTGTTCACCACCAAGACCTGCCCGAACTGCAAGCTTGCGAAAGCGGCGCTCGACAAGGCGGGCGTAGCCTATACCGTGATTGACGCGGAGGAAAACGCCGCGCTCACAGACAAATACGGCGTGCGCCAGGCGCCGACGCTGGTGTCGGTCGCGGGCGACAGCTTTGAGACTTTTGCGAACGCCTCCAACATCAAGGCCTTCGCGGAAAGGGCATAACCTATGCAGGACATCCTGATCGTCGGCGCGGGCACGGCGGGCTTGACCGCCGCGATCTATGCGGCGCGCGCGGGAAAGACCGTGACCGTGCTCGAAAACGAAGCCGTCGGCGGGCAGATCGCCACCTCGCCGCAGGTCGAGAACTACCCCGGCTTTGAAAGCATCAGCGGAGCAGAATTTTCGGATCGCCTCTTTACCCAGGCGACCGTGCTCGGCGTGTCCGTGGAGCTCGAAAAAGCACAGGCTGTGCGTGCGCAGGACGGTATGTTCACCGTCGAAACGAGTGGCGAAAGCTATTCGGCGCGGGCGCTTATCCTCGCGACGGGCGTAAAACACCGCCGGCTCGGGCTTGCGGAAGAAGCGTCCTATCTCGGGCGCGGGCTGTCCTATTGCGCGGTGTGCGACGGGGCGTTTTTCAAAAACCGCACCGTAGCCGTCGTAGGCGGCGGCAACGCCGCGCTGCAAAGTGCGATCTATCTTGCCGACGTCGCCGAAAAGGTGTATCTGATCCATCGCCGCACGCAGTACCGCGCGGAGGAGGCCGTGATCCGTGCCATGGAAGCAAAGCCGAACATCGAACTCGTTTTGAACAAAACGGTGGCGGCGCTCTCCGGCGAACCGCTTTTGCAGTCGCTCACCTTGCGCGATACGCAGACGGGCGAAACTTCGGAACTCCCGGTAAACGGCGTGTTTGTTTCCATCGGCAAAGTCCCCGCAAACGATTTTTGCCGTGACATAGTGACGCTCGACGACGCCGGCTTTATCGTAGCGGACGAATCGTGTAAAACGAATGTGCCCGGGCTGTTCGCCGCAGGCGACTGCCGCACAAAGACTGTGCGTCAGCTGACCACCGCCGCTTCGGACGGCAGCATTGCCGCCCTTGCCGCGTGCGATTATCTGAACGCGAACGCATAACAAATCAAAGCCCTTTGCGCAAAAGCAAAGGGCTTTTTCGTCTCTGTATGGGCACAAAGGAGCAGTATGAGATCCTTTACAACTCGAACGGAAATTACAAAGGGCTGGTCGGGCGACAAAAAATACTGCGTGACGGAGCAAAACGGCACACGGTATTTTCTGCGTGTTTCCCCGCGTGCGCAATATGAAGAAAAACAGCAGGAATTCGAGCTGATGCGCCGTGTTTTCGCGCTCGGCGTGCCCACGCCGCAGCCGCTGGAATTCGGGCTGTGCGCCGAGGGCGTATACAGCCTGCAAGCTTGGATCGACGGCGACGACGCAGAGGACGTGATCGGGCGTTTTCCCGAAACACAGCAGTATATCTATGGCCTCGCGGCGGGGCGCGCCTTGCAAAAGATCCACTCTATCCCCGCACCTGAAAACGCCGAACCATGGGAAACGCGTTTTAACCGCAAAATCGACCGTAAGATCCAACTGTATACCGCCTGCGGGCTGCGCTATGCAGAGGATGAGCCGTTTTTCACCTACTTGCGTGAAAACCGCAGCCTTTTGAAAGACCGTCCGCAGACCTTGCAGCACGGCGATTTCCACATCGGCAACATGATGCTCGACCGTACGGGAAAGCTGTGGATCATCGACTTCAACCGCCGCGACTACGGCGACCCGTGGGAAGAATTCAATCGCATCGTCTGGGCGGCGCAAAAGTCACCCAACTTTGCAAGCGGCATGGTGGACGGGTATTTTGACGGCGACGTACCGATGAAATTTTGGCGGCTGTTGGCGCTGTATATTTCGAGCAACACGCTTGGCTCCCTGCCGTGGGCGATCCCGTTCGGGGAGAAAAAGATCTACATCATGCGCGCGCAGGCAAGCGAAATTTTGCAGTGGTACGACCACATGCGCATCGTCGTGCCGCGGTGGTACCGCCCGCAATATAGAAAACGGAGGGACGATATATGATCCTCTCCGTTTCCCGTCGTACGGATATTCCGGGCCGGTATGCGGACTGGTTTATGAACCGCATTCGCGCGGGGTTCGTGCTGACGCAGAATCCTATGAATCCCGCGCAGGTGCAAAGGCTGCCGCTTTCCGAGGACACCGTGGATTGTATCGTCTTTTGGACAAAGGACGCCACGCCGCTGCTGCCGTATTTGGATGAGCTTGACCGTCTTGGCTATACCTATTATTTCCAGTTCACCCTAACGCCGTATCCGCACGCGCTCGAACCGGGACTGCGCCCGAAAACAGAGATCGTGCAGACCTTTCGCGCGCTGTCCGAGCGTCTGGGACGCGAGCGGGTGGTTTGGCGGTACGATCCGATCCTGCTTAGCACAGGGATAGACACTGCATTTCATAAGCAGGCATTCCGGGCTTTGTGCGAACGGCTATCCGACTGTACCGACACAGTTACGATCAGCTTTTTAGACATATATCAAAAGATAAAAACCGTACCTGTGCGCCCGCCGAACGAGAGTGAAACAGCCGAGCTGGCGGCGTTTATCGGCGAGACGGCAAGGCGTTACGGGCTGCGCGCGACGGCGTGCTGTGAGGCGGCGGATTTAACCGTGTACGGAATTTCACGTGCCGCCTGTATCGACAAAGCGCGCATCGAACGCATCTGCGGGTGTGCGCTGGATCTTACCGCCGAAAAAAACCAGCGCGGCATGTGCGGCTGTTCGGAGAGCGTGGACATCGGCGTATACGACACCTGCCCGAACGGCTGTGTGTATTGCTACGCGAACCGAAGCAAAGCTGCCGTCGAAAAACACCGTGCCGCCTATGACCCGAATTCGCCCCTGCTTTGCAGTGCAACAGACGAAAGAAAGACTTATCCCGAACGGCGGGTGCGGTCGAACAAAACAGGGCAGACCAAGCTGTTTTAGCTGCACGGGATATTCGTCTCTTTTTTACAATTTTTTCCGCATGGTATTCGACAAAAAACTTTCCTGTTTTTTCGGTATAAAATCTCCAATCAAACAGACAATAACACAGAACAATTTTGAAAAAAGAAAAAAGGAGATTTTATATATGAAAGCCACAGGCATTGTCAGAAGAATCGACGACCTCGGGCGCGTGGTCATCCCCAAGGAGATCCGCCGCACCATGCGCATCCGCGAGGGCGACCCGCTGGAAATTTACACCGCGGCGGACGGCGAGGTCATTTTTAAAAAGTATTCGCCCATCGGCGAGCTGTCGCAGATCGCTGCGCAGTATGCGGAGGTGCTCAACCGCGCCATCCAGCTGCCCGTGCTCATCACGGATCGCGACCACGTGATCGCAGTCTCCGGCGCGCCCAAGCGCGATTTTGCCGACCGCCGCGTCAGTGAGGAGCTCGAAGCGCTGATGACCGAGCGCGCGACCTACACCGCGACGCCCGATACCCCGCCCTTGTACCCCGTTTCGGGCTATGAAAAGGAGGCGGCGCTGGCGTTCCCGATCATCGGCAGCGGCGACGTTTCGGGCTCTGTTGTGCTGATGCTTCGCGAAGACGGCTCCATGCCTACGGCGGAGGAGACGAAGCTTTTGCAGGTCGCGGCGTCCTTCCTCGGCAAGCAGATGGAGGATTGACGGCAGCGCGCAGCTTGAAACAGGAAGAGAACGAGAGATTTTTCCCGATTTGTTGCGTACGGTCCTTAAAAGTTTTACTCGATTTTTTACAAAAAATCGCGGATTCCAAAGGCAGAGCCGCTGCGGCGTCCCGCAGGACGCGAAATTCCATTCCTGCATAAAGCGCAGAAGGGGCGCAAAACGTCCCGGCGGGACGTTTTGCGTTGGGGAAACCTCGCCGGGGTTTCCCCGAACGGAATAGAAGTTCCTTCTATTTCGTTTGTGTAAAATTCAAAATCGAAAAAACGGGAGAAAGCATCTGCTCTCTCCCGTTCTTTTGTGTTTGGTATTTTATTTTTCCGTATGATCTAAGTCTATCAAATGAAATCCCGCCGCGCGAATTAAGCGGTTATAGACCGCAAGCCCCATGCCGTCGAGCTCCGGACAGCGCGCATACACGGTCGCCGCGCCATGCTCGTCGAGTTCGCGCAGGGCGTCGAAAAGCCGCGCCGCCTGTGACGCGCCGTCGTGCGCTTTGCCATAGGTCACAGCGTGTGGAAAATGCGATTCCTCTCCCTGAAAGCAGAGGACAGTTGCATCCTTACCGGCGACGTAGTCACAGAATTGTTCAAACGTGCCTCTTAAGATCGTGATATCCGCGCGCGGGGCATAGTGCTTGTATTTCATTCCCGGTGAAGCGGCGACTGCGCCGTCCTTGAGCTTATGCAGCACGGCGTCATCCACCTCGACTTCGCCGAGCGCACCGCGCAGCTGCTCCACGGTCACGCCGCCCGGCCGCAGCACGCGCGGCACATCGCCCGTCAAAGAGACGACCGTGGATTCCACGCCGACCTTACATGCGCCGCCGTCCAAGATCAGCGGGATGCGCCCGCGCATATCCGCCAGCACATACGCCGCGTTCGTGGGGCTCGGACTGCCCGAAAGGTTGGCGCTCGGCGCGGCAAGCGGTACGCCGGCTGCACGGATGACGGCCGCTGCCGCAGGGTGGACGGGCATGCGCACCGCCACGGTCGGAAGTCCCGCCGAAACTCCGGCGGGCACGCGGTCGCTTCTCGGCAATATCATGGTCAGGGGACCGGGCCAAAACGCCTTGGCAAGACGCTTGGCGCTTTCCGGCACGTCGGTGACCAGCTGTGCCAGCTCGTCTATGGCGGCGATATGGACGATCAGCGGGTTGTCCTGCGGGCGGCCTTTTGCAGAAAATATTTTGGCGACTGCCGATTCGTCAAAGGCGTTTGCCGCAAGCCCGTAGACCGTTTCCGTCGGGATGGCGACAACCTCCCCGTTGAGAAGCCGAGAAGCCGCCTTTTTTACGGCGGCTTCATTTATAGTACCATCGGGCGAAATGACTTGTAAAACTTCCGTTTCCATAGTTTTCTCTTTTCTGTGTTTATCCGACCAGCGCGCGGATCGTGAAATAGCCGATCACCACGACGCCCAATACAATGCGATACCAGCCGAACACCTTAAAGTCGTGCTTTTTGATATAGGACATCAGGAATTTGATGATGAACAGCGACACGACAAACGCCGTTACAAGCCCCACCAGCAGAATGGCGATCTCCTGCCCCGTATAAGAAAAGCCATACTGCACAAGCTTTAAGGCGCTTGCACCGAACATCACGGGTACGGCAAGGAAAAACGTGAACTCTGCGGCAACGGTGCGTGATACGCCCAAAAGCAGCGCGCCCACGATCGTTGCGCCCGAACGCGAGGTGCCGGGGAATATGGCGGCGATCAGCTGGAAAAGGCCGATGTAGAAAGCAATCGGATAGGTGATCTCGGCGATGGAGTTGATTTTCGGGGTACGCTTTTTGTTATAGTTTTCAATCACGATGAAGCAGATACCGACCAAAATAAGCATAACGGAGACCGTTTGCCAATTGTAAAACAGCGCTTCGAGCTCTTCATCGAACAAAAGCCCCACAATAGCGGCGGGGATGCAGGCAACCAGGACCTTGAACCACATCGTAAAGATCGGTTTTTTGATGAGCAGCTTTTTTTCTTTCATGCCGAAGGGCCACAGCTTTTTCCAGAACATCACGACGACCGCTAAAATCGCGCCGAGCTGGATGACCACTAAAAACATGCTGCGGAATTCATCCGAAACATTGAGCTTTATAAATTCATCGACTAAGATCATGTGCCCCGTACTGCTGACGGGCAGCCATTCGGTGATGCCCTCCACAAGGCCCAAGATAAACGCTTTAAGAATTTCCAACATAACGCTTTTCCTTTCTTTGCGTCAAATATGGGATCATTTTTGTTCCAACTCAGTATATCAGACTTTTCACAGAAAGAAAACCATAAAACCGAAAAAAATTTGCCGCTTGCCGCCGCGTTGCTTTTTTTGTATGGACATGATACAATAAACACGAATATAAACAAAGGATTAAAAACGGATGAACAAGCATTATGAAGCATTGGAGCTTCCGAAAATTTTAGAAAAACTCGCGAATCTTACCGCCTGTGCAGACGCGCACGAGGCGGCGCTCGCACTTGAGCCGCAAACCGAGTATTACGAGGCGCAAAGGCTGCTGCGGGAAACCGAAGCGGCGCATATCCTCATCGCCAAATTCGGCGCGCCGTCGTTCGGCGGGCTTCAAAACGTCAACGGTGCGCTGCGCCGCGCCGAGGCGGGGGCGACGCTCACCATGCGCGCGCTTTTGGATATCGCCGGCGTACTGCGCGCCGTGCGCGGCATTTGCACCTGGCGCGAGAAAAGCGCAGGGACCGAGAGCGCGCTCGACGACCTGTTCGGCAGTCTCTATGCGAACAAGTATTTAGAGGATCTGATCTGCAATGCGATCCTTTCCGAGGAGGAAATGTCCGACAACGCCTCGCCGCAGCTTAAGGACATCCGCCGCAAAAAGCGTGCGCAGGATGCGCGTATCCGCGAACAGCTCGAACGCCTTTTGCGCTCGCCGGCTTACAAAAACAGCTTGCAGGACGCACTTGTGACCCAAAGGGGCGGGCGGTTTGTCGTCCCCGTCAAGGCGGAGCACCGCGCCGAGGTGCCGGGGCTTGTGCACGATACATCGTCAAGCGGCTCTACGGTGTTCATCGAACCCGCCGCCGTGGTGGAGGCGAACAACGAGATCAAGGTGCTCGAAAGCCGCGAGCGCGACGAGATCGAACGCATCTTAACGGAGCTCTCCGCCCAAGCCGGCAGCTTTGCGGACAGCATCCGCATAAGCTACCAAAGCGCCGTGGCGCTCAATCTGATCTTTGCAAAGGCGAGCCTTGCTTATCAAATGAAAGCGAGCCTGCCCGTGCTCAATGCCGACGGCGAGATCGAATTAAAAAAAGCGCGGCACCCGCTGATCCCCGCCGACCGCGTCGTGCCGGTGGACATCCGCTTGGGTACGGATTTTGACGCGCTGGTGATCACGGGCCCGAACACGGGCGGCAAGACCGTCTCCATCAAAACGCTGGGGCTCTTAACCCTGATGGCGGCGTGCGGGCTGTATATCCCTGCTTCAGACAACTCCCGCGTGGCGGTGTTCGGCAAGGTGCTGGCAGATATCGGCGACGAGCAGAGCATCGAGCAGTCGCTTTCTACCTTTTCGGCGCATATGACGAACCTTGTGCGCATTGACCGTGAAACGGACGACAACACATTGGTGCTCATCGACGAGCTCGGCGCGGGCACGGACCCCGTGGAGGGCGCGGCGCTCGCCGTGGCGGTGATCGAAGCGCTGCGCAAAAAGGGCGCGCGGCTTGCGGCGACCACGCACTATTCGGAGCTCAAGGAATACGCGCTGCACACCGACCGTGTGGAAAATGCCTCGTGCGAATTCTCGGTCGAAACGCTTTCGCCGACGTACCGGCTGCTCATCGGCGTGCCGGGGCGTTCCAACGCCTTTGCCATTTCCGAACGGCTGGGGCTTCGCCGCGAGATCCTGGATGACGCCGAAGCGCTGGTCTCCTCGGAGAACCGCCGCTTTGAAGATGTGGTAGACGCGCTGGAGCGTTCGCGCGCAGAGTTAGAGCAGGAAAAGGCGCGCGTGCTCGAACGGGAAGCGCAGATCGACCGTCTGCGCGCGCAGGCGGAAGAGGTAAAACGGGAGGCTGCCGAAAAAGGGCAGCGGGAATTGGAACGTGCAAAGCGTGAGGCGGCGGCGCTGACCGAAAATGCCCGCCGTGCCGCAAACAGCCTGCTTTTGGAGGTCGAGCGTCTGAAAAAGGAGCAGGCCAAGGAAAAGGACGCCGCAGCTGCCGCACGCAAGGCGCGCGCCGCCATGAAAGCGAAGCTCGGCGAGCTCGATGACCTAACGGCTGAGTCGTTCGGTACGGCGGACGACGGCGAATACACCCTGCCGCGTGAGCTGCGCGTAGGCGATACGGTATTTGTCACGACTCTCGGTACGCAGGCGACCGTGGTATCCGTACCCGACGCGCGCAAAAACGTTGAAGTGCAGGCGGGCGCAATGAAAATGAAGGTCGGGCAGGATGTCCTGCGGCTTATGAAGGGGAAACCAAAGACTTCTCCCGCGCCGCGCCGTCCCGTTTCCGAAGGCAGCCGCGCCGCCGCACAGAGTACGGCGATGCGTGTAGATCTGCGCGGCAAAAACGCCGAAGAGGCGATCCTTGATTTGGATATGTTTCTTGACAGCGCCGTTCGTGCAGGGCTTAATGAAGTCACCATCGTGCACGGCAAGGGCACCGGCGTGCTGCGCAAGGCGGTGCAGGCGCATTTGCGAAAGCACCCCAATATCCGGACGTTCCGCACCGGCGTATACGGCGAAGGGGAAGAGGGCGTGACCATTGCCGAGCTGAAATAAGTGTTTTTCGGTTGCAAAGTGTGCGGGAATATGTTAAAATAACTATGATCAGCCGCTTGATCGGCGGTTCCATCAACACAGACGGCTTCGGAGGCGTTGGATATGAAGAAAAAGATTATTGCTGCGGCGCTCGCAATGCTTGCGGTCGCCTGTGTCATCACCGCGTGCGGCGGGGACGAGACAACATATGAACCCGTGGAATACACAACAGACGCAAACGGCGAGCTGTATGTGACCAATATCTACGGCGATCTGATCCCTGTGACCACAGGCGTTGACGGCTCCATGGAGCTGTTGGAGGACCTGTATACCAAGACTGCCGAGCAGGTGTCGGAGGATGTCGAGCGCATGGATCAGGAATCCGATGCGAACAGCAACGGCGGCACCACGACCGCGAATCCCGGTGACAACGGCAACAACGGCGGCAACAACGGCGGCGATAACGGCGGCGGCAGCTCCGGCGGGATACAGATCGGCTCCGAATCTCCGCAGTTGGATGAGGATCACGAGGCGGTCATCGTCTGGTAACGCGCACTTTCGTCAAAATACCGCTTGACAAGGCGGGAAATCTTTAGTATAATACCCCTCTGTAAAGGCTTCTGCTTTACAGAGGGGCTTATTTCGGAAAGGATGGTTTCACAAAATGGCAAATAATGTGGAAATCACGATCCTTTTGGATTTCTATGGGGAAATGCTCACGCAAAAGCAGCGCGATTTTCTCGGCTATTATTACAACGATGACCTTTCGCTTTCGGAGATCGCCGAAAACGAGGGCATCACGCGCCAAGGCGTGCGCGACGCCATCAAGCGCGCCGAAACGCTTTTGTATGAAATGGAAAGCAAGCTCGGCTTTGCCAAGCGGCTCGACCAGATCCGCGACCATTTGCAGCAGATCATCGAATGTGCCGAGAGCATCAACGCCTACAACCTTGACCACGGGCTTTCCCGCGAGATCAACGAGACCACCGTGCGCATCAAATCGCTCGCGCTGGACATCATCGAATAAGCAGAGGGTTTTCTATGGCATTTGAAGGATTGTCCGACCGGCTCGAAGCCGCTTTTAAACGGCTCCGCAGCAAAGGCAGCCTGACGGAAACAGACGTCAAGGAGGCCATGCGCGAGGTGCGCTTGGCACTTCTCGAGGCGGATGTCAACTACAAGGTTGCGAAAGATTTTACAAATAAGGTGACCGAACGCGCCATCGGCGCGCAGGTCATGGAAAGCCTGACGCCCGCGCAGATGGTCATCAAGATCGTCAACGAGGAACTGACCGAGCTCATGGGCGGTACGGGCAGCCGGCTCGCTTATGCGTCACACCCGCCTACGATCGTGATGATGTGCGGCCTGCAGGGTTCGGGTAAAACCACGCACTGCGCCAAGATCGCGCGCAAGCTTAAGTCCGAGGGGCACCGTCCGCTGCTTGCGGCGTGCGACGTATATCGTCCCGCGGCGATCAAGCAGCTGCAGGTCGTTGGCGAGCAGGTGGATGTTCCCGTGTTTGAAATGGGGCAGGGGAACCCGGTCGAGATCGCGGAAAATGCCGTGAAGCTTGCCAAAGATCACGGCTATGACTATGTATTTTTGGACACGGCGGGGCGTTTGCACATAGACGAAACGCTCATGCAGGAATTAAAGGACATCAAGGCAAAGATCCATCCGCATGAAATTTTGCTGGTGGTGGACGCCATGACCGGTCAGGACGCCGTCACGGTCGCGTCCTCGTTTGACGAGGCGCTGGGCATCGACGGCATCGTGCTGACCAAAATGGACGGCGATACGCGCGGCGGTGCGGCGCTTTCCGCAAGGGCGGTCACAGGCAAGCCGATCAAATTTGTCGGCACGGGCGAAAAGCTTGATGAGCTCGATTATTTCTACCCCGACCGCATGGCTTCGCGCATCCTCGGCATGGGCGATGTGCTTTCCCTCATCGAAAAAGCGGAGACAGCGCTCGATGAGAAAAAGGCGCAGGAGCTCGAAAAAAAGCTGCGCAAAAACAAATTTGATCTCAACGACCTGTTAGACCAGCTCCAGCAGGTGCGCAAAATGGGTTCGATGAAGGATATTTTGTCCATGCTGCCCGGCGTCGGCGGCAAGATCAAGGATCTCGACATCGACGAGCACCAGTTTGACCGCGTGCAGGCGATCATTTATTCCATGACGCCGGAGGAGAGAAGCAAGCCGGAGCTGATCAATCCCTCGCGCAAGCGGCGCATCGCCGCAGGCTGCGGGATGAAGGTCGAGGATGTCAATAAGCTTCTCAACCAGCATAAGCAGATGCTGAAAATGTTTAAGCAGTTCAATTCTAAAGGTGCCAAGCGGCGCTTCGGGCGCATGGGCGGCTTCGGGCAGTTCGGCGGTTGAGTTTTCGCATTATTTTCGTATCCGACACGGATTTGTGTTTGGTATAAATTACAGCTTATCATATGTTTGGAGGAACAACAAATGGCAGTAAAAATCAGACTGCGCCGCATGGGCGCAAAGCGTGCACCGTTCTATCGTGTGGTCGTGGCGGATTCCAAGTCCCCGCGTGACGGCAAGTTCATCGAGGAGATCGGCACGTATGATCCGATGAAGGATCCCGCCGAGATCAAGATCGACGTCGAAAAGGCGCAGCAGTGGATCAAGAACGGTGCGCAGCCGACCGACACGGCGAAGGCACTGCTCAAGAAGTGCGGCGCGATCCAGTAAAACGCAGGAGGTCTCAAAGCTTTGGAAGAACTTCTGAAAGCAATTGCACAGGGACTTGTGGATAATCCCGACGCCGTGGAGGTCACGGCGGATGAACCCGATGCGCGCGGCAACATCGTTTATCATCTGCATGTTGCAGGAGAGGATATGGGTCGCGTTATCGGTAAGCAGGGCAGGATTGCCAAGGCGATCCGCACTGTGATGAAGGCGCGCGCCACAAAAGAGGGCGTGCGTGTGCAGGTGGATATTGACTAAACCAATGGAAAAGCGCGCGCGTATTTCGTGCGTGCTTTTTTCTTTCGTTGCAGGAGATAACATGGAGAAACCATTTTTAGAGGCGGGACAGTGTGTGGGTACACACGGTGTACGCGGGGAAGTGAAGATCCATCCATGGTGTGACACCCCCGATTTTTTGTGCGGATTTTCCACACTGTATTTGGACGAACAAGGCAAAACGGCGCTGCAAGCGAGGAAGCTTCGCGTGCATAAAAACATGGTGCTGGGGCTTTTTGAGGGGATTGATACAGTCGAAAAAGCGCAGGCGCTGCGCGGCAGGACCGTCTATATCTCCCGTGCGGAAGCCGACCTCCCCGAGGGGAAGTGGTTCGTGCAGGATCTGCTCGGCTGTAAAGTTAAAGACATTGACAGCGGTGCAGAATATGGTACGCTTACGGAGGTCATCCCGGGCGCGGGCGCCAACGACGTGTGGGCGGTCAAAGGAGCAAACGGCGAGACGGTGCTCGTTCCGGCGATCCCGGATGTGGTGCTTGAAACCGACGTAGCAGCGGGCATTGTGCGCATTCGACCGCTCCGGGGGCTCTTTGACGGTGCAGCCGTGGAGGTGCGCGATGCGGATTGATATTATGACGCTTTTCCCCGAAATGTGCGAAGCGGTGCTCTCGGAAAGCATCATCGGCCGCGCGCGTGCAAAGGGGCTTGTGGATCTGCGATGTGTAAACATCCGCGACTTTACAGAGGATAAACACAACCGCGTGGACGACGCACCCTACGGCGGGGGCATGGGGATGCTTATGCAGACCCAGCCGATCTACGACTGCTATCAGTCCTTATGTGCGGAGGACGAAAAGCCCTATCTTATCTATCTTTCTCCGCAGGGGAAAACGCTCACGCAGGAAACGGTCAAGGCTTTGAGCCGCCGTCCGCGCTTGGCGCTTTTGTGCGGGCATTACGAGGGCGTGGATGAACGCGTGATCGAAGAGATCGTGGACGAGGAAATTTCGATCGGCGATTATGTGCTCACGGGCGGCGAGCTGCCCGCGCTGGTGCTTACGGACGCAGTCTGCCGCATGCTCGACGGCGTTTTGCCGAACGACGAGGCAAAATCCTTAGAGAGCCACTATAACGGCTTGCTCGAATACCCGCAGTACACGCGCCCGCCCGTCTGGCATAATCGTGAGGTGCCGGCAGTGCTGCTGTCGGGGCACCACGAGAACATAGAAAAATGGCGGCGCGAACAATCGCTTCGCCGAACAGCCTTGCGGCGGCCCGATCTGCTCGAACACGCGCCGCTTAACGACAAGGATCGAAAAATCCTGCAATCATTGCAAGAGGAAACAAGTAACGGGGTGTAAACAGAACCGCCAAAAGGACACAGGAAGCCGCATTTACACAGCAGAGCTTTGGAAAGGTGATTTTGTGGAGAAAAAACTGAGCGCAAAAAACTATGTCGGCTATACACTGGTGGATTTCGCAAACAACCTTGCGTTTTGCGTGATGAGCTCGTACTTGACGCTGTACTGCACGGACATTCTCGGGATGTCGGGCGCGGTCATCAGTGCGATCCTTATTATTGCGCGCATCTGGGACGCGGTCAATGACCCGATGATGGGTTTTTTAGCGCAGAGGAGGAAGCCCGGCAAAAACGGCAAATACAAGCCGTTTATCCTCTGGGGCGGCATCCCGCTTTCCTTGACCGCCGTGCTCGTCTTTACCAAGGTCAGCGACAGCGTGGCGTTCAATACCGCGTGGGTAGCGGTGTTCTACATCGCCTACGGGATGCTGTATACCGTGCTGCTTGTGCCTTACGGCTCGCTTGCCTCTGTCATGACGAACAGGGAAAACGAGCGCTCGATTTTATCCATTTGCCGCTCTATCGGTGCAGGGATCGGAAACCTGCCGACTTTTATCTTCCCCATCGTCGTGATGTCGGCGGGCACGGGCGGCAACCAGATGGATGAAACACGCCTGTTTTGGGCAGTGGTCGTCATTGCCGTCTCGATGTGCATGATCTATGCTGTGTCTTACAAATGCATTGACGAGCGTGTGCTTGTTGAAACCTCCGCACAGAAGACCGGGGTGCTCACCGTGCTCAAGCACATTTTCAAAGACCGCGCGTTCATCGTTATGAGCCTGCTCGGCTGCCTTTTGATGGCGGTGCAGATGTATACGAACACCGTCAATCTGTACCTGTTCAAGGACTATTTCCAAAACAGCTCTATGAACACGGTCTATATGGTCGTTTCCTACGCGCCGATGGTCATCATGATGCCGTTCGTGAATGTGCTGATCAAAAAGTTCGGCAAAAAGGAGATCTGCGTCGCGGGGCTTGCCGTCTCCACGGTCGCAAGCTTCCTTACATACATCTTGAAAGTCGGCATGGACAATGTCTGGCTGTTCATCATCCTTGCGGTGTTCGTCAACATCGGCATCGGCTTCCTCACACTGGAGGTCTGGGCGATGGCGGCGGACATCATCGACCACCAGGAGTGGGTCACGGGCAGGCGCGAGGAGGCGTCGAACTACGCGATCTTCACCTTTATGCGTAAAGTGGGGCAGGCGCTCGCCGCGCTCGCGCCTTGGTTCGTCAGTCTTGCGGGGTATGACAGCTCCAAAGCCGGTACGGGCATTTCGCAGGGTGAAGCGGTGCTTTCGGGCATGTACGACATCGCGACCCTCGTCCCCGTCGTGCTGTTCGCTATCATGCTGATCCTTGCAATTTTGTACCCGCTCAATAAAAAGACGACCGAAAAAATGCACGCCGAACTTGCCGTGCTGCATGAAAGCCAGCATGTCGAAACGGTTTAAGGAGGGGGAACATGGCAAAACGACCGAACCTCATCTATGTGTTCGCAGATCAGCTGCGTTTTTCGAGCGTCGGCTTTAACGGCGACGAATACGCGCATACGCCGTTTCTCGACAGCTTTTCGGATGCGTGCGTCAACATGGAAAACGCCGTTTCGGGGCATCCCGTATGCGCGCCGTACCGTGCCTCGCTCTTAACGGGGAAATACACCACGGGCGGCACGGGTATGGTCATCAACGAACTGCGCATCAATCCGAACCACCGCACGCTTGCCCACGTGCTCACCGAAAACGGCTACGGCACGTCCTACATCGGCAAATGGCATATGTACGCTGCGCAGCTCGGGCACCACTACGATACGAAAAATTCCTATATCCCGAAAGGTGAAAACCGCCTCGGCTTTGACGAATACTTCGCGGCGTACAATTTCCACCACGAGTATTACGCCCCCAAGGCGTATTATCATCTGGATTCGCCCGAAAAAATCTACTGCAAGGGCTACGAGCCCGACGACCAGACCGGCCTTGCCATGGAACGTATCCGTGCGCACAAGGCGGACGGGCGGCCGTTCGCGCTGTTTTTGTCCTACGGCACGCCGCACGACCCGTGGACGCGCGAGAACGTTCCGGAAGAATATTACGACCTGTTTTGCGATACCGAATTTCCCGTACCGCCCAATTACAAAGCGCACAATGATCCCCACGCCGACGGCTGGGCGCGGTTTTTACCCGGCAAGCGCAAAAAGCTCAACGACTGGAAGCGCGCCTATTATGCCATGGTGGCGAACCTGGATTATAACGTCGGCAGGCTTTGGGATTTTATAAAGGAACAGAGGCTTGCCGACAACACGATCTTCGTCTTCACCTCCGACCACGGCGAGATGTTCGGCGCGCACGGGCGGCACGCGAAGAATATTTTTTATGAAGAGTCCGTCCGCGTGCCGTTCCTCATCAAATGGGGCGACCGCCTGCCTGCCGGGCGCAACCAAACGCCCGTAAACACGGTGGACATCGCGCCGACGCTGCTTTCCATGCTGGGGCTTCCTACGCCGCAGGAAATGCAGGGAGAAGATTTGAGCGACGCGGTGCGAAGCGGCGCATTCCGAAAGAACGACTGCCTGTTGATGGGCACGGGCCCCACTGCCATTTACGGCAACGGCACGGAGTGGCGCGGTATCCGTTCCGAACGCTTCACCTACGCCGTCTACAAGACAGGGAGACAGGAATTCCTGTTTGACAATCTCCAAGACCCCTATCAGCTGCACAATCTCCTCCGTGACCCGGCGTTTGCCGATACCGTAAATGCCCTGCGCGCGGAGATGTATGCGAAAATGGACGCTGTCGGCGATAAATTCCGCTGGAACAGCTATTACAGGCGCCACTGGGTCAAGGATCGCAAGATCCTCGTCACCACAGGCGAAGAAAAATAAAAAACCGCCCCGCGTACGTTTAAAGTGCGCGGGGCATTATCTTTGCTGTGTTGATGGGAGAAAGCGGTTTCCTATTCCGTGTCCACGGGCGCGGGCGGTGCTTGCGTATAACCGAAAGAGCTCCATTCCAGCACAACGCCTTCCTGCACGGGCGACGAAATAAAAGTGTGTGAATCGAGCCGCGCGTTGGCGTTCTCCGCAAGCCCCAGCCCGTCGGGGGAAAGCGGCAGCCGCTGCGAAGTGTAAAGCCACCCTATAGCCACCTGTCTGTCCCAGCCGCTCCCGCCCCCGAAATGGCGGGTGGCGGCAATGTATACGCGGCGGTTCGTGCTGCCGCGCGGAAAAGCGTATTCGCAGCCGATCGGGGCAAACGCGCCGATGGAATCGTAATTGCTCTGCTCGTCCCAGCTTTCCTGAAACGGCGTGACACGCACGGTTTCCCCCGCCTTGTCTGCCAGCACAAGGCAAAGCCGGGAGGGCGTTTCGTCTTGGGAAAGAATAAAAATCTCGCGGTCATATTGAAAATACAGGCTTTCGCGGAAGTGCGCCGCGTAGGTTTCGGGGTATTGCAGACAAAACAAGGTGCGTACAGCATTGTTTTCCCAACTGTCTCCCCAAAATTGATAGGCGCGCATCGTCATATCCGGCCCGTACCAATTTTCCGCAGAGATGCTGTCCGTGATGACCTGCATGGTTGCCATATCCGTATACAAAAGCACCTCGCTGTCCGGCAGGTCTGCGGCGATGTCCGCGGGCAGCCCCAGCGAAACAAGATGCTCGCGCGCGGCGGCCGCGTCCATGTTCTGCGCGTCCGCCTGCATATACGGCGCGGTACTTGGTACGCGCAACGCGGCGGCGGCCATCCCCAAGATCGGCAGCAGGGCAAACACAAGGATAACCGCCGTAAACCGCCGCCTGCTTTTTCGGGTGAACGGCTCTAAAATCGTTTCCTGCGGCTCGCCGCTGCAAATGACGCGGCGCATGCGCCAAAACAGCACGGTAAACACCACAGCGGCACACACCTCATAAATGAGGCCTTCGTTGCCCAGCCAAAAGCCGGACGTATTTCGATATATTTCATTGGAATCTGCGTCCCACCACGCAAGGCAATAGAAAAAATCCCCAAACAGCGGAAGGAATAGGGCGGGCAAAATGCCCGGTGTCAACGGATCGCCCGGCTCATAGGCGCTATTGTAAATTTCGCACAGCGCCGGATACAGCGCGCAGAGGAAAATGCCGTCCGCCACCCACGCCGCGATGTGCGTGACCGCAGCGGGAACCGTCAAAATGCCGAAATACATGGTTGCGCAAAATGCGAAAACCTGTAAAAACAGCGCAGCAGGCTGCAAAAAGAAAATTTTATGCGCCTTTTGGCTGACCGTGCGCAGGCGCAGCATCGAAAACAGCACCAAAAGCCCGCCTGCGACCTGAAACAGCAGGTCGGTATTCGGCGAAATAAACAGGCAGAGGTGCGAAAGCAGCAGCCCAAGCCCCAAACAGTCCATGGTCACATGCATCGGGCGCGGCTCGACGCCGCCGTACAGGTCTGCATACCGCGCTTGCAGTGTTTTTAATTTTCCCATGTGCGCCACGGCGTTCTCGGCGGCTTCTTTTTCTTCCATCCCTGTGGCGAGATTCTGCTCGTAAACCGTTTCCAAATGGTCGAGCAGCTCGTCCTCGGCTGCCCGCCGCTGTTTGCGCGCCCGGATCGGTTCAACGGCTTCGCGTGCGAAATCAGCGATCTCACGTGGCAGCATTTTGCACCCCTCCCAAAACGCGGTTGACCGCCGTCTGATATGTGTCCCATGCCTCGCGTTCGTCGGCAAGCTCCTTCCTGCCCTTGTCGGTGATCCGGTAGTATTTGCGCTTTCGCGCGCTGCCCTCCACCTGCACCCAGCGCGCGGTCAAAAGCCCGTCCATTTCCAGCGCGTGCAAAATGGGGTAGAGCGTGCCCTCATTCATCTGAAAGACTTGCCGGCTCTCAAGCTCCACAGTCTTGATGATCTGATAGCCGTACATCTCTCCGCGTGCGAGCACCCCCAGCACCAAAAGCGGCGTGCTGCCCTTTGCGAGCTCTTTGCGGATTTTCATCGGTTTTCCTCCTTTCCACTTGCGCTTTTTCATTTTTCTTTTCTTGCGGTGCAAAGATACCTTTAGTATCTATGTATAAAATAACACGGAATACATAGATTGTCAAGGTATATTTCCGCGAAAGAAAGATAAAGAAAAACAGGCTGCGCGTAGCAGTGCGCTCTGCAAATCTTGCCGAAAGAGCGAAAAATCCCGAAAAAGGCTTGACGCGGCGGGATTTGTTTGTTACAATATGAAACCGCTGTAAAAGAAAAACGTTTTACGGCTCCTTCCCGCGGGGAAACAGATCGCCCGCGGGCGAAAGTCCATAAGGAGGTGCAAAAAGAATGTCGAAGTATGAAGCTGTGGTCGTGTTCTCCGCTGCGGGGATCGAGGAAGCCACACAGGGCCTTGTTGAAAAGTTCAAGGCGCTCATTGAAGCGAACGGCACTCTCGAAAGCGTTGACGAATGGGGCAAGCGCCGTCTTGCTTATGAGATCAACGACGAGGCTGAAGGGTACTATGTCGTCTTCAATTTTGACTGCGAACCCGCATTCCCGGCGGAGTTCGAGCGCATTGCCGGTATCACCGACGGCGTGCTGCGTTCGCTCGTTGTGAAGAACTGAAAGCGGAGGGAAACAGCATGTTGAATTGCGCAGTTATCATGGGCAGACTGACCGCTGACCCCGAGCTTCGCACAACGAACAGCGGGATCTCGGTCACGAGCTTTTCCGTCGCCGTGGACAGACGGTATTCGCGCCAAAGCGAAGAGCGGCAGACGGACTTTATCAACGTAGTCGCATGGCGGCAGACCGCCGAATTTGTAACGCGCTATTTCCACAAGGGTTCCATGATCGCGGTGCAGGGCTCTATCCAGACCCGCAATTATGAGGACCGCAACGGCAATAAGCGCACCGCTTTTGAGATCGTCGCGGACAATGTTTCGTTCTGCGGCAGCAAGGCGGAGACCGGTACGGGTGCTGCGCCCGCTGCGGCGGCACGTCCCGCGCCCGCGTACCAAAGCGGCAACGCCGAGGGCTTCTCGGTTCTGCCGACCAACGATGACGATGCGTTCCCCTTCGCGGGGACGGATGACGACGACGGGCTTCCGTTCTGAGCCTGCCGAACTTGAAACAAGGAGGATTCCATCATGGCTTATGATAGACAGGGCGGCCGCGGCAGAAAGCGCAGAAAAGTTTGCTCTTTCTGTGTCGAGAAGGTCGAAAAGATCGATTACAAGGATGCGGCGAAGCTGCGCCGTTATACCTCGGAGCGTGCAAAGATCCTGCCCCGCCGCGTGACGGGCACCTGCGCGAAGCATCAGCGTGAGCTGACCACCGCCATCAAGCGCGCCAGAGCAATCGCGATCCTGCCCTATACGGCGGACTAAGGTGAAACACAAAAGCAAAACGAACCCCCAAGCGACTAAATCGCTTGGGGGCTTTCTACTTGCATATTCTGCTATTTTTTAGGTGGGTAGGGCGTTTCCACATCTGTCAGCCCCAGCAAGTAATCTGTGCTGGTGTGATGGAACTTTGCCAAGGCAACAAGCACTTCGGTCGGGATGTCGCGTTTCCCGAGCTCATAGCGGGAATACGCAACCTGCGTGCAATGTAGATAATCCGCCATATCCTTTTGCAATAAATCTTTGTCCTCCCGCAAATCGCGGATACGGTTGTATACCAAACAGGTCACCTTTCTAAAGGGGTACAAATAACAATGAAAAGCTGGTATCTTTATTATAGACAAACCATTTTGGTATATTGACAGATAAACCAAAATGGTTTATACTGCAAGTACACCATGAAAATGATATGCTTTGGTTGGAAAGGGGAAAGAACATGGGACAGCAACAGACAATATTGCCGGAACCGATTGTTCCGAATCAAACGGAGGAACCCAAAAAGGGCATTCATTTTTGTACAAACTGCGGCGCGCTTTCACAAAAAAAGGTTTGCGCAAATTGTGGGGTGAAACGCAACAAAACGCATAGATTTTGTGCATGGTGCGGTTTGGCAATCGATCCAAACGCTAAAAAGTGCCCGCATTGCCAAGAGCCGGTGCGGTCAACCGTTATCGAAAAGATTTTCTCTGTTTTTACTGTTGTTTATTGCTTTTTTGTTTTTGTATTTGCAATTTACGGGAGCTGGGGGGCAGCAGATATTGCAGAAGAAAAGCAGAACTATGCGGTTCTTACGCGCATAGCTTATCTGCTGGCGGGTGTTACAATCTTATTCGCAACAAGAAAGATCATTTTTAGATGGACACATAACAAATATAAAATACGGTTTGCCGTGCGTGTTTTGTGCGTACTTGCGAGCTTTGTATTCCTCGGCTGTGCTAATGCGTTGGAGGATAAGGTTTATTACCAAGTTGACAGAGACATTGCTATAGAAAAAGCGCTTCCATATGCCAATCTAGCACCGGATGATACAGCCTCAGAGCCTGTTGTCAGCGTAGATGAAAACATTTCATCCGATGAAACAGCTCAAGCTGTGTACGAGTTCTACGGATTAGACAGATATGACACCGACATTGTCATTATAGAATTTGATGTGGATTACGGGGATAATAGAAATAATGTGGACTGGGCGGAATACACGGTGTATTTTTTGTTTAATCGTTTGACGGGTGAATATATCCCGTTTGACAGAATGTGTTATGTGGAAAGCACCAATTCGTTTACAAACTATAATATAACGTTTCATCTGGTTCAGTAGTAACATCCAAGCATAAATAACCAACAAAAAGCTCGACCTGCGGGTCGGGCTTTTTGACTCTCGCATAAAAATACAAACAATTCATTAAATTTTGCATAAATAAACCGAAATAATGCATATTTATTCAGTGAAATCCGATAAACATACAAAAACACCGAATAAAAACGCGAACACACCTTGATTTTAACGGGAAATGGTGTATAATCTCAAGGTAATCATTTCTACCGAAAGTTGGAGGAACGTGATATGAACAAAAAAGACATCAAAAAGGTCGTCCTGGCGTATTCCGGGGGACTTGATACGTCCATCATCATCCCGTGGCTGAAAGAAAACTACAACAACTGCGAAGTCATCGCCGTTTCGGGCGACGTCGGGCAGGGGACGGAGCTCGACGGGTTGGAGGAAAAGGCGCTCAAGACCGGCGCTTCCAAGCTCTATGTGCTCGACCTCAAGAAAGAATATGTCGAGGAATACATTTGGCCCTGCTTAAAAGCGGGCGCGGATTATGAGACCTATCTGCTCGGCACGTCGCACGCGCGTCCCTGCATTGCAAAAGGGCTTGCCGAGATCGCCAAAAAAGAGGGCGCGGATGCCATTTGTCACGGCTGCACCGGCAAGGGCAACGACCAGGTGCGTTTTGAGCTGACGCTCAAGGCCTTCGCCCCCGAAATGGAGATCATCGCCCCGTGGCGCGAGTGGGATATCAAGTCCCGCGAGGAGGAGATCGAGTACGCCGAAGCGCACAACATCCCGCTGAAGATCAACCGCGAGACCAACTATTCCAAGGATAAAAACGTTTGGCACCTCTCGCACGAGGGGCTTGACCTTGAAGATCCCGCCAACGAGCCGCAATACGCGAAGCCCGGCTTCCTCGAAATGGGCGTTGCGCCCGAGCAGGCGCCGGACGAGCCGACCTATGTGACCATCCACTTCGAAAAGGGCGTACCTACCGCCATTGACGGCGAAGCAATGGAAGGCCTTGCCATTGTCGAAAAGCTCAACGAGCTGGGCGGCAAAAACGGCATCGGGCTTCTCGATATCGTGGAAAACCGCCTTGTCGGCATGAAGAGCCGCGGCGTGTATGAGACGCCCGGCGGCACGATCCTTTACAAGGCGCATGAGCTTCTCGAAATGCTCACGCTCGACCGCGAGACCTCGCACTATAAAAAGCTGGTCGCGCAGAAGTTCGGCGAGCTTGTGTACTTCGGCCAGTGGTTCACGCCGCTGCGCGAGGCGCTTTCCGCCTTCGTGGACAAGACGCAGGAGACCGTCACGGGCGACGTGAAGCTGAAGCTCTATAAGGGCAATATCATCAACGCAGGCGTCACCTCGCCTTACACGCTGTATGACGAGAACGTCGCCTCGTTCGGCGAGGACGGCGGCGCTTACAACCAGGCGGACGCTGCGGGCTTTATCAACCTGTTCGGCCTGCCGATCAAGGTGAAAGCCCTGCTCGACGCGAAGCGCGAGGAGAAATAACACGCTTTGCGTGTGACGGAGGGAGAGAAAGCCAATAGCGAACTACCCCTCAGTCTCGCTTCGCTCGACAGCCGCCAACGGCGGCCGTCCCCTTTGTCGCTTCGCGACATTTCCCCGCACTGCGGGGAATCACCCCTGACAAGGGGAGCAAAATTCGCTTTTTCGGGATGCTCATTCGAAAGGGCGTTTTCGCGCATTGCAAGGGATAAAACAGGAGAGACAGTTTATGCAGCAGCTTTGGCAGGGGCGCTTTCAGAAAGCGCTTGACCCTAAGACCAACGACTTCAATTCCTCGATCAAATTTGACAGCCGCATGTTCCGAGAGGACATTGACGGCAGCATCGCGCACGCGACGATGCTCTGCGCGCAGGGGATCTTGTCGGCGGAGGATTTAAAGGCTATTGTAGATGGGCTTACGGCGATCCGCAGTGAGATCGAAAACGGTACGCTTGCAATCGACCCCAACGCCGAGGACATCCACACCTTTGTAGAGGGGGAACTGACCGCGCGTGTCGGCGCGGCGGGCAAGCGTTTGCATACCGCGCGCAGCCGAAACGATCAGGTCGCGCTGGACATTCGGCTGTATCTCCGCAAAGCGTGCGAGGCGCTGTATCAACAGTTGACCGAACTCATAGGCGTGCTCTGCAAAAAAGCGGAGCAATATGCCGATGCGGTCATGCCGGGCTATACGCATCTCCAGCGCGCGCAGCCCATCACGTTCGGGCACCATCTGCTCGCCTATGCCGAAATGCTGCTGCGCGACAAAGCAAGGCTTCAGGACGCCGCCGAGCGCATGAATCAGTCGCCCTTAGGCGCGTGTGCGCTGGCGGGCACGACCTACAACACCGACCGCGAAAAGACGGCGCGCGACCTCGGCTTTTCAGGCGTGATGCACAATTCACTCGACGCCGTTTCCGACCGCGATTTCTGCATGGAATTGGCAAGCACGCTTTCCATTTTGATGGTGCACCTCTCCCGTTTCTCGGAGGAGATCGTGCTGTGGTGCTCGTGGGAATTCAAATTCGTCGAGCTCGACGACGCGTTTTCTACCGGCTCGTCCATCATGCCGCAAAAAAAGAACCCCGACATCACGGAACTCATCCGCGGCAAATCCGGGCGCGTGTTCGGCGATCTCGTGACGCTGCTTACCATGATGAAGGGCTTGCCGCTGGCTTACAACAAGGACATGCAGGAGGACAAGGAAGCGATCTTTGATGCGTTCGACACCGTCAAAATGTGCCTGACCGCGTTCATCCCGATGCTTGACACGATGACGGCGCTCCCCGAAAATATGCGCAAGGCGGCGGCGGGCGGCTTCATCAACGCCACCGACTGCGCCGATTATTTGGTCGGCAAGGGCCTGCCGTTTCGCGACGCGTACAAGGCGACGGGCGAACTCGTCGCCAAGTGCATCGGGGCGGGGCTGACGCTCGAGACCCTGCCGCTCGACAAATACAAGGCGGTGTGCGACCTGTTTGACGAGGGCGTGTACGATGCGATCAACCTCGACAAATGCGTGCGCGACAGGACCTCCCTCGGCGGCCCCGCACCGCAGAATGTGCGCGCGGAAGTCGAGCGCGTGCGGGAGTTGAACCAAAACAAATAAAAACCGAGCGTTCCTTCCATCTTTCGAGGGAGGTGGGGCGGGAGACCGCCGCCCCGGAAGGAGAGAAATGAGACTTCCGCGATTTCTTTTGATTCGTAAGCTGCAAAAGTGGGACAATTACCTGCCCTTTGTGGAAAAGACGGACTTGCACGCATTACCGCCGTTGACCGTCGGCTCTACGGATGACCTGCCCGAAACGACCCCCGAAACGATTTTCGAGCAGCTTCCGATGTACCGCCTGCTTTCGGAAAAATATGATCTGCCGACCGTAGCGGGTTCAGGCAGCGATTTTGAAAAGGCCGTCCGTGTAATGCAGTGGCTGACCGACCACACGCTTTACAGCGGTGCGTCGGCGACGTGGAAAGCGGATAACAGCCCGGAAATTTTGGACTTCGCCTACGATCAGGATTTTTCCCATGCAATCAACTGCCGCGAAAAGGCGATCGTACTTACGGACTGCCTTTTGGCGCTGAAGGTATATGCCTATCCCGTTTGTATGCTCAACAGGCAGGGCGGCGGCTGCCATTTTACCGTGCATGTATTCCTGCGTGAGCAAAAGCAGTGGGCGCTGTTTGACCCCTCCTTTAACTGCTGGTTTTCCAAAGAGGGCGAACCGCTGAACGCATGGACACTGCGCGACCTGTTTTTGGCAGGCGGCGAACCTGTTTTGGAAGGGTATACATTCAACCATACGGATAAATGCCGGGATGTGTATCTGCTTGCTTTCGTAAAGCAGAATTTAACGAATCTTACCACCTGGCAGGACAATTCCATGGATCGCCGTGGGTATAAGAAAAACGATTGGAACAGCAAAAAGGAATTTAAGGCAAAACTGCCGGAATGGATACTTTAACATAAAGTGAGAAAAAGTCTATGACCAACGTATTCATCGACGGTGCGCAGGGCACGACGGGCTTAAAGATCTTTGACCGTCTCCAAGCGCGCACCGATATTACACTCATCACCCTGCCCGAAGCGCGCCGCAAGGACGCTGCGGCGCGCAAAGAAGCGTTAAACGCCGCGGACATCGCGTTTTTGTGCCTGCCGGACGCGGCGGCGCGCGAAGCGGTCGGGCTGATTGAAAATGACAAAACCGTGGTGCTCGACACCTCCACCGCCCACCGCACCGAAGCGGACTGGGCTTACGGCTTCCCGGAGCTTTCGAAGGCTTTGGAACAAAAGCTGCTTTCCTCTAACCGCATCGCCGTGCCGGGCTGTTATGCAAGCGGCTTCATCGCGCTTGTAAAGCCTTTGGTGGATGCTGGCTTTGTTCCAGCAGACTTCGGCTTTGCCTGCCATGCCATGTCCGGCTACAGCGGCGCGGGCAAAAAGGGTATTGCGCAGTATGAGGCGGCTGAGCGCGACCCGCTTTTGGACGCACCGCGCGAATACGCGCTCACCCAAGAGCACAAGCACTTAAAGGAAATGCGCATGATCTCCGGGCTTGCGGTCACACCTATTTTCTGCCCGTACATCTGCGACTATTTCAGCGGGATGCTCGTGACCGTGCCGCTTTTTGCAAAGGATTTGCAGAGTGGCGCGACGGCCGACGACATCTGCGCGCTTTACAAATCGCTTTACCATACGCCCATCGTTTCGTACAAGGACGCGCCCGACGAAGCGGGCTTCCTTTCGGCGGTGGCGCTTGAGGGCTCCGACCGCATGGAAATTTCGGTGTTCGGCAACGGCGAACGCATTTTGCTCGCCGCACGCTACGACAACCTCGGGAAAGGCGCTTCGGGCGCGGCGCTCGAGTGCATGAACCTGAAAATGGGGCTTGCCCCCGAATACGGTTTGGAGCTGTAGATGTACGCGCATAAGCGGGAGAAAAAGCCCCGCCAGATGTCCGAATCCCTCCTCGTGGGGCTGTTGCTCGCCTTTTCCGGCGGGCTGATGGATGCGTATACCTATGTTTTGCGCGATCACGTTTTCGCAAACGCGCAGACGGGCAACATCATTTTGTTCGCCATTTCCCTGTTTGAGGGCAGTGCCCCGGCGGCTGTGCGCTATTTGCTGCCGATCCTGTCGTTCACACTCGGCGTGCTTTCGGCGCAGGGGGTGCGGCTGCGCTTCGGCCAGGCAAGATTCCACTGGCGGCAGGGGATGCTGCTTTTCGAGATCGCCGTTTTATTTGTTGTGGCGTTTATCCCGACAACGTACAACCTCCCCGCGAACTGTATGGTGTCGCTCGTCTGCGGCATCCAGATGCAGAGCTTTCAAAAGATTCGCGGCAACGCGCTCGCTACGACGATGTGCGTCGGCAATTTGCGCACGGCAACGGGCTACCTTTGCAGCGCGGTATATTCGAAAGACCGTGTACTTTTGAAGCGTGCGGGGCTTTATTACGGCATCATCGCCGTGTTCGCCCTCGGCGCGGTGTGCGGGAATTTCTTAGTGCGCGCGGTCGGGCAATATGCGATTTTCTTAAGCGTGCTGCTGCTTTGTGCGGCGTTTGCGCTTTTGTTTAAACGAAAAACGGACAAAGAAGAGAAGGAGAACCCATGAGCTTTTCTATCAAGGTCGATATCAACGGCGGCGTCACATCGCCGCAAGGATTCCGGGCGAACGGTATCCACTGCGGCATTCGCAAAAATAAGGAAAAAAAGGACTTGATGCTGCTTGTGTCCGATACGCTTTGCGACGCGGCGGCGGTCTATACGCAGAACCTCGTCTGCGGCGCGCCCATCACGGTCACGCGCGAGCACTTGAAAAACGGCAAGGCGCGCGCGGTCATCTGCAACAGCGGCATCGCCAACACCTGCAATGCGGACGGTGTGGAAAAAGCTGCCGCCATGTGCGACCTCACATCCCGCTTTACGGGGATCCCCGCTGATGACGTTATCGTCGCGTCCACGGGCGTGATCGGGCAGCCTATTGACCTTGCGCCGATCGAAAACGGAATGCAGGCGCTCGCAGACGGGCTTTCCGCAGACGGCGCGGACGCGGCGGCGCAGGCGATCATGACGACCGATACCGTGCAAAAAAGCATGGCGGTGCGCTTCGAGCTTGACGGCAAGTCCTGCACGATCGGCGCCATGGCAAAGGGCAGCGGCATGATCCACCCGAATATGGCGACCATGCTTTCCTTTATCACGACCGATGCGAACATCACGACCGAGATGCTGCAAGAAGCGCTCAATTGGTGCGTGCACCGCAGCTACAATATGCTTTCGGTCGACGGCGACACCTCTACGAACGATACCGTGGCGATTTTGGCGAACGGGCACTGCGGCAACACGCGCATTGAAACGCAAAACGAGGACTATGCCAAATTTTGCCGCGCGCTTTTTAAGGTCTGCAATTATATGGTGCGCATGCTTGCGAAAGACGGCGAGGGCGCGACCAAGCTGGTGCTGTGCGAGGTGCAAAACGCGCCCGACGAGGAGACGGCGCGCACTTGCGCAAAATCCGTGATCCGTTCGCCGCTCGTAAAAACCGCCATGTTCGGTGCGGATGCAAACTGGGGCAGAGTGCTTTGCGCACTGGGCTATGCGGGCGCTAAGATCGACGTTTCCAAGATCGATGTGTGCTTTTCGTCCGAAAAAGGCGAAATTGCCGTCTGCGAAAACGGCGCGGGCACCCCGTTCTCCGAAGAAAAGGCGAAAGAGATCTTACTCGCCGACGAGATCACCATTCTTGTGGACTTGAAGGACGGCGAAGCCCAGGCCACGGCATACGGCTGTGATCTGACATATGATTACGTCAAGATCAACGGGGATTATCGTACCTGATTCCCAATCACGGTGCAGCTTGCCGAAAGTAAGGTGCATATAAAAGTTTTCGTCCACCTTTTACAAAAGGTGGCGGGGTCGAGGGGCGGCGTCCCTCGTCGCGTCCCGCAGGACGCGAAACCCTTTTCTGTGGAAAAGCGCAGGAGAGGACGTCAAATCGTCCTGCGGACGGTTTGACGCGGAGAACCCTCGCCGGGGGTTCTCCGATGCGGCGATTTACGCCGCATTTGCTGAAAAATAAACCATTTCCGCAAGGAAAGAAAGAAAACGGCAATACGGAGGCTTTCATGGACATTTCAAAAATTTCCCACGCGGACCGTTCCGAGGTGCTGGTGCAGGCGCTGCCCTATATCCAGACCTACAACGGCAAGACCGTGGTGATCAAATACGGCGGCAACGCTATGGTCAATGAAGAATTGCAGGATGCGGTCATGACCGACATCGTACTGCTGCGCTCGGTGGGCGTGCATGTGGTGCTCGTCCACGGCGGCGGGCCCGAAATTTCGGAAATGCTGAAAAAGATCGGCAAAGAAAGCCGCTTTGTCGGCGGGCTGCGCTATACGGACGAAGAGACGATGGACATAGTGCAAATGGTGCTTGCGGGCAAGGTCAACAAGCACCTTGTGCAGCTTCTGACGCTGCACGGCGGTAAGGCGATCGGGCTTTGCGGGCTTGACGGCGACCTTCTGCAGGCGGTGCGGCACAAGGCGGACGGCGACATCGGCTTTGTCGGCGATATCGACCGCGTGAACACCGGGATCCTGACCGATATGCTTGAGGGCGGCTATATCCCCGTTGTCTCCTCCGTTGCGGGCGGCGAAAACGGTGCGGTCTACAATATCAATGCCGACACGGCAGCCGCACAGATCGCGGCGTGCCTGCATGCCGAAAAGCTGCTTTTGATGACCGACATCCCGGGGCTGCTGCGCGACAAGGATGACCCCTCGACCCTTATCCCCGAGGTCAAAGTGTCCGAGATCCCCGCGCTTAAAGCACAGGGGATCATCTCGGGCGGCATGATCCCGAAGATCGACTGCTGTGTTGAGGCGGTGCGCCGCGGGGTGAAGCACACAAATATCATCGACGGCCGTGTGCCGCACGCGATTTTAATGGAGCTGTTCTCCGACGCGGGCTTCGGCACGATGTTTTCAGCATAAAGTATAAGGAATGAGTCCTATGACGTTTGAAGAGATCAAACAAACCGCAGACACCTATTTGATGCCGACCTACGCACATTTCCCCGTCGCGCTCGAACGCGGCGAAAACGCGACGTATTATGACGTTGACGGTAAGCCGTATATCGATTTTACCGCGGGTATCGGCGTCAATATCTTCGGCACGAATGACGAAAAATGGAAATCGGCTGTTAAAGCACAGCTCGACAAGCTCCAGCACACGTCGAATCTGTATTATAACGAGACCGTAGCGCGCGCCGCAAAACTGCTTTGTGAGAAATCGGGCTTTTCGAAGGTGCTGTTCTGCAATTCCGGCGCGGAGGCGAATGAGTGCGCTATCAAGCTCGCACGCAAATACAGCTTTGACCGCTTCGGCGAGGGGCGCAGCACCATCGTGAGCCTGCAAAACTCCTTCCACGGGCGCACCATCGCCACCATCACCGCCACGGGGCAGGCGCATTACCACGAATATTTCATGCCGTTTTTGCAGGGTTTCCGCTATGCGGATGCGGGCAAAATCGAGCAGTTGGAAGAACTGGTCTCCGACGGCACGGTCTGTGCCGTGCTTTTGGAGGTCATTCAAGGCGAAGGCGGTGTTGTGCCGCTTCCCGACGAATATTTGCGTGCCGTGCGCGCGCTTTGCGACCGGCACGACCTGCTTTTGATGATCGACGAGGTGCAGACCGGGATCGGCAGGACGGGCAGCCTGTTTGCGTTCCAAAACGCAGGAATCACGCCCGACGTTGTCACCTGTGCAAAGGGCATCGGCGGGGGGGTGCCG
>JFBN01307249.1_pt1 | contig 110639 bp, 90 predicted proteins | sample 768741 | NCBI WGS metagenome assembly JFBN01 (sample SAMN01983846, study PRJNA193217) | chicken gut metagenome | biome: terrestrial biome; isolation source: ceca of Broiler chicken | host: Gallus gallus | place: United Kingdom: England | collected 2010-09-07
TGCTGCCTTATAACTCTCCCTTCCGTGTTTGATTGTTTTCATTCTTTCTCACCATACGTATTGATATGGATAAGCTCTTTTACTTGTGTTCATACCTTTTGTATCTTTGATTATGTTTGTATTCTTTTGTGTATTTTGTTATTTCTGGTGAACATTTGCATAATTAGGGATTGTGAATACGTCTTTACGTTATTTGTTAGAGGCAAATAAAAAAATAAGCGAAATGAGATATTAAGCGTACTTTGTACAAATTTTGTGCTCATTTTATTTCCGGTGTGCAGGTGAAAAAGTGAAAAAATTTAATTTTTACACCCTGCCTGAGCTACATCATTTCCTATGAGGCAAAACAAAAAAGGCTGAGAATGTTTCCAGCCTTTCCTGTGATGGGTTATATGTAATTACATGTTATCTCTCATTGGATGTACTTCTGTCCAGCTGTCCAGCACTTTTAAGAGTGCGTCAGGCGGTAAATAATCAGAATGACCTACAATATAGAAAAGCACAAAAAAGAACTGCTGTATGGAACATATAAATTGGTTGGCCAATGTCAGCAGCTGCCCTATGGCAGAATTCACACGAGTCTCTCCTATATCTGTCATTTGATTGCGTTGATAATCATACATCTCAGCTATCGTTCTTTCCCATGGTCTTCTGCTCTGCGAAGATGGTAGACATGAGAGCCATTCAAACACGGTAAGCCCTTCAATTTTTTCAAATCCCGTCTGAAATCGTTCTCTCCACTTTGCACGTTCACTTTGCGGAAAGGTATCTGTTATTTCGCTGAACCGCTCCTGTTCAAGCAGCATGATGTACTTGTAATACACATTTTGTTTCAGATATTCGTATCGAAACCGCTCCCATTGTTCCATATCGTTGAGAATACATTTTTTCGTTAACTCTTCCGACGGAAGACGGCCATTTCTAAGTGCAGATTTATAAACACACCATTCCTTTCGTGCACTGTTCAAAAGCAGCGAAGCCTTTGAAAGAGCTTGTTGTTCATCCTTTATATCATAGAGCTGTTGCACCAAATTTGCAAAAGAGCGCAAAATCAACTCTTCACGAAGTATGTCCGCATAGCTCTCTTCGCTCATTTTTTGAATAGAATCATTTCCCTTAACCAAATTCTTTGGTCCTTTAACATACTTTGGTTTTGGTGTAGAGGCATAATAAAAAAGGACATTCGTATGGTAGGCAAATCTTGGAATAATTTTAGGGCTTCGTCCTTTTATCAAGTTGCGGTGCTTCTCTTTTGAATACCCAATCGGAAGCACATCCTGAACAGTCGGATTTCGTTCATGATTTTTGACACCCTGTAAAAATATTTCATCTTTTCGTAATTTTGCATATGCATTGAACACATCCCGAAAACGGTGAGCCTCCTTATTAATGATGTACTGCACATCATTGGCGTCACTTGGAACAACAAACCCCTTCAACACTCTTGTTTTATTCTTCTTGAAATCTGCATACCGCTCTTTCGTACCACTCAACAAAGGTTTGAAGATTTCATAGCAAAACTGGTCGTACCCCGTTGTCCATGCAACGTCTGTGTTATCCGATGTCTCTGACAGAATCGCTTCGCCAGCTCCACGGATGCAGTACCAGATGTTGTCTTCATATGTTTGCAACAGAAGATCAAAGAATTCTTCCTCTGTTTTCCATGAAAGCAGTTCCTTCATATGCACGATTGTGCTGTGGAGTGGCGGCAGTGGTACATCCTCTGCGATAATATCCTCAAAATACGAGATTAAACGATTCACCCACATCACGAACGTCTTCTCATTTCTTATAGACGCACGAACCACTCCTGCGTAGCAAATCAAAAATGATCCCATTTCCTTGCCCCAGTACACATATAAATCATTGATTAATTGATCAAGTTTCGGAAGAATCATAAAAAACCTCATTTTTCGCTTTAAAAAAAAACAAGCTTTATGGTGTAAAATCAAAGTAAATCTATTACAAGGAGGAAGAAAAAATGTCTAACACACAATGTCAAAATGAATTGGCCTCATTGGAAGAAGAGGCTGACAAAATGCAAAATTTTTTTGATGAGATTGACGCAAAAGAGGAATGGTCGGTAAGCGAACCCGACATATCCGACTTGGATGACTTGGAGGACTTTGAAGAATGGGAAGAACGGGATATGATCCCAGCGGCAGAATACTTTACTCCTCTGCAGGATGCTGACCACCTGATTGAGAAAAAACACCTGCAAGTTGGCTGGGCCATGTACCTTGCCACCCGCAGCGGATACGGTGAGGCGGCGCTGGCCTACCTCACAATGAACGGCAGTGACGCTTTCATCGAACAGTGCCGCACAGAGGTCCTTCCCCATTTCAATCAGGCCAGCTCACCTCTTCTTTCAAGCGGGAATTGTATTGGACCTTTTGGGCTGGAAAGTGAGGTGAACTTAGATGACTGCAACTAACTTGCCGCTCGCTCTGAATGATGAAAAAGGAAATGTCTTTCATCTATCGGAAGAAGGAATCCGCTTTGTCGAATCTAAACCAACTCAATCGACCTTACTTTCGAATTTTTGCTTGCTTGTGCAGGACTTTTTCGTTCTGACCGGGGAAAACGACACTGTTGAAGGCCCATTGTTCCGACTGCTCATCACTCGCGGAAGCGAAACAGTACTTCTGCCAGAATCTTTCTCAACCCAATCACTTCTCAAATGGCTCAAAAACATGCCGGATCCGAGGCTTACAATCTTTCCTCGGAGCAAAGCTTGTCAAATGATTGCCGACTGTGTCCGCTTACAGTTGCAAGGTAATCCGCGGAAAATTTTTTCGGTCACACATCCCGGCTGGAGTCACCTTGATAAGCACTGGATTTACGTTCTTGGGGATACGATATTTTTGCCTCAGGGTCTGAACCTCTGCGACATTCATTGGAACGGTAAGGGCTCACTGCGTGTGTATGAAGGGGATTCCGGTGCGGACGAGGCCAATCAGAAATTAGAATCCGCCGCCTGGTTTCTTCTTCTCGCACGCTCAATTCCACAAGTCAGCACTCCGCTTTGCCTTTATTTTATCCTCACTCTAATCTATACTCGGCTAATCCACATGGGGGTTTCCCCCACATTTTGGCTATGGATGGTAGGCCATTCTGGAAGCGGAAAAACAAGCATCTGCAAACAGACGCTTTGTTTTCTTCCCGATTCTGCTCAAACCCCTTTCACGGTCAGCTTAACCGGCACAAGCGCCGGCATCAACCAGATACTCGCTGACCGATATGACGCCCCACTTCTCTTGGATGACTTTTCTTCAAGCGAAGGAACGCAGCAGCAGAAACTTTACCAAGATTTGATTGATGCAATTATGCGGCATAGTACCAACGGCAGTGGACGCCACACCAAAAACGGTCTTGTGGAAACTCATTGTCTCCCTGTCGTTACTGCCGAAATATCCTTAAAGAGCTACTCTCTTGCCTCTCGCGCTCTGTCTGTTTTCATTCCTTCGGGGATCGATTTTTCTCTGTTCGATCAGATCCAACAAAACCCGCATCTCGTGTCTTTTGTAAATGATTTTTTAGTGTGGCTGGTTGAGAATTGAAGCCGCTTTGGTTTTACCGCAAAACATCATTTTCCGTTATCTGTTTTTTACAGAGTCCCGAAAAATAATTTCTCCCTTTACCAGATAGATTTTTCCTCTGCTTTGAAAGCCGGGCTTCATATTTTCCATCATGCATTCCGCCGCTTTTTTTGCCATATCGAACACATCCACAGCAACCGTCGTTAAGGGCGGCTTTGTCATGGAGGCAAAGATGTCATCATCAAAGCTGACAATGGACAAGTCCTCCGGCACACGAACGCCCTGCCGATGCAGCTCCTGCACCAGACGGTAAGCAGTTTCATCGCAATTGCAAACGAACGCCTCGGGCAGTTTTGAGGGCAGTATCATGTCAATCGGCTCGTTGTCCAACGTTCTATCGGAAAGAATCCACTCTTGTCTCAGGGGAATTTTCCATTGCAGCAGTGCCCGTTGATAGCCTAAAAAGCGGTCGTTGATGCTTTGAGTCACCATAGTAGTTCCCACAAAGCCGATTTCTTTATGTCCGCATTCCAACAGATAGCACGTTGCATCGTACATATTATAAAAGTTTTCTACCAAGACACAGTCGTGGCTTTTTGTTGCATCATAATGATCCACGAAAATACGCGGTATAGGAACTTGCTGAACCATTTCAATAAAAGCGGGGTCTAAGCTGCCCAGCAAAATAACACCGTCGAAGGATGCAGCCTCTAAAAGAACGCGCTGTACCGAATAATCCTTTTGCCGAGCCACGTTGACCAAAGTTGCAATGGCGCCGCGCTCCAATAGCTCATCCGCAATGCGCTGATAAATTTTCACATAAAAGTAACTGCGTGTGCTTTCATCAAAAAATTTACTGTCGCAAAAGACAACCACTTTTTTCACAGACGATGTTTTTGCAGAATCCTGCACCGAAAGTTGGTATCCGCTCGCCTGTGCTTCCCGGCGTATTTCCTCTCTTAATTTCGCACCGACACCCTCTTTTCCGTGCAGCGCTTTTGACACAGTTACCTTGCTGACGCCTATTTTGTCGGCAATCTCCTGCATCGTCACCTTTTTCTTACTCATATCTTTAAACCTCTTTATAAAATTCACCGGGCAATTTTGACCAAACGGCGGCAGAACCGCCCCCTTTCTTGTATCAGGAGCCGTCTGCCGCCGCACTTTGTATTGTCTTATCCTATCATACCATTGTCAAAATGTATAGTCACAGAAAGCGATTTTTTTGTTACAAACACTTCAAAATCATATCTCCGATGCCAACTTGGTATCCAGCCCAAGCATAGGAGCCTTTTCCGTTTTGAGCTACAATCACGAGCGGCAGCCGTGCATCTTGAATGTCAAAGGCGGCGTAATCTGCCGAAAGCTCAAACGGCGCTTTGGTAAAGAACAGCTGTGCCTTTCCGCCCAATGCCTGCACCGCTTTGGACAAGGTCGGGTCTGCTGTTTCCTCATTCTTTTGCAGCACAAACACGAGCGCCGCATCCATGGCAGTAAAGTATTCGCTCATTTGAATCATCTCATTGAGCAAATGCTCAGTGGGCTCCTGTGAAGTGCCAAGGTAGCAAAGTACGGTTTTTTCCTGCTTTGCCAGTACCTGTGCCACATCGGTGCAAGCATCCTGTACATCATAAAGAACGGTGTTTGTCAGCTCTACTTGTTTACCGGCCGCCTTTGCCTCCGGTTTACGCAGCGCCAGTTCCGCGCGTGCTCCGGCCTCAACCGTAATGAAATCCACACGCACCGGGTTGCTCTCGTCGGGCTGACGGTTTGTGACAATCACGCGGTAATGACCCGCCTGAACGGGGCATTCCAAGCAATCGTCCTTCCAAGACAAATGCCCAAACCGAAGCGTTTGATACTCGCCGTTTTCCAGCTTGCCTACCGTTACATGAGAATCATACTCCAACAGGCTTTTTGCCGGACGCTTGAGTACCAGCAGTCCGCTTGCCTCGGTATCGTCTTGTGTTCCAATGCGGTGGTATTCTCCTTGGTGGTAGTAAGACACGCTGCCGTCGCTTTTTTCAATGCGTGCGGGGATGCCCAAGCTGCGGCAGACAGCCACATAAAACACCTTCATGGATGTTTCGTTGGCCGCACCCAGCTTCCAAATACCGCCCGGCGTTTGACGTGCCTGACGGTCTTTCGGCTCGTGGTAGAGGAAAATATGGTGGTTCACCCATTGCCACAGTCTTGCCGGCTCGGTACGCATTGCCTGACGCTCGGCAGGTGTAAAGAGGGCTTCCAGCTGCTTTTTATAATCGGTCAGCACTTCCAAATGAATGCGCGGATTCATCAAATCCTGTACAAACACCTCATGCGGATAGGTACCCTGATACTCCATCGCGTGTTGGAGATGGCCATTTAACACCTGCGCAGTTGTATCCGAGAGATCCTTCTGCTCCAAGCTGGTTAAAAGTTCTTTTGCTGTTTCGCGCCATGCCATGGGCAAACCAGCCACAAAGTCAATGATTTCGGCTGCATTTCCGCGTGCTTTTTCCAAAACGGGGGCCAAATCGGCATCACCCAAGCGCTTTGCCTCGCGTTCGGCGCTTTCGCCCGCTAAGAACGATGCTTCAAACGCTTGACGTACTTGCACGGCGTGGCTGCCGCGGCGTTCCTGTTCGGCTTGCTCGGCCTCTGTCAGCGGGGCCGGAGCCGTAACTCCTCCCACCGGGGGCAGGAAGGTAAAGTCATATCCTTCGGTTTCATGGGTACATGCGTCCAGCACGAGTGTTACGGTTTCTTCGTCTGCATCGCGGCCATGGAAACAGCCTGTTGTATAAACGCCGTCTTTGGAAGCATGAAGCAGCAAATCGCCCCAGCCCGTTTTGGTGCGCACACAGCCGGTTTCATCTGTCACAAGGCTCAAAATGGGATAAAATTCGGAATAGTTCACCACCTGCATGGCCACCTTTGCACCACACACCGGTGTTCCCTGTGCATCCGTGACGCGCACACAGAGCGGACGGGTTTTGGCATAATGCTCCAAAACGTTAATCTCTTTCTGAGTACCGTCTGTGGACACGGCATTCTCCGTTTCAGCTCCCAGACCATCTGTGTTTACCTTTGTGTGAATCAGCATCGCTTTCGAGGCGGGCAGACAGAACCAGCCGCGATCCAAAAACAGCTCCGGTTCACAAGCGCCCAAGAAGTGCCAGCCATCCTCCGTGTACACTTCCACCCAAGCATGGTTGTCATCACAATGGCTCCAGCGCGGGGCATAGCATTGACGCGCCGGAATACCCACACTGCGCAGAGCTGCCACAGCCAGCGTCGATTCTTCTCCGCAGCGTCCAAACGCATTGTTTAAAACGGTAAGAGGCGAAGCGGTGCGGGCGTTTGTGCTTTGGTAGGTGGCTTTTTCCAAACACCAATAGTTCACTTCCACCGCTGCACGGTACAGTGTCATTTCCTCTTTTTCAGGGGCAAACAAGCGCTCGGAAAGAGCCTGCCAAAACTGCTTTTGATAGAAGGTGATATGCTCGTTGTTAATGCGATAGGGCAGCACATAATTGCAGAACAGCTCCTCGCTCAAGGTTTTGCCCCAGGGCGTATGGCTGCGCACATAGAGCGCCTGACGCACGACACGCAGGAAGTAGTCTTCCTCACATTCCGTCAAATCCGACAGCGGCATGTTGCGGTACAAAAAGTCTAAATACTTCAGTTCTTCCTCTGTCGCCTGCTTTTTTACATGGGGCGGAATGCAGCGCAGACGGCGCTCCATCTGAGTACGGTCGAGCACTTCCACCTTTCCGTCGTCATAAAGCAAAACGCGCTTTTCCTCCTGCGGACAGTCACAGCTCAGCACAAAGCCTTCGCTCATCACTTCGACACGCGGACAAATTGCCGGTTTTTCCGGCATTTCCAGCGCGTCCAAATCAGCGGTGAAATGGCCGTAATCGTCAAAATAGCGGTGTTCATAATAGTAAATCCGGCGCAGCTCCCACTTGATATACTCCACCGCAGGAATATCGTAAGATTCGCCGTTCTCGGTAAAGAACACAAAGCCCCAAAGCTCGGGATAATGAATATTGATTAAGCCGGTCGGCGCCCAAACCCAGTTATCCTCGGGAAATGCGCGTCCCGTTTCCGGGTTGATGCGCTTTTCATAGCGGCCTTCTTTTTGGTCTACCAGCCACTGCACACGGGAGAAATTCACGCGGTAGTAATCGCCAACGCGGGGGGTGCGGCAGTCTTGCGCCATCTCTTTTAAGGCGGCAAACGGCATGACAACCTCCACCATCCAGCAGCGGTTATCGGCGTTTGCGTCGTTGAGTGTTCCCTCAATGTGCACCGCTGTTTTCAGGCCTTTGATATCCCAGCCATTCAGCGGGCGGCCGCCGCGGTCACGGTAAGGCTTTGTTAAAAACAAATCCCACACCGTGTTTAAGGCATTCATTTCAAACTCGAAATACTGGTGTGTATCGGAGTCCGGGTCGATAAAAATTTCAAAATCGTTATCGTAAAAAATGACGCAGTCGCGCTCGGTGAGCGTTGCCCAAATTTCATCGCCGTACAATACCGCGCCAAAATACAAATTTTCATCATCCCACAGCATTTTTGCACGGGTTTCATAGCGGGGCTTGGGACGGATATCGCCCTCGATATCGACAAACAAATCAGTGAAAGGGGCATCGGCCCAAAATTCCTTATTGATGTTTCCGTCCAGATGGAAGGGTTTTGTCGCCCGTTTGCAGTAGTAGACGGGCGGCTGGAACCCGCTTTGCGGGATGGCAATTCGATAATCGTTCATATGTTTCTCCTTTGATAAAAGGCGGGCGGGCTTTTCTGCCCGCCGTCCGCTAAAACGGCCTGCTTGAGCTCCTTTCTGCAAGCTTTTCCGCTAATGATAGGGCAAAACTCCCCTCAAAGCGCCGTTTTTATTTTCACCATTAGTTATGCGTCACCACTGCGCCGCTGCCGCCGTACATTTCCACTTCGCCCTCCAGCTCCAGCTTGAGCACGGTAACGTTTTCGTGGCAGTCTTCCGGCGTCATGGCAATCCAAGTGGTTCCCGGAATGTTGAACCAAGGCACTCCGCCGTGAATGTCATAGGTCAACTCTTTTCCGCTGTGCAAAACCGTGATTTTCTTAATTTTATTGCACAAGCCTTTCAAGCAGACATGCTCTCTGGGCATATCATAAACGAACAGATAAAGCACATCGCCGCTTTTAGAAATCGTGCTGCCGCCTTGCCAATAGCGCTGCATGATACCCTCTTTTGTGCCGAAAATTGCTTCTTCGTGTGCTTTCACCCACTTGCCTAAGCCGGTCAGCACAGCCACCTGACGCTCATCTACGGTGCCGTCCTCTTTGGGACCGATGTCCAACAGCATATTGCCGCCCATGCTGATGCAGTCGCAGAACATGCGGATGATTTGATTCAAGGTTTTGTAGTGGTTGTCCTTGTGCTGATAACCCCAAGACGTGTTGATCGTGGTGCAGAACTCCCACATGCCTTCGGGACGGGTAATGGGAATGCCCTGCTCGGGGGTTTTGTAATCGCCATAGCCCTGCAAACGAGAATTGATAATCAAGTCCGGGTTGAAGCTTTTCAGATAATCTTTGAACTCGGGCAGGCCCCATTGTTCGGCGCTGCGCTCCCAGTCACCGTCAAACCAAAGCAAATCCACTTTGCCGTAATTACCCAAAACCTCGGCCAGCTGGTTTCTGTCGAACTCCATAAAGCGCGCCCACTTTTCCGGGTGCTGCACGCCGTCTGTGGGAGAAGTAAAGCGGTTTACGGTTGACAAGTCTTCAGGAACTTTGCCGCCTTCATAAACACTTGCATAGTCGGGATGAGACCAGTCAATCAAGGAGTAATACATACCCACGCGCAAGCCCTTTTTGCGAATGGCATCGGCATATTCTTTTACAATATCTCGTTTAGCGGGCGTCTTTTTCATCACGCTCAAATCGCTGTATTTGGTATCAAACAGCGCCACACCGTCGTGATGCTTGGTCGTCAGCACCGCATAACGCGCACCCGATTTTTCAATTAAATCGGCCCAGTCATCTGCGTTGAACTTGGATGCTGTAAAACCATCCAGCTGCTTCATATAATCTTCATAGGAAATACGTCCGTTATAGAACGACCACGACTCCGCAATGCCGTCTACGGCATAGATACCGTAGTGAATAAAAATTCCCAGCTTTGCGTCTTCAAACCACTGCTGCATCATAATCCCTCACCTTTATTTGTTTTTATTCAAAGATTTCAGCATTTCATAAATTGTGCGCACCGCCACGCCGGAAGGGGCATCCTGTGCATAAGGATACACCACAGGGTATTGGATAGCGGTAGCGGCAATATCTAAATGAATCCAGGGTTTGCCTTGTGTAAACTGATGAAGAAATTCGGCGGCGCTGATGGTTCCTGCGCCCGCCATATTTTTTAAATCGGCAATATCGCCTTTGACATAGCTTTCATAACGGGGATCCAGCGGCATCCGCCAAAAGTCCTCGTTCGCCTGCTTGGCTGCACGGCAAAAATCGTCATAAAACGCTTCATCGCTTGCGAATACGGGTGTATACAGACTGCCGAAGGTTGAGCCTGCCAAACCTGTCAGCGTCGCCATATCTACGCAAGAGGCCGCATTTTCCTTTTCCAGCAAATAGGTAATGGCATCCGCGAGAATCATACGCCCTTCACAATCGGTGTTCAGCACTTCGACGGTCATTTGGTTCATCATGGTAATGACATCGCCGGGTTTATAGCTGTCGCCGTCAATCACGTTTTCCGCTGTGGGAATGACCGCCGTCAAATTGACTTTCAGGCCGTTTTGTGCCGCAGCCAGGACAATTGCCATCACCGTAGCCGCACCCGCCATATCACCCTTGATATAGGGCAGCGAGTCTTTGCCTTTCACGCAGTAGCCGCCGGTATCACAGGTAATGCCTTTGCCCACCAAACCGAATACGGGGGCATCCTGTGCACCGCGGTAACGCATTACGATGAGACGCGGCCCGTGGGCAGTACCGCGCCCTACGGACATCAAGCCATTCATGCCCAGCGCATCCAGCTCCTCGGGCACAAGCACTTGCACGTCGATTCCGTGCGCTTTACCCTGCTGGGCTGCAAATGCTGCCAAAGTTTCGGGGTAAATATCGTTGGGGGCCCGCTGCACCAGCGGACGCACGGTATTGATTGCCCCGGCGACATTCAAAGCTTCCTCAAAAGCGGCTTGCACATCGGTTTTCTCGGCAAATTCCTGCTCGGAAGAAAGCCATACGTTAAGCTCTTTTTTCTCGGCGCTTTCCTTGTGATAGCCGCCAAAGGAGTAAGCCGCCAAGCAAATTCCCTGTGCGGCTGCCGCGATAAATTCAGACGCTTTTTCCGATTCGAGTTCAGGCAGCACTACCTGCACGTCACCTTTGGCATATTCTTTTGCTTTGTGCCACGCCTGCGCAAAGCAAACACGCATGGTTTGCGCTGCGCTTTTTTGGCGTTCGCCGCAGCCGACATAGACGCGGTGAGGAACTTCTTTGCAAAGGGAAGGCACCAAAAGCACTTCCTTTTCCTTTCCGCAAAATATGGCGTTTTCGCCTTGTTCGGCCGCATATTGCCCCACAATTTTCAAAGCCGGGGCGGTTGCTTTTCCCAGTTTGATTTGCATTTTATGCTCCTTGCCGCAGCACTTTTCCACCCTCAAATAAGAAGCGGTGGAAAAGTGCATTCTGCTTGTTTCAAAATCTCGATTAACGGTCTAAAGCACGGCGCAGACAGCCGGTCAGGGTAAAGGTGGTATCCAGCCCGTACTCCCAATACATGGCGCCCAACAAGCCTTCGCGGTTGACATAGTCTGCCTTGCACTCGATGGATTCCTCATCGTCATAGCTCAGGAAGGTTTCACCATCAAACAGCCAAGGTGCTTTTGCCTCGTCATCCCAGTAACGAACAAAGCCGTTTTTGTTAATGTAATTTTCTTTCAAATCACCGTAAGCCGGGCCATAGCCGCCAGTGGTGCCCGCCATTTGCATATAGCCGTGGTCGACGTCGGGCACGTTTTTCCACATGCGAGAGTAGAACGCCACGCCGATTACCATTTTTTCTTTGGGTACACCGGCCTCGTGGAAGCACTTCACTGCAAAGTCAACGCTGACGGGCAGCAAATCGGCATCTTTTGTATAAAGGTTGGTGTGGTGTCCCGCATGTGTGACAAAACCGCCGCGCAGGTCATAGGTCATCAGCTGAACGTAGTCCAGATAAGCCTGTGCCTCTTTCATGTTGGTGCAGCGGGTGTAATAGCTGTCGCCGCCGGCTGCAATGGTCAACAGCAGCTTTTTATCCTGATAGGTATCGAACAAGCCGCGGATTTCCTTGAGCAGCAGAGTGAAGTTTTCCTTGTCATCGGGGCTGGAGGCAATGCCCGCCACGCCAATGCAGGGGTACTCCCAGTCGAGATCCAAGCCATCCAAGCCGTAACGCTTGATGATCTCCAGCGCTGTTTGCGCCACAGTTTCTCGTCCTTTTTGTGTGGAAGCGGCTTCGGAAAAGCCGCCCGCGCTCCATCCGCCGACGGACAACACGATAGCGCATTCCGGGTTCAAAGCTTTAATTTTTGCAAAATATTCCGCATTTTCGCCCGGCTCATAAACAACGGCATCATTTTGAATATGGCCGAAAGCCAAATTGATGACATCCAGCATTTTAATATCATTTTCCTGCATCATGGGCAGGTCTTTTGTGCTAACGTAGGCAATTACCTTTTTTCTTTGCACAGTGCAACACTCCTTTATTTGCAATTGGGTAAAATAGGGATGCAAAAGCGGCAAATGCCGCATAACCGGTCATTGCAGTGTCTTTCCTTTGCAATTTTCCGATTATGCGGCACTCTTAAATGCTCCTCTTTACAGTGCAGACAGGCATCGACCTGTATGCTGCTGCAAAATTATCTCTTAGGAACCCATGTATCTGTCATAAGCGGTGTTCTGGATTTCCATGTATTTCTCCAGACCCATCTTATTCAAAGACTCAATGTAGGAATCCCATTCTGTCTCAATGTCACCTTGGCCGGTGCACCATTTTGCCTTCTGCTCGCTGATCACCTTGGTGAGGTCGGCGCTCAGGCTGGACAGGTCGGAAGACTCTTCCGGGGTGTAGTTCATCAAGGGGAGCGGCTCAAGCAGGTACGGACCATACAGCTCTTTGCGCTCTGCGCCCTGAATCTGCTCTTCTGTTTTCACAACATATTTCTCGGTTACTTCTTTAGAGAGGTTCGTTGCTACATAAGAACCGGGAGCCTGTGCAGGCTTGCCGCTCTCAGTGGGCAGAATCTCATACTGCTCACCGCTGGCTTGCAGGTAAACACCATAGCGCAGGTTCAAAGAGGTTTCTGGCTCATAGAACGAGTCGATAAAGCGCATGGTTGCTTCGGGGTACGGGTTGGTCGTGGTGATCAAGCCACGGCCTTTGTCGATGGAGAAGTCCAGGGAGCCCCAGTGTGCGCCGGCAGGACCTTCCAGCGGAGCAATGGCGACAAAGTTAGCCTGTGCGGAAGTGACAGGGCCGTTGGTCAGATAAGCGCCGACGTTGCCCGAGTCAATCTTAGCCATGTACTGGTTGTGGTCGTGTGTAAAGCACTCTTTATCAATCAGGCCGCCGGTGTACATGTCGCGGAACCAGATGATATAGTCTTTATACCCCGGCTGAATGACGGAGCAAACAATCTCGCCGTCTTTCACCATGATGGGGTCATAGTCGGTGGAAATGCCCCACATGCCGGTGAAGTTTGCGTCACCGTTCCAAACGTGGTAGGGTGCAACAGGCTCCAAAGTAAAGCCGATCTCATCCTTTTCACCGTTGCCGTTGGGATCTTCGTTCACGAAGCGATCCATCAGGTTTTTGAAATCATCCACGGTTTTGATGTCTTCCACCTTCACGCCCAAAGCGTCGCACCAATCCTTGTTGATGTTCAGCGTGGTGGTCATAACGGGCTCTTCATCCTCGTTGATGGAGGGAACTGCATAGATATGTCCGTCGGGCATGGTGATTGCTTTGCGGATTTCGGGGTTTTCGTCCAAAATCTTTTTCAGGTTGGGGGCATAGCCGCCGTCAATCAAATCCTCGATGGGACGGATGAGGCCCTTCTCGGCATAAGTAGCAATTTTGGTGGTGCTCAAACCGGAGAACACAGCATCGGGCAGCTCCTTGGAGGAAGCCAGCAGCAGGTTCAGCTTCTCGTCGGCGCCGTCGCCGCTGACGGTTGTCCAGTTGACTTCCACATTGGTTTTCTCTTCCAATTCTTTGAAGATGGGGAACTCTTCCCACTCTCCGCCGCCCGGGTCACCGTAGCCAACGGCATTGATGGTGATCTTCTCATCCACGACCGGGTAGCCTTCCTTTGCAACCGTGACTTGCTTCGTCTCGCGTGCATCGGCGCCGCCGCCGCAGCCAGTCACTGCCGCAGCAGCCATCAAAGCTGCCAAAACAAGTGCGATGTTCTTCTTTTTCATTTTCTTTCCTCCTTGTATGTTTGAAAGCCCTGCGTACCGCTTAAAACCGCCTAAGCGGCACGCAAGCGCCTTTCCAATATTTCCGTCGAAGCAGCCATTGTCGCACCGCTGCTTCGATGGTCACGTTCGGGAATTAGCCCTTCACCGCGCCGATCATCATACCTTTGACAAAGTGCTTTTGCACAAAGGGATAGATAATCAAAACCGGCAAAGAAGAAACGATGATAACGCCATACTTAATCATCTCAGACAGCTGGCGCTGTGCCTCCAGCGTTTCCATGCTGGTGCTGCCCATATTGGCAACGTTTTGAGACTGAATCAAAATTTCACGCAGAATGACCTGCAAGGGCTGCTTTGCTGCGTCAATAATGTAAATCAAAGCGCTGAAGTAGGAGTTCCAGTGGCCTACTGCATAAATCAACAGCATAACAGCAATAATGGGCTTAGAAATCGGCAGAACAATTTGGAAGAAGTACTTAATGTAGTCGCAGCCGTCTACGTTCGCCGCTTCCCACAGCTCGTTGGGAATGCTTTGGTCAAAGAAGGTTCTTGCGACAATCAGGTTGTAAACGCTGACCGCACCGGGCAGAACCAACGCCCACACCGTATTATACAAGCCCAAATCCTGAATGAGCAGGTAAGTCGGGATCAAGCCGCCGCCAAAGAACATCGTAAAGGTGAACAAGAACATCAAAAACTTCGAGCCCACCATCTCGCGGCGAGAGAACGCAAACGCGGCAGGAATGGTTGCAATCAAGTTGATGGACGTACCCAAAACGGTATAAATAATACTGTTTTTATAGCCGATCCAAATCTTTTCAAACTTGAAAATCTCTGCGTAGCCGCGCACGTTAAAGCCCTTCGGCAGCAGCAGCACATTACCTGCCGCCACCTCATTCGGCGCACTGAACGAAGCAATTACAATGAACCACAAGGGATACAAAACGATAATCAAAATTAAGAACAAAAAGATATGATTGATAATATCGAAGGCTTTATCCGACTTTCCTTGTCTTTTAAATTCCTTACTCAGCAACTGAAATGCCATGCCTGTTTCCTCCTCACCAAATCGAGCTTTGGCCCATCTTCTTCGCAAGCTTGTTCACTGTCAGCAGCAAAATACAGTTGATTACTGTGTTAAACAAGCCGACCGCCGTAGAGAATCCGTACTCACTGGAAATCAAGCCTACCTTGTAAATATAGGTAGAAATAATTTCCGAAACGCCCGTATTCAGCGGATTCTGCATCAAGAACGCTTTTTCAAAGCCAACGCTCATGATGGAGCCGCAGCTCAAAATCAGCGTGATAACAACGGTGGGCATAATCGACGGCAAGTCGATGTAGAAAATACGCTGCAGCTTTGTGGCGCCGTCAATGATGGCCGCCTCGTGCAATTCGGGGCTGACGCCGGCAAGTGCCGCAATGTAAATGACAGCGCTCCAGCCCATGCTTTGCCAAACACCTGACCACACATAAATGTGACGCCAGTATTTTTCAAGGCCCATGAACAAAATAGAGTCGTGTCCAAGGAAGTTAATAAACTGATTGATAAAGCCCTTGTCCGCAAACACGATGTTGATGATACCAACAAGAACCACCGTGGAAATGAAGTACGGCGCATAAGTAACCGTCTGCACTGTCTTTTTAAACTTCAGATTGCGTACCGAGTTGAGCCCCAGCGCCAAGATAATAGGAATGGGGAATCCCACCAGCAAACCGTAAAGGCTGATTGCCAAGGTGTTCGTCAATAACTGAACAAAATAGGGGGAATTGAAAAAGCGTTGAAAATGTTCCAGGCCAACCCAATCGCTTCCCCAGATTCCCTGGAACGGGCTGTAATCCTTAAAAGCAAGGATGACGCCGTACATGGGGATGTAAGAAAAGATGATCAGTCCGATCAGCGCAGGCGCCACAAACAAGTAAAGCTGCCAGCTCTTTTTCAGCCGTTTTCCCAAACTTTGTTTCGGCGGTGTAAAAGGAGCGGCATTCTTTTGCGCTACGGCAGCCGCGCCTCCCTTAGCTGTTTTCATATACATGACCTCCTGGTTCCCGTTTGTTAAGTAACTGTTTTGTTTGTAAACTTATCTTATCGTGATTTTGTCTATTTGTCAACGCATTTGTTAACTTATTTTTGTGCTGAAAACAAATTCGTAGAACCCTCCATGTTTATTTCTGATTTTTTATGCAACTTCACACATCTTTTTCTCTTTTTCCTTAACTTTTTCAAAAAATGTTTCCTATCCTACGCAAAATATCCGATTTCTTCTTTTTACAAAGATAATTTTCTGTTGTTTTTCACAAATACAAAATTAAAAATCTATTTTATAAGCACCATATCTAATTGTGTTAAAAAAAAGACAACTTTATTACAATCAAAGTTTTGCACTTGTTTTCAGAAAAGTAACACTTACTTGTTGCTTAACATTATTAAAAATGTTTCTTTTTCTTATTTTCTCCGTTAAAAGCCCAAAAAGAAAAGGCCGCTGCCGGAATGACCGGACAGCGAACCTTTTTAAAATGATTCTGTTTTGCAATACGGCAAGCACGACTCAACCCTTGCTCTTGAAAAAATTAGCCGGAAAGCTCAGCACCGGAAATGTACGCCGTACCAAAGGCGCATCCGGCACATCCATCTCAAACTCATAATGGTCGTAAGCATTGATCACATGCGTGTCAAAATGGTCGTATTCCCGCGGAAAGCTGCCGTAATTCATATGTACATGGCCGTGCAGATAAATTTTCGGCTTCCAATCTTCTAACAAGTTGTTAAAACATTCAAATCCGCGGTGCGGCAAATCTTCTCCGTCATGGCATCCGCGCGCAGGGGCATGAGTCACTAAAATATCAACGCCCTTTGCACGCTTGATTTTAGCCCCCAGCTTTTTAACCCGATGGGTCATTTCCTTTTCGTTATACTGATGCGGTCCGTTTTTGTAGCGCATCGAACCACCAAGCCCCGCAATGCGCAGCCCATGGTAGTCATACACTGTGTCCTCAATGCAAGTGCACCCTTCCGGCGGGTTGCGCTCATATGCGGCATCATGGTTGCCATGTACATACAAAACCGGCGCATGAGTAAACGTAGCTAAAAACGATAAATAGCTGGCGCGCAAATCGCCGCAGGAAATAATCAAGTCCACGCCTTCCAGCCGTTCGGGGCGAAAATAATCCCACAGCATCTTACATTCTTCATCGGCCAGCGCCAATATTTTCAAATCTGCCCCTCCTTCCTGTAAATTCCCTGTACCTTTACTAAAGGCTTGGCAATTTCAATCAAATCATCAAAAGCAGGAATTTGCCCGACAATATTATCTGCCAGCCAGTCCATCTTTAAAATTTCTTCCGGCGTAAAGCTGCTGTCGTTTTGCGGGGTTACCAAACGACCGCCTTGGTCAAACACTTCTCCGCCGAATACATCCACCTTGCCCTCACACAAACCCTGCTTTAAGAACTCCGTCAAACGCTTTGTGCCCGGCGGCAAGCCTCGGCTTGTCAGCACGTCAATCATACCCGAGCCAATGCCCCACCAGTAGTTCACTGCACATCCATCTTCTGCGGTGTCGGCTTTCCACGTGTTGTTCAAGATGCTGCGCAGAATTTTTTCGTAGAACTCACCCCAATGCCAAAACGGCATCGCCATGGGAATGGGCTGATTTTCCCTTGTCAGCAGATACACGCCATAAGCGCGCTCGCCCTTGGGCAGACCGGTGTCGGGGCTGGAAATGACATGAATATCCTTTTCTTTAAACAAATCTAAGCCGCGCCCGTCTTTCTGCGAAGTCCATTGCAGATAAATTCTTGCGCGCGGGTTCACCAGCTTTGCACCAATGGCAAACGCATTCACACCGGCCGTCATGCCGTAAATGGGATAGGTGGCAAAGTAGCCGATTTTATCGTTTTCCGTCAACGCGCCCGCAATCGCGCCCAAAATAAACTTTGCCTCATAGAGCCGCCCGTAATAGGTGCGAATCGTGGGATGGGGCATGTTGAGCGAGCAGTTTAAAATTTTGACTTCCGGGTGGCGTGCCGCTGCACGCAGGCTTGCCCCGAGCAGCTTCGGCGTTGTGGTGAAAATCACGCTGCTTCCGTCGCGGATAGCCCGTTCAATCACCTCATCGTCGTCGGTTCCAATGCGGATATTATCATAAACATGGGTATAAACCCGATTGGGCAGCGCTTCCTCGACATAACTGCGTCCAAACTCATGCGCATACACCCACGCGCTGGTGTCGGCACTTTTTTCATACAGAAAAGCTGCATTCACCGTAAACTGTTCCAACGGCAAAATTCTGGAAAGAAGCGGTGCGGAATGGTTTTCCGGCTCCATGGAAACTTCCACGGCTCCAGCCTTCGTCAGTCCAACCACTTCGGGCCAAAGGGCTTCCAGCGTTTGTTCCATTTCGGCAGACGAACGGCCAATTTGCTGTTCATAGGGATACAGCTCTAAATACATGAGCAGGGCATCCCCCGGGGTGATGGGCAATTTTTTGCCGCCCAGCTTTTCAAACACCCCGGCAAAGGTATAATATACGGATGCAAAATCGCGCTTTTGTTCCTCTGTCCAAGGCTCGTGCTTGCCGTTGCAGGTCAGCATCAGCAAGCGCTCAAAGCGCCCCTGCTCGCTAAAGCCGATGAAATTCACTTTCGTGATATCGTAAAACGCAAGAAACTCGTGATAAATCTCGCTGCCCTTACTGCCGCTTCTGCGCGGAACGACGCGCGTGACATAGCCGGGAATCGAAGCAGCATCGAAGTGCTTCAAAACACTGACGCGCTTGTTGCCTTCCTGAACATAGAAGCGGTTCATAAACTCAAAGGCTTTAATGGGGTCACGAATGCCCTCGTTCATATGAGCGGCACACAGGTTGATCCATTTCATCTGAAACTCTGTGCCCTCTTCAAGCAGCGGCATAAAGTTTGCGGCAAACGCCGCTTTTCGTCCCTCTGTTTTCGTTCCGACAATGGATTCCATCGGAATATTGACAAGGCCCAGCGGCTCAATTCGCTCTACCTGTGTATTTTCCAAAATATCATCCAGCACTTGTAAATAAGGATAGGCACCCTTCGCGACTCGAAGGCGAAATTCACGGTGTCCCTTTCTCAGCGCCTTTCGATATTCGTCTTTTGCCTGCTGAATATCCATACTTCCCCTCCGTTCCCTCATGTACAAGGTTCTTTCTTTCATCTTAACCCGATATGAAATAAAATGCAATATTGTTTTCACAACATTTCCATATTATAATAAGAAATAAAAAAATAGATACAAAAAAATCATCGAAAAGGAGCACCCTGATGGACGACGTCAAACAAATTGAGCAAATTGTCACCGAGCAAAGCGATGCGCTCAAACAGGCTGCAAAAGCCGTTTGGGAAGCGGCAGAACTGAACTGGCGCGAAGAAAAAAGCGCCGAAGCGCTCAAGCAATATCTGCATACACAAGGATTTTCCATAACAGCACCAGCCTGCGGGATGGACACCGCATTCATCGCACAGCAAACCGTGGGCAGCGGCGGGCCGGTTATCGCTTTTTTATGTGAATACGATGCGCTGCCCGGGCTTTCGCAAGCTGCGGCTGAAACCGCGCCGCACGCTGTCTGTGCCGGTGCTCCCGGCCACGGATGCGGCCACAATTTGCTGGGAACCGGTGGTGCAGGCGCAGCCGTGGCTCTCGCAGCAGCATTGAAAGCGCGCGGCCTCAGTGCCACGGTGCGCTGTTATGGCTGCCCGGCAGAAGAAGACGGCGGCGGCAAGGTGTTTTTTGCGCGTGAAGGCGCTTTTGACGACGTGCAGGCCGTGTTTGCATGGCATCCGGGTGACGCCAACTATGTTTTGGGGCAAGGGACGCTTGCGGTCACCGGCGTGCTGTATCGCTTTGCGGGTGTCACAGCACACGCGGCAGCCGCCCCGCACACAGGCCGGAGTGCGCTGGATGCGTGTGAACTGATGAACGTTGGCTGCAATTATCTGCGCGAACACATTCTGCCCACGGCACGGCTGCACTACGCTTATCGGGACACCGGCGGCACTGCCCCCAATGTTGTTCCCGACCGCGCTTGCCTTCATTACTATATCCGCGCTTGTAAAGTAAAAGACATGATGGAGATTAAAAAACGTGTCGACGATGTTGCGCGCGGTGCAGCGTTGATGACAGGCACAACGCTGACAATTGAAGAAGTGGATGGGTTTTCCGACTTTGTCCCCAACCGCACTTTGAGCGAGCTGACCGCGCAATGCTTGCAGGAAGTGGGTGCGCCGCCCTTTGACGAACAGGACGAAGCGCTTGCCCGCCATTTTGCCGATACCTTTTCGCCCGAAGCGCGTATGGCCAATTTGGCAGTGAGCTGTCACCAGTCGGGCTTACCGGTGGACATGCTGGCCGGACAAGCATTGTGCCGCACCACCGCCCCCTACCATCACGAACCCCACCAAACAGAACCCGGCAGCACCGATGTTGGGGATGTCAGCTACTGCGCCCCCACCGTTCAGCTGTATTGCAGCTGCTGGGCGCTGGGAAGCGGCGGGCACAACTGGCAAGTGACGGCCCAAAGCGGCTCTGTGCTGGGGGAAAAAGGCATGTTGACCGCCGCCAAAGTGCTGGCGCTGGCCGGACTGCGTGCAGTCGAAAATCCCGCTTTGCTGCAAGCGGCTGCCGAGGAATTGCACCAAGCTTGTCCCGAAGGCTATTGCTGTCCGATGCCGCAAAACGCCCAGCCGCACCCTGCGTTATAAACCAAATCAAAGGAGAGCGCACAATGAAGCGTCAAGACTATTTAACATGGGATGAGTATTTTATGGGCATTGCCTTGCTGAGCGCACAGCGCAGCAAGGATAATTCTTCACAGGTTGGTGCGTGTATTGTCAGCCAGGAAAATAAAATTTTATCTTTAGGCTACAACGGAATGCCCATCGGCTGTTTTGACGATGACATGCCGTGGGAACGCGAAGGCGAACCGTTGGAAACAAAATATATGTATGTGTGCCACGCCGAGCTGAACGCGATTTTAAACCACGCGGCCGGAACCGGCAGTTTAAAGGGCTCTCGCATTTACACCACGCTGTTTCCCTGCAATGAATGCGCCAAGGCAATTATTCAAAGCGGCATCCGTGAAGTAATTTACTATGAGGATAAATATGCCGATACCGATTCGGTAAAGGCTTCCAAACGGATGTTTGAAATGGTGGGCATCACCTTCCGCGCCTATCAAAAAAGCGGCCGTCAATTCACTTGTTCCCTTTAACCGTTTTTTCTTGATGAAAATATTATAAAAAGCCGCACCGAAAATTCCGGTGCGGCTTTCACTTTTAAAAATCTTATTCGTGCAGCAAGTTAAGCGAAATCTCATACTTCGAGTCGAGCGCACACTTCTGCGGTGCAGTTGCTTTGTACTTGTTTACAGCTGCCGTTGTCTTGACGGGGCTGAGCACCGTGCCTGCACCAGCTACGCAGCCGCCGGGGCAAGCCATGCCCTCCAGCAAATAGCCGTCCAGCTTGCCGGCTTTGGCCATCATGAGCATTTTTTTGCAGTCCTGCAAGCCCTGAGCAGCCATGACCTTCACTTCGCGGTCGGGGTCCAAACGCTTGATGGCGTTCACCACTGCGTTTGCCACGCCGCCGGACACTGCAAAGCCGCGTCCGTCTGCGGTTGCTTCTGTCGGCTCTTCTTCCTCGGCAATTTCAGAGAACTGGATGGCGCGCGCGGAGAACATGCCCATCACTTCTTCAAAGGTCAAAACAAAATCCACGTCGCTACGCACGCTGCGGCGGCTGGCCTCCAGCTTCTTTGCAGCGCACGGCCCGATGAACACAATTTTGCAATCGGGGTTTTCTTTCTTCAAAAGACGTGCTGTCAGCACCATCGGGGTCAAAGCCATGGAGATATACGGGGCAAAATCCGGGAACAGCTTTTTCGCCATCACGCTCCACGCCGGGCAGCAGGATGTCGCCATAAACGGCTGTTTTTCCGGCACTTCACGCATGAAGTCCTTTGCTTCCTCAATGGTGCAAAGGTCTGCGCCGATGGCAACTTCTGCCACATCGTCAAAGCCCAAAAGCTTCATAGCGGGCTTGAGCTTTGCAGCAGTCATCTCGGGGCCGAATTGGCCGATAAAGGCCGGAGCCACAGCTGCAATCACGCGCTCGCCGCTGTTGATCGCCTGAATGACCTGGAAAATCTGGCTCTTGTCTGCAATTGCGCCAAACGGGCAGTTAACAAGGCACATACCGCAGGAAACGCACTTATCATAATCAATGGCGGCATGACCCTGCTCGTCCGAGCTGATGGCATCCATGCCGCAGGCTTTGGCACACGGACGCTCCATTTTATTGATGGCGCCATAGGGGCACACATTGGCGCACTGACCGCACTTAATGCACTTGTCCTGATCGATCACGCTTTTGCCGTGAACAATGGAAACAGCCTTCTTCGGGCAGATCTCCACACAGGGATGCTCCAAACAGCCTTGGCACATGTTGGTGACATGATAAGACTTCTCCGGGCAGGCGTTGCAAGCAAACTTGATGATATTGATGAGAGGCGGCTCGTAATATTTTTCGGGGATTGCGCATTCCTCAATGCCGTCCGTCAGGGGTGCATGCTGATCAACCGGGCGCAAAGGAAGGCCGCAGGCCAAACGCAAACGCTCGCCGACAATGGCGCGCTCCAGAAAAATACTGTCGCGATATTTGCCCACTTCACCAGGCAAAATTTTGTAGGGCAGCTTTTCGATGCGGTGATAGTCGCCGCCTTCATACGCCATTCTTGCCACTTCGGTAAACACCTTGCGGCGGATGTCGGTTACAGAAGAATAGATGCCACGCATAACTCCAAAAACTCCTTCGTTATTTTTTGCACAATCATCATACCACTACCGGCTGTCAAGCGCAATAGCTTTGCCGGACATTTGTTGAAAAAACCTATATTTTTATTGAAAAAAATCAGTTTTTAAGGATGATTGTTTTGTGTAGTCCCGGCAGGCGGAACGTCTTGTGCTTCGGGCAGTTCCGTCTGCTTGTGCAAAAGGCGCGGGGCCAGCGTTTCAATGGCAAACGCCCCCAGCGGCGCCGTTAAAAAGATGGCCAAAACAGCAACGGAAAGCACCGTTGCCCCGCACGACAAGCCCATGGCCAAAGGAATGCCGCCAATGGCCGCTTGAACGGTGGCTTTGGGCGTGTACGCCGCCATGCAGAAAAAGCGCTCCCCTTTCGACAGCGGCGTTTTAAGCACACTCACCCATACGCCAATCATGCGCATAACCAAAGCGCCCGCAATGAGCGCCACAGCAGCCAAAACGGTTTTCAGTGCTTGTGCCGGGTCAACTGCCGCGCCAACCAAAACAAACAAAAGCGGTTCCGCTCCCACCCAAAGCTTGTTGTACTTTCCGCACAGACGTGCCGATGCCGCCGGCAGTTTACGTCCCATCACAGCCGCGCAGATCATCACAGCGATTAAGCCGGAAAAGCCGATTACTCCGGTGAACAGCGATTCGGCGCTCACCAGCAAAAACGACACACTGAGCAAAACCAGCACTTTCGCGCTGTCGCGCATGTGATGAGAGCCAAAGAAAGCCGCCAGCAGCGCGCCGCACACCACACCGGCTGCCACGCCCAAAACCAAAGAGGTGGGAATGCGCAAAAACTGTCCTGCTGAGAAGTTTTGCCCAGCTGCGATGTCAGTAAACGCGGTAAATAAAACAATGACAAATACATCGTCCACCGACGCGCCCGCCATAATCAGCTGCGGAATGCCCTTATCCGTGCCAAGCCGCTCCTCGGTCAAGCGCAGCATTTTGGGCACAACTACCGCCGGGGAAACGGCGGCAATCACCGCGCCGAGCACTGCGCTTTCCACCCTCGACAATCCCAGCAGCGGAGGAGCCAGCAGCACCGTGCCCGCAATTTCAAAACAAGCAGGCACAAAACACAGCAAAATCGCCGGACGGCCCACACGGCGCAGCGCCGCAAAATCCATGCTGAGGCCCGCGCGCGTCAGCACAATAATGAGTGCAATTTGGCGCAGCTGTGCCGAGATTCCCAGCAAAGAGCTGTCCAAAAGATTGGTTGCATACGGCCCCAACAAAACGCCCGTCAGCAGCATCCCCGGCAAGGCGGGCAAGTGCAGGCGCTGCATGGCCCACCCCAAAAACATGGCGCATAAAAACACCAGCGCTAAACTCAACAACATTTTCCAACATCCTTTCCTTCTTCGCACGCGGTATTTTTTGCAAAATCCGCGCTGTATGTTCGCCTGCGGGCAGCAAAAAAGGCTGACAACCCCTGCAAGCGCGTTGCAGAAGTCATCAGCCTGTCAAATTCTTTTTCGTGTATCAACAGCGAAAAGTATTTCTCAGCGGTTTGGGGCAAATCCCGGGGAGAACTTCATTCCCCATACTTGCGGGATTATAGCACAGCTGCTTTAAAAAATCAAGCCCACGCGTTTAAGCATTCGGCTGAACCGTTCCCAGTGTCGTGCCTGGGTAATAGTGCGCCAAAATTTGGTCGTAAGAAGTGCCGTTGAGCGCCATGACATTGGCTGCAAACTGGCTCATGCCTACACCGTGACCGTATCCTCGCGTGACAATGGTAAAGCAGTCATTTGTCCAAGTAATGGTAAAGTCGGTGCTGCGCAGCCCCAGCGCCGTGCGCAGGTCGGAAGCTTTGCACTTGGTTTGGCCGATCATTACACTGGTGACATAATTTTGCTCGTTGCGCTGGAACACGCCAAACCACTGCGAAGGCTCGGCAGAACAATCAATCCCCGCAAAATGAGAGGTTAAAGCGTCTTTCACCTCTTGCGCTGTCATCGTGAGCGTTTCTTCAAATTCGGGGCTTTGCGTGTCGGCAGACGAATCGACAGGGGTTAAGTACGCAACACTCTGCCCCCAAACATCCTCGGCACTTTGCGTCATTCCGTTTGAAATTGCGTGATAGCAGGCTGTAACAGGCTCGCCCTCATAAGTCAGAACCTGTCCGATAATGGGCTCAATTAAGCTTTTTAATCGCTGGTAATATACCTCATAATCTTCTCCCCACAGCATTTTCATTTCTTTTTGCGTAATATAGCCCAGCTTTCGGGTGGGGTCGGCCTCAAAGTCAGCATTTGCGTCCAAAAGCTTTTGCTCTTTGTTTGGGTTCTGCTGCAACGCCAGTGCATAGCTGTGTGCCGCCACAGCCTGTGCCATTAAAGCATCATCGGCATAGGTCATGGGCATTTCCGCCGCCACTGCGCCAATCGTGTAGTCCAGCGCCGACACCACGCTGACGCGCCCGGTGGTGGCATCTAAAATAGAAAAGTAGTCGCCCGTCGTTGTTGGCTCTTGCGCGGTCTGCTCCTGCGGCTGGGCTTCGCTGTCGGCCAACGGAACACTTTCCGCGGTGCTTTGCGGGCTTTGCTGCGGCGTGCCGCCTTTCCAGAAAAACGCCGCCAACGGCACCAGATAAATCAATGCGGCAAATAGCAATAGAGCGGGTACAATACGTTTCATGTAAAATCCTCCTGCTTTCTTCATTGAGACAAACGGCGCTTTGTCAAAAGTGCGCTGTGCCTTTGCGTTTTCGGTGGTCGTTCTTGTTTTTTCTGTAAATTTCTGTATAATACATATTATGGCTGTTGCACGATTGGATGGAACGTGTGACACCTATGCACAATCGGTGCATAGAAATAGAGAGGGAATTTTAAGGGAAAGGAGTTGTGAAGGCATGTCAATTCATCGTGAATGGGAACAGACAAGCTCTATGACAACTTTATGCGAAGAGTATTTAAAAAATAACCACATCAACCCGGAAGAATGTGAACGACTTGGGGTAAAGCGCGGCCTGCGTAATCCCGACGGCACCGGTGTGCTTGCGGGGCTGACGAATGTCTGCGATGTCGTCGGCTATGAAATGAAAGACGGCAAGCGTGTCCCCATGGAGGGCAAGCTGATTTACCGCGGCATGGATGTTCGTCGGCTGATTGAAGCGGCTCACCGCGAAAACCGGTTTGCTTTTGAGGAGGTTGCTTGGCTGCTGCTGTTCGGCAAGCTGCCCACTGAAAAGCAGCTGGAGATGTTTCAAAACACCTTAGATGATTTGCGCGAACTTCCCAAAAGCTTTGTGGAGGATATGATTATCAAATCGCCGTCGCCGGATATTATGAACAAAATGGCGCAGAGCGTTTTAGCTATGTATCCGTATGATGAGAAAGCGGACGACTTGAGCCTTGCCAATATTTTGGCGCAGAGCATCACCCTGATTGCCGGTCTGCCCACCATCACCGTGAATGCCTATCAAATTAAAAAGCGCGTTTATGAGCGTCAAAGCATGTATTTTCATCTGCCGATTCGGGGGCAAAGCACAGCCGAACATATTTTGTCCACCTATCGTGCCGACCAGCAGTTTACGCCGGAGGAAGCACGTCTTTTGGATCTTTGCCTGGTGCTTCACGCCGACCACGGCGGCGGAAATAACTCCACCTTTGCCTGCCGCGTGCTGTCCAGCACCGGCACAGATACTTACAGCGCCATTGCAGCGGCCATCGGCAGCTTAAAAGGGCCGCGTCATGGCGGCGCCAACCACAAAGTCATGAAAATGCTGGATGATATGTGTGCTGTTTTGCCTGAAAATGCAACGGATGATGATGTGCGCGATTATCTGCGCCGCGTGCTTCGCAAGGAGGCCAACGACCGTTCCGGCCTGATTTACGGCATGGGACATGCAATTTACACCAAAAGCGACCCGCGCGCTGTCATTCTGCGTGAAAATGCGGGGACGCTGGCAAAAACAAATGGTTTTGAACGGGAATTTTGGCTTTTGTGTGCGGTGGAGCGCTTGGCACCGCAGGTGTTTGCCGAGGAAAAAGGCGGAAAAGATGTTTGTGCGAATGTGGACCTTTTTTCCGGCTTTATCTACCGTATGCTCGGCATCTCCGCCGATCTCTACACGCCGCTGTTCGCCATCAGCCGCATTCCCGGCTGGTGCGCACACCGCGTGGAAGAAGTTGTGTTTGCCAATCGCATTATGCGTCCTGCCTACAAATTTTTGGGGCAGGAGCAAGAATATATCCCTTTGGAGGAACGTATATGAAACAAGCTTTGTCCTGGCCGGCTTCCACTTTGATTGCGCTTGGGGTTATCCTATTTGTTGACACCGTATTCACTTTTGACCCTTCCACCGGCTTTTTGGCAGGAAGCGCGATTGGACGTTATGTGGTGTACGCTCTGGCGCTGGGCAACATTTGGCTGTTCAGCCGTTCTCAGGTAAAAGCCTCCGCAAAGCCTTTGGCACTTAGCACGGTAAAGACAGTGTTTACGCTTGCGAGCGCCGCCAGCGTGTTTTACTCCATCGCCATCGTTATTTTTTCTGCAATGGGGGTGGAAAGTGTCCCGACAGGCCATCATTCCACCGCTTTTGCACAGTCCTTAAACGCCATGGCCGATATCGCCTGTGCCGTTTTGTTTATGGGCATGGCCGTTTGGTTCAGTGTCATCGGAAGAAAATTTTTATCCGGCAAGGACAGCGCCAGTCCGAATGTGCTGCTTTTGAGCGGTGCCGTGGTTCTGGTGGGGCCAATTCTTGTTTTGCTGCGCGAGGCTGTGTTCCGCTCCATTTCTTCTCATCGCCTTTCCATCGTGATTCCGGTTTTGGCAATGCTGTTCTCTGTGGGCTTTCTGATTGCGCTTTGCCGTTTTTTGTTTACGCAGGGCGCAGATTCAGCCCGCCGCCTTGTCTTTTGGGGCTGGAGCATCTTTTTCTTTGGCGTTTGCTTAGCACTGCCGCAAACGCTGTATTTTTCGACAAGCCAGCCCTACTGCATGGCATTGGTGCCTCAGGTGATTTTTTGTGCAGCACTGGGCATTTTGGGGGCGTGCAGCGCACAGTGGGCGCGCTGCGGTCTGGACATTCCGGCGATTCCGGCACCCTCCCCTGCCGCACAAGAAAACAGCGAACCGCAGCAGGAGCAAGCCGAGGAGCAAACGTAAACACAGCAAAACGTCGGCGTTTTTCCGTACAAAGAAAAGGTCAGAAGAAAGCCGCAGCTTTCTTCTGACCTTTTATACCATCTTTTTTGTTTTGCCATTTGCGGCGCATAAAAAGAGTGCGATTATAAATTGCGCACCACCAGCTTTTTTCCGCCGCCAGGCAGCAGCTCACATTTTGTTTCAAACAGGCCGGTGGAGTCCACCAGCTTGTGCAGCTTGGAAAACCCGTAATTGCGGGTATCAAAATCGGTATACAAACGGCTGAGCAAATCACCAATTTGAGACAAGGAAACATAGCCGTCCTCGTCGGAATCGTAATCAATCAGCTCTCGAATCTTATCCACAATGACTTCCAGCGGCACAAAGGCAGAAAGTTCTTCATCAAAATGAGGTTCTGCCGGAAGCGTGGAAAGCTCGGCGTCAAAATGCGGCTCCGCCGGGGCGCTGCGTCTTGTCTTTTCACGCCGCACCGCTTTGGCACTGCGCTTGGAGGTTCGCCCTGTGGGTTCAGACGGCTCCTGTGCATTATCCCGCAGCCCTTTCAACACGTCGAGATACTTAAAGGTGTCACACGCCGCTTTGAAGGCCGTCGGCGTTTTGCTTTCGCCCATACCGATGACAAACATGCGGCTTTCACGCAAGCGCGAGGCCAGGCGGGTAAAGTCGGAATCCGAGCTGACCAGACAGAAACCGTCCACATTTTTGGTGTACAGCACATCCATTGCATCAATGATCATGGCGCTGTCCGAGGCATTCTTGCCTTGGGTATAGCTGAACTGCTGAATGGGCGTCAAGCTGTTTTCCAGCAAAACCTTTTTCCAGCCAGCCATATCCGGGCTGGTCCAATCGCCATAAATTCGCTTGTAAGCCGGGGTGCCCGACAGGCTCACTTCATCCAAAATAATTTTGATATATTTCGGCGATATATTTTCGGCATCAATCATCAGGGCAATTACTTTATTGGAATTGTTCTCCAATGCTATCATCCTTTTTTCTTTTTGTCAGATTGAGCGTCCGCACAACGCTGCGGCACGCTGCTTTCTTTTATTATAACGGATTATCTCAAAGATAGCAAAGAGATTCCTGCGGTGTATCAGGACAAAATAAACATTTCTTTGAGGGAAGCTTCTTTGCAGCGACAGGAGGAATTATTGTGACATCGTGGCTTATACGAACTTTTATTCGACGCTCTGAGGACGTGCAAGATGCATCCGTGCGTCTTTCCTACGGCAATTTAGCCGGTATCACCGGGATTGCCTGCAATGTTCTTTTGTGTGTCATCAAGTTTTTTACCGGCCTTTTCACCGGCAGTATTTCCATCACGGCAGACGCCGTGAACAATTTATCGGATGCATCTTCCGGCATTATTACCTTGCTGGGCTTTAAGCTGGCGGGAAAACCGGCTGACCCGGAGCATCCCTATGGCCACGCACGCATGGAATATTTAGCGGGGCTGGTGGTATCGTTTATCATTCTTCTCATCGGGTTTCAGCTGGCGGGAGAAAGCCTGCAAAAAATTCTGTCTCCTGTCCCCTCCTCGTTCGGCGTTGTTCCGGCAGTGCTGCTGCTTTTTTCAATTGGGGTAAAATTTTGGATGGCGAATTTTTACCGCACCATCGCTAAAAAAATTGACTCCACTGCGCTTTTGGCTTCTGCCGCAGACAGCCGCAACGACGTCATCAGCACAGGCGCTGTTTTAATTGCGCTGGTGATTTCCGCATGTACCAGTCTGGACCTTGACGGCTGGATGGGAATGGCTGTTGCGCTTTTCATTTTGTACAGCGGCATTGGTTTGATTAAAGACACCTTAGACCCGCTTTTGGGCCGCGCTCCCAGCGAGGAGCTGACGCGCTCAGTAGAGCAAAAAATTCTTTCTTACGAAGGAATTTTGGGTACGCACGACTTAATGGTACATGACTATGGCCCCGGGCGCTGTTTTGCCAGTGTTCACGTAGAAATGAGCGCTGATATGGACGTAATGAAAAGCCATGATATTATTGATACCATCGAGCGCGATTTTCACGAACAAGACAACATTCACCTTATCATTCACTATGACCCCATTGAAACAGGAAGTGAAGCTGTCGGCACCATGCGCGAATGGGTGTCAAGCCGTGTTCAGGCCGTTTCGCCTGACCTATCCATCCACGATTTTCGTATGGTGAAGGGAGAAAGCCACACCAATCTCATCTTTGACGTAGCGGCTCCCTCTACTTACGAAGGCAGTGATCAAGCATTAAAAAATGACATTGAAGCATCTATTCGCGCCGACGCAAAGGGCGAAACCTACTACTGCTTCATCACAGTAGACCGCAGCTATGCCCCCTATCATCAAGATGATACAGCAACTTCGGCAGACAGAAATCATAAGAAATGAGGCGTTAAACAATGAATTTTGAAATTTCCAACCGGATGTCCGGCTTAAAGCCGTCGATTATTCGTGAATTGCTCAAACAAATGGCCGACCCTGCCCTGATCAGCTTTGCGGGCGGAAATCCTGCTCAGGATTCTTTCCCCGCCGAGGAGATTTGCCGCTTTTCAGACGATTTGCTGCGCAGTGAACCGGTCAAAACACTGCAATATTCTGTCAGTGAAGGGATTCCCGAAGTACGCGAAGCCGTAAAACAATTCGCCAATCGATTATTCCCGATTTGCAAAGAAAGCGACTCTCTCGTAATGATGTCGGGCAGCCAGCAGATTTTAGATCTCACGGCCAAATGCCTCTGCAACGAAGGGGCTGTCGTCGCGGCAGAGGAACCGGCCTTTTTAAGCGCGTATCTTACCTTCCGCAGCTCGGGTGCAGAAGTAAAAGGTGTGCCGATGCAGCCGGACGGAGTGGATTTGGAAGCGCTGGAGCGCGTGCTTTCGGCCAATCCCAAGCCCGCATTTTTTTACTGTATCCCCAATTTTCAAAACCCAACGGGATATACCACCAGTCTTGAAAAAAGAAAGGCCATTTATGAGCTGACCGAGCGCTATGGGGTACCGGTGCTGGAGGATGACCCCTATGGTGAGCTGCGCTTTTCCGGCGAAGCACTGCCGCCTATCAAAGCACTCGGAGCGGGCGAACATGTGATTTATGCCGGAAGTTTTTCCAAAATTCTTTGCCCGGGAATGCGTCTTGCCTATTGCATTGCCGACCAAAGCTTCATGCGCCATATGGTGACCGCGAAACAGTGCAGCGATGTCCATACCAATGTGTGGGCACAGCGCGTTTGCGAAAAGATTTTAACGCAAACCGATATGAACCGTCACCTTGCACGCCTGCGCAGTATTTATGGCGAAAAGGCAAAGCAGATGATGGACGCATTGGACGCAAAATGTCCTCAGATTACCTATGTTCGCCCGGAGGGCGGCATGTTCTTATGGGGAACGCTTCCACAAGGCATCTCCATGCCCGATTTTGTACAGCGCTGCTTAGAAAAGAAGCTGGCTGTCGTTCCCGGCAACGCCTTTTATGTAGATGACAGCGCACCGTGCAACAGCTTCCGTATGAATTTTTCCGCACCAAACGCAGAGCAAATTGAACGCGGTGTAGAGATTATGGCTGGTGTTTTGGCCGAAATGGCACCTACTGTATAAATGACTCCCAGTATTCCTATTGATTCACTATCCGAAGGATAGAAAAGGATGCCGGGGCAAAGACTTTCGTCTTTGCCCCGGCATCCTTTTTAAGTCATTTATTTCACAAAATCAAGCATACGGCCCCAACTCTACAAACTGAAGGTTGGCCGGGCTGTAAACCGTATGGGTGCGAAGATAATCCACCCATGTGAAATATCCGCTGGGCAGGATGTGCATTCCGCCCCAGCCGGCAATCTCATCGGGCAAATAGCCCTCATCATTCGCCAAAGCCTCATGAGTGTCAATGTAATACAAGCCCTTGGTTGCTGCCATTTGCGCAATTTTATTATTGAGCGTATGCAAGCGGGTCAAAGAATAATTGCTGTTTTCCTCGGCGCACGCCTTGCTTACCGGTGTCAGGCCCTGCACATAGATGGGCACTCCCGGGAAAGTCTGCATGAGTTTATCCAGCAACTGGTCATACCAATGCATTAAAGCGTCGTCGCTTGGGTCACTGACAATGGAGTTGGTGCCGATCATGATATAAATTTTCCCCGGTTTTTCGGCACTGATGGCATCCCAAATGGCGGGAATCTCCGCCTTGTTGTGGCCGTGGTCAATCACAGCGGCGTTATCCAAAAAGGTTTTTGGCGTTGAATTGCGAATACCATATACTTTTGCAATGCTTTTTAACGGCTCATAAATAGCAAAGCCCTCTGTCACAGAGTCACCGATAAAAAGTGCATCCCTAAAATATTCATACGAAAGCTGTCCGTTTGCCGGAACCGAAACCATAGAAGAAATGGCTGCCACCTGAGCACCTGCGTTGACAGGCCCCTCCTGTGCTTCCAATGTGTTCCACTCTTGCTGCGGCAAAGGTTCTTCACTTTCTGCCTGTACTTGCGACTCATCCTCCGGCTGTGCAGTGCTCGTTGCCCCCAGGGTTTCAAAGGCATCTACCCACACCACAGGTTGTCCGTGCACAATTTTTACTGCCGCATACGAATTGCCAAAAAGCAGCGCGACAACCAAAACGCTTAACACGGCTTGTATCAACAGCTGTTTTGAACGCTGAGACTCTCTTTTTTTCTCTTGTTTACGTTTTGTTTCCAAGCTCCCATCCTCCTAGGCGTATTGGATCAGCCGTCAAGCGGCAGTTAAACCGCAGGCGCTGCGGTATAATAAGGCGACCCCGGCACATAAAGGACACCGGGACGATAAACGGTGTGAGTAATGAGATATTCGCGCCATGCACCGTAGCCATCGGCATTCAAATGCAATCCATCCCCTGCGCTGTATGCAGCGGAAAGAGCGCCTGTATCATCGGCCAGCGCCTCGTATAAATCTAAAAAGTACATTCCTCTGTCATATGCAAGCTTCGCAATTTGCTGGTTCAGCCCTTGTACACGCTCCAGCGCGAACTTTTCGTTTTCGGCAATCTTTTCAGCGGTGGCGGGCGGAATCGACTGCACATAAAATATCGTATCCGTCGGGAGATTTTGCTTGAACAAATCAAGCATTTGGCCGTAATATTGCAAAAACCCTTCATCCGACATGGTTTCCAGCGCATTCGTTCCCAGCAAAATATACACTTTTTTTGCGTTCGCCGCAATCACCTCATCCAAAGGCCGAACGCTTTCGCCGGTATCTTTTACGACGGTTCCGTCAATGAACGTCTTTGGGCCTGCGCCGATATACGCGGCAAATTTGGCGTTTTCAAAGCCATTGGAAGTATATGTTGTAAACCCTTGCGTCAGTGAATCGCCCACAAAAAGCACATCGTTAAAATAGCTCATATCCACGCGCCCGTTTTCCGGCAAACGCACCCAGTCGGTCGACACTGTTCGCATGGTCCAATTTTCCTGATACACCGGACCTACTTCTTCTCCGGCTACCACCTGATTGGCCAGTTCCTCGGCAAGTGCCGCACTTTCCGCGGCGGCAGCCGAAGCAGAAAGGCTTTGTGCAGCTGCGATTTTCTCCGGCGCTTCAATAATGGCTGTAATTACCCCCGAAAGAAGCAATATCACCACAAAAGCGCCGGAAAAAAACCACTTGCCGGAAGGCATGGTAAGAGGTTTTTTGGTATATTTCGGCTTTGGCTGTGCGGGCTTTTTGGCCGCGCCAATCACCGAATGAAAGAAGGGCTTTCCAGACGTTTTTTTCTGTTGAGACGCACGAGTGCGGCTTGCTGCGGGCGCTTTCTTGGCCGGGGCATTACGCGCACCGGGCTGTTTTCTCGCTTGCCCGGCCGATGACGAGCTTGCCGAACGTTTATGATTAACGGTACTGCGTTTTCTGTTAGCGCTTGAGCTTTTTGCCCCTGCGGCAGGGGTACGACTGCGGCTTAGAGGAAGCGACAAGGGAAGAATCACTTGTTTTAACGATTTGGAGCCTTGCGGGGTCTTTTTCAAACGCCGATCCGGCAGTTCCCAAAACTCCTGTTCTTTTTCCGAACGGCTCATGCGCAGCCTCCTTTTTTCTCATTCAGCGCGCGCAGTATGCTTTCAAACATTTTCCGAACCCAAAGAAATGTCAAAAACTTTTGCCAGACGGAATAATGTATAAAGAAAAAAGTGCAAGAGTTCTTACAGAACTCCGACCGTTTTTCATGCATCAAATCTCACGTCTAATTGCAAAAGCGAAACACTTCAACGTTTCAGAAAAGCTTAAAAGCCTGATACTCCGAACGCCTCTTATTATACGCTTTTTTTGCAAGATGTTCAACACCGGTCAGACGGATAACGTCCGAAATCCGCAAAAAAAGCCATGCAAAATAATTTTTTTACAAATGTTTCTTTTTTATTACTTATAAAGCTGAAAATTTCGACTTTGCAGAAAGCCCCTAGGGCGTATCTGAAAACAAAGAAATGCACAGATTTTTCGTAAGATGTGTGAGGCTGCAAGGCAAAAAGCGCAGGAATCCTTTGTGGATTCCGAGCATTTTTCACGCGGCAGACACCGCTTCTGATAGAAAAAGATGAAAATTTCGACTTTTCAGAAAGCCCCTAGTACACAGAAACGCCCCAACGATCTTTTCCAAGACCGTCGGGGCGGCTGAAGACTTTTTAACGCAAGCTTTCGTCGCTCAGCAGCATACTTTACTGCAAAGGCTGTGCTTGCGGCTGCGGCTGTGCCTGTGCCTGATTCAGGTTGGCAGGCTGTGCTTGGTTTAAGTTCGCTGTGCTGTTTTCCCATTGACCCGCCGCATTTTTTGCAGCTTGACGCGCTTTTTCTGCGGCAATCATTTCGTCCGTGATCAAAGGAATCTGCGAAGTTACAAAAATTTTAGAAGGGGGCGGCGGCGCCGGCCATGCAATCGGCTTTACATTCAGCTTCTGGACCACCACGGGCGGCTCTTCCTGAACAGGTTCCGGCGCGGTTTCCTGCGGCTGTTGTTCTACCTGTGACAAAATATTGCTTTGCACGGCCTGTGCAATGGGCTGAGGCGTCTGCACCGGCTGCTGCACTTGCTGCTGTGCCGGCTGTGCTTGCTGCGCACGCGCCAAGGCATCGAGCTGGTCGGTGTTGACCGGGTTGGTAACATCCCCCACACGAGCTGCCTGCGCCATTTGCATCTGCTGCGCACGGCGCTGTGCTTGAATGCGTTTTGCCTCCTCTAAGAGCGCAGCGCGGCGAGCTTCTTCTTCCATGCGCTGCTGGCGCTCTGCTTCGGCCTGTTCCTGAGCGAGCTGAGCCTGACGCAATGCCTGCGCCTCTCGGAGCTGCTGCTCATACTGCTGCTGGGCTGTCACAGCTGCCTGCTGTGCCGCTTGCTGCTGTTGTGTCAGCGTATTATCCTCGCTGAAGGAATGGAAGTTAATCGGCTTCCAGTTATGCTGCACAGCAGGTTCGGGCGCTTGTTCCGGCATTGCCGTCTGCACCGTCGGCTGAGCTTCATAAACCGGGGCTTGCACCGCAGCGGCCTGCACAGGCTGTACAGGTTCAGGCTGCATGGGCTGTGTCTGCGCCACAGGTGCGGCAGGTGCCTGCTGTGCCGTGGGCTGAACGGCCTGTGCATACTGAACAGGCTGCGCCGGATAAGCCGGCTGGACTCCCTGCACCGGGACGATTTGCTGCGCCGGCTGAATCGTTTGAGCGCCGGCCGGCTCCTGTGCAAAAGGATCTACCGCATCAAACACGGAGAAGTCCGGCATATTTTCCTCCGGAGCTGCCGCACTGGCAAAGGGGTCATCTGCCATGGGCTGCACAGGAGGCACCGCCGGGGCTGCCGGGGATGCCTGGCCACCGAGATTCATTTCTTCACCGGAAACAAACTGAGATAAAAAGTCATCCTCGTCATCGGGATGGCCCGCCGGGGGGTTGTTTTGATCCAACTTGACAATATCGTTTAATGTACGAATTTCCTGTACTTTGCACACAATCAGGCCGATAATTGCCGTGGCCAAAGCCAGCGTACAAACCAGCATGATAATGCGCAGCGTGTTGGAAAACAAACTGCTGCTTGCCAAAAGCCACACGCAAATGCCAAGTGCACACCCCAGTACCGCAACAGTGAGCACCGTTGCTATAATTTTACGATATAACTCTTTTTTTGCCATTACTTTGTCGCTCCACTTCTTGTTCAACTGCCGCACATAGAATACGGCTATTTTAAAAGGAGATGGATCACCGAAATTTATTTCGTGCCGAAAATACGGTCGCCGGCGTCACCCAAACCGGGTACGATGTATCCGTTCTCGTCCAGTTTTTCGTCCAATGCCGCCACATAAATATCCACATCATCATGCTCTTTTTTCAGGCGCTCCACACCTTCGGGTGCGGCAATGATGCTGATAAATTTAATATGTTTGACACCGTTTTTCTTGAGCTGCGCCACAGCGTCGCAAGCGCTGGCACCCGTTGCCAGCATGGGGTCGAGCACAATTACTTCACGCTCGGCAATGTCGGCGGGCAGCTTGCAGTAATACTCCACAGGTTCCAAGGTTTCCTCGTTGCGGTACATGCCGATGTGACCCACCTTTGCAGCGGGAAGCAGGGCCTGCATACCGTCCACCATGCCAAGACCGGCACGCAGGATGGGAACAAGAGCCAGCTTTCTGCCCGAAAGCACGCGGGTAGAAGCGATAGCCACCGGGGTTTCCACCTCAATTTCTTCCGTAGGAAGGTCGCGCGTTGCTTCATAGCAAAGCAGCGTGGACACCTCGCTGACCAGCTCTTTGAACTCTTTGGTACCAGTGCTTTTGCTTCTCAAAAGGCTTACCTTGTGCTGTACGAGGGGGTGATCCATAACCAAAAATTTGCCCATAGTAAAAACTCCTTTTCGATTTCATGATGCACAACCGAACGGCTCGTTGCCGTTCGAAAACAGTCACTTTTCCAATTCGTGAATTTTTGCAATGCGTTTCTCATGGCGGCCACCCTCAAACTCGGTGGTCAAAAACAGCTCTGCCAGCTCGCAGGCGGCACCCGGGCCAACTACGCGGCCGCCCATGCACAGCACGTTGGCGTCGTTGTGCAGACGGGTATATTTCGCGCTAAACGCATCCGAGCAGCAGCACGCACGGATTCCTTTCATTTTGTTCGCCGCAATGCTGATGCCTACGCCGGTACCACAAAACAGCAGCGCTTTTTCGCACTCGCCGTTCAAAACAGCCTGACAAGGCGGTACGGCCATGTCGGGGTAATCGACAGACGCTTCGCTGTATGTACCAAAATCGCGGCATTCATACCCCAAACCGGTCAAGTACTCTTTTACTGCTTCCTTCAGCGCATAACCGCCATGGTCAGCGCCCAGTGCAATCAACTTTGCCATGTTTTATCCATCCTTCCTCAAAAGCGGCATTCACCGCGTGATTTGTTTTCGTCACCCTCTGCGTTCATTATTCCGATTGTTGTTCGCTCAAACGCTGCGCACGTTCGCGCTGCGCCTGCGATAAGCGCAAATAGTCCGGCGTTAAAACATCGGCCTGCACCGCCTCATCCTTATGCTGCGCTGCACAAAGGCAAATACCTGCCGCACCGCCCAAACGCGCAAAGGGTTCCAGCGGCTGAAAGACAAATTTCGATGAAAAGGCTTCCTGCACCAGCGCTGCGCCATCTCCCATGAGATAAACCGGCCCGTGCATCGTTTGCAACACAGGTTCCAAGCGCTCCACCGGCATCGCCTCATCGGCACAAAGGCGCATGACCGCACCGTCTTTTCGGCAAAAAGCCGCAGCGTAAACCTCACGGCGGCGCGCGTCCAGTGCGCACACGACATTGCCCTCTACCGGCAGGCTGTAAGCCAGTGACTCCAGCGTGGAAACCCCGACGCAGGGAATCCCGCGCGAAAAGCAAAGCCCTTTCGCGGCAGCCAGCCCAATGCGAAGCCCTGTAAAGCTTCCCGGCCCCAAATTAAAGGCCAGCAAATCGACATCGTCAAGCGAAAGGCCCGTTTGTGCAAGCGCCTGACGGCACAGCGGCAGCAGCGTTTGCGAATGCGTCAGCCCCGCGCGCAAATTGGCCTCATAGAGGATGGTACCGTCCTGCCACACGGCAACGCCCGCCGTTTTGCCGGCGCTGTCAAAGCCAAGAATCTTCACTCAAGCGCGCTCCCTTCCACGGTAATCCGGCGTTCATTTTCGCCCAGATATTCCATATGAACCCGAACTGCTTTTTCGTCTTCAAACAGCTGTGTAAAATTCTCGCTCCACTCTGCGGCGACAACCATCCCCTCATCCAAGTAGTCGTAAAAGCCGGCTGTCATCAAGTCTTCCCTTGTATGAATCCGGTACAAATCAAAGTGTGCCAGCGGCTGCTTGCCGCGATAGACATTCACGATGGAAAAGGTTGGGCTCGACACTTCGTCTGTACAGCCAAGGCCGCGGGCAAGCCCTTCACAAAAAGCGGTTTTCCCGGCTCCGAGGCCTCCGCTGAACAAAACCAATGTGCCCGGGGCGAGCGTTTGTGCCAAACGAGCCGCCAGCTGCATGGTTTCCTCCTTGGAATGTGTGACGTAAGATGCCAAATGCCTACCCTCCCATACACAGATATTCAACTTATTATATACCAGAAAAGGGCATGTTGTAAAGTGTTCCATGCAAAGAACACGAGAATTTAACAAATGCCTTTCTATTTTCACAACAAAAAACAGCTGCCGCATTGATTGCTTGCGGCAGCCATTGCACTTCATTTCCAATTTACATGTTCTGCGTGGGCGGGGTATCGGCATGCATACTGAACAATGCGGGAATCGAGGCCAAGGCCGCCGCTCCCACCACGGTAAACACCGCACGGGAGAAAAAGCTGGCCGAGCCGCCCAAAAGCCAACCCACGGCATTAAAGCCGAACAGGCCGATCAATCCCCAGTTGATGCCGCCCACAATAATCAGGGCAATGCAAACCTTATAGAAAATATTCATCCTGCATACTCCTTCCTCTTTGCCTTCCGGCAAGGTCTACGCTTATGCTTCCCCTTTTGAGAAAGAAATATACATCCGCTTGAAAACAAGGCAAAAAAACGCACAGATCCGGCACGTTTGCCGAAAACAGTTCCCCTTGAAACCTTTAGTTTTTCAGCGCTTGAAGCGGCGCGGGAATGCGTCCGCCGCGATGAATAAAGACATCGGGAGCAAAACGGCTGATTTTCATAATGGGCGCGTAACCCAGCAAACCGCCGAAGTCGAGCACGTCGCCATCCTTTTTGCCGATGGCGGGAATCACGCGCACTGCGGTTGTTTTCGAGTTGACCATACCAATGGCAGCTTCGTCGGCAATAAGGGCGCTGAGCACCTCGGGCGTGGTGTCGCCCGGCACCACTACCATATCAATTCCGACGCTGCAAACAGCCGTCATGGCCTCCAGCTTCTCCAAAGACAAGCTGCCGCGCTCCACCGCTTTAATCATACCGTCATCCTCAGACACCGGGATGAAAGCGCCGGACAGGCCGCCCACATGGTTCGAAGCCATCACGCCGCCCTTTTTGACTGCGTCATTGAGCATAGCAAGAGTCGCCGTAGTGCCGCAGCCGCCGCAGCTCTCCAAGCCAATCTCTTCCAAAATATTGGCCACACTGTCACCGATGGCGGGCGTCGGCGCCAAAGACAAGTCGATAATACCGGCCGGAACGCCCAAACGCTCACTGACCAAATTGGCCACCAGCTGACCCATGCGGGTAATTTTAAACGCAGTGCGCTTAATGGTTTCGGCCACTTCGTCCAAGCTGGCATCCTTCGGCATTTTTTCCAAAGCGGCACGCACCGCACCGGGGCCGGAAACGCCGACATGAATGACACAATCCGGCTCACCCACGCCGTGGAATGCACCCGCCATAAAAGGGTTATCCTCCGGCGCATTGCAGAACACCACCAGCTTGGCAGCGCCCATGCACATATTGTCGCTCGTCAGTTCGGCAGCCTCTCGAATTACGGGGCCCATCATCTTCACAGCGTCCATGTTGATGCCGCTCTTGGTGGAGCCGATGTTCACCGAAGAACACACCACGTCCGTCTGTGCCAGTGCGCGGGGAATGCTTTCAATCAAGCGGATATCGCCCGCCGAAAATCCTTTGTGTACCAGCGCGGAAAAGCCGCCCAAGAAGTCCACACCCACAGCCTTAGCCGCCGCGTCCAATGTTTTGGCATATTCCACGGGGTCTGCATTGGGTGCGCTCGCCAGAAGCATGGCAATCGGCGTAACAGAAATGCGCTTGTTGACAATCGGCATTCCGTAAGTATCGCTGATTTCGTTGGCTGTTTTCACAAGGTCTTTCGCGCGGGTCGTAATTTTTTGATAAATCTTTTCGCACGCTTTTTTGGGGTCGGCATCCGCACAGTCCAGCAGCGAAATGCCCATGGTCACTGTGCGCACGTCTAAGTTTTCATCCGCAATCATGCGGATGGTTTCCAAAATATCGTTGGTATTCAGCATAGTAACGCTCCTTTATGGATAATCCGCCGCATCAAACGTGATGCATTGCCTCGTAAAGCTCTTGACGGGTGCAGCGAATATCCACGCCCATCTCTTGGCCCAAGGCTGACATTTTATGCGAAAACTCTGTAAACTCCATATCGGAACGGCTCAAATCCACCAGCATAATCATCGCGAAGGTACCCTTTAAAATGCGTTGGGTCACTTCTTCCACATTGGCGTTTGCCTGTGCGCAAGCAGTGCACACTTTCCCTAAAATCCCGACTTCGTCACGTCCGATTACAGTGATAACAGCCTCCATAATTTTGATACTCTCCCTCCAGTTATAGTAAAAGCACGCGGCTTTTGCGTAAATCACTGTTAGTATAGCACACATACCGCGCTGTGGAAAGAACCTTTTTTCCACTTTTTTGCAAAATTGCCCTACCCTCACACTTTTTTCTGTTTTTGGTTGCACGACCCATGCGTGAATGCTAAAATAAAAAACAACGCTTGCCCGCTTTGTGCGGACATACGAGAGGGGAATTACAATGGAAAAACTGCTGAAAATTTTATCGGAAAATGCAAGAATCAGCTTAGAGGACTTAGCCGCCATGACAGGCATGGGCACCGCCGAGGTTGCCGCTGCACTGGACGACTACCGCACCCGCGGCATTATCCACGGCTATCAAGCGTTGATTGACTGGGAAAAAGCGGGCGCTAACCATGTGCAGGCACTGATTGAGCTGCGCGTCACCCCTAAACGCGACTTTGGTTTTGACGAAGTGGCACAAACGGTTGCCTCTTTTGACGAAGTGGACAGCGTCATGCTGATGAGCGGCGGCTACGACTTGTGCGTCATGCTGAGCGGAAAAAGCTTTCAGGAAATTGCGCTGTTTGTGGCGCGCCGTTTGAGCACGCTGGACGGCGTGCTTTCCACTACTACGCACTTTGTGCTGCATACTTATAAGAAAGACCGCGTGATGTACGACGGAGAAACTGTGGACGAACGGGAGCAGCAATGATGAACTATGACAACCTGATTGCCCACAAAGCCAAAGCCATGCGGGCTTCCGGCATCCGAAAATTTTTTGATATTGCCGCCGAAATGAAGGACTGCATCTCGCTGGGCGTGGGAGAGCCAGACTTTAAAACCCCGTGGGCCATTCGAGATGCAGGCGCGCGAAGCCTTCAGCGCGGCCGCACTTGGTACACTTCCAATGCAGGTTTGAAAGACTTGCGCACGGAAATCTGCCGTTATCTGGAGCGCCGCTTTGCGCTGGAGTACCAGCCGGAGGAAACGCTTGTCACCGTAGGCGGCAGTGAAGCCATCGACCTGTGCATCCGCTCACTGGTTAACCCCGGCGACGAAGTGATTATTCCCGAGCCGTGCTATGTTTGCTACCATCCGATTACAACGTTGACCGGCGGCGTGCCTGTGTGCGTACCTTTGAAAGCGGAAAACCAGTTTAAATTGACGCCCGAACAGCTGCGCAGCGCCATTACGCCCCGCACCAAGCTGTTAATTTTGCCGTTCCCCAATAACCCCACGGGAACGGTGATGACGCGCGAGGATTTGCGCGCGTTAGCCGATGTATTAAAAGGAACCGACATTGTGGTGCTGAGTGATGAAATTTACGCTGAGCTGACCTACACGGGTGAGCCGCACTTCAGTATTGCACGCTTTCCCGACATGAAGGAACGCACTATTGTAGTTAACGGCTTTTCCAAAGCTTATGCAATGACGGGGTGGCGGCTCGGCTACGCCTGCGGCCCGAAACCACTGATTGCCGTCATGACCAAAATTCATCAATCGGCCATTATGTGCGCACCCACCACCAGCCAATACGCCGCTGTCATTGCGCTGAAAAGCTGCGATGAAGACATTGAAGAAATGAAGCGCGAATATGACTTGCGCCGCCGCTTTCTGGTGTCGCGCCTAAATGAAATGGGGCTCACCTGCTTTGAACCGCGCGGGGCGTTTTATGTGTTCCCGTCTATTGCACGTTCGGGCATGTCGAGCGAAGAATTCTGCACCAAGCTGCTCTTTTCCAAAAAAGTGGCCGTTGTGCCCGGCACGGCGTTTGGCGATTCGGGCGAGGGCTTTGTGCGCATCAGCTACTCGTATTCGCTGGAGCATCTGACGCAGGCTTTGTGCCGGATGGAAGAATTTTTAGCAGAGTTGGAGGCATAAGCCTTTGCGTGCTTTCATCAGCAATGCAAAATGAGATTTCTTTTTGACAAGGAGTTAGACCTTTGAACAACCAAAACAGCCGCTTGTTTGTACGGCGAATGGAAGAATATGACGATGCATTATTGACACAGGCCGTCGAAGAAGTTTTTGCAGACAGCGCGGCCATGCGGCAGCTCACCCCCGACAGCCGTGTGCTGTTAAAGCCGAATTTGCTGGCAAAGCATGTACCCGAACGCGCTGTTACGACACACCCCGCCGTTGTCCGGGCGGTGATACGCGCGTTAAAAAAACGCGGCATTCAGCACATTACGGTGGCCGACTCTCCCGGCGGCGTTTACACCCCTGCCGTCATGAAGCCGCTGTATCGTCAAAGCGGACTGCAAGCCGTCTGCGAAGAAGAAGGCGCTGTGCTTTACACAGCCTGTGAATGGGGCGAGCGCGCGTGTACTGATTTTGATTTGGTGCCCCGCTTTTCATGGATTCAGCCCGCGCTGGAAGCTGATTGCATCATCAATCTGCCCAAAGTGAAAACGCATGTCATGATGGGCATGAGCTGCGCCGTCAAAAATCTATTCGGCCTCGTTCCGGGCTTGCAGAAAGCAGAGTTTCATATGCGCTTTCCCGAAAAGGAACACTTTGCACGAATGCTGGTGGATTTGTGTGAAGCGGCCCGTCCCGCCTTGACGATTGCCGACGGCATTCTTGCCATGGAAGGGGATGGCCCCGCCGGCGGCCAGCCGAGAAAACTGGGCTTGCTTTTGGCGAGCGAGGACCCGTATCTTGTCGATTTAGCGGTGTGCCGCGTGATGCACTTCCCTCCGCAGCAAGTGGAGTATTTGGCTTGCGCGATGCGCCGCGGCCTTTGCGCAGATGCATTCGAGGAGTCGCGTGCGCAGGGCGATGCCGACGCGCTGTTCCCTCGCACGGATTACCAGATGCCGGAAAGCTATGTTGCCGTCAATTTTTCCGGCAAGCGGACACGCGCGATTCGATGGCTGTTCCCGTGGCTGGAAAAACACGCCGCTCCGCGTCCCGTCATTGTTCGCAGCCGGTGCATCGGGTGCGGAAAATGTGCCGAAATCTGTCCGGGGCACACCATTCAGGTAAGCGCCGGAAAAGCCCGCATTTCACCGCAGGGATGCATTCGGTGCTTTTGCTGCCATGAGATGTGTCCGGTAAAAGCGATTGATGTCAAACGTTTTTTCGCCTTTCATTGACAGCGGCACTGACGGGAATTTTGTTCAGGAGGACACTTTTTTATGAAAGACCAAACACCCAATCCACAAAGCGTGACTGTCGTTGCGCCCGCAAAATTAAATTTGACACTGGACATTACAGGTCTTGCCGAAAACGGTTATCATCTTGTCGATATGCTGATGCAGACCGTCAGTTTATATGAACGTGTCCGCATTGAAAAAGACAGCGACCTCACCGTGACGCTGCCCCACAGCTATGTGCCCGGCGGCAAAAACAATACCGCATATCAAGCGGCGGTTGCGTTTTTTCAGCACACCGGTTTGTTGGCAGGGGCTAAAATTACCATTTATAAATCGGTTCCCGTTCGGGCGGGAATGGCGGGCGGCAGTGCCGACGCTGCCGCCGTCTTGGTGGGGCTGAATGATCTCTACCATGCAAAACTCAGTATGGACGAGCTTTGTGAAATCGGCTTGACCGTAGGGGCGGACGTCCCCTTCTCCATCAAAGGCGGAACCATGCGCGTTACCGGCATTGGAGAAGTGATGGAGCCATTGCCCTCTTGTCCGCGATGCTGGTTTACGGTTGTCATGCCGCAAGCCGGGGTTTCCACGCCGCAGGCGTATGCACTTTACGACGAAAAAGGAACCGACATTCGCCCCGACAATGAGGGCGCCGTACAAGCGCTGCAAGAAAAAGATTTGTCGGCACTGTGCCGCTCCATGGGCAACGCTTTGCAGTTTTCGTCTCCCAGCGCCCACAACCAGCCCATTTGTACCCAGCTCATGGAATGCGGGGCACTGGCTGCGCAGATGACAGGCAGCGGCGCGGCTGTGTTCGGTGTATTTGCCACAGAACAGCAGGCGCAGCACGCCAAAGAAGTGCTCTCCCGCAGCTACCGCAGCTGTTGGGTGCTGCACCCCGTCCGGCGCGGTGCACATATCCCGGACAAGCCCTCCGGCACTGCCCCTCGCCGCAAAGCAAAACGCAAAGCGCAGTGAGCGCAAAAAATTTCTATCATTTTCCATTTTTTGTGAATAAAAGCTTTTTCCCTCGGCCATCCTCTCTGTGAAACGAAAGGATGGTTTTTTCTATGAATACTTACACTTCCAACTATAAAAAATTTCATCGCAGCGTATTTTTTGGCCGTCAAACCACCTTTGCCCGCCGCGCACTGCGCGCTTTGCTGGTTGGCACCGCACTCGCCGCCGTGCTTTGTGTTGTCTCTCCCTTGCTCACAGGCAGTGCCGCCGTGCGTCAAGATACTCTGCGGCTGCATGTGCTTGCCAACTCCGACTCGGAGCAAGACCAAAAAGTGAAGCTTCTGGTGCGCGACGCGATTCTTGACGCGCACAGCGAAGTGCTGGGACAGGCAAAAACCAAGCAGGACGCCATTCGCCGCGCCACTGAAATGCTGCCGGAGATTGAACAAATCGCCAACCGCGTGTTGAAAGAAAACGGTTTTTCCTACTCCGCCACCGCCAAAGTGGAAAACATTTACTTTGCCACAAAAGATTACGGCGACTTTACTTTGCCCGCCGGGCGCTACGACGCGCTGCGCATCGAACTGGGCAGCCACGAGGGAAAAAACTGGTTTTGCGTGCTGTTCCCTCCCCTTTGCGTTCCCGCAGCAGTAGACGCCGATGAAGCGCCCCAGTACACCAGCTCCGAACAAGATGTTGTTTCCAGCCCGTACCGCGTAGAATTTGCCGCCGTAGAAGCACTGGAAAGTGTAAAAGAATGGACAAAAAACACCTTTTTTGAAAAGGATAACAGTGAAAAATAAGTTAAACGCAAAAAAATAGGGAGTTTTCCGGCACGATTTTTGTTATTTTGTGTTAAAGTTTTGTCAATGCTATTGCTTTGTGCGTTGTTTTGATGTAAAATAACAGAAGAAAACGGGGTGGATGGGCGTGAGATACACGCACCGTCAAAGCCCAATTACAAGGAGGATTTACTATTATGGCAGTAAGAGTTGCAATCAATGGTTTTGGTCGTATCGGCCGTCTGGCTTTCCGTCAGATGTTCGGCGCTGAGGGTTATGAGATCGTTGCTATCAACGATTTGACCAGCCCGAAGATGCTGGCACACCTGCTGAAATATGACACGGCACAGGGCCGCTACGACGGACACACCGTTGAGTCCGATGATAACTCCATCACCGTCGACGGCAAGAAGATCGAGATTCTGGCCGAGAAAGATCCCGCTCAGCTGCCCTGGGCAAAGATCGGTGTTGACGTTGTTCTGGAGTGCACCGGCTTCTTCACCTCTAAAGACAAAGCAATGGCACACGTTACTGCCGGCGCTAAGAAGGTTGTTATCTCCGCTCCTGCCGGCAACGACCTGAAGACCATCGTTTACAGCGTAAACGAGAACACCCTGACCCCGGACGATCAGATTATCTCTGCTGCTTCCTGCACCACCAACTGCCTGGCTCCCATGGCAAAGGCTTTGAACGATGCTTATGCAATCCAGAGCGGTATCATGACGACTGTTCACGCTTACACCGGCGACCAGATGATTCTGGACGGTCCTCACCGCAAAGGCGACCTGCGCCGTGCTCGCGCTGGCGCTGCCAACATCGTTCCCAACAGCACCGGTGCTGCTAAGGCAATCGGCCTGGTTATCCCCGAGCTGAACGGCAAGCTGATCGGCGCTGCACAGCGCGTTCCCGTTCCCACCGGTTCCACCACCATCTTGGTTGCTGTGGTTAAGGGCAAGGATGTTACCGTTGATTCCGTGAACGCTGCTATGAAGGCTGCTGCTTCCGAGAGCTTCGGCTACAACGAGGACCAGATCGTTTCCAGCGACGTCATCGGCATCCGCTATGGTTCTTTGTTCGACGCTACTCAGACCATGGTTGCTAAGATCGACGATGACACCTATCAGGTTCAGGTTGTTTCTTGGTACGACAACGAGAACTCCTACACTTCTCAGATGGTTCGCACCATTAAATACTTCGCTGAGCTGGCATAATTATTTGCACGCTGAAAAGAGGGGCAGTGATTGCCCCTCTTTTTTGTTTGAAATTTGCAAAGTCTTTTCGCACTGCTGACACACGGGCAAGAGCTGTTTGATGCTCTACCCGTGTTTTATCATTTTTATCCAAATAACGCTCTTAAAGCAATCTATAACCATATTTTGTTTTTATTCTTCACAAAAAAGCTCCAAAAAGTTGGACAGCGCTTTGCACATAAAATCCTTTTAAACTTTTTTTACAAAAAGGACACGTTTTAACAGAACATTCAAAATTGCTTTACCACAATATGTTATCATAATAACAAAGGTATCGACAAAAAGCGGACGGATGTTTTCATCGAATGATTCAGCATCAGATTGCTGAAGTTCATTGGTGTTGACGATTGTAAAAAGTGAGAAAGAAGGGCTTTGACGTGAAAAATTTAAAGATATCTGGAAAATTCATCCTATCCTTTGCGATTATTCTGGCGCTGATGCTAATTCTGGGTATTGCCTCCCTTTTAGCGGCAGTGCGCTTGAGCAATGTTACCAAAGTATATGCGGAACAATCCATTCCGGCAGTAAAGGAAATGTGGGCGCTGCGCCGCAACATTTTGTCCACTCAGCGCTACGCGCTGCAAATCATTGTATCTGAGTCGGAGGATGAGCTTGCCAACACTCAGAAAATGCTGGAAGAAGAGCGCGCAAAAATTGACGCTAACGTACAGGAGCTTTTGGTGTTAACGCCTCCTTACGAAAAAGAGCTGAAAGAAATGCAGGCGATGCTCGAAGAAATCGTCACCTATCGCAATGAAATTTTGACGGAATCTGCAAAATTTACCGATGCGGGCGAAAGAAACGCCTACGCTATTTATAACGAGAAGTATGAGCCTACTTTCAATAAGGTTGCCGACGCAATCGTGGACTTGCAGGGACAGCTGGACACCGCCATTGAAGATCAGTACAGCAAAGCTATTAACACACGAAATACGGCTATTTTGATTGTTGCCGTGCTCACTGTTTCGGCTGTTGTTCTCACGGTCCTTATCACTACCCGTCTGACTCGTTTCATTGTTTCTCCGGTCAAGCAAATCAAAGAAGCAATGGAAAATTTGGAAAAAGGCGAATTTTCAAAGGTCAACCTCAACTACTACTCCAAGGATGAGCTTGGACAGGTGTCCGACTCCACACGAGCAATGGTGAATCGCCTTGCCTTTATCGTCCGCGATTTGGGCCGCGGTTTGGAAGCTGCATCTCAAGGTGATTTTACACGAAGCAGTGAAGATGACAGCGTTTATATCGGCGAGTTTGCGCCGCTGGCCGCTTCTACCTACGGGATCATGCGCGGGTTAAGCGACACTATGAACAAAATCAACATGGCCGCCGACCAAGTTTCCAGCGGTTCGGATCAAGTTTCCGCCGGTGCGCAGGCGCTCAGCCAAGGTGCTACCGAGCAGGCCAGCAGCATTCAGCAGCTTTCGGCTACTCTCACTGAGATCTCCGGGAAAATTACCGAGAATGCTCAGAACGCACTGGAAGCACGCAAGGAAGCCGACAATGTCAATACAGAGGTTGGCTCCAGCAACGAACAGATGAACAGCATGATCTCTGCGATGGACGACATCAGCAGCAAATCCAATGAAATTGGAAAAATTATTAAAACGATTGAGGATATTGCATTCCAGACCAACATCCTTGCCTTGAACGCCGCCGTGGAAGCAGCTCGTGCCGGAAACGCCGGAAAAGGCTTTGCTGTGGTTGCCGATGAAGTGCGCAGCTTGGCACAAAAATCCAGCCAAGCCGCCCAGGATACCACTGTTTTGATTGAGGAAACCATTCGTTCTGTTGAAACCGGCGTCACCATTGCCGATCAGACGGCTCATGCAATGCAGCAAGTGGTGGATGACGTTGCCAGAGCCGTTGCCCTCATTGACCAGATTGCCCAAGCTTCTCAAGAGCAGGCTACCTCTGTCGAGCAAGTTACTTTGGGCATTGACCAAATTTCCAGCGTTGTTCAAACCAACAGCGCGACCGCAGAAGAAAGCGCCGCGGCCAGCGAGGAGCTTTCCAGCCAGGCTGCACTCATGAAAGAGCTGGTTAGTGTGTTCCACTTAGTAGAAACCGAGGATACCAGCTTGGTGCGCAGCACAGAGCCTGTTACTTATCAAACAGCTCATACGGCAAATACTGCCGCACCGGATCACTCGAAATACTAAGCTTTGATTCGCGCTTTTAGATGGATCCATGGTTCTCCCCGAATACGGGAAGGAGGCACAGACATTTTGTCTTGTGCCTCCTTCCCGTATTTTTTTGCGTCGGAACAGCTCTGTCCTCTCTCCTGCGAAGGCTTTTTCTGTTCGTCACCTTCTTTTTTGTGTGCTATAATAATAAAAAACGCAAAAGAAGCAGACAGGAGGACAGCAATGAAAAATGCACATACAAAAGTCGATCTCCATACCCATTCAACGGCGTCAGACGGACAGTATGCACCGGCTGAGTTGGCTGCATTGGCAAAGAAAGCCGGGGTCGGCGTGCTGGCGTTAACCGACCACGATACCACTGCCGGGCTGCAAGAAGCCGCAAAAGCCGCGCAAGAGGTTGGCATTCGCTTTATCAACGGCATTGAGCTTGATACCAAATCCCCCGGAATCGGTGGACGCTTTCACATTTTGGGCTACGGCATCAACCCGTTACATCCTGCTTTGCAAAGCCGCTGCACCGGCTATGCCGAGCAGCGCCGTGCTCGCGCAGAGCGGATTTTGCATTATTTAGCAGAAAGAGGAATACCGCTTTCCTTTGCCCGCATTGAGGCACTGGCAAAAGGCGGAGTCATTGGGCGGCCTCATTTTGCCCGCGCCATGCTGGAACAGGGCTATATTACAAGCATCGAAGAAGCGTTTGAAAAATATTTGGATACACCGGAATTTCAAGCGATTGACCGGCCCAAACCTCACCCCAAAGAAGCCATCCAAATGATTACACAGGCGGGCGGCCTTGCCGTTCTTGCCCACCCTTATCAAATCAAGCTCGGTGCGCTCGACTTGGAAACACTATTGCGCGAGCTGAAATCCTATGGCCTTTTCGGCATGGAATGTTATTACAGCACCCACACACCGCAGCAAACGCAAACGCTTTTGGCCTTGGCTCAAACGCTTGAACTCTCTGTCAGCGGAGGGTCGGATTTTCACGGAGAAGCGGTAAAACCGGACGTTCGCTTGGGTACGGGAATTAAAAACAGCTTATGTGTTCCCGATTCCATTTCTATTCTTTCTTTCCTCCCATAAAGGCATTCCAACAGCCAAACAATTGTAAAATTGCACAGCAGCGAAAGCGCTTATTCGGCATAATTTCTAAAAAAAGTAACATATCTGAAAAAAAGATTGCATTTTTAACGAAAAAGGCATAGAATACAGTCAAGAGGTTGGAAACGTTTCCGGTAACGTTTCCAAAGAATGATGGTCAAAAATAAACTTTTAGGAGGATGAACTATGAAAAAGCGTATTGTAGCCGCTGCGATGTCTACCGCATTGGCGCTGGGCATGTTTGCAGGATGTTCCAGCAGCACTTCTTCTACGGCGCAGAGCACCGCAGCCGGAAGCACTTCCAGCACAGCTGCCAGCACCGCCGCTGCCGGTGACGGTAAAGTATTTTACTTAAACTTCAAGCCCGAGCAAGATGCACAATGGCAGGAGCTGGCCGAGCTGTACACCGCCGAAACCGGCGTTCCCGTCACAGTAAAAACTGCTGCTTCCGGCCAATATGAAACCACGCTGAAAGCAGATATGGCAAAAAGCGAAGCACCTACCTTGTTCCAGGTCAACGGCCCCGTCGGCTTGGCCGCATGGAAAGATTATTGCTACGATTTAACCGGCTCTGCGATTGCCGGTGAGCTGTCCAGCGATGATTTCGCTCTGATGAACGGCAACGAAATGGCTGGTATCGGCTATGTCATCGAGACATACGGCATCATTTATAACAAATCTTTGCTGGAGCAAGCCGGTTATACTGCCGATGACATTAAGAGCTTTGACGATTTGAAAGCGGTTGCAGAAGATATTACCGCCCGCAAAGATGAGCTGGGCTTCTCGGCCTTCACCTCCGCCGGTATGGACGGTTCTTCCGACTGGCGCTTTAAAACTCACTTGGCCAATATGCCCATCTACTACGAGTATCAGGCGGACGGCATCAACACCACCGACGCCATCAAGGGCACCTATCTGGACAACTATCGTCAGATTTGGGATTTGTACATCAACAACGCCACCTGTGAACCGGGTCTGCTTTCCACCAAAACCGGTGATGACGCCGTTGCAGAGTTCATCACTGAACAGGCTGTTTTCTATCAGAACGGCACTTGGGCTTACGCCGATGTCGCTGAGCTGGGCGACGAAAACCTTGGTATGCTTCCCATTTACATCGGTGTAGAGGGCGAGGAAAAACAGGGCTTGTGCACCGGCACTGAGAACTACTGGTGTGTCAACAAAAACGCCTCCGAAGCTGATATTCAGGCAACGCTCGACTTTATGTACTGGTGTGTAACTTCCGAAACCGGAACGAAAGCAATGTGCGGCGGTGAGGGTGCAATGCCTTCCGGCAATGCAGGTATGGGCTTTGTGATTCCCTTTAAGGGCAATCTGGAATCCACCAATCCGCTGGTCAACATCGCCAACCAGTATGTAGCCGACGGTTACACCCCCGTTTCTTGGAACTTCTCCACCATGCCTTCCGAGGAGTGGAAGAACGGCGTTGGTTCTGCACTGACCACTTATGCCGCCGACCAGAGCGACGCCAACTGGGACGCTGTGAAAACGGCATTCGTAGATGGCTGGGCAACTGAGGCTGCCGCTGCTAAAGCTTAAACTTGGAATGAACACCCAATCTTAAAAAAGTGGGCGGACGGGGTTTTCCGTCCCCCACTTTTTCTTATCACGAGCTTACTTGATTGTTAGGGGGTTGTTGTGATGCAAAAAAGTATCAAACGCTATCTGCCCATTTTTGTTTTGCCAACGCTGATTGCTTTTACCATTGGCTTTATCGTACCGTTCGGCATGGGGCTTTGGCTTTCCTTCTGTGAATTTACTACGGTCACCGATGCAAAATTTGTCGGGTTTTCCAACTATATCAAAGCGCTTCAGGACACGGTATTTTTGCATTCGTTCTGGTACACGGCTCTATTCGCCGTTGTTTCCCTCGTTGTCATCAATGTGTTTGCGTTCTTGCTGGCGCTGGCGCTGACCCAAACAATGCGGGGCACAAACATTTTCCGCACCGTATTCTTTATGCCGAACTTAATTGGCGGCATTGTGCTGGGTTACATTTGGCAGCTGATTTTCAACGGTATTTTGGCACCGTTTGGAAAGGCACTGGCCTTGAATGAATGGTACGGCTTTGCAGGCCTTGTCATTCTGGTGGCATGGCAGCAAATCGGCTATATGATGATTATTTACATTGCCGGGCTGCAATCCATTCCGGGCGACGTGATGGAAGCTGCTGCCATTGACGGCGCGGGCAGTGTTTACCGCCTGTTTAAAATTACCATTCCCATGATGATGCCCTCCATTACCATTTGCACCTTCCTTTCGATTACAAACGGCTTTAAACTGTTTGACCAAAACCTGTCTTTGACCGCCGGTGAACCTTCCAAAATGTCGGAAATGATGGCACTCAACATTTATAACACTTTCTTTGGCCGCACCGGCTGGGAAGGCGTGGGCCAAGCAAAGGCCGTGCTGTTCTTTATTCTGGTGGTTGGCATTGGCTTAATTCAGCTGAAAATCACGCGCTCTAAGGAGGTGCAGCAATAATGAAACGGAAAAAACAGCTTTCTTTGTTGGGAACCTGCGTGTTCACCATCCTTTCGCTGGTGTACATTCTGCCTATTTTTATTGTGCTGTTCAACTCCTTTAAGAAAAAAGCGTTTATCAATCTGGAACCCTTTAAGCTGCCCACCGAGAAAAATTTTGTCGGCTTTGAAAACTACCAGGCCGCCATTGACCAGTACGGCTTATTGGATGCCGTGGGCTGGACCGTTTTTATCACCGTTGGTTCCGTGCTTGTGATTTTGGTTTGCACCTCGATGTGCGCATGGTATATCACCCGTGTGCAAGACCGTTTTACCAAAACCGTCTATTTGCTGTGCGTTTTTTCGATGGTAGTTCCCTTCCAGATGGTCATGTTCACGCTGGCGCTTGTGGCCGACCGCTTAAAGCTGAATACGCCTTGGGGCATTATCATTGTGTACCTTGGCTTTGGTGCAGGGTTGGCGGTGTTTATGTTCTGCGGCTTTGTCAAATCCATCCCGCTGGAAATTGAAGAGGCGGCGCTGATCGACGGCTGTTCCCCGCTGCGCACATTCTTTTCCGTAGTTCTTCCCATTATGAAGCCCACTTATATTTCCGTCGGCATTTTGGAAACGATGTGGATTTGGAACGACTTCCTGCTTCCCTATCTCGTTTTGGATACAAATAAGTACAAAACGATCTCAATTGTGATACAATATATGAAAGGCAGCTTTGGACGTGTGGATATGGGCGCTATTATGGCAGCGCTTATCATGGCCGTGATTCCCGTCATTGTATTTTATTTGAGCTGTCAGAAGTATATCATCAAGGGTGTTGCAGCCGGCGCGGTGAAAGGCTGAGCCTCAGCAACCCCATCAACAAGAAAGGTGGCTGCCGTTTTATGACCATCAAAGACATTGCCAAGCTGTCGGGATATGGTGTTGGAACGGTTTCGCGGGTGTTAAACAACCATCCCGATGTCAGTGAACAGGCTCGAAAACATATTTTGGCGGTCGTGGAGTCGCACGGGTTTGAGCCGAACGCCAACGCCCGACATTTAAAAATGCAGGCGCCGTCCTCGATTGCCGTTTTGGTAAAAGGCTCGCAAAACATGTTGTTTGCAGATATTTTGGAGCGCATTCAAGCCATTTTGCGTGATTACGAGGAGGATGTGTATGTCGCCTATTTAGACGAGGATGCCGACGAAGTGCAATATGCCGTACAGCTTCAGCGCATCCGCCGTCCGAAAGGGCTTATCTTCCTTGGCGGAGATTTAGAGCATTTTCGGCACAATTTTTACAAAATTACAATTCCATGTGTCTTGCTGACAAACCAAGCTGCTGACTTAAAGTTTTCTTTGCTTTCCAGCTTTGCCACCGACGACACCGGCGCGTGCGAGGCCGTCATTGATTTTCTGATGGAAAAAGGCCACAAAACGATTGGTGTTGTCGGAGGCAATCTATCTGCCGAGCAAATTTCCACGCTGCGCCTAAACGGCATTAAACGCGCATTAGCACGCCGCGGCATTGCCTTTGACGGGCAAAAGCAGCACGAACCCTGCCGCTTTTCGATGGCCTGCGGCTATCAGGCAGCGATGAAACTGCTGCGCCGGACACCGGACATCACGGCACTGTTTGCACTGGGCGATGTGATCGCGCTGGGCGCAATGCGGGCTTTATGGGATTTAGGGCTTCGCATTCCGCAGGATATTTCTGTGGTTGGCTACGACGACATTGCCTCGGCACAATTTTGTTATCCACGCTTGACTACCATTCGGCAGGACACCGCTGCCCTAGCGGAAAGAGGCGTGCAAACACTGCTGCGTCAGCTTTCCCAAATCGGCGCACCCGTTCACGAAATTATTCCTTTTCAGCTGTGCGAACGGGAAAGCGTGCAAAGCAAAACAAATAGCGAAAACACACATCAGAAAGGTTGATTCTCATGAGAAGCGCGGGTATTTTACTTCCCATTACAGCGCTGCCGTCTCCTTTTGGCATTGGAACCATGGGGCGGGCTGCTCGTGAATTTGTTCATTTTTTAAAGCGGGCGGGCCAATCTTATTGGCAGATTCTGCCCTTAAACCCCACCAGTTACGGAGATTCCCCGTACCAGTCTTTTTCCTCCTTTGCCGGCAATCCTTATTTGATTGATTTGGATGCGCTGAAAGACGAAGGGCTGTTACAACCCGAAGAATATGAAACACTTTCTTGGGGCAAGAACCCAAACGATGTAGACTATGGCCTTTTGTATAAAAACCGCTTTGGCGTTTTGCAAAAGGCGGTTGAACGCCTTGAAAACAGCCATGCGCAGGAGCTGCAAGCCTTTTGCGAAAAAAACGCGGCATGGCTGGACGACTACGCTTTATTCATGGCGCTCAAAGACGACTTTTCCGGCGCCCCATGGTCGCAGTGGCCTTCCGCGCTCAAAAAACGTGAGCCGAACGCCTTGGAAGAAGCCCGCACCCGTTTGAGCCGCGCGGTGCAATTTTGGAAAGGCGTGCAATACCTGTTTTTCCGTCAGTGGAAATCGCTGAAGGCATATGCCAATGAAAACGGCATTCAAATGATTGGCGATCTTCCCATTTATACAGCGGCGGACAGCGCCGATATTTGGGCCGCGCCGGAGGAGTTCCAGCTGGATGAAGACCTGAACCCGACCGAAGTAGCAGGATGTCCCCCCGACGGCTTTTCCGCCGACGGCCAGCTTTGGGGCAATCCCCTTTTCCATTGGGAACGCATGAAACAGGATGGCTTTTCCTGGTGGATTCGGCGCATTGCCTATCAGTTTGAACTATACGATGTGCTGCGCATTGACCATTTCCGTGGCTTCGACGCTTATTATGCCATTCCGGCCAGTGCAAAAAATGCTCAAAACGGACGTTGGCGGCCCGGCCCCGGCATTGACTTTTTCCGCACACTGGAAAAAGCACTCGGCAAACGCAATATTATTGCGGAAGATCTCGGCTTTTTAACCGATTCGGTTCACCAGCTGTTAAAGGACACCGGTTATCCCGGAATGAAGGTGCTGGAATTTGCGTTTGACAGCCGCGATGGCGGCGGAAGCAATTATCTTCCCCACCATTATCCCGAAAACTGCATTGCCTATATCGGTACGCACGACAATGAAACGGCTTTGGGCTGGTTAGAGTACGCCCCGCCCGAGGATGCAGCTCTTGCACGCGAATACTTGCACTTAGACCCCGTCGAGGGCGAACATTGGGGCATGATGCGGGCGCTTTGGGCCAGCCCGGCCGGATGCACCATCGTTCAAATGCAGGATTTGCTCGGCTTAGGCCATGAGGCTCGTTTCAACACCCCTTCCACCGTGGGGCAGAACTGGCGCTGGCGCGCTTCAAAAGGCTTTGACAGCAACGCATTGGCCAATCGCGTGCATCGTCAGATGGAACTGTATGAACGTTTGCCCCTACAACCCAAAAAAGAAGAAACCGATTAACTCCCCTGCTTTCTCTCCCCAAAACAAACAGGACGCCAAAAGGAATTGCATCCTTCTCGGCGTCCTGTTTGTTTTTTCGGGTTATTCCAGCACAAAGCACTCTGCGTAAAACGCGCCCGCCATTGCGATATCCGCCAGGAACAGCGTTAAGCTATTTTCTCCATTGCGGAATTTGATGGTTTGGCCTGTTCGTTTGCACGTTGCCTTGCTGACTTTCTTATCCACATGCAACGTCAGCTTTTTGGGCAAAACAGGCGCATCCTCGTAAGCATAAAAAGCAAACACGGTATCCTGTTTTTGCGTGTAGAACAGCTTTTCCTCAAAATACGGGGCACACAAATGGGTTTCATAAATTCCATCGCCAAACAATTTCAGCCACGCGCCCATTTCACGCAGGGAACGAACGGCGGGTGCAGGCAGCAAGCCGTCGGGCTGCGGCGCAAGGTTTAAAGCCAAATTGCCGCCTTTGCTGACAACATCAAGCAGCAAATGCACCAATTCCCTGCCGGTTTTAAAGTCATCGGTATAATGGAAAGAAAATTTGTCGCCCACTGTGGTGCAGGTTTCCCAAGGCACATCCATGGCCTGTTCCGGGACAGTTTTTTCCGGCGTGATAAAGTTTTCGTATTCACCGCCGCAGGTACGCTCACAAACAATCAAATGGGGCTGCGTGGTAGCGCGAATTTCTTCCACAATTTCGCCCAAACGAATGTCCTGCCCTTGGTTATCGGGGCGCACCCAGCCGCCGTCCAGCCAAAGCACGTCAATTTTTCCGTAATTGGTACACAGCTCGCGGATTTGCTCATGAACAAACGCAACGTATTTTTCCCAAAGCTCGGGATGCTCTTTTACATCGTAATTGACATTGCGAGTGGGAGCTGTGCCAAACTCCGGGCACCAATAGTAGGGGCTGTGCCAATCGGGCTTGGAAAAATAAGTGGAAATGCCCAGCCCTTTTTTGCGGAACTCCCGGTACAATGCGCCTACAATATCGGCATCGGGATGCGTGTGAAACGGGCAGTCGGGCGATGTGATTTTATAATCGGTTGTTTTGGTGTCAAACATGCAAAATCCATCGTGATGCTTGGTGGTAAACAACAGATAGCGAAAGCCGCATTCTTCGGCCAATTCCGCCCAAGCTTTGGCGCTGAACTTCACAGGGCGGAAGGTTCGGTTTGCCTCCCAGTATTCCTGCTTGCAGGTTTCGGCATCGGCCCAAGTAAAGTCCTCTTGGCTCCACTCGGCATCCCCATCACTCAGCGGCCAGCTTTCATACGTTCCCAGCTGACATCCCGGGGCCCAATGCATCATAAAGCCCAGCTTTTGCCCCATAAACCATTCCAAGTGCTTTTGCACTTCCGGGGACCGAGGCGGCATATAGTCTTCAGGGGCGGTGTAATCATGTACACCATTGGCAACCACTTGTTTTTTCATAAAGCGGAAATCCTTTCTTTTTTACTATTTTTGATATTTGGGGCTGTCGGCATACGTCTTTGCACCGGCGGCATAAATTCCCGGGCGGCACATCTGACCAAAGCCTGTCACGGCCTCTCTTGTTCCGTCTACGGCGGGGTCGGCGTATTCATAGTACCACTGTCCCAGCCGGGCAAACAGCTCGGTGCGAATTGCTTCATATTCCGGGTTGTCAACCAAATTGTGCTTTTCTTCGGGGTCATGCTGTCACCGAGGTGCCACTTGCCGGAAAGGGCGCAGGTATAGCCGTTTTCGGCAATCAAGTCGGGGTAAGTGATACGCCCTTCTAAATATTGAATCGGGCTGCTTTCACTGGCAAAATAGGGGTGGTCTGCGTGTTCGCCCAACGCTTTTTTATCCAGGCTGCCGCTGCGAATCCAGTCATGTACGCCGTGCTGAGAGGGAATGCATCCCGTCAAAATAGAAGCACGCGCCGGACTGCACACCGGAGAAGCACAAAAAAAGTTTTCAAAGCGCGTTCCCTCGTCTGCCAAGCGGTCGAGGTTGGGGGTGTGGATGTCGGTATTTCCGGCACACCGCATGGCCCACGCCCCTTGGTCATCCGTTAGAATAAAAAGCAGGTTTGGTCTTTTTTTCATAAAAGCTCCTTTTTGAAAAATAGAACCGGCGGTGCCCGAAGGCGGCCGCCGGTTTTCATAATTAGGCTGGTTTTCTTCCACCGGCACGTTGTTTTTCTGCTGGTTAGGATGCAGACTGGAAGGTGCTCAGCTGATTGCTGACTTCTTCCAGCAGCTGAGCCGAACCGTTCTGCTCAAGCGCCTGCAAGAATTTCGGAATGTACTCCTCGGGGTCTACGGAGCCTGTTTCCAGAGAAGGACCGTACTCAGAAATGGTGTTGGTCAATGCCGCCACCTGAGTTTCTACGGGCACGCCGTCATTGGAAGAACGGATAGGCCAGCAGAACCGGCAGAACAACAAGCACCGTTAAGGCCATGCGTCCGCTGTCTGTGGGGGCGCTTGCAGCCATTTCGGCATATTCCAAAGCGTTTGCCGAGGACTGCTTCATAAACTCAAGGCTGTTTTGCATACTCCATAAGAGCGTTTGAACGGGGGACTTTTTCTGGTGTTTTTAACGCCTTACACAGATATTACCCAGCAGGTATGGGTAATGATGTCGCCGTATTTTATTTGCTCGGTGCTATTTCTGATTGCGGGCGTTCTGTTTTCTCTTTTGCTTTCTTCGGGGCTTTCCCGCCCGGTTGTGTCTTTCACCAAAAAAATTGAGGCCATTCAAGACACACGAAACGTGCAGTGGAATGCTCCCGACAACAAACAGCCGCGTGAAATTCAGCAAATGCACCGCAGTTTCGGCCAATTGATTCAGCGCATCAACCATTTGATTGAGGAAGTAACCAAAAAAGAGAATCAGCGGCTTGAAAGTGAGCTGCGGGCGCTGCAAGCACAAATCAACCCCCACTTTATGTTAAACGCCATGAACGCCGTCAACTACATGGCACTAGCGCGGGAGGCCGACGACATTGCGGCAACGGTAAACTCGATTGCCAGCTTGATGCGGTACAGCATTACCGAACCCGACCGAATGGTAACGGTGGCAACAGAGCTGGAAAATGTAGAGGAATACATCTCCATCTATGTGCTGCGCTTTCGGCAGGATATTCGTTTGGAAATGCTGCCGGGGCTTTCCCCCGCACAAGTCATTATTCCAAAATTTACGCTGCAGCCGCTGATTGAAAACTCTATTCGGCACGGAATCACCCGCCAAGACCCGGGCATTACCATTCAGGTACGCGCCTATGAAAAAGACGACGCCTTGCTGGTTGACGTGACGGACACCGGCATGGGAGCCGACGCCCAAAAACTGAACGACTATTTAGATTATAAAGCTGTCGATTTAAAAGTGACGCACGGCTTTGGCATTCGCAACGTGAACGAACGGGTTCGGCTGCGTTTTGGAGAAGCCAGCGGACTGCGCTATGATAACTATGAGGGAAACCGTCTTTTGGCACGGCTCACCTTCGTTTACGAAAAAGAAAACATTCCGCCTTGGATCTAAGGGTGTAAGGCGGAATGTTTTTGTTTTCGTGTTGTATTTTTGACAGCTTCAGAAAAGTCTATCGCAAAATTGCTTTTACTCGTTGGCGGCTATTGAGCCGGCAGACTTGCCTGCATTTTGCAGCATTCCCATCATAATGCGATAGCGCACGTCGGCCAGCTGCTCGCTGGTACTTTTTTGCAAAGCATCCAAATCTTGCCGCACCAAAGCACGCAAAATATCCTCGTGCTGCGCGGCTACGGCTTCCAGATCGGGATGGCGAGTGGCAATTTGAGAGTTGAGCAGCGTCCACAAGGCGGTGAGCAGCTGCTCGGTCAGCGTATTGCCCACATTTTTAAAAATGGTCATATGAAAAGCGCGGTCTTCTTCGGCAAACACATCCCCCATTTTTGCCTTTGCCTTCATGCTTTCCACAAGCATCCCCATATATTGCAGCTGGTCGGTGTCCATGCGCTGGGCCACGCGCGGCAGCACAGACATCTCCACAATCGTTCGCAGCTCTAAAATATCAAACAGAAGCTCGGGGTTCAGCTCCAGCGCAATCCCCCAAGTGTTGATTACCTGCTGGGTTAAGTCCGGCATTTTCGCAATGCGTCCACGCCCTTGGGTCGACTCAATTACCCCTTGTGCTTCATACATGGCAAACACATCGCGCAAGGCGGTGCGGCTTACGCCGTAACGCTCCATCAGTTCCTTTTCCGTGGGAAGCTTTTGCCCCGATTTTAAATGTTGTACAATTAAATGCTGGATCTCTTTATTCAGTTTTTTCTCTACAGATGCCATAGGCCATCTCTCCCAACACAACGCTTTGACAAATTCGTCCACGTTTCTTGCACTTTATATTATAGCTTATTTTTACAAAATTTACCACATAAAATAAAAAATTAACATAAAAGTGTCCATTTTTTATACAATGTACAGTCAAAATGCCGAATAACTGTTTGAAAAGCCAAAATTTTCAGCTTTTTCACCATATCTTTTATCCTATCTTTTAAGAATATGTTACGGCAGTTTTGTCGCTATGCTTTCATGATTCCCGCTCTAATTGGTAAAAACCGCTGAAAGCGAAAAGGAGGGCCTCTCCCTTTCGCTTTCAGCTTTTTCCTGTTTTGTTCCTATCAGGACCACTCAGCCTTTGACAATCTCCGGCAAAGCCGCTTTTTGCTCGGCAGTCAGCTGATAAACTTCGCTGTTTGTCATATCGGTAGGATTATTTTCAATCAGCACAAGCTTTGTGCCGGGCCATGTTACCGTGTTGTGCCACAAACTTTTCGGGATTTTGTAAACGCGCATCGGCTCCATTTTTACAGAGGTAATGTTCACCGCAGCGCCGTTATCGTCATCCGCTTGAAGCAGAACACACTCGCCATCGAGCAGCACAAACAGCTCATCGGTTGCGTTGTGGCGCTCCAAGCATACGGTGCCTTCCAAGCCGTTGGCCGGCTTAAAGTTTTTAATGCCAACCTTCCATACAGGGTTTTCATATACCCATTTCAATGCGGTTTTATCGTCCCCAGCCAAGTCGTGCGACATCCATTCAATTTTGCTCATTGTGATACGCTTCCTTTCATCCAATCAGTTCGGTTGCTTTCTTTACAATATTCTCTGCGGTTAAGCCATATTCTTTAAACAGCTCTTCCGGCTTGCCGGACTGACCAAACACATCCTGCACACCAACTGCCGCCACCTTAATATCGGTTCCGGCCAGCGCTTCACAAGTGGCAGAATACAAACCGCCAATCACGGAATGCTCCTCGGCTGTTACAACCGCTTTGCACTTTTTAGCCATCTCCACTACGGTTTCACGGTCGTAAGGCTTAATGGTATGCATATTGACCACTGCCGCTTTGACGCCTTTTTCCGCCAGCATTTTTGCAGCCTCGATGGTTTTGCTTACCATCAATCCGGTGCAGACCAGCACCACGTCGCAGTCGCTTGTGCCGCTCATCACATTGGCTTTGCCGACGACAAAGGGGTCATCCTCATTGGTAATGCATTCGCAAACGGGGCGCGCCACACGGATATAAACCGGGCCGTCGATTTCCGCCGCTGCAAATACGGCTTTTTTCATTTCAATGGGGTCGCAGGGAACGAGCACCGTCATCCCCGGAATGACACGCATCAAAGCAATGTCCTCAATGGCCTGATGGCTGCCGCCGTCCTCACCGACACACAAGCTGGAGTGGGACAAGCCAAACTTGACATTCAAACCATCATAAGCAACCGAGTTGCGGATTTGCTCGTAAGCGCGTCCTGCGCCGAACAGCGCAAATGTGCTGACAAAAGGTATATAACCCTCCACAGCGTAGCCTGCCGCTGCGCACACCATGTTGGCCTCGGCAATACCGAAGTTGAAATGGCGGTCGGGATATGCTTCTTTAAAAATGCTTGTCATGGTGGCATGTGCCAAGTCAGCATCCATTGCCACAATTTTATCATTTTTTGCGCCAAGCTCTTTCAGAGCCTCGCCGTATGCTACACGCAAAGATTTTGCTTCACTCATTTTACTCTACCCCCAGCTCTTTCATTGCTGCTTCATAATCGTGCTTGCTCGGCGCTTTTCCGTGCCAGCCGAACTGATTTTCCATAAAGGAAACGCCCTTGCCCTTCGATGTTTTGCAGCAAAGGAACAGCGGTTTTCCCTCGTGCGGTGTGTGCAGTGCCTTCACCAGTGCTTCGATGTCGTGGCCGTCTACTTCCACGCACTCAAAGCCAAAGGCGCGATATTTTGCCATGACATCGCCAAGGCTCATGACGTCGTCGTTGCTGCCGTCAATTTGCAGGCCGTTCCAATCCAGCATTACCGTCAGATTGTCCAGCTTGTAGTGTGCAGCGCTCATTGCTGCTTCCCAAACAAGGCCTTCCTGAATTTCGCCGTCACCGACAATTGCGTACACTTTTTGGCTGCCGCCTTTTTTCTTCAGTGCCATTGCCATGCCGCCGGCCACAGAAACGCCCTGGCCAAGCGAACCGGTGTTCATATCAATGCCCGGCGTTTTCTTCATGTCGGGATGACCCTGCAAATGACAGTGCAGCTGGCGCAGGTGCCACAAATCTTCCCGCGGGAAGAAGCCCAAATCAGCCAAGACGGCGTACAATGCGGGGCAGGCATGGCCTTTGCTGAGCACCAGACGGTCGCGGCCTTCCCATTTCGGGTTTTTGGGGTCAACTTTCATCACATCGTTATAATAAAGCGCCATGAGCATATCCACAATGGACAGCGAGCCGCCCGGGTGGCCCGATTGCGCCAGATACAGCATTTTCACCACATCGGCACGCAGGCTGCGTGCTTTTTCTTTTTGTTTTTCAAAATCCATCATTTGTTACACTCCATTTCTAGAATAAAATCAGCCTTTTACAGCGCCGGCAGTTAAGCCTTCCACCAAACGCTTTTGTGCAAAGAAGAACATGATACAAACCGGAACGATGGTAATGATACCGCCGGATGTCAGCAAATCCCACTGAACGCCAAGGTTACCGATTAAGCTTTTGAGTGCAACCGGGATGGTTCGGTTGGAGGAGTTTGTAAACATGGTAGCAAACGTATATTCATTCCAGCTTTGCATAAAGATGTACACGCCCGTGGAAATGAGGCACGGAATGAGCACCGGCATGACAATGCGGATAAAGCCTTGCGCACGGTTGCATCCGTCCACCATCGCCGCTTCTTCCAGCGAAACGGGCAGGTCGCTGATGTAGCCGTTGAGCAGCCACACGGTGAAGGGAATGGTAAAAGTGGTATACGACAAAATCAACGCAAGCGGTGTGTACAAAATTCCAATCGTGCGCATGATGGTGTAAAGAGGAATCATCAAAAGCACGGTGGGGAACATGTTGTTGGTTAAAAACATCACCATCAATCCGCGGCGGCCTTTAAATTCAAAGCGGGTAAAGGCATAAGCCGCCAAAGTGGATACCACCAGCGTGATGGCCGTGGTGCACACAGCTACAAGCAGGCTGTTGCCCATCGGTTTCAAAAAGTCAAATTCGCTAAACAGCTTCTCGTAGCTTGCAAACGTCAGCTGCTGCGGCCAGTAAGTTACAGGGCCGTAAAGCTCTTGCTCCGGCTTCAGCGAGGTGACCAGCGTCCAGTAAAACGGGAACAGCAAAAACAGCAAAATCAGCACCACGGGAAGCCACAGGGTGAAAAATCTTTTCAGTGTTTTCAACTTGTGTCACCTCTCAGTTCTTTTTCAGCATTTGCTTTAAGTACGGCACAGACACCAAGCACAAAAGCAGTGTCAGCACAATGGAAATCGCGGACGCATAGCCCAAGTCAAGCGCCGTAGCACGGTTGTAAACATAAACGCTCAGCGTTTGCGTAGAATAAGCCGGGCCGCCGGTCATGTTGAAAATCACGTCCACCGAGTTTGCCACCCAAATGATACGCAGCAGCGTTGTGACAAAAATGGTGTTTTTCAGCGAAGGAATGGTAATGCGTGTCAGCTTTTGCCACCAAGATGCACCGTCAATGTCGGCAGCTTCGTACAAATCCAAAGAAATTCCCTGCAAACCTGCCATCAGCATCAAGGCGAAAAACGGAACGCCCTGCCAAACAATGGTTAATATGACCGAGAAAAAGGAGGTTTCCGGCTGCGCCAAAAACGGAATCGGCTCACTGATCAAATGCAGTTTTTGCAGCAGATCATTGATGACGCCATAGTTGCCGTCGTACATCCAGCGCCACATTAAGCCGATTAAAACGCCGGGCGTAACCCAAGGCACCAAGCTGACGGCACGCGCCAAACCGCGGCCTTTAAAGCTTTTGTTTAAAAGCAGCGCTAAGATAAAACCGAGAATGAACTGGAAACCGACACCAAATACGACCCACAAAATGGTTCGCCAAAGGCTGGACCAAAACAACTCATCCTGAAACGCTTTGATATAATTTCCTAATCCGATAAAGCCGATTTGACTTGGCTTGCGCAGGTCATAGTTCTGCATACTCATTAAAATGGCATTGCACACCGGAACAAATACGACACAAAGCACAACCAACAGTGCCGGTGCTACCAACAAATACGGCCAAATATTGGTGCGCGGCTTTTTGCTTTTTTGCACAACCTTCAGCTCCTTTTGCGAAAGTATTTCAATTCTCCGCCGTCATCGGGCAAAACGGTGTACGGTTTTGCTGTTCCAAACCCCTCTTGACGGATACGGGTGGGCAATCGCCCCCTTTTTTATGATGCGGCTGTTTTGTTTGCCCGGCCACCCCGTTTCCCTGCCGGGAAACGGAGCAGCAAAGCAATAAAAATGAACGGATTATTCTCCCCAAAGGCCGGTTTGCAGTGTCTGCATGGCTTCTTCTGCTGTAATCTGTCCCAGCAGTGCTTGCTGCACCGTAGACGGCCAAATATTGGAAATCCAGTCGGAAGTGGTATCCAAAATGGGCAGGATACCTGCAAAGTCGATGCCCTCAATAGAAGCTTTCATAAAGACGTTATTCTGGAACTCATCCATCTCCTGCACGCGGGTGGAAACGGGAACGTTACCGGTTACGGTACACCAAGTTTCCTGTCCTTTGCCGGTTGCCAGATACTTCATCCACTCAAAAGCGGCATCCTTGTTTTCACAAGTTTCAAGCATGACGTTCTCTGTGTCGCCCATGCTGGTCCAGCGTCCTTCACCTGCGGGGAACTGGAAGGCTGCCACGTCGTCGCCAAAGGTTTCTACCATACCTTTATAAGAACCGGTGTGGTGAATCACCATGGCACATTTGCCGGATTTGAAGTTGGTTTCGATGGTTTCCTGGAAGCCGTCGTTGGGAGCGGTTTCGGGCACATAGCCATTGGTGTACAAGTCGATAAAGTCCTGCATTCCTTTGACAGAGCCTTCGCTGGTCAAATCTTCAAAGCTGCCGCCCGCTGCGTAAATGAAGCTGCCCCAAGGCTCTTGACCACCGGATGCACCGCGCATCGAGAAGCCGTACTGATCAATTTTGCCGTCGCCGTCTGTATCCACAGTCAGCTCTTTGCAGGCGTTGAGGAATTCTTCGTAAGTAGTGGGTACTTCAATGCCTGCGGCCTCAAACATGGACGGGCGGTAGTAAACGTAGAGAATCTGGGTATTCCACGGCATCACATAAACGCTTTCCGTTCCAGATGCTTCTTTCATAATGTTCCAAAGGTTATCCGCCGTAAATTTGAAAACGATTACGCCGCCGTGTTCGGTCGTCCGAACGCCTAATCTATTTTCTGCTAACCACCGATTTTTCCTTAATTCTTCTTTTCACAAAAACACCTGCCGCATCCAAGCAAAGACGCGGCAGGGGTTTTTGTATATATATTTACATTTTTAATGTTAATTAGGGCGTTTCTAAAAACAAAGAAATGCGCAGATTTTTCGTAAGATGTGTGGGGCTGCAAGGCAAAAAGCACAGGAATCCTTTGTGGATTCCGAGCATTTTTCACGCAGCAGACACCGCTTCTGATAGAAAAAGATGAAAATTTCGACTTTTCAGAAAGCCCCTAGGACATTTCGTTTTCCAACGCCTCAAAGATGCGCTTTCTGATGGCAAGCAGCGCAGTTTCTCCGCGAGGATAATCTTTGAACGTCCACGGGCTTTCGGGCGCCACCTCACGCAAAAGCGCACAGGTTGCCTCGCGGCCTATTTTCTTTTCCAACGTTTGCAAAATACGCAAATCATCCAGCGCTTCGTTTTGCACTTCGGCGCGGATAGAGCTTTGGGGCGCTCCGCTTTTGCCGGGGTAGACCAGATAGGGGTCGCCGGACGGGAACGCAAAATTGGAGTGTGTCTGTGCATAAGGATTCAAAGGGCCACGGGAATACTGCTCATAATAATAATTGTATCCCCAGTGCAAAAAGCCCTTGATGCGATACAGATACATCAGTGCGCCCATAATGCGGTTGCGGGAGCTGGGCATAGCAAAAAAGCGGTTGGGCACATCGACCCCCTGTGCACAGCAATAATAAACCCACAGATTTTCCACACCCGCATCAAAAAACGGTTGAATATGGTCATTCGACGGAACAGGCAATGCGACGGCGCCGGTGCGGTAAAATTCCAAACTGCTCAGCGCATCCATCACACGGCAGCCTTCCAGCAAACCTTCTGTTTGCTTTTTTGCTGCCAAATAGTCCTCCATTTGCGTTTCGTTCGGCTCGTCGGAAATGTGATAATAAACATGGTCGCGGTCATAGCCTTGATCGGTCAGTTCCGCTTGCAGCGCGGGCAGAAACGCTTCTAAGAACCGGCGGTATTCCGGGCTTTTGGCCGAAACGTGCCAGCCGAATTTCTTCACCATCACGCCGTCTTCGTTCACTTCAATTTTCGGCGTTGCTTTTGCGCCCCACTGGGTAAATAAATGGGAAATTTCCAAATAAGAAATTCCGCAGCGGCGGCAAATGGCTGTCCAGCGGCGCAGCTTAGAGAAATCAAAGCTGTAAGTACCCTTTAAGCAGTTGACCCCTACCAGCTGAACCGTGGGGCGCTCGGTTCCCACAGCGGTATCCAGCGGCGGCGTAAATACAGGAGTTAGCAGCATGTTCACTCCGTGGCGGGTGGCCGCCATCTCAATAAAGCGCTCTAAAATATTCCAATGCTCCTCGCTGAACACCTTTACCCCGTAGTGGTCAGCCAGACAATCGGCATAAAACCACTCGGTATGAATCAGCGTTTGGGCATCGGGCACGGTTTTGCCGACACGCAAAACAAAGCTTGCGCTGATTTCCGTTTCATCTTCATCGGGATTTTTCCACGCGGCACCGTTGCCCAAAACGATATTTTGATTGGGAATCAGCCGAATGGTCACTTCGTAGTGTCCGGGCTTTGTGTTTTCCGGCAGGTCAAAACTCACCCATAAGCTTCGGTATTGACGCGGCACCGGGAAAATCTCCGGTTGTTTGAGGGGCGAAAGCAAATCCGGGAACAGTCCCGGCTCTTTGGTTAAATAGTCTTCATCCTGCATAAATTGTTCCCAGCACGGAAAATCGGACGGAATCAACTCTACTTTGCTGAGTTCTGCTTCACACGGTGCGCCTTCTACCTTGACAAAATAGCTCTGCATTAAGCCGCCTTGCCGGCCGCTTTCGGCATGGTACACCAGCTGCACCGCTGCGCGTGTGTTGGGAAAGGCATACACCTGCCCCGAAAGTGCCTGCGGGCGCTTTGTGGGAAATACTTTTTCCAGCGAAGAAGCAATAAAACACGTTGTCTTAGCCATAACATCCACGCTCCTTTTGATTATCCTTTCATACCAGACAGTGCGATGCCTTCCATCCATGGACGCTGCAAGAAAATATACAAAAACGGCGGCATAGCAAACGCACCGACACAGCCCATATTGTACTCTTTCATCGCCGCGTTGTAAACGGTAAACATATAAGTTTTCGAGCTTTCGTTCAACGGCAGCTTAATTTTACCTTTTATCCTCCATTGCCTCTCAAACGATTTACGATTTGCTGTCAATTTGTTATAATACTCGTGTACGGCAGCTATAAACGCGCGCAGATGCAACGGGCGATTTTGCCCCTTTTTTACCTCCTAAATTCCCCTGAAAACATTTTTTATTTTATTGAATCAATGGTGAACTTATGAACGAACCTTTATTGCTCATTGGCTTTGTTGTTTTAATTTGCATTTTAGCCAATCGATTTCTAGGAAAAATCCCCATTCCCTCCCTGCTGATTTTCATTGGGCTGGGCATGTTCTTTGGGGAAAACGGCGTATTGAAAATCGCTTTTGACAACTATGACGTTGTTAATATTACTTGTTCGATCTGTCTTATTTTTATTATGTTTTACGGCGGCTTCGGCACGAATTTGAAGGCGGCCCGGCCCGTTCTGGCTCCTTCCATTGTTATGTCTACATTGGGGGTTGCCGGAACAGCCGGTGCGCTTGCGCTTTTTGCCCATTGGGTGTTGGGGCTTCCTCTTTTGGAATCCTTTTTAATCGGTTCTGTCATTTCCTCCACCGATGCCGCGTCGGTGTTTAATATTTTGCGCTCTCAAAAGCTGGCTTTAAAATATCACACCGACTCTTTGCTGGAAATTGAATCCGGCTCTAACGACCCGATGTCTTATATGCTGACCACCGTTGCCGTCGCTTTGCTGGCCGGAGAATCGATTTCGGTTCCGTTGCTGCTTGCCCAGCAAATGGTCATCGGTCTCTTTTTCGGCGCTTTATTCGGATGGTTAGCTGTCAAGCTTCTGCATCAGCAGCTGCTGCCCTCTCAGGAAAGCCACACCGTATTCTTACTGTCTATTATGGTTTTGGCCTATGCGGTTCCCTCCTGTTTCAACGGAAACGGCTACCTCAGTGTGTATTTGTGCGGCATTTGGATTGGCAATTCTCATTTGCCTCAAAAAAAGTACCTGGTTCACTTTATGGATGTGCTCACCCACATTGCACAGGTGATCATCTTTTTCCTGCTGGGTCTGCTTGTCACCCCCATTCAGCTGCCGATGGTCATTGTGCCGGCCATTGTGTTAACCTTGTTTTTAACGCTTGCAGCGCGCCCATTGGTCAGCTTTCTGCTTTTGAAGCCATTTGGCTGCAAGCTGAATCAAATCGGACTTGTGTCATGGTCGGGCCTTCGCGGAGCCGCCTCCGTTGTATTTGCCATCGCAACGGTGCTTGGCGGCGTTCAAACAACATACAATCTGTACAACCTAATTTTTTGCATGGTACTGCTGTCGATTTCGGTTCAAGGCACTTTGCTGCCCTTTGTGGCCAAAAAGCTTTCTATGATTGACACTCAAACCGATGTCGGCTGTACTTTTACCGATTATCAAGAGGACAGCGATATTCACTTTATTAAACTGCATATTGATCACGCCCATTCATGGTGCGGCCAGCGATTGAGTGAGCTTCGCCTCCCGTCCGATTTGCTGGTTGCCATGGTGATTCGCGGGCAGGAAGTGATTGTGCCCGATGGAAGCACCCAGCTTGCCTGCGGCGATTTGCTGGTGTTGGCAGCACGCAGCTTTGAAGATAGAGAACATTTAAGGCTGCGGGAAGTGGCGGTTAGTCCGAAAGACACCTTCGTAAATTGTGCCTTATCACAAATCCCAAAAGCACATACCAATCGTGTCATTTTAATCAAGCGAGGGATTGATACCATCATCCCCCGCGGAGACACTTTGATACGAGCGGGCGATATTTTGATAATGGCACAATTTTCCAATTCATCTTATACTGCTGAAAAGTAAGGCCAGTTTCCATGGAATTTGCTAATTTTCTTTTCTTGTAAGCTTATTTTTATTATCTTTTTGTCCAAATATTTTGCAGTATGTGATTATTGTTTGGAAAGTCAATGAAAAATTTACGAAAAAGTAATACAATAAGGGAAATTGTTGCCATCTTGTTCGGCTTGTTTCCCGCACCGCTTTGTTACCTTGTATCCCTTTGAAGCATCCGAAGAACGACGGTCAACGATAAAAGTTGAAAAGCAGAAAGGAAAAGAGAGCTACATGAAGAGAAAACTAAAGTTCCTCAGTTTGCTTCTGGCGCTCAACATGGCAGCACCTTACAGCTACAATTTGACCCGCTTCTATACGGGTATGTCGCTGCAAGCTTATGCTGCACAGACACAGAGCGTTTCCGAAAGCACCTCTTCCCCGCAAGCACAGAGCACCGCGGAGCAAACTGGCGCTGAGAGCACTTCTACCCCGGAAGCTGTCAGCGAGAGCACCGCAGCGGATGAGTCCGTGAGCACCTCTACCCCCGCAGAATCCGAGAGCACATCTGCTCCCGCTGAGTCGGTTGCACAACCCTCGGCAGAGCCCGAGGCCCCGAAGGCTGAGAGCGAAAGCACCGCAGCGTCCGACACAACCGACAGCAATACAAACAGCCTGCCCACCACAGCAGCTGAGGAAACTGCTCCGGCGGCATTGGCCAACGCCGCAGATTCCAAGGCTTTGGAAGACGGCATCAACGATGCTTGGACCGCAGACAACGTAATCGGCGGCAACAGCACTGTGTGCGCTGTTGAAAACGGCTGGCTGCACATCAAGTCCGGCACCGAGAACGGCAACAACCCCGGCACGAAACCAGCTATGTTTGTGAACCCCAATACCTTCGACTTCTCTCAAGCAGGTTATTTTGAGTTCACGATGAAAACCAATAACGCCAACACCGGCGTCAGCGACGCCGACCGTTTTGGTGTCTATCTTGGCTACAATACCGATCAAAACGGTATGTTCGTCGGTTATGACAACGGCGGTTGGTTCTGGCAGAAATATACCGGCGGCAACGGCGACTGGTATAGCGGCAGCCGTCAGCCGGCACCGAAACCCGACAAGGAACTGCAAGTTCGCATTGAGTGGACCGCAGACCACAAAATGACGCTGAAGCTGGACGGCTCCGCTGTATTTACCGATGAAGATTTCTCCGGTATTGCAGGCGTTTTGGGCAATCAGATTGCCATTAAAGCAGGTACTTACAACAAGAGCAACACAACAGATGTTCTCTTGAAAAACATCCACTACACCGGCCAAAAGGAAGCAGCGGCCTATGCTGTTACCGGCAAGGTTGTGGACAGCGAAGGCGCAGCCATTGAGGGCGCTGACGTTACCATTGGTACAGAAAAAACCACTACCAATGCACAGGGCGAATTCACCGTACAGCTGTCGAACGGCACTTATGACGTAAAAGTGACCAAGTCCGGCTATCAGACGGCAACCACCACCGTAACCGTGAAAGACGGCGCTGCCTCTGTTGCAGACATCACCATGCAGAAAAGCGTTGCTGTGGAAACCGAAAAGATTTCCTCGGAAGCGATGGACGTTTATGTTGCCAAAAACTTCCCCAGCGTCGTTCGCTATGAGATGAAGGGAGACTTGGCGGGCAAAACCTTCTATGGCCAAACACAAGCCATTGACAAGGTAAAAATCAACGGCACAGAAGTGACCGTCAGCCCGGACAACGTGAAGGCTGCCTTCGCAGCGGATAAGGCTACCTATGTGATGACCATTAAAGATGAGGCCAACCACATTGACGCAGAAGTTACGGCTGAATTGGTCGTCAGCGGCGATGAGCTTGCTTTCAACATCACTAAGATTGACAACAAGCTGCAAGACCAAACCACCACGAACACCTATGGTCAGCAGGTGGAAACCTATCCGATTCAGACCATTTCCATCCCGAATCACAGCTTGATTTCTGTTTCCGCTGCACAGGCAGGCGCCAACATGAAAGGTGCTGTGATGTCCTCTAACACGCATAAGAGCGGTGACGAGCTGATTGAAGTAAACGCCGACACGGAGTTTATTACAGACCGCGACTATATGTATGCCTTTGTATCCAATGATGAGTTGAGCGCCGGTATGTGGAGCAACTCCGAGCACAATGGCCGTGTTGTAGCAGCTCCCGTACAGGGCGGCAGCCAGAACACCCGCATTTATGCTACCGTGACGGAAGTGGAAGGCACAAAAACGCTCGGCCTCGCCAGCGCTGAGTGGTACTACCACCGCAATATTACCGACTCGAAGGGTGTTGAATACACCGTAACCGAGACGGAAATGCCGCAGAGCAAAATCACCATTACCGGTGACCGCAACGAGGACCAGACCATTGACTGGCAGGACGGTGCGATTGCGTTCCGCGACATCATGAACAACCCGTACAAGTACGAAGAAGTGCCCGAGCTGGTAGCATGGCGTATTGCCATGAACTTCGGCGGCCAGGCACAAAACCCGTTCCTCACCACGCTGGACAACGTTAAGCGCGTTGCTATGCACACCGACGGTCTGGGCCAGTCCATTCTGTTGAAGGGCTATGGCAACGAGGGCCACGACTCCGGCCACCCCGACTATGCTGACATCGGCCAGCGCATGGGCGGTGCCGAGGACATGAACATGCTGATGGAAAAAGGCGCTGAATACGGCGCACGCTTCGGTATTCACGTCAACGCCAGCGAAATGTATCCTGAAGCCAAAGCCTTCAGCGAAGAAATGGTTCGCAGAGTAAATGGCAACCTCAGCTACGGCTGGAACTGGATTGACCAGGGCATCGGTATTGACGGTTTGTATGACCTCGCTATGGGCATGCGCGAAAGCCGTTTTGACGAGCTGAAAGAGCTGGTTGGCGACAACATGGACTTCATCTATGTGGACGTTTGGGGCAACCTGACCTCCAGCAATTCGGAAGACTCTTGGGAGACCCGCAAGCTTTCCAAGATGATTACCGACAACGGCTGGCGTATGACCACGGAATGGGGCTCCGGCAACGAGTATGACTCCACCTTCCAGCACTGGGCAACTGACCTGACCTACGGCGGCTATACCTCCAAGGGTGAAAATAGTGAAGTGATGCGCTTCCTGCGCAACCACCAGAAGGATTCTTGGGTAGGCGATTATCCCAGCTACGGCGGCGTTGCAAACTCTCCCCTGCTGGGCGGCTACAACATGAAGGACTTCGAAGGCTGGCAGGGCCGCAACGACTATGACGCTTACATCGTCAACCTGTACACCCACAACCTGATGACGAAGTTCTTGCAGCACTATCAAGTAGTTGACTGGGAGGACGGCGCACCCGTTCAAATGACGGATAACGGCGAAACTTACACCTGGACACCGGAAAAGAAAATTACTTTGAAGGCTGACCCGAACAAAACTTCCGCTGAAACCGATGTGGTTGTTGTGGAAAGAGAGAGCACCGACCCGAACACCGCAGAGTATCGCAACCGCACCGTTACTTTGAACGGCAAAGTGATTGCTCAGGGCGCGGTATCTCGCGGCGATAACGGCACAGGCGGCACCGAGAGCTACCTGATTCCGTGGGTATGGGATTCCGTCACCGGTGACCGTGTGGCAGCAGACGCTGAAAAGCTGTACCACTGGAACACTTTGGGCGGCGAGACCACTTGGGAACTGCCGAACGGCTGGGAGAACCTTGCCAATGTAACGGTATATAAGCTCACCGACCTCGGCAAAACCGAAGAACAGAAAATCCCTGTTTCCGGCGGCAAAATTACTTTGACCGCAGAGGCACAAACTCCGTATGTTGTCTTGAAGGGCGAAGAAGCCAACCTTGACATCACTTGGAGCGAAGGCATGCACCTGACCGACGTCGGCTTTAACTCCGGCGATGCAGGCCTGGAAAAATACTGGACGAAAGACGGCAGCGGCACAGCTCAGATTGCTAAGAGCCAGTTCAGCAACCCGATGCTGAAGCTCGACGGCGAGGTGTCCATGACACAAACTCTGACCGACCTCGCTCCCGGTCAAACTTATTCCATTTATGTCGGCGTAGACAACCGCAGCGATTCTCAGGCATCTATGACGGTTTCCGTTGACGGCAAAGTGCTGGACAGCAACTACACCGAGCGCTCCATTGCGAAGAACTATGTCAAGGCTTATACCCACAGCAATTCCAGCGCAACGGTAGACGGCACCAGCTACTTCCAGAATATGTATGTTTACTTCACTGCACCGCAGAGCGGTACTGTGACCCTGACCCTTTCTAAAGCAGCCGGTGAAGGCAGCGTTTACTTCGACGATATCCGCGTGGTAGAGTCCGCTATGGATGTTGTTGAGAAAGACGAGAACGGCAACGTGATCGGCTTGCACCAAGACTTTGAAAACTCCGTGCAGGGCTTGTATCCCTTCGTTGTCGGCGGAATTGAAGGCGTTGAGGATAACCGTACTCACCTTTCCGAGCTGCACGCACCGTACACGCAGGCTGGCTGGGACGTGAAAAAGATGGATGACGTTCTGACCAAGAACGACACCGATTCCCAGTGGTCTGTCAAGGTGAACGGCCTGTTCGGCAGAAGCGCTCTTGTCATGCAGACCATTCCGCAGAACTTCCGCTTTGAGCCGGGCAAAAAGTACAAAGTTTCCTTCGATTATCAGGCTGGTTCTGACGGCATTTACGGCGTCATCGTAGGCAATAACGAGTACAGCGGTTCCGAAACGGTTACCGAATTGCCGATGGCAATGGGCAGCAACCAGGAACAAACTTATAGCTTTGAAATTGTCGGCGCTGCTGACGGCCAAACCTGGTTCGGAATTTATTCCACCTCCAAATCGCCTGATTTGCAGGGCACCAGCGGCTCTGTTGCAAACTTCGGCGGCTATCAAGACTTTGTTTTGGATAACCTGTCCATCGAGCTCGTGGAAGAAACGGTAAGTGCAGACGATTTGGCTGCTTTGATTGAAGAAGCAATGGCAAACTACTCTGAGTCGAATTATCAGCCGGCGGATTGGGCACTGTTCCAGGAAGCTCTGGTCAACGCCCAGGTTGCTTTGGACAAAGACCAGCAGAATCCCGAAGATATCGCTGCAGCGTTCTACGCTTTGCGTGCACGCATGGAAGCGATGAACTCCGCACCCGGCACAGAAGCTTCCGACCGCTATGACATTCCCACCACAGACTATGCGGTAGAAGTTGGCAGCGAACAGCCGGATGCCGGCGGAGAAGGCCCCGCTGACTTTGCACAGGATGGCAATGAAAGCACACACTGGCATACTGCTTGGGCTGAAAACGCCGTAGCCGATGGTACTGCATGGTATCAGTTCGACTTCAATGAGCCGAGAGCAATTACCGGTATGCGTTATCTGCCGCGTTCCGGCGGTGCCAATGCAAACGGCAAGATTTTGACCGCAAAAATTGAGATCAGTAAAGATGGCGGCGCAAGTTGGGAACCTGTTTCTCTGTCCAGATCGGAAAGTGGCGAAGTAAGCTTTGACGCTGCTACCAGATGGCAGAAAGTTGACTTCGGCAAGGAGATTGAAGGCGTAACCAATGTTCGCTTGACCGCTCTGACCACTACGGGACAAAGTGCAAACGAGAAAAACAAATTTGCTTCCGCGGCTGAGCTTCGTGTGACACAGTATGTTGCACCCGAAGGCGTGGTAGTGGACAAAACCGGCCTGAAAGCAGCCATTGACGCAGCAAACGCTTTGAATGCTGCCGATTACACCGAGTCTACTTGGCAGGTTGTGGCTGACAATCTGGCAAAGGCACAAGCTGTTTATGACAATGCCAATGCAACGGCTTATGATGTGGCACTGGCAATTGCCAACTTGCAGGATTCTGTAAACGCTTTGGAATCCGTTCCCAGCACTGAGCCCGCTGATAAAACACAGCTGGAGCAGGCAATTGCTGAGGCAAACGGCTTGAACCAGAATGCTTACACCGCAAGCAGCTGGGCAAAGTATGTCGAGGCTCTGGAGAGAGCGAAAGCTGTATTTGCAGACGCAAATGCAACACAGGCTGATGTACAGGCTGCTTTGGCAGCACTGAACATTGCAAAGCAGGGCTTGGTAAAAATCCCCGATAAGACCGCTTTGCAGAATGCTGTAAACGAGGCTGCTAACCTGAATGGAAGCGCCTACACCGCACAGAGCTGGCAGAACTATCTGAACGCTTTGGAGCAGGCAAAGGCCGTGCTTGCAAGCAACAGCGCAACAGAGGCAGACGTAAAGGCTGCTTTGGATGCACTGAATGCTGCAAAGGCTGCACTGGTCGTCAATGGCGGTTCCGGTTCTGGTACCGGCACAGGCGGTGGAACAAGCACCGGTAACGGCGTGATTGTTCAAACAGGAGATGCTTCTCCCGTTGCACCGATGCTGGCACTGATGGCAACTGCTGCGGCAGGTGTTGTTGTGTTGACCTCGAAAAAGAAGAAAAAATAATTCTTCTGAAAAAAAAAACACATGAAAAAAGCATCCCGCTTTGGGCTTAGCCCGAAGCGGAATGCTTTTTGTTTGTCGAAAAGGCTGCGCTTTTTTCAAAAACGAAAGCCTTTTCTAAAATGGAAAAGAGGGCTCAGCCCCCTTTCCCAAGCCTTTTTCTTTTTGCTGCCGAGTTCATTTTGAGTCAGGCGGCAGTTTTTCGACAGTCTCAAAACATGAAAATTTTTCAGCTCTTTTTTCTCACGCGGCCAAAGTCCTGCATCAAATACTCGACACAGCAATAACAAATCCCTGCAAGAATCAAAACAGCAATGATACACAGCACGGTTCCACCCGGCTGCGCCAGCATCGCGCACAAATGGATGGGCAAATAAATGCTGTACCATTTTGCCGCCGTTAAACCGGACAGGCTCAGAAGCGGCGCAAACGAGAACAGCGCCAGCGAAAGAAACATGGCTCCAAAGGTGTTGCCGATACGCTGTGACAGCGCCAGTGTGACGACCGCCATGCAAAACACCGCCAAAAAGCGGCTGAGCACAAGCAGTGCTGCCATGAGAAAGAGCGGGATTCCCGGCGCGGCGAAATAGTCGGGAATGCTGTACACCGGTGCAAACCATGTACCGAGGCCGTAATCTCGAATGGTCACCCAAAAGCGCGGCAGTACACTGAGCAGCGCAAAGCCCGCACTGCATATCAGCGTTAAAATGAGTTTACACCGCACGGTAAAGCGCTTGCCGAGCGGCGTGGTACTAATCACATTAATCATGCCGGTTTGCTGCTCCATGGCAAAGAGTCCCGAAAAAGAAACGGCACACAGCAGCGCAAGGAACAAACTATCGGCTAAATCCTGCCGGTCCTGCGTGTCAAACAGCTTGAGCCAGCCCGTTTCATACACCATCTGACTGCCCGGCTTTTCGCTTAGCATCTGTGCTTTTGACACGACTTGCTGAAAGATCATCATCTTTTGCTGAAGCCCGCCATATGCCTGCATCATCATTTGATACTCCTGCCCGCCAATTTCGTTGGCAGAAAGGGCGGCATTTAAGCGATGAATCGGCTCAAACTCTTGGTTTTGCTCGTTCAGCCAATCCACTTTTTCCTGTGTCATTGGCCCTTGCACATGCTTCATGTAATATTGATAGTAAATTTCGTTGGCATCAATGTAGCTTTCGGTCGTAACCGCGGTATACACTTGAAAACCAGCAAACAGCACCAAAAGAAGCGCTGTCCCCTGCATCACCAGCAGCTTGTACGCCTCCTGCCGCATCGGCGTGGTAAACGTCGGCAGTTTACGCCGCAAGGTAAACCGACTGCTTCTCCGTCCTGCCGCCGTGAAGTAGTAGCGGCTGAACAGCACCAGAAAAGCCGCAACAAACGCCACCGCAAACAGCACCGCTGCAACTGACTCCACCAGCAAAAGCGGAATGGGCTGATCAAACCAGTAAAGGTTTCGATAGCCGCCGAGCAGCTCATTGGTGCGCAAAAGGCTGACAAGGTTGGCATATTTGATCACATTCAACCGGCTTGTGGCGGGAATCAAAGCGCGGATAAGCAAGTGCAGCGCCATAAACGCCAGCGCGCCAAGCACACCGTTAAACAGCCGCTTGGCAAACAGCATGGCCAGCATCACCCAAACGCCGCAGATAAACGCTGCAAGCCATTTTGTCAGCAAAAAGAAAAAGAGATATTGCCCCACAGTGAGTTTCCAAGTGCTTCGCATCAAAGCCGGTACGCTTTGGATAGTGCGTTCCAGCGGGCCAAGCCCATACAAACTGCCGCAATAGAGCAGATTTACTCCGTACATACCAATCAGCACTATGGCCAAGCTGACCGCCAGTGCCGCCAACTTTGCCACAGCAGTCGGAAAACGACCCGAAGGCGTGGAACGAATGAGCGCCAAAAGACCGTTGTCGCGCTCGGCACGAACCAGCACCGTGGCGATAAGCAGCATGGCAAACACGGAAACCACGTCGGTCAGCTCAAAGTCGAGCGCGGTGATCAGCCCTTTTTGCGGGTAATAGTGAATCGGTGTGCCGCGCATTCCCTTGAACGCTTCGTCTGTCACGCGGATATTCTCCATATCATAGCCGCTTTCACTTTCGGCAAAAATGGAAATACCGGACAGCTGCTGCGCCTTTTTCTCGATGGAATCCAAAAATTCCTCGTATCCATTCACCTGTTCAAACTCTAACACAATGCCGTTTAAAAAGCGGTACTCCGCCGACAGCGTTTCCCCGTATTGCAGGAAATCACCCGTTTGATACAAATCGCCGTATTGCTCAAAATCGGCCGCGTACTTCTCGCGCATTTGCTCGTCTTTTTTGCCGTTGTTGTACGCTTCCATACGCACAATGCCATCAATATGGGTCAGCGCTTCGGCGCGTGCCAGCCCATCGTGCAAAAAAGTATCCATTTCCTGCATGGTCATGCTGGAAATTTGCTGGGTCAGGGTTCGGTATGCCTGTGACGGCGCACTGCCCGGCGTATGCCCTGTTCCAAACCAGAGCAAAAACAAATTGACCGCAAGCAGTACCACAAAGGACAACAGGAAAAAGCGGCTTTGCCACACCTTGCGCAGCTCGGCTGAAAACAAACGCATCATGCCTCATCCTCCCCAAAGATGGAAAGATAAACCTCCTCCAGCGTACCGCCGGGGGCATATTTTTCCACCAGTGCGCCGGGGGTGTCGCGGTCTACAAGCTGTCCTTCTTTCAGCAAAAGAATCTCGCTTGCCACATGCTCCACATCGCTCACAACATGGGTGGCAACTAGGATAATGCGGTCATATGCCAGCTTTGCCAGCACTTCACGCAGGCGCACGCGCTCTTTTGGGTCAAGCCCGGCGGTGGGCTCGTCCATAATAATCAGCTTGGGGTCCCCCAGCAAAGCGGCGGCCGCCAACAAGCGCTGCTTCATTCCGCCGGAATACGCCGCCAGCCGTTTATCCAGCTCTGCCGAAAGATGCACCATTTCGGCAGTGCGCTGAATTTCTGCCGCGGCTTGCTTGCGGGGAATTTCTTTTAACGCTGCCAAATACAGCAAAAAGCGGCGCCCGGTGAAGCTGTCATATAAATTTTGCTGCTGGGGCATGTACCCTAAAATGCGCCTGAATTTGCGACCCATGTTCAAAATATTTTTGCCGTTCCACAGTACTTTGCCGCCGCTTGCGTCCAGATTGCCGGTGATAATATTCATCATCGTGCTTTTTCCCGCACCGTTTGGCCCTAAAAGGCCGTAAAGACCCGGGCCGAGCGTGAATGTCACGTCGGCGAGGGCCTTTTTGCTTGTTTTCTTTCCGCTATATATTTTGCTGAGCTTTTGCAGCTCCAGCGAACAGGTGTTCGCTTCCATCCAACCGCCTCCCGGTTTTTTTATTTTCACGATTTTAGCAGTGTATCGCGCTTTGCTCTCACTCTTTCCAGACATCGGGGTAAATATCCGAAGCAATGGGAATATAATTCGGAATGGAGTTTTCGTAATCACTTTTGGAAATCATGGCGTACTGCGAATCATAGCGCTCTATTTCGTATCCCATTTCGTCTACTTCCACAAGGCTGGCCTTCCAATCCGTTTGAACCAAAAAAGAATCCTTCGTTTCTGCAAAAGGTTCAATGATACTATGGTTATATGGCCTAAAAAGAGTAAAGGGGTGATATTCCCCGCTTTCTATATCAAATACAACATCATAATGCTTTGCTTCCTCGCCGCTGAAATCCATGAAATTTAAGCGCAGAATACCCGGCTCTATCACCGACACACCAACATCGGGCTCGAGCGTTCCATCGATAGAGGCCGCAACGGGTGCATAATCCACTGTTTGGGTTTCTTTTGTTTCTAAATCCAAAATCTCAATTTTCTGCTCGGGATATTTTACGCGATACAGTTCGCCATCTTCCACAAACGCCGCTTCGTTTTCCACATCTAAAACGACCAGTGCCTCCTCGTCCATCTTGCCGGTATCCAGGTTCAAAAAGCACTGGTCGGAATAGACATTGTGCTGCTCATCCATTCGGCAATGCGAAATGACAAGATTTCTGCCCCATGCGCCGCTCAGGGTCGCCGCGTAGTCCTCTTTGCCAAAGGTATAAATTTCGGTTAGACTTCCGTCCTGCAAGCTGACCTTGACAATCTTTTTCACGATGTCAGCGGTGTCTGGGATGTTCTGTTCGGCCATCATGTAAAGATTCTGCCCATCGTGATAAACAGGAGTCGATACCCGGCAGTCCGCCGGAAATTCCATCAAAAGCCGGCGGTTCGCTCCGTTTTTATCGGCGAGCTGAATATTGCCCGGCATTATCCCATTTTCCGTCTGTTCCGTCATTGAAAACAGCACCAAACTGTCATTGATTACATAAGGAATCCCTTTCACATGGGAGCGGCAGCTTTCCGTATCGTGCGTACAGCCGGGCTGTTCACACAAAAAAATCTGTTTTTGGGAATCGAAATCAAAATAAGTGAGATTGACGTTTGTTTTGTCTGTGTAAAATATCTCTGTCTGATAACAACCATCTTCGGTATAAGATTGACACAGGGTTAACGGCGCGTTGGAGGTGTCTGCGTTGTTTACCGTTTCAGATGCGTCATTTTGTGTGCTTTGGCAGGCACTGAGTATTGCAGCCATCGCCAAGACACCCACAAGTAATTTCCAAACAGAATGTTTTTTCATGCTCTCTCCCCTTTTCATCGGACTAAATGTAACAATATAGTTACAGAATAACCTAGTTTCTGATATTTGTCAACAAATAATATCTGAACTTTCACAAATCAAACATTGAAATTCTCTGCATTTTTTTGTATAATTTAATCATAGGAGTGAGATATGTGGAACAATCGTCTTATCAACCCAAAAAACGAAGCGGCACGGTTGCCGGCATGAAAGAAGGGCTGAAAAAAGCTACCACTGAAATGCTAGTTCTTTTTCTGTTAAAGCAAAAATCCATGTACGCTTATGAAATGATTCAGGAAATGGCGCGGCTATCTGATGGAATGCTTCGTTTCAACACCCTGTATCTTGCTATTTACCGCTTGCAGGAACACGGCTATATTGTGCCGTCGGAAACGATGGTCACCCAAAGCAACCGCACGCGCGTATACTTTACCATTACGCAAGAGGGTCTTGCCTATCTTGACGGCATCACGGCAGAATATCATCGGTTTGTTGAAACCCTTGACAAAATGATGGCCGCAGACGGCAAGATTTATGAGGACGAAAACGACTAACTGCCCATTTTTCCCGCGACACCCCATTCCAAACGGAACAGCTTCAGCCCGTCCAGCAATTCGCCCGGACGGGCTTTTTTCGGTTCACTGTGCCGTATCCACCAAAGCATAATTGGGCTGGTTGTTCCAATAGTCCGCTTTTGCCATCAAAGCATATTGATAAGACAAAGACGGCATTGGCAGCGTTGTTCCATCTGAAGCCGAAATATTCACCATTTCTACACGCGCAGCGGGCGAAACCAAAAGATTGTCCCCGCATTCTGCCAGAACGAGCAGCGGCGTTTCGTGCATGGTATCCTGTGTTTTTAGTGTCAGCTCCACACTTGTTTTGTTCGTCAAATCAAACGCAAAATATTGCGTTGCAGAAGTCGTTTCCCCCACTGTAAGCGCCTCATAAATCAACCGGTCATCTATTTTATCTTGGAACTGAACCGCAGTAAAGGGAGCTTTCGGGCTGCCAAGCGTTCCCAAAACGGTTTTTGTTCCACTTGTGCAGTCCACCGCACTTAATTCACAGGAAGCTGGGTCAAAGAGATAGAACTGGTCTGCAAATACACGCCCAACGCACGGCGGCTTCCAAGATACAATTTCTTCTGCGCTTTGGCTGGATAGGCTATATTGCACCACTGCGTCTTTCTCTCCGCCGGAAGTGCTGTCCACAGTGCGCACAAGCAGGCTATCCGCTGTGCATCCTTCCAGGTAAGCCCCTGCATTCTCAAATGTGTACAGCACGGTATAATTTTTTTGTTCTAAGTCAAACTTAATTAACTGACGCTGTGATAACACCGTTTGGCCGCCTTCGTCTATCTGGGTTTGGGAGCAAATGGCGTAAAAACTTGTGTCGTCTGTCACAAAAGGCGATTCAAACATCATACCATCCGGCAAGGAAATTACCTTTTCTTTCCCTGTACCATCTAGTGCCATCGCCTCAATATAAGGCTCTGTGGCATTTTCCTGCGCGATGCTGTCATTGGAACCATTCACCGCCAAAACAAGCCGCTGACCCACAACCAACGGCAACATTCCGCCGCCTGTGTAAGCATACCACGCACTGCAAGTTTCATCTTGATGCACACAGCTGGGCGAACTGCACAGCGGTACACGCGTTTTTGTGGCATAATCGGTATACATGAGAATTACGCTGCCGTCCAGCAAAGTATGGTAGTCGTAATAGCCGTCAGAACTTGCTGCTCCCGGCCCGCTGTGCGGATTGACAAAGGAGAGTGAACTTTCAAACACTTTTTGCGCTTCCTCTTGCTGCGGCTGGCTTTCCGGCAAAGCAGAGGAAGCTTCTCCTTGTACCGATTCCTGCGCGGTACACGCACAGCAAACTCCCAGTAAAAGCACTGCCAACAGAGTAGTGAACCATTTTTTCTTTTGCATTATGCGTTTCCTTTCAGCGAGATTCCTTCAATTGGGACATAGTTCGGCGTTGAGTTGTAGTAATCCGATTTTTCAATCAGTGCATACTGAAAATACAGATACGGGAGTGTCATAGGCGGGTCGGAGTCCGGCAGCGTCACTTCTTGATCTGCAACTGATTCAATCACCAAAAAATAGTCGTCCAGCTCGTCCACAATTTCCACCTGTTTTCCTACGCCTTTGCGAATAGTTTCCAAAGGGGCGTTTGGCGTGAGCTGCTGTTTTAGCAATGTTGACCCAGACAAGTTATACATATAGTAATATCCATTATATACTCGCCCTAAAGTTGTAAACGGATGTGACAAAAGCACGCCTTCCTCTTGTGTATCCACATCATAAGATACGATTTTTGTTTCAATGCCGCCGGCATCCTCTGTAATGTCCTGTGCGCCGTCGCTAATATTTAAAATTAAGCTTCGCCCGTTCACTCCAACAATCTGCTCGGATGGAGACAGTTCTTTCCGCTTTTCTAAATTTTTGGATTGAATGTCGTAACGGTACAAACTTCTCGTTCGCAAATCACCATTGACCCCGTTTTCATAGGAATCACAAACAAAATAAATGGCGTTATCGTCGTATGCAATCCCCTGCCGAACCTGTTCAAAGGCATTCAATTTTTGCCTTACTATATGATTTGCACCGTTTAAATCCATTTCTATCATTTGGGGCAAAGCATCCTCGCCCAGCCGCTGTGCAACGCCGGGGGTGGTGTTGCCGAACGAGAGGTAAAACAGATGATTCCCCGCTGTCAATAACGCACCGCCGCCACCGCCGTAGGGCAACCAAGAAGTGCAGGTTTCGTCCTCATGCAGACATTCGGGACGGTTGCACAAAAACACCTGCGAACGTGTAGTCAATAAATGCCATGTTGTTCGAGCCATCGCTTCGCGGAATGATGCAATAATAACCGTTTTCCGCCCCAGTTCCATCCCCTTCCCGCATAAAATCTATAAATGAAAGCGCTGTTCCATCCTGTGCAGGTTCCTCACTTCCTTGAGGAGCCTTGGTGCTGCATGAACTGCATAAACACAAGATTGCCGCCACAACACCCAGCGTGCGCGTGATTGTTTTATAAAATCTCATCGTTTTCCTGATTGCAATGTCAGTACAAAAGTATCTCAAACACTGTTGTCCCACGTTTTATTCTGTTGATTTGTTCCACGCATCGGGATAAATATCAGAAGCAATGGGGATATAATTCGGAATGGAGTTTTCATAATCGCTTTTGGAAATCATGGCATATCTCGCTTCATATTGCCGTGTTTCAACGCCTAATTCATCGACATCGACGACACTGCTGATCCAATCGGTCAGAACCAAAAAAGAATCGTCGGTTTCCGCCAACCGCCTGATGATATCGTTGTTATGCGTTCTCAAAAGAGTAAAGGGGTGGTATTCCCCGTTTTCTATATTGAACACAACACGATGAAACTTTGTTTCCTCACCGCTGAAATCCAGAAACTCCAAAAGCAGTAAATTTGGCCCCATCACAGATACCCCCACATCGGGCTCCAACGTTCCGTCGATAGACGCTGCCACAGGTGCATAATCCACCGTTTGGGTTTCTTTCGTTTCTAAATCCAAAATCTCAATTTTCTGCTCGGGATATTTTACGCGATACAACACACCATCCCCGACGACTGCCCCTTCGTTTTCCGCATCCAAAACAGCCAATGGCTCCTCGTCCATCTTACCGGTATCTAGGTTCAAAAAGCGTTTGTCCCAATAAACATCGTGCTTCTCACCCATGCGATAATGTGAGATGATAAAGTTTCTGCCCCATGCTCCGCTCAGGGTCGCCGCGTAATCCTCTTTGCCAAAGGTATAAATTTCCGTTCGTTCCCCGTCCTGCAAGTTGACTTTCATAACCTTTTTGATCATGTCACCGGTGTCTTTGCTGGTCTGCTGGGTCATCATATAAAGGTTTTGGCCATCGTGATAAACCGGGGACAGCACCAAACAATCCGCCGGAAATTCCATCAAAGGGCGGCGATTCGAGCCGTCTTTATCGGCAAGCTGAATATTAGGCGGTTGACTTTCTGTTGCCCCCATCTGCAAAAGAACCAAGCCGTCATTGATCACATACATTTGCGGAATTGCCGTCATATAGGAGCGACAGCTTTCTGTATCGTGCGTACAGCCGGGCTGTTCACACAAAAAAATCTGTTTTTTAGCAGCGAAATCAAAATAAGTTAAATTGGCATTTGTGCTGTCTGTATAGAACATGTCGGCCAGATAGCAACCGTTTTCATCATAAGACTGACACAGCGTTAGGGCAGCATCCGAAGCCGCCGCGTTATTTGTGGTTTCCTGTGTGGCGGAGGTATTGTTCTGTGTACTTTGGCACGCACATAGTATTGCAGCCACTGCAACAGTTAACAGAGTATTTTTCCAAACCAAGTGCTTTTTCATATTACACTCCTAATTACCATGAATGAGGTGCAGAAGATATTTCCGCACCTCATTATATTATAATTCTATATCTTTTACAGTGCCGGTGAACCGGAGGCAATCCATGCAGAAGATCCTCCCGGTGCAAAATAAACAGTAGCTCCGCTGTAATCACCGGAATATCTCAATCCTTCAGTATAGTTTAAAAGATTTACCAATCTTGTTTCATCTGGGTAAGGCAGTTGAAAAGCTGAGTCAACAGCTCCGTCTGCCAAATTCCACATGATTGCAGCCTTTCCCCCTGCCACACTATTAAGTGAGCGGTTAATGGCGTATGTTGTTCCATTCTGTAACCGAGTTAAATACATGCACTGCTTACTCCTAGATTCTCCATAAACCACAGTAAATTGCTGATCAATTGACGGCATTTTTGTCCATAAAGTGAGCTTACGTCCCTTCATAGGACTTCCTGTGTTTCCATAGATATTTAATGCGTTAGAGGAAGTGTTTGCAATATAAGCCGGCTCTAATGTCCAATCCGCAAACGCAGGCACCGCCATAGCAGCAGCCATCACTGCACAAAGAGCCACGGTCAATAATTTCTTTTTCATAGGTTCATCTCCTTTGGTTTTTTCACACTTTTTTCTATTCCATAGGTATCTCGCGCGCCGAAACCTAAGCATAGACCTTTTAGCAATTCCTGTAAATCGCTTATCTGTAAATTTCTCTTTTTCTGCCCTGATTGTACCAGTGCTTTCTACAAATTTCAATCGTTTTTGCGCAAATGACATGTTTTCGTGCCTAAATGCAAAAAATGTCTTCCAAACAAAGACACTTTGCAACAAAAAAGAGAGCGTAATTGTATTTCTGCACAAGTACGCTCTCTAACAATAATTTTCAATCTTAGCAGATTTTCTTACATTTCAAAACTGTTATTTTGCTGAAAAACAGCTGCCTTTACTTTTAACAGTAAATATCGTTTGCCGCAATTTCAAGATCTTCTTTATTTTTCATCTTGCCCGGCATCCTTTTCCGGTCTGGGCGGTTGATAAAAGCCCCATGGTGTACTCGGAACTTTCGCTTCCATTTCATTTTTAATTAAATTTTGTACCATATTTTTTACCGCTGCTGAGATAGAAATTTTACGTTCCATATTCATTTTCTCCTTCAAGCATTATTTTATTGTATTCCAAGGCCCAATCTGCTAAGACATATTGTAAAAGCTGTTATAAAAACAGAAAGCGCTAAATCAGCTGCGATATGTTGCGCAGCCTTCATACTTACAAGCACAGCTAATATCATGATGAACAAGCGCTTATGAACACTTTTTGTTAAATTGGCCCTTTCCTCATCGGTGATATGAATATTTTTATTATCAACCGGAGATAAAATCAAAATAATGACAGCTGATAAGGCCAGCACCAAAAGCAACCATACTTGGTGCTGAAAAATCGGCAAAAGCAAGAATAGCGAGCCAACTTGAATTAAAACCGCAGAGATTAAACATTGGAACGGCGTATGCGCATGATATCCTCCGGTTCTGGTACGAAGAAATCGATAACCCAAGGTAAATAAGAGCGAATTGACCCAACCTGCCAATATTGCTCCAATCGGAACTAAAACCAAAAGGGACACCACATTCATCATTCGATGCATAATCATGTATCGGCACCATTCTTTTTGCCCGTCTTCAATGAGATTCGCTTTTAAAAAATAGTTTGTTAAAGCCTCTGCTGCTTTTTCCAAATCTTCGCCTCCCTTGTCGAAATATTTGCCTTAGTGATGTTCCGGCCATTCGACGCTAAACACGAATTGCCCATTTTCATAATAAAAGTCGTAGTCTGCCTGATATTTTTTCAAAATGTCCTGCACATTGCGCAGCCCGAACCCATGAAAAGAGGCGTTTTCCTTGGTGGTCGCAATCTGTCCGCTGCTGATTTTCACGAATGGGCTGGCATTCAGCACCGACAAAAACAAACTGCCCGGCTCTTCTTCCTCCGCTGGGGTATAAGTCACGCTCACTTGAATCCATCGTTCGCGTTCGGGCAGCTTTTCGCACGCCTCGATTGCGTTATCCAATAAGTTTCCGAGAACCACGGTGCAGTCTGTTTCCTTGATTTTCATGCCGGATAGGTCGTTCACCTCAAAACGAATATCAATCTTGTTTTGCTGCGCCGCCATTCCCTTTTGGTTTAAAATAGCATCTACTGCTGCATGGTGGGTATCCACCAAAAGGATACGCTCTGTGCTGTCGCGCCGAAGCTGTGAAAGATAGCTGCTTGCCTGCCCAGCGTTTCCGTTTTTCAGCAAATCGCTCAATACGCTTAAATGCTTTTGAAAATCGTGCGTCATTTTTCGCTGGGTTTGGTATGCTGCGCTTAACGCACTGATACTTTCCTTCTGCGTGCGCTCCCGCTCTTTCAGCACCACCAACATCTCATGCTCACGGATGCTTTTTTTCATGTAATCTCTTGAAAACAACACCGCAAGATTGCACACAACAATCAAACTAAGTGCAATAACCGCATAAGGGTTTTCCTCACTTTTTGATGCACCGGCTACAAGGGCATCATAAAAAAAGGATAAAAGTACTATGGAAGAAAGCGGAAACAGCAAAGAAAGCGCCGTCCATTTCCTTGCACTTGTTCCTTCATCCGCTGGTTTATGGAACAAACTAATCGAAAATGCAAACAGCATGGCGGCAAGAATCCGAACAAACATCTGCGTTGTCACCCTAGTATAATGCTGCTCGAAAAAGTCAACTTGAAAAACGATTTGCCCCGCAAAAATAACGATATCATCTATCGCAGAAAATAAGGCATAACTCATAGCCGCTATAAAAAGACGGTAAATAGGCTCTCCCCGATAGAGTACCGCCAGCACCAAATAAAAGAGCAGTACCATAGCCACTGCTTGAACATCCTTGTAAAAATCACCGCCAACCTGTAACAGAAGGTGAAATACCACACCAAATGCCGCAACACACAACCAAAAAGAATCGGCCTGATTATTTCTCGGCAAAAAAGCGTCAAAAAACACAATAACGGCCAAATATTGCAGCAAATGAAATACTATATCGACTGCATACTCCATCGCTTCATCCCTCTCCAGCGCAGATACTCCTGCTTGAGCTTGCTGTAATTTCGGGTGCTGATTGCCAGCTGGGTATCGTCCGTCAAGCACACTCCTGTACTTTTCATCGTTTTGATATACGCCATATTTACCAAAAAGCTTTGGTGAATGCGGAGAAATCCATGGGGAGACAACAGCTCCTCTAACGCATTCATTGTCATTCTCACGTCGCAGGTATCCCGCTTGTCGTGAATGAGGTGAAGGAAAAGATGGCGCTGCTGGGTTTCCGCATAAGTAATGTGTGCCGGCATCAGATCCACTTCTTCACTGCCGCTAGATAAGCGAATCACACGACGCTCCTTTTTATATGCGGCAAGCGCTGCTTGCAGGCATTCGGGAAGTTTTTCGTCCAAATTGCTTTTCAGCAAATATCTCAGCGCCTTCACTTCATACCCTTCCAAACTGTATTGCACATAGTGCGTTACAAACACTAAAATGGCATCCGGCTGTGCCTTGCGGATTCTCTTGGCCAGTTCAAGGCCATTGATTTCCCCCATATCAATGTCCAAAAAAATAATATCACACGGAATTTTTTCGATGCTCTTCATTTCATTTTCATCGCAAACACATTGAATACTCGCGGTTTGATTCAGATTTTTCAACTGTGTTTCTAAGCATTCTTTTAAGTGAAGTGCAAACTCCAATTCATCATCGCAAATTAAAAAATTCATAAGGACACTCTCTCACCAGCCTAGTATTTTATGAAGGAAGCACTGTATTGCTTTTCAACTTATTCTTCAATGAAAATAAAAAATAAGTTTCAAACAAATTGACGCCTTTACCGTTCTGTGAAAAAAATCTTTCATACAGCGTTTTGATTTTTTTAAAAACTGTCAATAGAATAACGAAAATCAAGCTTCTTGTCAAATATTGTCTTAATAACGAAAATGTTCCTAAATTGATTTTATTTTTGCAAATACGCACATTTTTCCTGCATATACGCAATAACTATAGACATTTTACGCTTGAATTTGTATAGTAAAAATCAACATAAGCGCTTATATCAAACAAAATCTTTAGTTAAAAAGATAGATGGGCTATCATTTCTCGATGATAGTTTCTATGAATGGAGGTTCAAGCTATGATCTGTGTAAAAATGAAAAAAAAGCTTATATCTTGTTTAGCAATTCTGGCAATTTCCGTAATGGGTGCAATGACCGCATTTGCCGCTAATAACGTTGATACAGGATTTCAGTTTAACTTTAGTGCCGGTCAACCAAGGCGTACTGAATGGCGCGCAAAAAAAGATTCGAGCAATGTTTATATGTCCGTGCAGGGTCTTACAGGTGGATTTACTGCACATGTAGTTGGCTCAAGCAGTAACTTAAACTCAGGTATGGGCATAGACTGTTCTCGTGGCTATACCTATAACATTGCGTCAACCGGTGTCTATAGAATGCGAAATTGGGTTTATGATGGTGCACCTGGATACGGGTATGCCGCCGTTTATGCTTCTCCCAATTATGGATATGGATACAGCGCGTGGGGCGTGTGGAGCCCAGATTCAATCTAAATAAGGAAACTGTCAGCTCACACCTTCGAATGGGATTTTATTCTAATGCACGTGAGCTGACAGTCTTTTTAATGAAACTATCTAAAAAATTTATGGCAGGCTTAATTCCAATTAGTTAGCCTCAATTCCAATTTAAATCATGAGGATCAAACAATGTTCAGAAAATATTATTCAGCAATTTTATCTGCAAGCTTATTGTTATCCGCTTTGACAGCCTGCGGTACACAAGCGGCGCCGTCAGCCGCTTCAAGCGCATCGACAATCGCCCAGCAGACGAACGAATCTCAGCTTCTTGTAACAGATATCAAGGGGAACAGCCGCGATTTAGCACAGCTTCCGTGGGCCAAAAAATACCCATCGATGCTGAAGCATTATGAGGGCCAAACCAGCGAAAACCTGACGGATTTTATATTTCCCACCATGGCACAAGAAAATCTGATTGCGAAAGGTGCAGCAATGGATATACCGTTTCGAGATGGTTCTCTGCGCGTGACGATGCAAGAGGCAGTCAAAGGACCGGAGCCTTCCGGTATCTCTGCCGAAAAAGTCGCGCAAGGTGAGCAGGCGCTCGGCACACTTCCCGAGGGTGAGGAATATCTGACCGTTACTCTCTCGATTGAAAACACCGGCAGCAGCGAAGCTGACTTTTATCTAAATAATATTTCCATTCGTTGCTGTGTTGACGGCACAGTTGCACAAGGCCATATCGGCAGTGAGGCAGTGACGTCCGACCTTCCTGCCGTGGCAGAAAATGCCAAAAATCAATTTGAAGCGTTACTTGCCCCAGGCGAAAAGGCTTCTTACAAAATTTTATACTATGTGAACAGCGAAATTGAACTGCAAGATCTGTACCTTTATCCCAATTTAGCCGGGGAAGGTGTTGCAGAAGTAACCACAGCCGATTTTGCGTTAGATCAGCAATGGCTGGCACTGGAATGAATCGAGGAATGATATGAAAGAACTGCTGCAATTTGAACTCAAGCGTTGTTTTCACGGAAGAAAGTTTTTATTTGCATTGACAGCCGGTGCTGTAATTTCTATTTGCCATATAATTTTCAGCGTTTTACCGCTGGTGCAATGGCTCGATGGCTGGCAGGGGGATCTATTTTTAACGCCGCATTCTGTGTACGGGCACTGGATTGGGATGGATGCTGCTACCATCTGGCCAACGCTGCTCTATCTGCTTTTTCCGCTTTTTGCCGCTTTGCCTTGTGCTGATTCTGCATTTTGGGATTTTCATTCGGGGTATTGCATGCAAATTATTGCACGCGGAAAAAAACGTCATTATGTTTTTGCAAAGTGGATCACCATTTTTCTTTCCGGCGCACTTGTCGTTTTGGTAACGCTTTGCTTTGACTTCGCGCTCTGTTGCCTTTTTCTTCCGATGGTTCGTCCGGAGGCGCTGACCAATCTTTACGGCATCAACGACCGTAGCTTTTTAACCCAATGGTTTTACCGTATGCCCTTGCTTTACACGGCTGTGTATATTGTGATGGATGCCGTTTTCATCGGCGCATGGGGATGTTTGGTTTTGGCATCGTCCGTTTTACTTCCAAACAGGCTGCAATCTGCAATCACCCCGTTTCTTTTTTATCTGCTCACTTACTTTGTTTTCAACTGGCTTCATTTTGACCGCTTTGCGCTGTTTGCCATTGCGCTTCCGTTTCAGCCCGCGCAAGACGTTTCATTACTTACCTTTTTTGTATACATTTTTGTGGTTCCTGCCCTTTCCTTCTTTTTCTATTTCAAAAAAAGGGAGCGGTCTGATGTACTTTAAGCGAACCGGGCGCATGTTCCTTTGTACCAGCAAACGGCTGCCAGGGCTTTCAGTTCTGCTGGCCGCCGTGACATGCGGAAATATTTTATACTGGATCACACGATGGCAAAACTCTGGTGTGGTGCTTTGTTCCATGGATGTTTTTCTTTGTGTCCTGCATCCATCTTTTTTATTTATGATTTTTGTTCCGTTTTGCTTGCTTGCAGAAATGGCTGGCAGCCGTTTTTTCACAGCGCCGCACATTTGCCGCTTGTTTCAAAACAGAGGACAAATGATACAGCAAATGATTTCGGATACCGTCATACGGACTGTGCTTTTTGAACTGATTATTATAATTTGTGCGCGCTTTATGGCATTTGTTTTATTTGGTACACATTTGACCATAAATTGGGCACAGCCGCAAAGCAGATATTGGCATGACACAGGCCACCGATTGCAGCAAGCCCTCACGCCGACAAGCTTCATCCTTTGGCAAGGGCTTGCCGCATGTATGGTGGGCATTATTTTCAGCCTTGCTTTTCAAATTGCAGTCCACTGCTGCCGGAATATTCGCAGCGGCAATGCGGTTGGATGGCTTCTTTGCCTTTGTGCCGCTTGGAGCATTTCATTCCCCATTTCACCAGCACTTTCAGAATTACAGCGTGTTGTAACATTTTCCACTTTGACAATTCAAAATCATGCGGTTGGCCTTTATTTCTTGTTTGGCGCTGTTTTGATTGTTGTTGAATGTGCTGGGCTGGGTATCGTCATCGCAAGGAGAGATTTCCTGTGACAGATTTCACTTTTTGGCGTCTTTTCCGGCGCGATTTACAAAATTATTTTCGGATCAATCGGTTCCATGTTTTGATTGTTATCGGCTTGTTTTTCATCGGCGCAATGACCGCAGATTCACAGCTTTCGATACAACAGTTAAATTACGGTGTGATGGATTATTTTATCATGCTGTTTCGAGGCTCTTACCCTTTTACCGAAACACAAAACGGGATGTTTCAACTTCCCCTAACTTGGTTTATCTTAATTTATTTTTGTGTTTATACCGCTGTGATTTATCCGGCCCAAGAACAAAACGGGGCAAGTACACATTATCTCCTTCGGGCAAAAAGCCGTACTTCATGGTGGCTGTGCAAATGTTTTTCGCTTGTGGTTTGGGTGGCATTTTATTTTTTCTTGGGGTTTGCTTGCCTTTTGGGATTTATCCTCGCTTCGGGGCGTCCGCTTCGCTTGTCATCCGCGCTTGTACCGGATCAGACGGCATGTGTTTTCCTGTGTTCTCTTCCTATCTTGTTTGCTGCATTATTAGCCGTATTTTGTCTGTGCTTGTGCATGTTTTTCAACTTTTGGATGGCACAGGCGGCGGCTGTGACCTGCCTTGTGTTAATTGCATTTGTGCAAATTCCGTATTTTCCCGGCAATTATTCTATGCTGATTCGATGCCGCTTACTTACACCCGGCGGGCTAGAAGAATCAACAGGCATTTTTCTTCATGTAATTTTGATTGCTTTGCTGTGGGCAGCAGGCAGTTTATTCTTTCAAAAAATGGATATCCTCCCCAGAAAGAAAGGCGATATAAATGAAAATTGAACTTTGTCAGGTTTCCAAAACGATACAAGGACAGCCTGTTCTTTGTGACATAAACCTTTGCTTTGAAAATAAATCTTGCGGAAAAATTTATGGAATACAAGGCATCAACGGCAGCGGAAAAACGATGCTGATGCGTATGATTTGCGGGTTTATTCTTCCGACACAAGGACAAGTAAAAATTGACGGGAAAGTCATCGGAAAAGACCTTTCCTTTCCCCCGGATATCGGCCTTCTTTTGGAAAATCCCATTTTCATTGATGAGTTTACGGGTTTCAAAAACCTTTCGCTCTTGTGTGGAATCCGCAAAAAAGTTTCCGAGCAGCAAGTTATGGATACTTTGAAGCGTGTAGGGCTTGACCCCAATGATAAACGTGTATTTCACAAATATTCGCTTGGCATGAAACAGCGCCTTGGCATTGCGTGCGCTATTGTTGAATCACCCAATTTGATTTTACTGGACGAACCCTTCAACGCCTTGGATGAATCGGGCGTGGAACAAGTACACAGCTTGTTAGATGAATTGCGCCAAGAAGGAAAGCTCATTCTACTGGCTTGCCACGACCGCCAGCAAATGGAGTCCTTGGCAGATGAAATCATCCGGATGTCCGCAGGACACATTATCAACGAGCAGTAATTCTGCTTTATCCGAAATGAAACAGGGAGATTGATCACCATGCGCACAGCAAAATTTAAAAAGCTCTTTTACCTTTTGATTGTAGTTGGAATTTTCATCCTTGCCGCGCCTTACACAGCGCGTGTTTATCAGCTAAATCAACGCTATCCTTCTGCCCAAACCATAACCGGCACACAAAACGCTCCTATTACATGGAATGGGCTGAAAATTGAACTGCTGAACGGCGAGCTTGTTCCGCAGGAATCATTTTTTTCCGCTTATGAAGTGATTGCTTCTTCTATTTTTTCTGATAGTTTGGCTGAACAGTATGCAATTTTCAGTGTTGCGATTACAAAGCTAGAGGAAAATGAATCACAGAATCACTTTTATCTCGATTATTGCGGCGCAGAAAAGGACGGATGGAAAAATTTAATTTCACCGGAGCTTTTTCAGGCGTTGAACCCCAACGCAAAGCAAGTTTCTCAAATGAGCGTTGGAGAAACACAAAATTTTTTGCTTGCCATCGGTTTGCATCAAGCCGCTTTCACAAAGCAAAACTGGAAAAATGTCCGCATTGACCAACTTTCGCTTGTGCTATCCATCTACCCTGAAAAAATCAGTCTTCAATATACTTAAAACGAACATGCCCGCGCATGATGCTTTGAAAGCCATCACGCGCGGGCATGTTTTATAATTCTTTCTTTTCATAAATGACAATGTTGCTTCGGGCATAAGACAAAAGGCACAAAAGAAAGGTACAGCCTGCACAGCAAAGCAAAAAACAAACCAGCTGCCAAGCGGTAAACGTTTCGGATGGAACCATGTTGACCAACAGAAAAAACGGATAGAACCAGATGGGAACAGAAACGTTCTCGAAAGGGCGGCCGGCAAAAAATTTAAGTAAAACAATGAAGGCAAGCAAAACATAGAGCGTAATCCAAAGGCCCCCCGCTTTCCAAATCGGGTGTTTTGCTTTGCGGGGCTCTAAATTGCGCACTTTCTCTTGTAAAATATTTAAAATAGCTTCCTCATTTTCTTTATCGTCAAATGAAATCTGCATCGTGCGTTTTTTGTTTTTTTCATTGTAAAACACAATATCGTAAGAGTTATAACGCTTTTCGTAAATGACTTGCGTAATTTGTTCATAAAAAACGGGGTTGTCGCTCCCCTTAATCATCAGCGCGTCATCCATAAACACACATGTTTTGCCTTGCAGCAGCACTTCCATACACAATCTTCCCCCTATTTTCTCCATTCTTCTCTTTCCAGTGTAGCCGAAGAAAGATATCTCGTCAAGCACAGAAAAAGGTGTTTTCCCTGCGCAAACCAGTTTGGCCGCAAACGGAAAACACCTTGATTTTTTAGGAATGCTGACGGCAGAAACTTTCTACTTTCGTTTCGAGGGTAATTTCTCCCACGGGGATGTCATACTGCACCGCCGGAATGACGGTATTCGGCACATAGAGATTTGTATTGGGCCACGCCTCCACAATTACGCCTGTACCGCTTGAACCCGTAACCGTACAGCTTAATTCTGTGTTAGATGCTTGTGCAAAAGCATCCTTTGCGGTAACAGCAAAGCCGTCGCAGAACTTTGGCACCGCAAAACCACAGTCATAAGCTTTGCAGGCAAAGCGGCTGTAAACTGTATGACGGCGGATGTGGCCATTTCCCTCGGGAATCAGCTCGGTGACAACAGAAATTCCGGCAAAAGGTGACCATTTGCTGACAAGACGGTCTTTCTCCAAATGAAACTCCCCGCTGTGTCTGCGGATAAACGTGTAGCCGTCCATTACAAAAGCAAGCATACTGTCGGGTGCAGCCTGTTCCAACTGCACATAGCTGCGGCTTGCGGAAAAGCCAAAGCGCGTATTATACACAAACTTGCTGTATTTTTCGCTGAATTGGCCGTGCTCGCTTTGCTCTACTTCAGCGGGTGCATAGGCATTCACTTGGCCGTCAGGCAAACGCTGGAACAGCAAGTCGGCACTCTCCATGGCGTACAGCGCGGGCAGCTCAGGCAGCGGCGCCGCTTCCTCTGTCCAAAAGGCGTGGTCTTGCGGCAGCGCCATCACCAAGAAAGCTTTCATGCCCCAATAAGGGCTGCCGGGGGAATTATAGCGTTCGCTCATATAAAGCTGCGGGTACGCATAGCCAATCGTAAGGACACCGTCGCGGTCAAAGATGGGGCGTTCGCACCACCACTGCAAATTCCGCACAATGATACCTTTCATCACGGAAAGCGGCAGAGGTTCCAGCCCGGCAAAGACACAAGCGGAATAAAAAGCGCACTGTCCAAAGCGATAACCCAAGCTTCGCCCATAGGGAAGCGCTGCACCATTTTTGTCAAACCAAAAGGCAAATTCCCGTCCAAACTCCAGCGCACGGCGGCGAAATACCTCGGCACGTTTGGGGTCGCGCTTTGCCGCAAATACGCTGTAAAGCACGCCATAATATTGAATGGCCCATGGGATGTAGTAGTCTCGCTGGGGCTTGATGTCCGGCGTGCCGTCGGTGTACCAGCCGTCGCCCACATACCAAGTATCTACTTCATACAAGTCCCGCTCCATCAGCGCAAGGCCGCACGGCATTCCCACGGCATCAAGTGCCAAATTGACCAGCACGCGGAAAAACAGCCAATTACAGTGCGGCAGCTCGTGCTGATTGATGGTATGGAGCCAAGCGGCAAGGTTTTGTTTTTCTGAGTCCGTCAGCGGATTCCAAACAGTATCCGGTGTTTCCAAAATCGCGCAGGCAATAGCGGCCATTTCTACAAACAGCTGGTCGCAGTCGCCGGGGCTGCCCCAATACTCGGGGCTTTTGGGGTTTGTGCCATTTGCCAAGCCGCGGCGATAAATTTCGGCAAAGGGATCCGCTTTGCCGCCGCCCATCCAATAGGGTGCCAGCGCCCAAAGCGGACGGGAAAAGCCTTCCATTTCAATGGTACGGCGCGGATAAGTAACGCCGGTATCCCCTAAGTGCAGCAGCGCCCCGCCCGGAGAATACAGCGGTTCCAGCGGGCGAAGCATTTGAAGCATCAGCGCTTCAAAATCCTGACGAGTTTGCAGTTTCATGTCCTTTGCTCCTTTTTGGCAATTGATGCTTTTTTACCAGTAAAGCTTCCAATCTTTTGTCAAACGTGTTAACGCTTCCATATAAAAATAATCGCCCCAGCTGGTGCATTCATCTACCCCTTCGGGCGTGCAGGTATTGTAGGGGCTTTTTTTACTGTAAGTGCCGTGTGCCAGCTGACCTGCGCCGGGGCGCATCTCACGCACAGCATAGTGTTCATACAAGCTTGCCAGCATTTGACGTGCCAACGCACAATAGCCCTCCGCCTCGGCTTTGTCAACGTACTTTGCCGCTTCCAGCAAGCCGCACGCGACAATGGCAGCCGACGAGGAATCACGCGGTTCTTCGGTTCCGGTGGTGAAAATCATATCCCAATACGGCACCAAATCCGCCGGCAGACGTGTTAAATAAAAGTCCAGCGCTTTGCGGAAGGTATCCAAATATTCCGACTTTTTCGTATAGCGGTAGCTCAAAATACTGCCGTACACGCCCCACGCTTGGCCGCGTGCCCAAAAGCTGTCGTCTTTGTACGCTTGGCAGGTAGCCCCGTGGCTGGGCGTTCCGTCGGGGTTCATAAAGAAGGTATGATAAGTAGAACCATCTGCACGAAACGAATTCGCCAAACAAGTGGTAATATGGCGGTGGGCAATATCAGCATATTTTGCATCGCCTGTTACTTCGCTTGCCCAGTACAGCAAAGGTAAATTCAACAGGCAGTCAATGATATAGCGGTAATTTTCCGGCGCACCCATTGCCCCCCACGCTTGGATAAACTCACCTTTTGGCTGAAAGCGTGAAATGAGCTGGTCAGCTGCCAAAATAGCCGCCCTTTTCCCCTGCTCGCTTCCGGTGAGTTTATAAGCCGCAACACAGGACGGGCTGTACAAAAAGCCCATATCATGGTGATCCACCTCAATTTTTCGCTCGATGCGGTCGGCAAAGCTCTCTACCAGTGTTTGTGCGCAAGCACGGAAATCATCGTCGCCGGTGCGCTCATAGGAAAGCCACACCTCACCCGGCCAAAAGCCGCATGTCCACTGCACATTTTCACAAGCGGGGTAAATGCCGTCTACACTGGAATGGTTTTGGCATTTTTCGGTGTAGAGCGGCAAATTGATGCGCACCTGTTCCACAGCCCGGTCAAGGGCGGCATTTGCCTGCGCATCTGTCATGACGGGAAGTTGATATTGTTTCATAAAAACACCTCATTAAAATAGGGCACGGCACATTTTGCCGTGCCCTGAGACTGCCCTAGAACTGCCGCCTGATTCAAAAAGAAGTCAGGCTGTAAGGGGAAAAAGGTTTGGAAAAGGGGGCTGAGCCCTCTTTTCCATTTTGAATAGGGATTCAGTTTGTGAAAAAGCGAAGCTTTTTCGACAAACGGAGGGCACGGCACATTTTGCCGTGCCCTTTCGGGAATGATGTTTAACCTTTCAGACCCGCAGTTGCGACACCTTGCACGAAATATTTTTGCAGCGCAAGGAAAACAATCAGCACGGGAATCAGTGCGATGACGGAAGCCGCCATAATCAGGCCGTATTCTGCGGAATACTGGCTGATGAACATACGCAAACCGATTTGGATGGTTTTCAGCTCGGTTTTTGTTAAATAAATGAGCGGGCCAAGGAAGTCGTTCCAAGTTGCGACAAAAGTAAAAATGGTTAAGGTGGAGAGCGCCGGCTTGGACAGCGGCAGCATAATGCGCCACCAAATGCCGTATTCCGACAAGCCGTCGATGCGGGCAGCCTCGCACAATTCCGTGGGTACGCCCTCATAGAATTGTTTCATCAAAAATACACCGAACGCGCTGAACGCCTGCAAGCAGATGATGGCTAAATGGGTATTGTTCAGCCCCCAAGAACGCATCATCATAAACTGCGGCACCATGTATGCCTGCCAAGGCACAGCGATGGTGGCAATATAGCCCAAAAACAGCGTTTTTTTGCCTTTAAAATTCAGTTTGGCAAAAGCATATGCCGCAAAGCTGGAGGTAAAAAGCTGAAGCAGCGTGACAATAATCGTGAGCTTTGCCGTATTGAAAATAAACGTCAGCAGAGGAATTTTTGTCCAAATATCCACATAGTTTCTTACACGCGGATTGGAAGGAATCCACTCAATGGGAAACGCAAACACGTCTTTATTCATTTTAAAGGAAGCGGAAAGCATCCAAAGGAACGGTACCAGCATCAGTGCGGCCATTACGATAAGCAGCACATAAATGATAACGCGAATCACGCGATCCTGCGCTTTGGCAGAATGAGATTTAACAGCTAATGTATTTGCCATGATGGGTTCCTCCTTCCTTTAATCATTGGCGGCAGAGCCGCGGAACTGAATGATGGTTACCACAAGAACCAAAACGAACAATACCATGGAAATGGCGCTGGCGTAACCATAGCGCGGTGTATTGACAAAAGCAACATTGTAAATGTCATAAACCAGTGTCATCGTTGCGTTGCCGGGGCCTCCCTGGGTAATCATGTACATTTGATCGTACACTTTAAACGAAGAAATGGTGAGCATGATGACAACAAAGAAGGTGGTGGGGCGCTCCAGAATATCATTCATGGGGACGAGCATTTCCAAATTGATGAGGTTGGAATAACCGGGAATATCCTTAATGGTTAAGATGTCGAGTTCGCCATTGCCGCCGGCCAGCTGCGTTGCCAGCTGCGTCATGTAATCGGTGGAGCCAAGGTCGGTCATTTCAATGGTGACATTGGAGTTTGCCGCCATGTAACCGTCGGCCATTGCCTGCCAATAGGCGGTGGACTCCTTATCCCACACCGCCCAGTTTAAGGTTACTTGGTCGCCCGAGGCTGTGCCGGAAGCATCGAACTGACCATCAAAACCGATAAGGAAACGGGCGATGTTCTGATTTTGCTGACAGATGACGGCGTTGGCATGAGCGACGAACAAGCAAAACAAATTTTAACCGAACCAAGCGCTGAACAGGCCGGCGCAAAATTCCGCCATGTAGGCGTTTGGAACGTGCACCGCCGTCTCCAGTACAGCTTTGGGGAAGATTATGGCCTTTCGGTGGACGCCCAACTGGGCCAAGGTACTACCGTCACCATTCGCCTTCCGGGCAATTATGATAAAAAGGAGAACGAAACATGATTCGTGTGCTGCTTGTCGATGATGAACCTCTTGTATTGATTGGAATGCAAAGTATGCTCAACTGGTCTGAGCAAGGCTGCAAGCTTGTGGGCACTGCGAGAAACGGCGCAGAAGCGCTGGAAAAAATCGGCACGTTACACCCGGACATTGTCATTTCCGACATTCGGATGCCTGTCATGGACGGGCTTCAGCTGGCCGAAAAATCGCACGAAGTTTACGGCTCTCTGCCCGTGTTCATCGTTTTAACAAGTTATGAAGAATTTGATTATGTTCGCCGGTGTATGGGCTTCGGCGCAGTAGATTATTTAGTAAAAATTGATTTAACCGCTGATACGCTTTGCTCCGCTTTGACCCGTGCGAAAGAAGCCATCGAAAAAGAAAATGCCGTGCGCACGCCTTCCCCCGCGGTGAACGGCAGCCTGGAATCTTACCGGGAACGTTTTTTCATCCAGCTTTATCACGGCGCCTTTTCCAGCGAAGCAGAAATTGCACAGCATTGCGCCGAGCTGGGCCTAAAATTAGAAGCGCCTGCGTATACCACGGTAATTGCCGATATTCGCAATCGTGAATTAGATGCCGCGCAGCAGCTGGCGCTCAGTGCCGGTGTCACACGCATGGCTGCCGATATTTTACCTAAATATTTGCCCTGCTATGTCACCGGCATGGATCTGCGCCGCTTTGAAGTATTGATTTTGCTGGAAAGCGATGACGATTTGGAAAATCTGCTCAGCCCCATTTTAAAAAAGGTGAATGATATTTTATATAAATATTTTTCCACCACGCTCTGGTGGGCGGTCGGCACACCCACACATACTTTATGCGAAATTCCTCAAAGCCAAAAAACAGCTTTTTCGGCCTTGCCCCTGCTGAATGAACAGGAATCCGTGGTATTTTACCGCACCGAGGCTCGTTCGCCGCTCGATCACCGCACGCGCATTGTCGCCGCGGTGCAAGATTACATTCGCAAGCACCCCGACAAAAAGCTTTCTCTCAATGATGTGGCGGCTGTGTTCAACTTTAGCCCCGGCTATTTAAGCCAGCTGTTCAGCCAAAACGGTGAAACCAGCTTTGTAGAATTTGTCACAGAAACACGCATTTCTGCCGCAAAGGAATTGATGGCCTCCACCGATCTGAAAATTTATGAAATCAGTGAACGGCTGGGGTTTGAGAGCGCCTTTTATTTCAGCAAAGTATTTAAGAAAATTGAAGGTGTCAGCCCGCGCACCTATCTGCACAAACTAAGGGATGACACCGACGGAAAGGATGACACCGCTGATGTTGATTGAACTTCTGAACAAAAAACCGGACTTTTTTGTAGGGCGCTGGAATGCATTTCCGCCGGCAAACTGCCGAACAGAATGGGAAACACTGCCCGATGCCGCCCATTGGAAAAACACCGCAAAAGAAACGGTACACGCTGCACAGCATGTGCCCGGTCTGCCGCTTTCTCTGTGGCTGGAATTTACCGAAAACGGCAACCGCTCTCATTATGAACACGCCTACTTTTTGCGCCGCCGCCATTTGTGCCGCTTGGTCATGACGGAGTGTATCGACTATCACGGAGAACTTTTGCCTTTGATTGCCGATTATGTCTGGGCGATTTGTGAGGAAAGCGCATGGCAGCTGCCCGCACATAACAGTTATATCCGCGACACGCCTCAGCTGCCTTTACCTGACATCAAAAGGCCGATTGTCGATTTATTCGCAGCAGAAACCGGCGCCTTAATTTCGATGGTGTATCATCTGCTCGGAAAAGAGCTCGCGCGGATTGCCCCAGGGCTGGATAAACGCATGAAGCACGAAGTGGAACGCCGTGTGCTTGTGCCCTGGAGCCGTCGGCATTTTTGGTGGATGGGAAATGGCAGTGAGCCTATGTGCAACTGGACTCCTTGGTGTACCCAAAACTGCCTCATTGCCTGTGCTCTGCTTCATGGCGACAGTCAAACACGCGTTCAAGCCGCAGTGCGGCAAGCTGCTTACAGTATAGATTGCTTTTTAAAGGATTACGGAGAAGACGGCTGCTGCAGCGAGGGCGCACAATATTACCGCCATGCGGGGCTGACATTCTTTAATGCACTGGAAATTCTATGCGCTCTTGCACCGGGTGTATTTGACAACGCTTGGAACGAGCCGAAAATTCGCAATTTGGCCGAATATATTGCACAAATGCATGTTGCCGGCTCATATTACCTCAACTTTTCCGATTGCAGTCCCCTTGCGGGTGTACGCGGTGCACGCGAATATTTATTTGGCAAACGAGTGGGCAGTCTGCCGCTGATGAGTTTGGCCGCACATGACTTTTTACGGGATCCAGACCCCTATCACCTTTCACCTTCGGACGACTCCGAGGGAATCAACCTATTTTACATGGTGCAAACCGCCTTTTTCCGCAAGGAAATCTCCGCCTTTGCCAAACAGCATCCCGTAGCTTCTCAAAAAGACGTATGGTATCCCAGTGTCGGCTTGCGCGTGTGTCGGGCAGGGGCATTTACTGTCGGCATCAAAGCCGGAGGAAACGACGACAGCCACAACCACAATGACACCGGAAGCGTCACGCTTTACAAAGATGGTCAGCCGCTGCTGATTGATATCGGGGTGGAAACATACAGCAAAAAAACATTCAGCCCCGATCGCTATGAGATTTGGACGATGCAGTCTTGCTGGCACAACTTACCACGCTTTTACGGCAAGGACGGAACAGCTTATGACCAAAAAGCCGGCCCTGTCTATGCCGCCAAAGAGATCAAGCTTCTTCCTGACGGCCTTGCAATGGATATTGCGCCCGCCTATGGCATTGTTCCCGGGCTTGACTTTTATCGCCGCCGTGTTATTTTAAGCCCCACCGGTTTGACCATCACAGATGACACCGATTATTCCGGTGAGGTTTGCCTTACTTTGATGAGCTGCTGTCCTGTTCATGTGGAGCAAAATATGCTTACGTTCGGAATATTGGCACAGGCAGCTCTGACGGGGAATGATGTCAATGTCACCGTAGAGCCTGTTTCTGTCACCGATCCACGTTTGCGGCAGATGTGGCCGGACACCCTTTACCGGGCGCTCATTTATTTTGACAAGCGCTTGGAAATCATCCTTCGGTAAATGCAATGGGCTTGATTTTATCCATCCAAGGTGGCATGGCCGTGGGAAAAACAACCGCCATTCAGTGGCTTGCCGAGCACGAACCGCTGGTTGATTGTTTTTTTGAGGACGTACAAGCACCGCTTCAAAAGGTAAAACGACGCGCATTAGACAAAACCAACTATTGCGATTATCTCGAAATTCAGCGCATCTTTATCACACATGAAATACAGCGCTGGAAAATGATGCGGCAGTGCCCTTGTGCCGTTGTCGATTTGGGCGCGGGGGAAATTGAATTTTACACCTTACATTATCCGCGCTCGATTGGAAAGGATTGGCCTATTGCCTCCGCCCTTGCCCCTGAGCTGGCGCTTTTGCGTCAGTGCAAGGCACAGCGAACTTTGTTTTTACAAGCTTCACCCGACGTGCTGCGCGCCAGAAAAGAGGCAGATGCATCTCGGGAACGTGGATTTTTTCCGCACAGCACCAATATTCTTCTTCCGATGAAACAGCAATGGTTTCACGCCCAACCGAATACCGACTTTATCAACGCCGACAATCTTTCCAAAGAGCAGCTTTGTAAACAAGTACATGACTGGGTGAAGCAAATGTTGATGGAACTTGATAACCTCTCCCTGAATATTAAGCCTTTTCCGTGAAAGAACGCCCCTTTTTTGCGTGTCAGTACGCAAGCGGGGCGTTCTTTATGAAATAGATTGGGCCTGCAATCCATTCACTTTTTGCAGTATTCTGCCTTGATATGGTACAATCAATTCAACAAAACTCAGCTGGAGGCAATCATCATGAGAAGAAAAGATCGAGAAATCCTAGAAACGGAGCAAATCGAAAAAGTGATTCATTCCTGTCATTGCTGCCGTATCGGCTTTTATGATAACGGCAGTATATACATCGTCCCGTTAAATTTTGGATATGAAAAAAATGGTGAAAAAAGGTGTTTTTACTTTCATGGCGCATTGACAGGAAGAAAAATTGATTTAATTCAAACAGGGCTCCCTGTGGGATTTGAAATGGATACCAACTATCAGCTAAACGCAGCAGAACATGCCTGTGGATTTTCTGCAAGGTTTCAAAGCATCGTCGGCACCGGAAATGTTTCTTTCATTGATACAGCGAATGAAAAGGTTCATGCGTTAAAGCAAATCATGTGTCATAATACCGGAAAAGACGATTGGGAATTTTCCGCCGAACTTTTAAATAAAACGTCGGTGTTTAAACTCGAAGTTACCGAGCTTTCCTGTAAACAGCACGAGTAATCTCCTGTCTCCATTCAAGAATAAAGCAGCAAATTTTCCGACCAGCAGCCAAGTACTGTTGGTCATTTTTGATATGAAGCAAACCGTATCTTTTTCTTGACATGCTGCATGTTTCCCCCGATAGAGGGAAAGCCATCTTTTTAGATTTATTTTTTATAGGATGAAGGCTTTCATCGCAGGAACTTCAGCGTAGAAGCATACATCCACCAAAGATTGCTGGACGGCAACACATTTGCCGCAACCTCACTTCCAAAAGACATTTTTGAGCTCGTCCGAAAAGAAAACGTCGATTCTCTCATGGCTGTATTCCCTGTAAAGCGCTTTCACTATCTTGCTTCTGATGGATGTGCATTGCTGCTGCGTGAGACTATCGATGCAATGAGTGATAAGGAGTTTGATTGCTTTATGAAATATCACCTTGCAACCTGTGAGCGTGCAGATCTACTCGGCGTGACCAGCCATGCCGTCGATGTTTTTCAAAAGTGAATGTCTTAAAGCTCAAACTGCCGCAGACAAAGCACTATATAAAAAAACAACCACAGACCCTTCATCTTTTGATGAAGGGTCTGTGGTCGTTCCAAGGTAAACAGGTAGATGTCGGCAATCTTCTTCCCACAAATGCGAAGCACTCACCCTTCACCTGGAAAGCAAAAATTACCGGCCTACCGTCAGGCGACGGGCCAGGGCCATCAGGCGGCCTGCGCAGGCGCGCACGTCGGTTTCAGCCAGGCGGCCGTCGGCCAGGGCGGCCCGGATGTCGGCGTCATCATGGGGGTTGCCCGGCATGATGACGTCGTTTCCGGCGGCGGCGCAGCGCCAGGGCTCGCTGCCGTCATCGGGCACGGTGGTGTTCCAGTCCGACATGATGAGCCCGTCAAAGCCCCACTCGCCCCGGGCTACCACGGTGCACAGGTCGTAACTGTTGGCGGCCTGCACACCGTTGATGCGGTTGTAGGAGGTCATCAGCGCTGCCGGGGCTGCCGTTTTGACGGCAATCTCAAACCCGCGCAGATAGATTTCCCGCAGGGCCTGCTCCGATACCCGGGCATCCACGCCCATGCGGTGATCCTCCTGGTTGTTGCAGGCAAAATGCTTGATGGTAACGCCGCGCGTCCCGTCTGCCTGGACGCCCCGGGTGACGGCGGCGGCCAGCAGGCCGGAGAGCAGCGGATCCTCGGCGTAGTATTCAAAGTTGCGGCCGCACAGCGGGTTGCGGTGGATGTTCATGCCCGGCGCCAGCCACAGGTCGATGTGGAATTCCGCCATTTCAGCGGCGATGGCCCGGCCGAATTCTTCCATCAGGCCGGTGTCCCAGCTCTGGGCCAGGGCGGTACCCACCGGGAAGGCTGTGCAGAACTGGTAGTAGGTGTCGGCGGTATCCAGATGCCGGGGTTCATCCAGGAATCCGTTTTCCAGCGAACCCAGCACCCCGGTGGGAATGACCGAACCGTCGGCGGGGTCTACCTGGTAGCTTTGGCGCAGCCGCAGCCCGGCAGGGCCGTCCGCCATGATGAGAGAAGGCACCCCACGGCTGGCTTCCAGCGCTTCAGAGGTTTCCCCGGCGGAACCGGGCACCCGGATTCCCGCAGACCCCAGCGTGCTGGCGCCCTGGGTAATGTTGCCGTACAGCATGGGTACCAGCTCATCCACCGGGCCGTCGGCCATCGGCACGGGAGCCGGTACCGGCACCTCGTCAGACAACGGCGCAAAGGCGAAAGCGGGCAAGTCCAGAGCTGCCGCTTTTGCGGCTTTTTCCATGGCCGGGGCGGCAGGGCCCGCCTCCCCGAAGGGATGGTGCAGCGGGCAGATGGGATGGGTGGTCTCCAGCACCACCTCGGCGGCCACCGTCAGGTGGGCGCAGGGCGCGGCTTCTGCCAGGCTGCCGCCAGCGAACAGGGTGTAGGTCCCGGCGGGGACCACCCAGGCGTTTTGCCCGGGCAGGAACACCGCCAGCTGTTTGGCGGGTACGGTCACCGTTACCGCCTGGCTCTCCCCGGGGGCCAGGGGGCGGGTCTTGGCAAAGCCGGCCAGCCGCCGGTATTCCCGGGCGGTGCCGGTCTGGGGGCAGGCCGCGTAAAGCTGGGCTACCTCTCGGCCGGTGAACCGGTCCCCGGTGTTGGTCACCGTCAGGTCCACCTCCACCCCGTGGCCCCCGGCGCGCAGCGCCGTGAAGGCGGTGGCAAAGGTGGTGTAGGAAAGCCCGTGGCCGAAGCCAAAGAGCGGCTCGATGCCGAAACTGTCAAACCAGCGGTAGCCTACATAGATGCCCTCGGTATACAGTTCTTTTTCCAGGTCGCCGTTACAGGCGCCGAAGGTGTCGGCGCAGGGATAATCGGCATAGCGTTTGGCCCAGGTGGCGGTGAGCTTGCCCTCCGGCACGGCGCGCCCCAGCAGCACATCGGCTACCGCTTCGCCGCCCTGCTGCCCCAGCTGGGAAAGCTGTACCACAGCAATGGGATGGCGGCGCTGAGCCAGCAGATCGGTCAGCTCCACCGGGCCCCCGGCGTTGATCAGCAGAACCAGGGGCAGACCGGCTTCGTCCAGCGTGCGCAGATCCGCCAGTTCCCGGTCGCTGAGCAGATAATCCCCTGCGGTGGGGGTGCGGTCTTTGCCCTCGCCGGAAATACGGCTGATCACATAGATTGCCACGGAGGCTCCCACCAGATCCGACATGGCCACCGGACGGCCTTGGGGCAGTACAAAGGGGTTGGCCGCATAGGCGTCAAAGGGATTTTCCACCTTGGTGGCATCGTCCAGGATCTTGTCCTTCCAGGCCAGGCGTGCCCCGTGATAGAGGGCTTCGTAGGAGTTGATCCAATCTTCGCTGGTCAGGTGGATCCCGGCGGTTCGGAGCCCTTCATAAATGGAAACGTTGGCCCGGTTATTCACATCTCCCGAACCGATACCGCCTTTGACGGTGCGCTCGGCACCGGTACCCAGCAAGGCTACCGATGTGTTAGGGTCCAGGGGCAGCACATTGTCGTTGCGCAGCAAAACGATGCCAGCAGCTGCCGCTTTGCGGGCCAGGGCGGCATGGGCAGTTTCCCGGGGGGAGGGGGCAGCCTGCAGGCTGCCGCTGTAGGTATAGGTGAATTCCATAGTAAAATTCCTCTCGAAAAAATAGTTTAAGAAATGCGGAAAAACCGCCATAGCAGGGAACTATGGCGGCTTTTCGCGCAACAGGAGAAAAAAGTGAAAAAGCAGCTTATTCCTTGACGCCGCCCAGGGTGATGCCGGCAATGATGTACCTGGACAGCAGCAGGTAGACGATGATGATGGGCACGATGGCCACCGTGATCATCATGTAAATCTTGCCCATGTCGAAGCTCATGTAGTCGGCGCCGCGCAGCGTGGCGATGAGGATGGGAACGGTCATCTTGTCCTTGGACTGGATGATGAGGGCGGGAACGAAGTAGTTGTTCCAGGAACCCACGAAGGCGAAGATGGCCTGTACCGCCACAGCGGGTTTCATGATGGGCAGTACGATGCGGTTGAAGGTCATGAACTCACCGGAACCATCGATGCGGGCAGCCTCCACCAGGGACAGGGGCAGCGAAGATTCCAGGTAGCTGTACATGAAGTAGAACACCGCGGGGGATGCGATGGAAGGGATGATCAGGGGCAGCAGCGAGTCATACAGACCGATGTTGGTCATCAACCGCAGGAAGCCCATGGCGGTAACCTGGGTGGGCATGACCAGAATGGCCATGATGAAGGTGAAAGCCACCTTTTTGAGCTTGAACTGGTAGGCGTACAGGCCGTAGGCGGTCAGGGCCGAGAAGTAGGTGCACAGCGCCGCCGAGCAGGTGGAGACAACGAGGCTGTTGAAGATGCCCTTGAACATGGGGAAGCTGCCGTCATTGGCCACGTTTTTTAGGTTTTCGAAAAAGTAGTTGCCGGGCAGCCAGGAAAAGCCTTTCTGCAGGTCGGCGTGGGAACGGGTGGCGTTGACCAGCAGGATGTAGAAGAAGAACAGGCACATGAAGGACAGCACGATGAGCACCAGATAGGCCAGGATCGTTTCGCCCAGTTTATTCTTGGTATGTTTCATGCTTTGTGGCCTCCCTTACGTGTTTTCCGGCTTGCGTCCTTGTTGTTGCCGTTGGTCATGCGGTAGACAACGAAGCACAGGATGCCGCTGACGATGAACAGGTAGACGGACAACGCACCGGCCATGCCGTAGTTGCGGCTTTTCAGGTGGCTGTTCAGGAACATGATCAGTGTCATGGAGGTGCGGTCGGGGTTGCCCTGGCCGTTGGTCAGAATCTGGGGCACGTCGAACATCTGCAAACCGCCGATGACGGAGGTGATGAGGGTGTAGGCCAGGATGGGCCGGATCAGCGGCAGAGTGATGGAGAAAAACCGTTTCAGGCTGCCGCAGCCGTCCAGCTCCGCTGCCTCAAAGATATCGGGGCTGATGCCCATGATGGCAGCCATCAGCATGATGGTGGTGTTGCCGAACCACATCAGGAAGTTCATCAACCCGACGAGGGACCGGGTGCCGAAGGTGGTACCCATAAAGTCGATGGGGGTGTCGGTCAGGCCGATGGACATCAGGATAGAGTTGATAGGACCGTTGGTGGAGAACAACGCGAAGAACAGCATGGCGAAAGCCGAAGCCATGATCAGGTTAGGCAGGTAGATGATGATTTTGAAGAACTGCTTGCCGCGAATCTTCAGGCGCACATCAGTGAACCAGTTGGCCAGCAACAGAGCGATGACGATCTGGGGCACAAAGCCGATGAACCACAGGATCAGGGTGTTGCCCGCATAGCCGATCATGTCGGATTTCAGCAGTTCGGCATAGTTTTCCAGGCCGATAAAGTTGGGGCCGACCTCCTTGATACCGGAGCGGTAGTACTCAAAAAAGCTGTACCGCACGGTATCCACCAGCGGGAGCAGGGAAAAGATGAAGAAGGTCACAAAGAACGGAAGGATGAAGATATAGCCCCATTTGGCATAGCTGAGATGATTTTTTTTCTTGTTCATAGGTCACCGTTCCTTTCTGGAAAAGGCTGCCGCACCGGGGTACGGCAGCTGATTTTCAGTTCTTGGTCCGCTGTGGGCAAGCTCACTCCGCCCACTGGATCTCGGTGACGTCGGGATAGCGCTCCTTAATGGCCGTCTCAAAGTTGGACTTGGCCTGGTCGTAGTCCACGTTGCCCTGGAAGTAGTCGCTGAACGCGTTCTGGAGCAGTTCCACGCAGCCCTGGTCGTAGGAGGACAGGGGCGCGATCTGGATGTTTTCGGCTACGGGGGCAAAGTACTCATAGGGGTTCTGGCCGCCCAGGAAGTCCGAAGCGAAGGAGGCATCGGCAGCCGCTTCCTGCATGCCGCTGACGGTGTTGGTAAAGTCCATGTAATCGCGGGAGATCTTAATGAGGTTGTCCTTGTCGGCGGTCAGAGCCAAGATAATGTCCCGGACATGTTCGGGGTTGTCGGTGCCGGTAGCCGCATGGATGTAGGAACCGCCCCAGTTGTATTCCTGCGGGGGATTGGTCACACCCCAGGCTCCGTCCTCACCGTCCCAGTTAGGGTTCAGGGTGAAGTCGATGCCCCAGGCAGGCAGCAGGAAGGCAAAAACCTTGGAGGAGGAGCTCATGGACTTGTTCCAGTCGTCGTTCCACTGGCCCTTGACGGTCTTGTCGAAGTAACCGGCATCCAGCCATTCCTTGGAGGATTTGATCCAGTTCATGATCTGGGGGTCCACCTTGATGGTGGTCTCACCGGCAGCCACCCACGGCTCCGAGATGCTGTTGCCGTACAGGCGGAAGGTGTCGGCGTAGGAAGCGAAGGTGTAGTAGCCCTTGGCTTTCAGTTCCTCGGCGGTAGCCTTCAGGGTGTCCCAGTCCTTGACCTTTTCGCCCACAGCGACGGGGTCATCGGTGCCGAACACGTCCTTGGCGATGTCCCGGCGATAGACCAGCAGACCCGGGCAGCACTGCCAGGTGGAGCCGCGCTGTACACCGTTCTGGTCGGACGCGGTGGTACGGGTAAAGGCGTACTGGTCGGCCAGGTCGGTGTCGGGGTCGATGCCCAGATCGGTCAGCGGCATGGCCACGTCGGCGTCGGCATCGGTGTATTTAAAGACGTAGTCGGTCTCGGACAGGAAGATGTCCACCTTGTCATCCGCAGCGGCGGAAGCCTGGTTCAGCAGGGCTTCATCCAGCTTCTGCTGGTAGACGCCGTCCTGGTTGGGGTTGATGATCCAGTGGATCTCGGTGCCGTCTTTCAGGGTGGTGACGGTACCGTCGGCAGAGGTGCTTTCCACCTCCGGGTAGATGGCTTCCAGGCGGGCGCGGAATTCGTCGTTCCAGCTGTAGATGTTGATGATGGCGCCCTCGGTGCCGCCAGCCGCCGCAGCATCCCCGCCGGTCTCACCAGTGGCGGCGG